>Ga0126342_10004153_pt1 | contig 24491 bp, 27 predicted proteins | sample Cyp1metagenome_FD_92528 | JGI IMG/M metagenome (GOLD analysis project Ga0126342, IMG submission 92528) | Coral microbial communities from Lord Howe Island, Old Settlement Bay, Australia - Cyphastrea 1 metagenome | ecosystem: Host-associated > Invertebrates > Cnidaria > Coral ...
GTAGGATAAAGGGGGAAGACCTGAAAGTGCGAAGCACCGAAGAATATTTATGCCCATTTGCTTTGATTCGTTGCCACTTCTTCCGGGGTCGGCGGCAGGGGCGGCAGCCCTTAAATATATATAATTATATATATGGAAGCCGGGGCGACTAAGAATCCCTGGCAATGATAGTGGTTCAAACAATGCAACAACCAATGTTTGCACATGTTTGCACGTATGTAGCCAAGAATCCGTGAACGGCAATGATTTGGCAGTCACACCGTGGGCACATTACATCACGCATATTTTGTCGATTTGCTTAAGGTGGCAACGCAAATGTAACATATTCGACATATTCATACTGTTTTCTATTCCCCAGCGAATCTTCAGCTCCAGGTTACCGAAGAAATCTGGTGGTTTCAGCCACGCCATGTAAAAACATCGTCCAATTGGGGATTTTACCATTCATGGGGCGCAGGCTGCAACGGTTGCCCCAAAATACGATGCTGGGAACAGTTGAAACAATCGACCGGGATTCATCTCACTGAAAATCCACCACGACCCTCAGGCCGATCACTCGGGGCGTTAGTGATGTGGCGCTGTCCATGGTCAAGCTTCAATATGCCAAAAAAACCCATAGTTTTTCATGTGTAACAGGTACCATCCAAGATTTCCTGAGTTGAGATTCCCACTGGACGTGATGTCAAGGCGATTCTGGCTACCACACCAGTGCCCGGGAGGTCAACCGGGTCAACCGCCAACACCAAGACAACTCATTTTTTTTACACCAAGTGGGACATGTGTTTTCCTGAAATGACGAAAATCACATGATATGTTGCATCATATTCATCAAATTTGAAAAAACGCTTCATATTTGACAACCATATTTCACCAACAAATCCTATCCGACTTGACATCTGCTGACGCCACAATTCACGGACGTCACGACCGAGCTGGTTTTAATTAACTGACGAAGCAAAGCGGGGGACGGCCCAGGTACAGCGTGGGGAGCCTGTAGGAGACCAAAAAATCCCTGGAAGGAAATTGCCCCAGGATCAAAATAGAAAAAATGTGGAAATCCTATGGTTTCCCGTTCGGAAAACGAGTCCTCTACTTTGGTAGCGGGTAATGGGATTGATGTCATGATCATTTGGTATGATTATCAATGGATTTCCTAAAGGTATCAAATATAATGAAAATAGTAGATGGAAGCTATCATAACTACCTTGTATCAAATCACTATGTCAGGGTGAAACAACTAAACCGACGATGGAATATCATACAAGACTGAATAATCCACTATAATCCACTACATCCGTATATGGATAATATCGGATAATTATCCGATCATTTGAAGAATCCATTGTATCCATACTATAATGGATATCAACGAAGATTTTTGCAATGGGAACGGATTTATTTAACAACAAGGCCACCAAGGTCTCAAGTCTCCGCGGTTCTGGGCTCGTGCGCTGGCTCCGTCGCTGTTTGCGAAAGACGCTGCTTCCGGGGCTTTTGTGTTCGCAACTCTACGCTTTACACTTGAAAAACTTCACGCTTTACACTTGACACCTTGACACTCTACACTTTTCACGGCACAGTCTACACTTTACACTGCACTTTACACTCTCCACTCCACTTTACACTCAACACTTCGCACTCCACAATCCCCACTTCATACCCTACACACTACATTCCCCACTCAACACTCCACGGTCTACACTGGTACGGCAACAGGGGAAGAATGCACAAGACTGTTGAAATAACTTGCTTCACAAAAAGTGTTTTACGTCACTACCTTCGGTTCGTTGGTCGCTCTTGTTTTTTCAACGTGTAGTAAAAGGGGGAAAGATCGCAAAGTTTCGTTTTTGGAGGGAAACCAGGGAACACTGGGGGCCAATTCACCCCATCTACCTAATTATTTGTACATCCCATAGCAGGGTCCCCTATACATGAATAGATCCACTACATAAGAAAATGTTTCGATGGTGTGGAAATTTTTTGATGTGAGGGAAGGGACTGGAAGGGACTGGAAGGTGAATTCTGCCAGCTAAGAATCCATCTTGGCACTGCCGCTGGTCGCTATCGGCCCTAGCCCTCCCGATTGCAAGTTGCTTGGCAAATCCACATGATTCACAACCTTCCTGTAGCTTCACATATTTGGAGCTTTCCTAAGTCATAGGGGTATCTGCAGTATCCCCAAATCATGATCCATCTTGGGATTTTCCATGAAATAGTCACCATCCAATGCTCGCTTGGGGTACCACCATGACTATGAACCCCCCCATATTATCCAACAGTAGATCCAACAGAAATGGAGGCTTCTTAGGGCTGATCCAACTGAAGAGGAACACATGGAGAGCTGATATGACCCTGGCGGTGTCTGGGTTGTACTCCCCTTTTTCACCGGGATATACAATGAATCACTACCAGGTTAGTATCCAGTTACTAAATTTCATGATCATCCCTGTAATCATTGGTTCACTTACTTGAATCACTGGGTTATGTCACTGAATGTTGAAAAGGAATCCAACCAATGGCAATTTTGCTAGTGAAGCATCACCTTCCAACTCCTTATCACCATCTTGCAACAAAATAAACACATCCCAAGTTCTAGCAAACATCAGCCAAATGTGACATCAGCCCAACGGATGTCTAAAAACTGGTGCAACAAAAGCAACGAGCTACCAGTTCAGCTGCCTTTCAGCTTCGAGTCTTCACCTGACATTAAGTTTTTTCTGGATTTTGATGGGGTTTAATGAGATATAATCTCGAGGGTCATGGGAAAAAAAAACGACATCAATGTTATGGGTACTCCAAAAATCGGGGAGCAACACATCTATAAAAAACTGGACAATTGTTTCGATGTGAAAGCATCTACTTTCGGTGATGAACGTCCTTTGAGATCACGATCCCATCTTTTTGATGATTGGGTACAGCTAGCAATTGGATAGTTGATAAGGCGCTTATGATTTTGCAGGGAATTCTACCATCTGTCTGAAGTATAACACTCCAGGTGATTGATAGCCTGAAGGTAGGTATCTTGGAAACACACCTTTGATAGCAAATCTTCTGAACTTGAGCATGTTTTGAGGCGAGCATCCCAACATCAGCAACTGGACATGTTGAAACAGCAATATGAACCTCCTAGTCCATGATGGATGTTGAAGAACCACAACCCTTCAACTCCAGAACATCTTGGGGGAATCCACTCCATGTGTCTAGGTCATACACTTGGGTACCCCAAACATTTGCCAAGTATACAAAATCACCAAGCTGTCGGAAAATGGGTTAGGATCTGGACAAACCTTTTACCATTGCCATGCTGCGGACTCTGCAAAGTATGTGGGAAATCTTCTTGCTTTCCTTGTGGCTTTTGACTAGCGAGGTTGCACATATTTATCCTCACTGCTTCTGTTGTTGGATACATTACCCCAGCTGCTCGCTTATCCAAAGTACTAGTTGGGATTAGATTTGCAGCGCTTAATTTATACTGCCTCTTGCTATCTAGATGTTGTGTCTCTATATATTTGTCGGAAAAACATTCTGGATGCACAGCACATTTTAAGCCTGGCATTCTGCTATCATTTCTAGCGAACATATTCAGCCCCATGCAGCCGAAGCTTGTAGCCACTTCTTCTTGTCAGATTCTTGTCTTTTGGCAGCAACTCATGTTTGCTGCTTGTATCCACAAACTTTTAGTTGCATTTTTTTTTTGTGTTTTTCTTGTTGCAATGCTTCGCTACACTTTTTCTTTGATGATCTCCCATCTATTGTTTCTATTGTTTAATAGTAATAGAATACTCATCATACAATAATAACAACAATAATAATATAATAATAGTAATAATTGGTATAGAGGTTCCAGTATCTGAGGAAGTATATGATATTACCATGATAGTATAAGCACCTATGATAATCACCTATTCCCCATCCAAAGGTTTTTTTCCACTTGATTCCAGTGGCTGCATCGGCCAACACCGTCGTCATGGTGTGCGACAGCAGCGCGAAACTCAACGCGCCAAAACCATAACACCTGGGGCTTTCGTCCGGCGGGTCGATCGGGTGAATAACCCCAGTGATGTACATGGGATAAGGAGCGGGTTAATCCACTCAAAAAACTGGGGTAAACTAACCCACTTACGAGCCGTGGGTAGTTCGCCACCAAGTAGCATCATGCTAATCATTTATGGAAGGGCTTTGCTGCACAAATTTCCATGGATTCTAATCAACGAACATTGAGTTTCAACCAAAACATACTGGGTGTGTGTGTCACCAAACCCGGGGGCTTAAACATAAGCCATCAACAACAATCCAATATTTCCCGGCTACATCCCCATGGCGCATGGTTCGTGTCTCCAGATATGTGCCCCCTAACAGTCCCAAATCTGTTGGTTACTACACCTCATATCAGGGGTTGAACAGGCCACCAGCCTCCAGCGGTGCTGAGATGTGCTGAGTTTCCGGCAGCTTCATGACAGTGAAGTTGCTCAGTCGCACACCCTTCACATAGAATCCAGCCTGTTGGGAAGCAAAGCGTCCAATCTTAGGCAGTCAAGCTGCCGGTGAATGAAGCTGGTCAACGGAGGGGATGCCCAGAGCATTGCCGGTCCTGGTAAAGGTATCTCAAGAGATGCCTCCAAGTTGCATCAGTCTGGATGATAGTAATTCACCAACCTGAGGTTGTTAATTTCTTGTAAAGATCAACGATTTCCCCCCCAAAAAAACCAGCAAAAAATGAGCCGTGGTAGATCGTCCCCACTATCCATCCATAGCCGTCCGATGTGCGCCTCGCTTTGCATGATGTACTGGACAATGTACTGCCGGCCCTCGTGCAACCATTGTTGGTAGTACTCCTCCTCCTCTGAAGGAAAATCCTGACAGCTGAGTATCAGCTTCTGGTGGTTCAAGTGTGTTTGACACGGAAAGTTGGAACATCTCAACAATCTTACTGGAAACCCGCATTTGCAAATGATATAGTATCCCTATTGAAAGTTGCAATTTACCAGCAAGCTCACAGGCTCGGATTTAGAGATTCTACAGTGAAGGCTAGTAGCATATTTGTTAATCACTGCCGACTTCAATTAATGCTTCCTAAGGTAAACCGAATGCCATAAACCATCCCATTAAAATGGATGGGATTGAAATCACCAAAAAGCCACCATGAAATCACCATAACATCTCCATAAAATCACCAGAAACTTATTATAAAATCATCACATTCATAACACCACCAAAAAATCACAATGAAATCACAATAAAGCCATCATAAAATCACCATACAATCACAATTGAATCACCACAAAACCACCATGAATGACATCACCATAAAACCACCATGAAATCACACTGAAATCAGCATATCACCACAGAAAATAACCATGACATCACCATGAAATCGTGCCATTTCTTGATCGCCCAGACACCCAGGAGTTGATAAATGGTGCCACCCTGGAACACTTCTCGGACACCGCCGCGGCGCGCGTCAGGGAGTACCTTTCAGTGGATTTCATGGGGATCATCCCAAAAGGTGATCATCTTCCATTTATAGCAAAGAAGTGATTAGTCACTATCTATCCAGTTGCTTGGGAATGTTATTTTATGATATGGAGGTTTCCTGAGTCATAGGGGTATCCCTAGTTTTAAAATACTGTTTGATTGGGATTTTCCATGAAATAGTCACCATCCAATGCTCGCTTGGGGTAGCTCCATGACTCTGGAACCACCCATATCTATCCTACTTGGTGGCTCATCCCACTTAGTAAGTGGGTTAGTTCATCCCAGTTATAAGTGGATTAACCCTACTTATCCCATTTATAACTGGGGTTATAACCCACTTACGAGCCGTGGGATGAGCCACCAAGTATCATTATCAGCCTCCAAGCTGTCTCTGAGAATCCCGGCAGAAGAAGCAACACGGGTGGGTAGACCCAACCAAGCCAAAACCTCAGATGTTCAACTGAAGGTAAATAGTATGGACAGATAGGATTCGTTGTGAATCCATGTAATGTGGTGAACATCATCAGAAAAACCATCCCCAATATCACCATTTTTAGCTGTGGTGCTCCAAGCATCCACAAATGGTAGGTTTATGGCATTGGGTTTACTACATTAAATCCATCCATAGCAGTGAATATCGATGATGATTTCCCCCATAGCCCTGTCCCAGTGTCATTTGTCCCATACCATGTAGGATCTGCGCCCAATTTATCCATCTTGTGCAGGGGTTACACCAAGGGATTCCTGGGACCTCAAACATATTCTGCCAAGATTGATCGCTTTGCATTCCGTCTCAACCTCTAAAATCTACGAGCATCGAGCCTTTTGCTTCATCTTCATCTTTATATTTAGTGATCATGTGGGTAAAACAATCATATTCAGTAGGTACAACAATCATAAACCACCCATGACTGGGAATGGTTTATATATACCACCTATAAAAATGGTGACTGGGGGATGGTTTATAAATTTATAAACTTCTTTTACCCACATTCATCAGGTAATCACTATTAACCACTAATATAACCACTATTATAACCACTATTATAACCACTATTATAACCACTATTATAATCACTATGAGTCACTATTAACCACTATTAATCACTATGAACGAACCACTATTAATGGCATTGTTTTACCCACCAGCCACAAATTTTTCGAGGCTTGGAGTTCCCCAGCGGGTCGGAGAGCCAGGCGACACAGCTTGCAGGGGATTTTGAAGCAGCTCTGGCTTCGTCCATAACTGGCAGGGGCGCCAAAATCTGTAGAAACATGGTCACTTTCTGGAAACTTCCAGCTCAAAAGTCCCTGAAATATCTGGTTGGATCCCCTTGTCACCAGTTCCATCCAGTTTCTGTATTCGGGAATCCACACAACTTTGGCACGGTCTGCAAAAAACCCCGCATGGTTCATCGGTTCAACGTGATTTTGTTGGCTGTCCTCCTTTATTTGCAGGGGTCACCTCACATTTTTGTTGACAAGACGTATACACATAATATATATATATATATACGCATACATACATGTACCCAGTAAGCTTGCCTGTCTCCAAATCAATTTTCTATTTCCAGCAAAGAAAGTCAGAACAGTCGCACAGCCAAGGTGAATATCATATAAAACAATTCTATGACATCGGTCCTCGGTGGCCAAAAGCACCAGCGTTGCTAAAGAACTGGCGCCCAGTACCATGAAGGAGGTCTCGATACGACCTGAGGCGCTCCATGGGGAAAGGATGTTGGTTGAGGCAACTGCAAAATATTGGGAAGGGACTGGTTAAACATATGAGAAACGTATGGGAAACATATGAGAAACATATTGAAAAATGGGGCTCTAAGCTGCACCACCTCAAGTGGGAACGCCTTAAACACGCCAGAAATCAGTGGCCGGATTTCCCAACGGAATCCTGAGAATCCCCCAACAAAGTTTGGATAGTACCCACTATAATGATCAACCATCCAATATTGATATCCATATATATATAATATACAATATATATATACAATATATATATATACATATATATACATATATATATACATATATATATATATATATACATATATATATGTTTTTCAATATTGATCATTATATCGGTTACTATCCATATATAAATATATATATATGATTTCCAATATTGGTTGGAGAGTACCCACTATAATACCCATCCATTTATCGATAGTATCCACATATGAATGTTAACCAGCCTTTTTCAAGGCCTACATTTCATGGTTAAATCATGTTTAGTCCCCTATCAACCAACACCCCTCAGCCATGGTGCATGAGGCGCATCTGATCAAGGCCTGCAGGGTAGGGTCAGTTGCTTCACTATCCCGAGGTTTTCATATGTTTTCCCATTGAATGGTCATATTTTGGCACAACCAACCGGAAATACATGGGCTTGTCTCAAAATTGAGCCCCCAAAATCTATTCGAAAGATTTCTTGGCATTGTCGGAACACAAACCTTCTGTAACGATAACATCCACTATATCCAATATCCCTTCTTTGGTGGCCATGCTGGTTGTGTTGTGCCATGGTCCTTCATTTTCAATGATTTCAAAAGTTCGTAATTGGTTCATGACGAAAAAATCCCCCTTACAATGTTGCCCATCGACACAACACGCCACAAAAACTGAGCATTTACTCAGCATTTCCGCCATTTGAAGGCACCAAACCATCCCAGTGCTCTTCCTGCAGGATGTTCCACTCATCCATGGCGGCGCAGATATCTTTGGTGTCGAAGAAGTGGGCGCTGAACATGTCCACTGCCAGCTCTAAACCCGATGCCACCTGTGGTTCGATCCACTGCGGTGATTCCAAAAATGGTGGGGGCCCCAGTGAGGGTCAACACTTCGGAAAAACTTGGAACGGGCCTAGTGGGCTTGTCCCACAAAGACCCCCGACTTGGACCCAGTGCACTTTGCGGCTGGAGTGAATTTTCATCATGATTCACATCACAAAATCACTGTAAATACCCATTCTTGACCATGCTTAGTGGAAAAAAGATCCGAACCAATCTCTCCAGGGATTTTTCAATTTCTGAAAGGTGCCACCCTCGACCGGATCCAAAGTACATGCAGTTGCGCGTAGATGATGGCAATCGTCACCAGCATGGCCATGGCGTAGCTTCCAAGCGACACCAGGTCCTTTGCACGACAAGGCTGTGCGGACATCCCAGCTGACCTAGCACTGAAACTGCGATTTGATATCTTTGCTGCGTGTTTCTCTAAGAAAACAAAGCCTGTTCGCAAGTGGACTGACTTGTACCCCCCATGATACACATGAAATAGCTAAGGTCGGAGGTTTCAAGCTATGAAATGCTGAGGGCGCGGTCTCAAAACCTCGCACCCAAATGTCCGAGAGATTTGCGCATCACTTTGTGATATGGCCATGGATGATTTCAGATGGTGAATCATTTACCATCTGGTTATGACTAACAGTTCGCCATGGAAAATGGCCCATTTACAGAGGATTTTCCCATTAAACCTCCATTTATAAGGGATTTTCCATGGCTATGTTAAATAACCAGATGGTACTTCTAGATGGTTGATACCTATCTTTGACGGTTGATCCCACCATATTTCACCATATTTCACCGCCCTATGCCTGGGTGGTATCGCCCGGTAGAAGCCCTGTCGCTGGTTGCCCGAAGTAACCTGACAATATCCTCAGCAGCGTAGGTCACTGTTGCCATAGTTTTGACTCCTTTGATCTCACTGGGATGTACACACACACGTATATATATATATATATATACACATGTATGTATATGTGTATGTATATATATATATCTATACATACATATATACATATACATATACATAACAGGGGATGCTAAATGTCCGAATTTTTCTTCACATCATCCAACTCTTGGGAATATAATGATGATTTCGAATCTTCAAGAAAGACTGGAAATTGATATGCAACGTCTCCAAAAAAACTGGACATTTACCAAGCCCTGAACAGATGGTGGATTGTATGGATTGTATCCACTCACTGACAGTGATGCACCTGAAAATAGGCTGTGTGTCATTTCACCTGAGGAATGGTGAAGATCCCATTCCGGTGTAGAAAACGATGGATGTCAATTTCGGTCATAGGATGTTACTCTACAATTTGCTGGAAAAAACTGAGCAGTGTTCAAAACTCTGGTTGATGATGATAGAGGATTATACTATCAAAATATCTCCGGGGATTATTTCATAATCCAATTTCCTGGAAAAAAACACATTTTTGACCCACAGCTGGTGACAATTCCTGGTCGGATTGCTGACCTGCCTTGAGGCCACCATCAGAGCCCAAAGTCCTGGTGACCGATGTCACACAAAACAGGCAAAAAAAAATGGCACCGAAAATTCAACGAGAACAATAGGAACCAATAGGAACCAATAGGAAACCAATAGGAACTAACGAGTAGTGGAAATTTGGCATATCTTACAGCTAGAAATGTACCATAATATCCATAATCATATCATCGTTGCACTTGGAAACTCCAGCAGAAGAGGCTTGACATTGAGATTTCAAGGCAATTTTGCTCTTCACATTCTTGTTCAGTTTGCAGGTTCTGAATTTCTGCATCTGGGGACCGACATTTGCATCCATCTAAATTAATCTAGATGCAGGGGAATGCAACAACAAATGGAAACTTCAAACACCATGCAAACACATAAGAACACCCATTGAACATGGTGACCCCGAAAAATGACAAACACCCTGCGAGGTTCAAATTTTGATCAGGGTTTGTCTGTAGATAGGGTAGCCCATGCCACAGGTGAATCATCATTATTCCTATTGAGCTTGCCATAAATTGGGGTCGACTTCTCCCTTTTTAAGACATCCAAGACATCACTTTTTCGATACAATTCAAGCTGTATGATCTATATCATCTATATCGCCACGATCATCAATCATTATATCTCCATAACATCCATGAAACACATTTTTTTGGCATCCACAATCATTATATCATGACATAACAGATCATATGATCATCATTATATCTCCATAAACAATGATATGATCATCATCCCCAATCATTCTATCATCCTGATAACATGAGACATGCCCAATCTCTCCCTTGTTTTTTCCCGTGAAACGTGCCAAGTGTCCCAGGAAACACATGGCTCTCAGCGTCCCCAAGAGCCGGCTCGATTCGATAAATCCTGGCGACAACAAAAAAACTCGTGGCTTTTGAGCCAGGCATATGTTCATAGTATAGAAATGTATAGCATCTGTAAATGTATTCATGTAGATCACATTAGATCACTACACATGTGTCAACACTTACATGACACATATCTATATATATATATATCCATATATATATATATATCCATATATATATATATATCCATATATATATATATATATCCATATATAAAAAAATCTCTATATATATATATTTCCTTATATATATAAATATCCACATATATATATATAGATAAAAGTGGGCTAAGTAGGGTTAGCCCAGTTGTGACGGAGGTTATCACAAATTGCGTTTTGAGTCAGGCTCCAGGAGCACAGGCCTCGTTTGCAGGCATATTCATCTAGTTGGAACTCCTGGCGGCAGGCAATCTACACGATGTGGGGCCCGTGATGAGCGAACCTTGGTTAAGAAAAAAAAAACCAGTAAAGAATGTTCGTTCTTTGCGTACCACAAACCAGAGTGACGTTGGAGTTATGTGGCCCCCAACTTAGCTATCAAGAATCAGCGATTAAAATCCCATTAAATCACCATTTTTTCTGAGTTTTCTATCCACATTTTCCTAAAATGTTTTTTCGTGGCGAGGCCCGCACACTTTGCAATCACTGCAGCTCCTTAGGGCCAAGCAACACTGCTAAGGAGTCCTGGCGCCATAGGGTGATGGGGACTTGGTTTCACGGTTTCACCCTCACGGAAATTTGTGGTGCCTGCATGGTCGTTTTTGTCTGGCTGCTGGCGACCGCTGACAATAAGAATTCCCATTTTGAACAGATGGATCATTGACATTGTCGGAGAATTTCTCTGATCAATTTTTATTGGGTTCTGTAGCAAAAAGAGTCCTTGCGACAGATTCTTGGAACAGGAAAAACAACAAGTATTTCTAGTAGACAAGTTGTCTTTCCAGGACACTTGTTTTTGTGTTCCAGCTGTCAGTTCACAGCTAAGCAGACATGGCGATTTTTTCCATATGGCTGAGGGATCTGATGGAGTTCGGGGTACGAGCTGTTCTGATACTTGATTCTGAGTGAAGAGCAAACCCATCAAACATTTGAGATGCCTGTGGAGCCTTGCAACAGATTTGCAAGCGAAAAGCACTTCATGGATCACGCATTCTTTCTTGACTCTGTCAGAATCATAGGATATTTTGGGCCTATTTCACCAGATCATTGGCATACCAACAAATACACTCATGGTTGTTTAAGCAATGATCCATCCTCGAACTGTTTGTATCCACTCCACTGCGTTGTGAACTGTCATCATCCTTGTCATCTTTGTGAAATGGTCACCGCTGTTAATTAGTCTTATCATTTACCTTAAATTAGATGATCGTCTGACTAAATCATTTCACCGGCCAGTGTGTTTACTGAATTTGAAAGGTTAGTTACCCTATTGAGCCTAACATAGCTATGGAAAACCAGCATTTTATATTTCAATAAGTAAATTATCTATAAATGGGCCATTGTCCATAGCTATGTAAACGTTTACTGGGGGGTAAGTAAAATGATCTTGGTTACTTCCCCTCCCTTCATCCTCTTCTGCTCTGCCCCAACGAAGCAGCAGCACGCTGATTACCACGCCCACTGCGTAGGCATTGGTCATGAGGTTCACATATCTTGCGGAGATGTGGTTGGGAGCGTTGCACCGATGGGTCAAGTTATTGCTTAAAAAATATTGGTCATGGTTAATTTCATTGGTTAATGATAGTGGTTAGTGATGGTTAATCACTGTCATGGTTAATAATTGATTAATGATAGTGGTGATGCTTAATAACTATTAATAATGAGGAATAATGGTTTTCATGTCAACCCCGGATTAATGTCAACGATGTTTCTTCGAAAATTATGGGGTTATTCCCCAATCTGATATTTTTTTACTTGGTGGCTCATCCCAGGGCTCGTAAGTGGGTTATAACCCCAGTTATAAATGGGATAAGTAGGGTTAATCCACTTATAACTGGGGTTAAAACCCACTTACTAAGCGGGATGAGCCACCAAGTATGGTACCCCCCCCAATTAGTCACAGCCGTTTGGGGTTTATGGATCCAGGGTTGGCATTAGCCCTTCTCATGCTGGGATTTATGGATGTTCATCATTGTTCACCCCCCCAAAACATGCTATTTATGTGTTGTTCCATAACCATCTTGAAATCGAAAAGACAAGGTCAAAAGGGAGAGCGTGGTCATCGCTGAACGGTGAAACCCAGTCGAGATACCAGGGAACATCATTACCTTATCGCCAGAAAATCTTGTTCTTTTTGAAGCTTCCCCAGGTAACAAACTAACAATCATCATTTCTGGATTACTCACCAGATTTGATAAAAAACAATCGCTGAAGAATCTGGACTTCTCACCGCCATGGCGACATCGGGGGCCCCGGGAGCCCCGCCTGAACTCATCATCACCCAGCACCAGCAGCAGAACAGCCAGGCTCAAGGTGGTCGCCTCAGAACATTTCCACCTTTTGGGGGGTAGCCTTCAGTGCTACCAAAAAACGATGGAAATCCTAGGCTTTGAAATGATGGATTCATTGTCAGACCATTCATGATGGATTCTCCATATCTATGTTATTTTACTGGGGGATACTTTGGGTGAAACAAGAGTTTTTTTTGTGACCAACTTTCCAGCCAAAAGTGGCAATCGTTTACCTACAACTGCTTAGAGCAACCTGGAAACATGTTGAAGGCTCTAATCTGATAACAAGTGAAACTTTTTTAATGTTTTAGCCCCGTAAAAATGAATGGGAAAAACACGTCCATGGTCCATGGTGGATATCCCTCATACCATGGGCCATGGGGTTGGTCACTTTGCATGACCACGGCACCAAACTGAGATGTGCCAAGCACTTCCAGAAGCGTCCTGTGGATGAAGGAATTGTGTGATGCCAAAGTGGGTGACAAATGAAAACGGTGGCGGAAACATCCCTTTTCTATCAATTTTTCTTCTCTTTCTATCTTTCTATCTTTCTTATCTATCTATCCTTCTTATCTATCTATCCTTCTTTCCACCTATCTGTCTTTCTATCCGTATCTATTTCTCTCTCTTTTTTTTTTCTCTCTCTCTCTCTCTCTTTGTCTTTAAATGTATATATATATATACACACATGCATATAATGATGTGTGATTTTATGATGTATGATGTGTGAAAAATGTTGTATAGTGGAAAATATCAACTTAGGGGAGAAAGTCCCTAGTAAGTCCCTATATATATATACCCTCTGGTAAACAGCCACATAACTATGGAAAATTACCATTTTTAATGGGTAAATCCACTATTTCTATGGCCATTTTCAATAGCTATGTTTGTTTACCACAAATCTCATCAAACCTGAGACCGCCCCCCACCTGGCCGCGCATCCAACACCCCAGTGAGGCTCAGAACGAAGCTCACGGCACCTCAGCAGCTAGGTATCACCGTTGTTTTGGGAATCTGATGAAATATGATCACCTCATATTACCCTCTGGTTATTTAACATAGCCATGGAACATGGCCCATTTATAGATGATTTACCTACTAAAAATGGTGATTTTCCATGGCTATGTTAAATAACCAGATGGTAAGACCTGATAAGACCATAAGATCACATAGAAAATTTTCATGGGGAATCACAAACATCACCAATCACCATCACTGAAAAATGTTGGAATGTTTTTCTGGAACCATGGATATCAATGGAACTGGTTTACAATCAATTTCCCAAAACATAATGGTCACCATCCCAATGCTTGCTTCATATTTGGTAGTGACCAACCATTTTAGTGAGTTGATTTAGATATATAGTACAGTATATCAATATATCAATATATCAATATATATATATACACATCAATAGTCTCCCAACTATATAATAGTGTGATTCAAAATACTCCCACTATTCAATTCCCACAATGGAGATGCTTCCCACTTAGCTTCATCCCATGAAATTAGAAGTTTGATCACCACAACTAATACCACTCGACATCAAACACCAATGAATCGCCAGTTCTCACCACAACTAACATCACTCCATATCATTAAACAAACACCATAACATCACCCGAAACTTTCTGGATCCAAACCCAACTTCCGGTGCCAGGGCCAAACCAAAAACCCATCGCTAGGACACAAATCATGGATCGGCCCTCCAGCGTCTCCTGGGAGATCGATCGACCGGAAAGTTGTGAAGGCTTTTTCAGAGTGCTTATTGATGATGAAATCTGATTGAGATGGTTATTATGATTAATATCATTGATATGGTTTATAATCTTATTGATGATAAACTTATTGATGATGATTAAGTTAATGATTAATGGTTATTTGTGTTTTTTTAAATAGATATGAATACCTATTTTTGGGCTGCAGGACTGGGGTCATTGGGATTTAATGGGTATAACTTGTATACTGTATAACGGTATAACGATGGTACTAACTCCAATGTTTCTTTTCTTCAGCTACAAACTATTCATATTTTTTTAAATGTATGTATACCAATACATGAAAATATCGAACAGCAAAGGGTTAGACATGCACCTTTTTTACTTGAATATCAGAACATGGGGCTATAGTCAACCACATTCTTAGCAATTTCTGCTCAGGGAAAGATAAGCTTGGGAAACGCTCCCTTTTCGATGGCTGGGGTGGAGAGTCTCACAACACTTGAAACGCTTGTCACATGTCGGTGCCTCGTAAGCTTCCTCCATGTCACCATCTTCACTGATAGGCTGCTGCTGATTCAACCTCTCCTTAGGCTTGTGGAAGGGTAGCATGCCTTGCTGCACGAACTCTTTTGTTTTGATATCTATGTCGCAAAATATATTGAGTCTTTAGACTCTTGTGCTCCCAAGTTTAGATCATATTCATGGCCAGTCATTGAACTTACCCTGAACACTAGCCAGAACTAAACCAATGTTCAGCAACGGTGCGCATGCATTTTCCCGGGCAACAAACAATATGTGATATCAGGAGGTCCCCCCCAAAAATCGTATTTTTGCGATGTTTTTGGTCAATCGCCGGCAAGACCCATTCAAAAACCAGACAAATCCATTTGCATCCATGAGTTTATAAAAAAAATACAAAATCCTATATACATACAAATTTGAATTCCATGGGACACCATACAAAACTACAAAAAAACAAGCCAAAAAAGACTCTGTTCCCATCTTTATGGATTCACCTTGCCAAATCTCAGATTGCTGCGCGAGCACCTTCACATTGTGCTGGGCACGAAGGGAATCCTGGGTTTTCCAGTGAGGCTAAATCCAACTATAGATTTACAATTTGTAGATATCTAATGATATCTATTGTAGATAATTATAGATGGTTAAAGATGATTATGGATGATTTATACATTATTATATATGGTTCTAATATGTTCCAATAATCCCCCCAAAAATAGAGTGCTTCCAGGATGGACAGTGATGTCTCCCACATCTTTTCCAGGTTCCCAACTGGCATCGTTTTGGGGGTTGCTACATTCTATTCCCATTAATTTGCAATATCTTGAACAAACAAATGGAGGTTTCCTACACTTCGGGATCCTGAAAACCATAGGTTTCAATACTAAAATGGTCTAATTTTGGATGATTGGGGGGTGCCAGCATTTTAGGACACCTCCAAATGAATTCGCCGAGGGTGAAGCTGTCGAAAAAACCGGGGTACCGGAGACTGAACACATTGGATCTACCTAATCGAATCTGATCTGATCTTTGTGGGATAATTTGGGAAACCCAATGCCCAAAACCGACCATTTGGGATGGCTAGAAATCGCAGCCAGTGATGATTTGGGGGATTGATTATGGCATTGGCTTTACCACATGAAAATCTTATCTTATCCAATCTGCCGATCAGTAAATCAACCGATCTCTGCCAAGCAGCCAAGGAGGTCAAGGTTCTTCGAGCGTCGCTGTTGGAGGGTTGCCTTGAAGGGAGACATGACATGTCACCAACGTATGCTGATGAAATATGGGATAAGTACATGATATAGTGGAGATAGATAGAACTTGATATAACCAACCAACAGTACTTAGAAGGGGGCATCTATAACTGCGGATGTTTTTTTTGGTTTATGTTGAAATATGGGGATCACCGTACTTCACGGTGATATAGTGGGAATATAATGGGATATAAGGGAATATTTCACGGACGATTTATCTAATTGACTGATGCAGCCTGATATGAAATTCTTTTGAAATAGCAGACAACTTAAATCTTTTGCCACAAATTGGGGTGTAGGGGGCATATCAATGGGATACACTATTGAATATATAGTCAACGCTATCCAAATTGGGTGTTTGTGTGTCTGGAACTTCTGACCAGAAGTAAAACCTCTACTGCAGAGCTTCTTTTCGGCACGAGCCAGCGGAAACCCATCTATGTCGTCGGGCAATTCTACCTGCAATTTTCCAATTTTTCCGACATGGGAAGAGGCTCAACCCAAGAACCTCCCGGCCGATTTTTCAGAATTACAAGCCGAGTTGTTGCAATCAGCGCATGCGTATTTTGGTTGATTTCATCTGCCCTGTACGGTTTACCAACGATGGTATTTTCTCTCCGGCCAGCAATCTTTTCTCGTGTCCGGACAGGTTTACTGAGCTGTTTTTGCACGTAAGATGCATTCCACCTTCACAATTCGATAATCAGTTCTGAGCAAGTGTGTGAACATGGGGTATGCCGCAACAGCGTAACAATGATGATAAAGTGGTTGAGAAATCAGGGTAGCCTATTTTCAGACAAAGCAACCCATATGTTCGTTATCCCGGTATTGGTCATAAGCCAACTGACACCCCTGGGGATTGGATATGATGTAAGCCCCAAGAGGATAGAAAAGTAATGCACTACGACTTGGTCGTTTTTACTTTTCGATTTTGCCGATTTTGGCTTTGCTTTGCAAGTGATTCAATATTTATTGGAGACCTTAAGCGTGCTTTCCTTCAGATTCTGGGGTATCATCCTGTAGTGATCTTGTTTAATCTTCATCACCACCATCAGCAAACAAGACACAAACATCAGCAAAATTGGTTTCGAAATCTCCACAAGAAGTGGTGTATTTTTTTGGATCATCTAAAACTGGTATGTTCCCAGATTTCTAGATGGTCAGCCTCTTGATGAGCGTATATTCTTGATTTATATCATCATTTCTATGGGTGAAAGGCTACAATATTATAGGTTTTGGCTTGGATGTGCTGATTCAAAGATATTGCCAGTAGATTCTCCATTTTTTCTAGTGGATTAAAACCATGAGAAAAATAACAACTGACTCAGCAAATCCCAGACATGTACGATGCCTCATAACTTTGATAAAGCACAAACATCAGAGTTCATCTCTCCCTAAGGCAAACTAACATAGATGTGGGCAACCAATGGTTTCCCTAGGAAAATCATACTCACGGTGGGTTTTCCGCATTGTGAACGTTTCACCAGTCCAGTCACGGGCTCTTTGGCGCGCTTCTCCCTGATGCTTGATTGGACACATCCTGGGAAACTGGGGCAAACTGGGCAGATTTTCTCGGGGTCTAAAAATGTGTCACAAGCGCTTCGCAGGAAGTATGCATGGGCGTTGACGGAACAACCCGCACCAGGATATGACCTCATGATAAAAAACATGCCTCCGATTTCATGGTGAGATGCATCCCGTTCTCATTCAAGGAAAGACCACCGGGCATCGTCGTTGCGTGGCCCGACCTGTGCGCGACATACCCATCGGTTTTTGGCCGCATCTATCCCAAAGACGTGGCAGCCGTTGTCATGTGACATTCGATTTCATGGTGTGACATGGTGTGACACAAGATCTAAGTAATGTATCTTTGGATTTGTGGTCATTTCCGTCACATGAACCCCCTCATGTGAGAAAAACGTAGCGATCTATTTCAACCACAGTGAATGTACTATGGTCATCAGCTTACTTGCCAACCCACTCAACGATAGGAAATGAACGTATCATATTCCATGCAGAAACTTTCATAGCACCACCTAAATTTAAGCATAATACAACCGCATTCCATCCGGTTGCTTCTTCATTTTCCCGAGTAACATAGGATTTTCTGGTGGAGAGTGGGCTAACCTCAGCAGTTGGGTTCTGAAAATGAGGGATATCCTCAAATGTCCACTTGAACATGTGGAAAATGCCGTTTTAAATTATCATTTTTGGGCATTTTTAGGGATTTTCCCTGCAAAAAATCAGAGAAACCCAATTGATTTTTCAGGGGTTCTATCCTAACCCTGACTCCCATCAGCACCATGTTTTTCCAGGTCGTGATTATTCCATGGAATCCCATGAAGTCCAATCCCACGAGTTTTCATCACGTTTTTCCCATCAAAAATAGACACCGTTCATTTGGGTTTTTCCCATGAACAGATGACATTGCAGGCGGCCGCACGAGGCAACTCAGAGCGGAGGAATGGAAAAACCAATCCCATTAAGTGACAGTAAATCTCAATGGAACCAATCATTCTCATGGAAAATTCGATCCCAGTCACCATGGAAAATCACCTAAAATCACCATACAACCGTCCCAACGGTCCCAACGCCCAGCCTGATAGCCCCATGCGGCACCGATAAACTTGCGCTCGGCCGCCTCCGATTGATGTCCTGCCTGAAACCATGGGAAAATCATAGGACAAGCTTAGGAGAAACCGATGATGAAAACCATCGGAAAAATGGTGATGTATGGAGATTTAATGGAAAACCCATGGGGAAACATGGTGATATATCATGGTATTTCAAAGTGATTTACATGGTGATTTACCATGACAAACCATGATGAATCAATACAGGTAGATTTTATCCTACTTGAAGTGGGGATTTTTATGGTGATTCAAGAAACCACATGGATTTCATTGGATTTTGGTATGTAGCTGTTTTGTGTTAGCGAGATGTTGGTAATGTCATGAATTCTATGGTTGATTAGTGGGATATAACTTCAGTTAGTTTATAAAGCAACAAACATCTCCGGGGGCCTCACAAATTGTATTTGGGACTAGATTGATCTGAAGATATTTAGATATTTATAACGGATTCATTGATATTTTATGTTCGATTTATTGGATATTTTATGAGTTTTCTGGGATATGTGATACGTTTTGATCAACATTTTTGATCATATATCTGGATTCGCCTGGCTTTTTGGGAATATTCTGAGGGTAATAGCGGTTCATAATGGTGGTACAGCGAGGATGTAACCAACAAATGGTAAATCTGGATGGAAAAACAACATAATTCACCCACCTGGCAATGTTTTCAAGGCTATTTGCCCCAGTCGCAATGAGGTCATGATAATTTATCCCAATACAGGGGGGTAATATATGGCTTTATCCCATCATCATCACCATTACTATTCCATGATATCCTCACCATTTTCCAATTATCATCCCATCATTATCAGCATTATTGTTGGTGAAATCACCATGAAATCACCATTAATGAATTAATTGCCATTAAATCCCATGAAATACTAGTAAATCACCATGAAAGCACCATTAAATCACCATGGCTCTCCCATTTTCTTCAAACAGCTCCCAGCTCAAACGGGCGCCGTTTGACGGGTCCATTTTTGGGTCCTGGCAGCTGAGCCGGATGCGAAGACGTCGTTGAGAACCACAGGGGTCATGCACAGTTCATCCCCCTGCTCCTGGGCAGAGCCATGGCTGGATGAATAGCATGGCTTCATGGCTGTTATGCTGAAAATTATAGTGGAGCTATATATATATACATATATATATATATTACACTAGTATATGTATTATATGAATTATATGTATATTCATATGATTATATACATGCAAAATACTATATATGTACATACATCTATGTTGAAAAATGAATATTGCTATTTAGATGCCCTTGTGATAAAAAATCAGGGGACCGGTATGGTTGGTTTCACCATGGGGGTGACTTGTCTGTTAATCAACAGTTTAAACCCTCTCCTTGTGGAGGTTACTATCATATTATTTGGTGCATCTGGGATATTGTACAGTAGAGGTTCTATTGAGAGAATATGATATCAAAGTGGAGAGTCTACTGTTTTTTGGAACGGGAGTTAAACCATGTTTTTTTTTCTCGGGGGTCCGAAAAAAATCAGGCGCTTGCCCATACGTAGGTCTAAAGTAGGGGTGCCGCCAGTCATCATTTACGGATTCTCCATGAAATAAACCAGCTACCGGGGTACCCCCATTGAAACCTCCATCATCCTTGCTGCGAGTCTCCCAAACATCCACTTTCTCGCGGCAGAAATGATGTATAAACTCCGATGATTTAAAAATGGCTTGGAACATCTGCAGGACACAGTTTGACCAGCCAAAAGCTGGAAAGCTTTCCTCCAGTGGACCTGAAGAAATGGGGGCATCAGCAACCGCCATACCATGACTGGGGATGGATTATTGGCTTTGCCACATTCATCCCATCTCCCCATTATTCAACAGCCCCATGGTTAATGGTCCCAAAAATCTAACAATCCCCTACGAAACCGTGGTTTCTGGGGGCTGTTTCATATGGGATCCACAGCTGCTGCGCCAAGGAACGACTGAAGCATAGACTGATCGCGCCTGAAGCTACCAGAAAAAATCAAAACAAAACTTTTCGACAAGAACAAGAAGAAAAAGGAAAAAAAGAAGAAGAAGAAAAAGAAGAAGAAGAAGAAAAAGAAGAAGAAGAAGAAAAAGAAGAAGAAGAAGAAGAAGAAGAAAACCACAACAACCACAACAACCACAAGCCAGAAACAAAACAGAGATGTGCAATACATTGGTATCTCGGATTCCCCGACACCAAAGAAGCACACTAGCAGCTGTGGCCCCCACCATTGAGCCCACAGAAGATCGTGCATCCTCAGGCAGAACATCCAGTTGTTATGACTATGACTTCGTATTAAAACTTATGACTTGGGGCATTCCAAGAAACCTCCACCTATGGCTTACTGTAACCAAACATGGTTTGCTGGACCCCAGTTCGGTGATTTCCCTACCAGTTAGTCATTGGAGGATCCAACTTCCGCGACACAGCTACTGGCATCCAATGTTGGGTGAGAAATGCCGAAAATCGAGTGGCAGTGCAAGCCTGAACTCATAAGATCTCAACTTTTTCTCCAACAACTTTTGGTATGGAATAAAACTTCAGAGATCTTGACCTATGTTGAAAACTCACATCCGAGTCCGACACCACGGTGGTGGCCGCTTGGGCATCCCTACGTGGGGGTGGAAATTGCTTTCCGCCGCCGGCGAATTTGGGGACTCCGGCCGATCGGGCGTTGGGAGGATTTCGCGGGGATTGGGACAATTCAAAATGGTCATTTCATGGACCATCAATAGGGATTTAAAAAGATCATCTGGGATATATATAAATATATATGTATAATTACATAAAATTATATATATAATTAAATATATAGTTTATATAGAGATATAACCATTTATAAATCCATAGATGGATTTCCCCTCTGCTAGTTGAAGAGCTTGCTAGTTGAAGCCATGGCCCTCTTGGTTGAATGATTTACCGATCTTAAAAAAACACGATTGTCTGAAGCCATGTTAAATTACCCTCTGGTAAACATACAAAAAGCTATGGAAAACCACAATTTTTAATGGGTAAATCCACTATAAATGGCAATTTTCAATAGCTATGTTAAATACCAGAAGGTACCCAAAATTTAAGCAATAGCAAATGGCAATTCTACACAGGGAAAGTTAGGAGACCAGACACCGGGAAAAAACACCGTCGCTGCGGAAGGCCATTTTGGGATAATGGGCCCCGAACTGTGGGGGGGAAACCTGAACCCGGCAAAGGAAAACCATACAACCTGATGGTATCAGGAGATCTCCACCCAGCCGTTCAAGCGCCTCCGCAATTCGCACCGTGTCCACGGAGTTCGAATCCTGTCGGATCAACATTCGACAGACCCATAGCCACTGGTTCTTGGCACTATATGGTGGTTTCCAAAATCATGGGGGTACTCCAAATTATCCAAGTCATGGATGACCATGACTTAGTAACCCCATAGATTTTGGGGATCCAAATTTACAGCTTGTATAATGTTGTGTAGAAATTTACACACACAAATCTCGAAGTTCCAATTCAATGTAGCTATGACATTTGGGCGACTTTGCATTTTGCTTTTATCCGATCGTTCCAGATCATTCCTATGATACATTTGGATGGTTAATCTGCACATTGTTGGTGATGAGACTCTCATTTTTGCTGGGCCTCCCGATTTCAGAGACCTAACACGTTTCCCCTTCCGCAGCTGTGTGCATGCCAATCTTTGCTAGTAACATCTTCATTTCCGTCAGCAGAATCAATCTCCAAGTTGACAGGTAAAACCGTCCTTGTGGCTGCAGAAGGGGTACATACGAATGGACCCACTAAAGTGCTTATCTGCCCATTTTGGCATCCATGATTTTGAGGCATTTCCAGGAAAACCCTCATCCCAAAGATCTAAGGATGCCCCAAATCCCATGGTTTCACAGAATTTTCCCCATCAAAAATGGCAAGTATACCCCAGTGAAACAGACACAAGAATCACATTGTTGGATTACTTAAACTACTTATCCCATTATATCCCGTAAAGTCCTATTCTATCCCAAACAATCCCAACAAATCGCATTTATTCGAAATATTATCCCATTATTATCAGCATTGTTGGTTAAAAATCACCATTGAATCCCCAAAAAAGTCACCATTAAGTCACCATTCAACCCATTAAACACTATTAAGGGATATTCAATGGTGTCACAATTAATAGTGACTTAATGGGATTAATTAATTGTCAATTACAATTAATTGAAGTCCCATTGACTATTAAGTCACTATTAAGTCACCATTCAATCCATTAAATCCCCTATATCTATTCCAATGAGGTTCTGCTCATTTGATCATGGGTCGGGACCTCATCGGCGGAGCGCGGCAACAGTTCACAGTCACCTTCTTCCTCAGCCTAACGGAAAACACATGGGGGATTTTGACCAAAATCTTAGCCATGAAAAGATTGAACTACTTCGTTAGAAAATGTATATGTACATATGTATATATATGCACATACATATGCTGGATAAATTCATCAACATATTCAGCATGAAACCATACTGGTTGGTTCAAAAAGACTTATGTTTACTTGATTCAACTGGAAATAGATGAGATATTGAGCAATAAAACATGGGGTAAATTCACCACTAGAATCATTCAACGAGAGGATATTGTCCGACGAACATGGACTAGAACGTTTGGTGAGCTCTTGGTATACTTACAATGAGCAATCAAGAGGGGACATTGCATCAAGGATGGATGCTGGAATGAATATTCATCCAAGTTGGAGATGGATATCTACATCATTTCGGGATCTTGTATCTACCGACATTTTGCGAACTTCCAGATGCACGGCGTGTTTGAGCTCCAAATACCAACTGCAATCTCAAACCAGTGCGTGGCGTTCAAATTTCATGTCCAGAAATGGAGATTTCCGCCATGGGGGTACCCAAGTCATCCGTTTCAATTGGATTTTCCATGAAACAAACCATCCATAAATTGGGATACCCCCATTAGGAAACCCCCGCATGGATCCCAGACTTTCAATCGCCAAGACGCGGGCTGTTGAGTTTCCCTCGCTGGAGTCTACTTTCACACACCCCCCCGGCAAGCTTTGGAACATGTCCCACTTACACCTCCATGCTCCCACACATTTCCCATATTTTCTCATACATTTCCCATATTTTCTCATACATTTCCCATATTTTCTCATACATTTCCCATATTTTCTCATACATTTCCCATATTTTCTCATACATTTCCCACATTTTCCCATACATTTCCTAAATTTTCTCATACATTTCCCATATTTTCTCATATATTTCAC
>Ga0126342_10004154_pt1 | contig 24490 bp, 21 predicted proteins | sample Cyp1metagenome_FD_92528 | JGI IMG/M metagenome (GOLD analysis project Ga0126342, IMG submission 92528) | Coral microbial communities from Lord Howe Island, Old Settlement Bay, Australia - Cyphastrea 1 metagenome | ecosystem: Host-associated > Invertebrates > Cnidaria > Coral ...
ATATATATATATATGTATATATATATGTATATATATATGTATATATACATATATATATAAGTATATATATACACATATATATATATTTATACTCATATATATTTATGTTGGTATATATGTATATGTGTGTGTTTAACATGAATGCCTCCAAACTCCAAACCGAAACCTTGGTGTATTAGATCTAGCCATTTTGCTGCGCCACATCTAAGACCGGAGTTGATCCACGTCCCCGGCCATAGGAAGTCCACGCCGCGGGACGGAACCGGCAGATACGAAGCCAGCAGCCTGATTTTGTGGTGAAACAGACGTCGCAGCCAGCGAAGCCGTGGGTTGGGAGTGTTTTTTGAGATGCCCCTGGGGGTTGGGTGGAGAAAAACATATGGTACTGATGATGATATAATTATTATAATGTTTTGAACTTTTCATAGATGGCTTTTGGTGGGCGTCTATGTTGGACTGAATTTTTGGTATTTTTGTGAGTTGACGATGAACATGCAGAATAATGTAGCTTTTTGGTGATGGAGATTCCGTAACAAAAACTTGGTTGGGCAACCCCAAAGGGACCGAGTTGTTTTGAACCTCAATCATTGGTTTTGAAGCACCTTAGATCCAGCCTAACCCACCCCCACCCCAGACCTGATACCCATACTCCAAGAATGGGGGCCGAAAGGTGTGCCGTGCGCCTTTCCCCCTATGGCTTCAGGGAAAACCATCATGAACTGCAAGCCAGTTTGCAAGCCGCAACCAGAGCTATCAATAGTCAGTGTGCCTTGCCGCTTTCATGGCTTCAGCCCAAGATCAGATGAGACCACCCCAGCCAACCATTTGAGCCGAAAAACTGGTGTCATCTTCGGCCATGAGAGCCCTGGATCCCCGCAGGCCCGGGGCCCTGGGAAGATTTGTGGTGACCGTGCGACTTCCATCCTCCATAGTAAATTAGGCCGGTCGGACGGAGCGAGATAAGAGGTGCGGGGAGGGGGCTGTTGGGGCGGATGGATGTGGGTTCTTGAGACCGAAATGCCTGAAACAAAGGTGAAACAACAAGAGTAACTATAGAAACAAAGCAAGAAGCTTGAAACCGCCAAAGGTCACCAAAAAAGGTCCTTTCAATTTCCCACTAATGAACGCATTCACATCCAGGTACGCTGTGCAGTACAGCTTATGAGCTGGCAGGTTCTTGGGGTTCCCACCGGAGCACCTGGAGGCCACACGCTCAACAACGTGGGACCGAAGGCCAGGCACATCTGTGCGGTCCAAGCTGCCAAAGCGGTTGATGGCAGAAGGAAATTGGATAGAACATGGTGATTTAAGCATATTCTAGATCTTCATTTGCCGGAATTTTCCCTCAAAACATCCAGGGTGTTGGGACTTCCTCATTCCCCCAATAAAAAACCGGAACATCCCCATGTTTCAACATGTTTCAACGCTTCCAGGTCCAGCACTGCTGCTGAGCTTGGCCACCGCTCTGCCCCGCGCGGGCGGCCTGCGGGGCCCACGGGGCCCGCAGGGCCCGCGGCCGTAGCCGTCACCACAAGCAGTGCTAAATAGGCATGGGCAGCTGGGAGGTGTTGATGGATGGACCACCATTTTTATGGGTAGGATTTCAACCATCCCCAAGTGGTAGGTTTATGATTGGTTGCCCACGTTACATTCTTCTTCCCCATTCAATTTTTAGAGAATGATCCTAAAAACATCTAAAGACCACAGTTTTTTTTTTTCTGGGGGGAGAATTGAACAATGGGTGAGAGCTCATGGATTAAATCTGAAGATGGTGAAGGGTCTGCACGCCCACCTGTCATTTTTTGGCTAAAGTCATGGCTGAAAGTGGACTGCAGAAGCAAACATATTTGTCAGAAGATGAACTGTTTAATGCCGCATTGAGGTAGCCATTGAACTCCAGAGACAGCTGAGCAGGGACGGTGGTCAAAATCCTGATTCAACCGGACAGCTAAAGATTTTATTATAGGCGTCCTCCTATATGGCAATCGCTGCAAGAATCCCTTACTCCTAACATCAAGTACGTTCCCAGAAGCCTATGGGGCTTGTTCATTTTGGGGATTCAACATAAGGGGAAGGGATTCTTTCGCAAGGTAGCTGGCATCTGCAACTGCTGAAGGCATTTTGGAGCTTTGCTCCAGGCCGGTGGTGGATTCATATGCATATGAGATCAACCGTACAAAAGCTGTAAATGCCCTTCAAGTGAGGCTTCAAACTTATTGGTGTGAGTCAGCCTCACTAACCTCTATTATATGGATTAATATTTGTTTATTTACGTATATATATAGTATATATTCAGTTTTAAGTGTGTTAGTAAGGTGTGGTTCAAACTACACAACTATTGGTCCTCAAAAGTGACTCCCAATTTGTTTCGCCATAGCCACTCTGACGTCAGCATGGTGGAGGAGGCATGGGGAGTTCAACGGCGTGAACCTGGCGACTGCGATGTTTCGCCTGGCCAAAGGTGGGGTTTCAGATGCTGGAAAGTGGTAGAAATGCAGGTGGCGCAAGTGGTTTCAAGTTGCCACACAAATATCCAGACACACACACAACAGATGATATACTGTATAATAATATATAATATGTGTATTATATGTATGTATATATATATACAGGCACACACACATATATATACATACACATATTTACATATACATGTTTACATGTTTACATGTTTACATGTTTACATGTTTACATGTTTACATGTTTACATGTTACATATGTATATGTATATGTAATATGTAATATGTAATATGTAATATGTAATATGTATATGCATATGTATATGTATATGTATATGTATATGTACATATGTATCGATACCTATGTATGTGTATATATATATGTATAAGTATATATTATCCAATATCTAATATTCATAATATATTGATTAAGAGCCGCAGGTAAACGAGCCACAGGTAAACTAAGGGTTAAATAGTGGCAAATGGTGGTAAAATCATGGCAAATGATGACTTAGGCAATGAATACTGGTCTTCCCAAAGTTGTGCCAGACAGAGGCAGCGAGGCCAAACATATAATCAAATAGTGGCAAATGATGGCAAATTGCTTTTCCATTTGACCAGGGCAAATTATGGCAAATCATGGCAAATAAGAGACAAACGGTGGCTAAGGTCCTGCAGATTACTGTATTCTTGCCACGGCTCCTTTAGTCATGGCTCTAAACTTTTATATGAAATATCTAGTATCTAATATCTAATATCTACATCTATATCTATACCTATATAATGTTTGTGTGTATTTTCATTTTCATATGCGTGCAAAGGCAAATGCCAATACATGCGGGTGTCTTTACATGTGTGTTCGATTGCGTTTCATATTCCAAATCCCTTAGTTCGGATGGTGCCACGTCACTCGGAAGCCGCATGAGTCCAGGCTGCACTATGGAATCGCAGAACGCAGAGGTCGAGGGTGTCAGCAACAGTGTGTTTTTTTTAGATGACCCGGACCAACGTTGCACTTTGGAGGTAATCTTTTGGCAACCCAACGTGGCAAGTTTGGACACTCTGTACTACTTTTAATCATCTGTGGAAGTGAGGAACTTCCTTTTTCAGCCATGCTTCTCTACCAGTAGTTGCAGACTTTGAGCCACATGGCCATGTTCTGCTGCAGCATTGGTGCGATACCAAGGCTGCGCTCGTTGTCGCGCAGCTACTTGAGGACATTCGCACGAGACTCAAGGGCAACTTGACCTCGGAATCTGACAACGACCCATGTCTCGGGAGACTCCTCAGTGCGCGCAGCCGCTGCGGCCAGGTGCAAACATGAAATCCTTTGGAGTTGCTTGGCAGCGTTGATAGGTCTTTGAACGCTGAAGAGGCAGCTGTGGCCCACTTCATCTTAGGGATTGCAAGTGGTATGGGGTGAGCTTATCCCCTTTCGGATTCCTGATTCACGGCAATGGCACAGGGACTCTTGTAGTCTGAAACGCTGCAGGCGCAGGCTGTTGCGAACACGGCTGGGCGCTCTGTCACTGGCGTTCTGTGAGTTGTCTCGTGGCAGGGATGGTCGCAACTGTCACCTCAGTATGGGAGCGTTCGAACAGCCATAGATGACCAGAAACATATCATTATATAACAATAATAATCATGATATTACGAAGAGTAGTAATAACAGTAACAATAATAATAATAGTAATGATAATAGATAAATGGCTATATATATAATATATGAATAAAAATAAGCAATACAATAACTATTCAATACATATGTATATATATATATATCTGTGTGTAATGTTCGAAGATATGGAGTGGTTTGTTTCTCCTTGGCAGCTTGACTTTGCCCTGCAGGCATGAAGCTTCACCAGGATGCGTGTGACTGATGGGCCTTTGTTGGCTTGAGCCTCGGGGTGGTTCAGCTGCAAGGGGCCCTGGAAAGAGAACTCCCTTGTGTGTACACAGATTGACGTTGCCACTCTGACATTTTCCAGCATTTGCTGCGATTTTTCACGATATTTTGACGAGGGTCCCCTTTTTCCTTTTTTTTTTGTCGGCTTGGCGCCCTGCAGTATATCATCTCGGCAGGCTGGGTGCCGTGGGCTTCCCATTTTGCCCAGGTCGCCGCAAGGCAAGCCGCGGTGAGGCAATCACCAGAACTCAACCCGCAAGGTGGGCAGGAGCAGCTGGGCAGAGCCATGGGATGCGTCAACCCCTCTGGCGGAGGTTTGTCCAACATTGCCTGGGAGTTTACCACGTGTGGATCTTGGCTCCATGGCATACTGGCAAACGAAGAGCTGATCATTTGCGTGTCCGGAAACGGGAGATGCAGTACAGGGATGCTCAAAACCTAGATGGGTCTATTCCTATTGTGATCGTAGTAGGAACCAAAGCTGCAGAGAAGACACTTTTAGGAGAATTCATGGGGTCATTCCAATATTGAGCCATCATGGTTCCATGCGTGTGCTGCAGCCTGAGGCTGGAGTGTTTGGACACACCTGCCAGTGTTTCGCCTAGCTGAAAGACATTCAGAATGTTTGATTGCCCATTTGACATTGGTACTGGCTAAAGTCATGTATAGTATTGTGCCCCCAAATTCGGAGTAAAATTGGATCCATGACTGCACTGAAGGCGATGGAAAGTACCCAAACGTGCCCAAACTTATCAATTTGTCTTTATATGTATCGTCGATTTTTTTGGGGAAATCCAATAATACATTTTTATTGGGGAAAAAGGGCGGTAACCCCAACATACCCAAACATACCCAAACTATTTATGAACAGTTCCCATTCATAGCCCACTTTGGGTCACATACTACCTTTAGGTGCAGCCTTGGCAGCTGCTGCGCGCTGCAGGGTGTGAGAGTTCAATGCGCAGGGGTGGCTTGGCATTTGTTTTTACGGTCTGAATATGGATGCGTGCGTGCGTATAACATGAATAAATGATATATGTTTGTAGTTTACACACGCATACACGTATACCTGTATGCAACTATGCACAAGTAAATGCACAGACACACAGACACACATTTTTTTACACACACTAGTGCTGGCATATATATTTGTGTGCACATGGAGGCCTGTGTATGTTTACTGTATGAAAAACACAAAGCTACTTGACATGCCCCAGCTGCTTCTGCGACCAGCTCTCAGGGCTGAATGGGATTTGGATTTTTCTGCCAGGAATCTGAGTCGAATCCCAGGTAAGAAGTGGTGGAAGCAGTTCTCTGACCCAATGAGTGTGATACAATTGAACTTATACAAAGTGACACCCACTTGCCCAAAGTTCAATGGTCTGTTGTCGATTGAGGCTGGCCAACTTGAGTTAGGCGAGAGGGGCCCGTGCACCAGTGTTGAAGCACCACATCCTAAATGATGTGAGGCACTTCCCAGTTTTGAATTGTAAGTTAAGTAACTTCCAACACTTAGTAATCAAAGTAATGTTGAATATTTTTAAATACAAAACAGCTTTCTTCGCAGGAGATCCCAGCATCTCACAAGATTTTGACCCACCATCCGCCAGTAAATCCCCTTGCCCTTGCAGGGACTTGGCAAAACCTGCAGGGTGCCCCAAAAAACAAGCAGGTACCCTTCGGTGATCAAAAGTGGGTGGCTGAGAAGGCACCAGCTTTAATGGAAAACATAGGACAATAATCTTCAAGAATGGAGGGCTTTTCGTTGCCAGGTTAGATGATGGATTGCCATATCCCCTGACCTTGGTGGTTTCTGAAATTGGGATATTTTTTCTTGAATCATTGACTTGAAATCAGCATCATTTCCTGCCTAAATTTGCCCAGAATTGGTTAAAGAAGGCACTTCTGAAGGGTTTTCCTGCCGACATCACCAGCTTGATAAACGAATGTTAAGCAATCCCATGTTTTGCTGCGGTCAAAGCCAATTTTTCCGGTGACTGCCCCAGTGTGCTGAGGCTATGCAGATGTTCCGCTGCTCGTTGCTATGGGGCAAGTGCTCCTCAATGATGCCATGGAGGTGGTCATGGGACGGATAGGTAGGTTGGATAGGATGAATGGATGGATAATCCATGATAATCCCATCCCCTCCCATGGTGACTCTTGGGGCACCTGAGGCGGCTCCAGCAGATGTGGGGGCTCCTGGAGTTGGGTTTTGGGTTTGCGAAAAACTGAGGGATAGGTGGATAGAGCCTGTATAACGGAGGATTACAAGCCGCATCAGCTGGTTAATCATCATATAGGTCATGTAGATAATCTTTTCATATAGATCTCTCATATATATGGATCATATAAAGATCATATTAGATCATATGCAGATCATATATAGATTAAATATAGATCATATATAGGTCATATATAGATCATATATAGATCATATATAGATCATATATAGGTCATATATAGATCATGTATAGGTCATATATAGATCATATATAGGTCATATACAGATCACATATATAGATATATATATATAGATCATATGTAGGTCATATACAGATCATATATATATATATAGATCATATATAGATAATATTTAGATCATATATAGATAATGTATAGATCATATGTAGATCAAATATAGGTCATATACAGATCATATCTAGATCATATATAGATCACATACACACACACATAATTATAGATCATATAGGCTCTCCACATTTTAAGGAAAAGAGGGACGTCGAGACGCCTGGACTGAGGTGGTGGCCCTACTTTGGTCCTTCGCCAAGTTGCGCATCTAAGATGAGGTTCGCCCTTCAGCTAGTGTCAAGGGCAGAAAGGCGGTTGATGGTAATCAAATGGAGCTTTCCTAAGTCCTGGGGCTACCCCCAAATCATCCAAGTCAACCATTTGAGTATTGAAACCTATGGTGACGACTGGGGATCCCCCACGACTTCAGAAACCCAGCCATGATATGGCTGGAAAATCAACGGGAAGTTCACCTTTGGAGGCCGCCATCCTCTCGGTGGCAGAGGTTTCCTTGGCACCTTGGATGCAATGGAAACGGCTGATGATGCAACGGTGGTTTCCATCAAATTACTGTAGCAAAAAAACCAACCAAACACAAGAAAAATCACCCAGTCATTTCCGGGAAACTCAAACTCACCAGATCTCAGCATTTTTCCTGGTAATTTTTGGGTTCCAAAAGGACGGTAGCGGCTTCTGAGGTCATGATGCCCAGCTTCAAGGCACAGGATCTGGCCAGGATGCTGTGGAGATCTGCTTCCCTGCAGCTCGGATGGAGTTTTTTGGGCATCTCCCGGGGTTTTCACCCAGAAACTTTGGGGAATATCGATGGGAACATCAAGCAACATGGGGATCATCTATATAACCAACAGATAGATGGGACTAAGTAGCAAATAAATGGGGTGGAATCTAAGAATCATGGGGTTTAAGCAACTAAATGGAAATATAAATGGGAATGTCACCCGGAGAATCCAATAATTAGTGATCATGAGGAGATAACTAACTAATCTGATTAAGGAAACCTTTTTAATTTTTTCATGGGAATATCATGGGGTTTTCATGTTGAAGCCAATGATGATGCTGGTTTTAAGCAACCATCTTGATAGAAAGGGGATATTAGTAACACATTTAAGGCCTTTAAGTGGACATGTGACCAGCGGTGGTTACCATTTCGATCTTCGCAGAAATGGGATGATGGTCCCTGATGTTGGTATGCTGCAAGAGTTTTGAGCCATTATACCCTCTGGTAAACTGTCCCAAAAAACTATGGAAAATCACCATTTTTAATGGGAAAATCCACTATAAATGGTGATTTTCCATAGTTATGTTAGTTTACCAGAGGGTACATGGGACAAAAATATGCGCATATTTTGCTTGAACTTATTGGATGTGCGTAGATTTTTGCACATATGAGAAATAGAGGACATTTTTTCAATGCAGCGTGTAGTGAACAAACATCATTTTAGATGCCCATAAATTGAAGATTTTAGTATGCAAATTAGACTTTTGGTCGAATTTGCAGGCACCACTTTTTTTTTCTCCCACAAGATGTTCCAACGGTCATCCGCAGTCCAAAGTATCACTTTGCCATCCTAGTTGGTTCAAGATTGACCCTGCCCGTCTCAAGACTAGAAGGTTCCAACTAAAGCATGCAGGGGAATGAAAAATCCAAGTGTTTTCCGTTGATTCTTTGGGTCATCTGGATGAATCATCCTTATTCAATCTAACAGTTGCTGCGTTGTGGGGGGATCACCCAAACCGAACAACGGCAACGCAGCCGCCACATTCAAGTTCCCAGGAATCACCGGAACCAGTCCTTTCTGGACCGAGCGGCAGTGATGACACTGGAGTTGTTGGCTGGCAGCTCAGCGAGGGCCATCCTCTCGGCGACCATCGTCAATGTGATATATATATATATATGTATGTGTATGTATATATGTATGTGTATATATATATATATATTCCCAACCACTTGAGCAAGGGGACGGTCGCCCGTGCAGCCCACCATCAAAAACCCATAGGGACCTCTAGATCTGCCAATGAGGGTCGTCTTGGCAGCCGCAGGCTGACTGCAACCCATTGGATGTGGCAAACATGCTGTGGACCTCTGCCCGCTTGGAGGTCGCCACACAGCTTCAGGGGCAAAAGTCATGGTGACTTCCCATAGATCTGTCCGAAAGATTGGGGGACATGAACTACCACATTAATGTTAGTAATGCGATGTCATAAACCACCCATATTTTGATGGTGTATACCCTTTTTATGATAAATTTGGGGATGGTTTACTTTTGCTTTACTAACATTACCCATGATCTATGAACCATAAGTTGGGATATAAACCCTATAACTAAGTATAACTATGGGTCTAGATCCACTTATAACGGTTTAGCAGTTTATTGTTGGGTTGCTTGACAAAAGCCCAAAGGGGTGAGGGCCTTGGGGGACCCGAGGTCGGCGATGATGCCGCGATCCATGCCTTGGTGGACTTGGCCACTTGGCGCGGTTGAAATTGGCAGAGTGCTTGGATAGTCCCAGAACGGATATGAGGTATATATATATATAATTATATATACAATAATATGATATCTAATATACCTAATATATATATATATATGATTTTATATATATGATTATAATATATATATATATATATGATATATGTATATATAATTTTCAATATAATATAACTCCATATATACCTATTATATTGCACACTATATATGTATATAGGTTTGTCTGAAAATAGACTGGGGTATACCGATGTATACCTTCAAATGGCAATTTGAACGATGAAATCTGATGATTAAGACTTTCGATTGTGGGGTAATAAATGTTCAGACAAACCAATATTGGAAAGCAGCACTCTGAAAGCTGCTTTTTATGGGAAGACAGAAAGGAAAACAGAATGTAGATTTATCATCACAGGTCTCAGGGACACCCTATCGGACACCTTTTTATCCTTCCAAATGCATCAAACACATCTGGGACTTGCATGGTCTTGCCGGGACGGTCCCCCTCTATCAAAATGCAGTGGGGATTCCCACTTATTTGACAATTCCAATACGCTCTGGGAAACTTAATGATGATGAGTTGTAAAGCATCTTTAATTTTCGAAGAATTGGGTGGTGTCAAACAATCCCACGTGGAGTTACATTGCTGGCCTTGCCACGATACCCATGGAGCATGTTAGATCACTTTTGCACCTCGCGGGGGCGCAACGTTCCGCACAGCACTTGCCATTTCCTCAATGCACAATACTTCACCCATGTGAGCACCCAACAATCATATCACCATACCCACATCGTTGTCTCATATCCATTGTTGGCATCATTGCCATGATATACCTTCCAGCAATCGGACACAGCAATGGTAAATATGGGTAGATCAACGGAATTATCTACCAGGAGCATCCCCGGTCTCATACCCGTCCTTTTCATTGCCCCTTTGTGGTAGCCATAGCCCATGGCACAGCGGACCTAGGCCAGAAGGAGAACTGAGGAGTTTCCTCCGCAGGAGTGGGGCCACCAAAGCCAATTATCAGAAGTTTGAGTGGCAGAAAAGCCACCCCAAAATAATCCAAAATGGGCTTACTCCGTCTGATTTTGGAAATGCCAATAACTTTCAGATTCCCACGGTGCCATCATGTGCCATCGCGTGGGCATCCATTGAATTTCACAACCGCCATGGCCACCCGAGGCTTGCCAACGTGCTGTGAAGCCTGGCGACGTTGGAAATCTATGACCAACCAATTCTAGGCGTTCTCCTCGGGCGCCTTCGGGGAGGTGGCTGGGAAATCCACCGAAATTAGTTCGATGATTTTCCGATGAACCCCCTATCTGCTGGAGGGCAACCCGACTTTTGAGGGACTTCTATATATATATAGGATATTCATAATAGACAGGGGGCTATAGGATATATATATATATATGTTGAATATATATTGAATATTCTGATAGATTGATGCTATAGGATGAACAAGGGACTTCTTCCTGATCGTTGGGGCATCGCGGCATCGCAGGCGCGACGGAGCTTCGAATGGCCAGCGGCACGGAGTTGAGCGCCCAAGACGTGGCCAACAGGTTGTGGGGCCAGGAGCCCAGGTTGCCCAGCTGTTTCTTTTGGCCATCAGGGAATGAATTGATGGGAAAATCACCATTTTTAATGGGAAAAGTCCACTATTTCAATGGTATAGTGGGACATACTTTGACTTACTGGTGCGTTTTACGTAGGGAATGGATGGCAATGGGGGAATAAATGGGATGATGATTATTACTAGTGATGAAATGGATCATTCCCGAAAATTCCCCGCGTTTAGCAGCAGTAAGATTAGGGATGTCGAACTTGGAGAACTGGAGCACTTCGCAGGTCTCGCAACCGTAGGCGCGGGAGGGTTCTGTCGATAGCTTGATGGCTTCACTAATGTGAAGCCAGGATTGGTAATCCCACAGTTTTTCTTTTTGGTATGGGGGTACCATTTGCACTTGGAATTAGTATTACGTATCACTACTGTATTGTGAGGAATATCACTATTGGAAGGAGCATAGCAATTGATACAGTAGACGGGTGGCTTTTGGATCATGGGCTGACAATACCGCAGATGGGCCCGCATTGAAGCTGGGTTTTCATGCCTGTGAATTATTCCCAGATTTTGACAGGTTGAAACACTTTATAGATGTGGAGACAAATGTGTGTGTGCGCGCGCATGTATGTATGTTATGTAATGTAATGTAATGTGATGTGATGTGATGTGATGTGATGTATGTATATAATATATTTATATTTGTACATACATGCATGAATGGATCGATGAACAAATAAATGTATAAATGTATATAAATATGTAACTGTATATATATATATATTATATTATATGTGTATCCCAAAGTCTTGTGGGTTGTTGGGTTTCTGTTGCTTGGAAGCCCCGGCCAGTTCACAGAAGCGCAACTTGGAACAGCGGTGCTGGAAAGCTCAGTGGAGGGTGTTATGGGTGAAGCACCAGTTATGAGAAGTTGTGAGCTACAGACTGGAGGCAATAGAATAGAACCAATAGTTTTTCCATTTAATCTTCATTTAATCCTCATGCCGGAACCTCACGAAATCCCCCAGTCCTCGTAAAATCCTCATTCCGGAACCTCATCGAATCTCCATTCCTCATTTAATCTTCACACTGAGTAGTGATGGGAAGATATGATGGTAATGTGGGGGCAGATAACCAACCCCAGTTGGGGTTATTCTCAATGTGCGGATATGTAGTGGAATATGCAGCCAAAAAATCCAAGAATAAATTACATGGGTTTGTCCAGACATCTGACATCACGTCATGAGTTTGATCAAGAAAATGGGTGTATAACCTCGACCAGAACAGGGATGCAATGGTGTCTATAATGATATATGCACGCGCACACACATATATATAATTATATATATATATACATACACATATTATATTCCAACAATGTGGGTTGTCCAGAAATTGGGTACACCACCAGATGGTGATTTGAATAGGAAAAAGGATGATAAAGCATCAGATGCCGGGGTGCCCTATTTAAACGGGAAGATAGTATAACTTCAACAATACATCACAATCGGAAGGATGGAGCTTGGAAATTCATTTAGGTCAAGAAACGTTGACATAAAATTAAGTTCTTCAAGTTTGGGTGCCCTAAATAGGTCAGATTTTTTGGAAGGAAAATTGCCGGACACTTTGAATTTGGTTCTAAAAGACGATAACTTTCCTGTCGATTGTGAGGTCTCAGATGCCCTTGCTGGCGTAGTGCTGGAGGTGCTTCCCGAAGCCTCTTCCCAGGCACGGGTTTTTCGTAGGGAGAGCCATAGAGAATGGCATGAAATGATAGCTTTCTGATGATTTGGGAGTTAATATGAAAATACTTCTCGAGTGCTGATTTTTCAAATAGATTTTTCACCATGATGGTGACACCTAAACTAACAGTAAACTAACAATAGATGTGGAAAAACCACGGTTCGGTTCGTCATTTTCCGAATGGGAAGCCCATGGAGTTCCACATACCTACGAATTTATGGGAGGGCAGTAGTTACTAGATTTGGGAACTAGTGATTCTTTCAAAATTGGGACAACAGTAAACGAATAAATGTAAATACACACACACACATATATATAAATGTATATGATTATATATACATGTAGAGTTCAAACCCGAAAACACCAATAACTTGCAATTCGTAAATGCTTTTTATAGCCAAGCTCCCCAAGTGATACGACTCGGTGGTGTCTCCAGGAGTTTGCCAATCTGCTGTGAGCTGTAGCTACTTTGCTTTTAGGGAACGCAGCGATCCACGATGTCCGCTGGCCCGGCCCAAGAGTTGGCGGTTCACACAGGATTCAGAACACCTTTTTTTGGAGGGGGGAGGGAGGACATATTTCGGTTACCCTCTGGTAAACAAACAAAAAGCTATTATTGAACATGGTTATTTATAGTTGAATTACCTATGAAACATGGTGATTTTCCATAGTTATGTTAGTTTACCAGAGGGTAAGCATCATTTCAGGCCCCAGTTGATGTTTTGAATATATGAATTGTTGATGTCTCAGTGATTTCCAAGCATCGAGCTTGTACCCCACACGAAGATCACGAGGGTTTCAGGTAGGCCCCTTGCTGCGTCTACCACTGAGCTGAGGCAATAGATGCCATGACATCATTGAAGTCGGGGTGCTTGCAGTTGATCTGAGCATCGATAAACTTATCCTGGTTGGTGGTTTGGAACATTTTTTTTATTTTCCATAATATGAATGGATAATCATGGATAATCCTTCCCATTGACTCATATTTTTATATATTTTTCAGAGGGGTGGCTCAACCACCAACCAGTATCTCTGTGTTGACGTTAGCGAAACCCTACACGAAATCATTTTTGAGGATCACAGTTTTACCTTGCCAGTCAATACTCTTTGAAACCAATTCTGCGAAATCTAGATCTTTCCGGGGGTCTATTAAATAGCCACTGAATGGACCAATGCTGGCTATGTACCTAACAAATCCCAACAATAGGATACTGTATCAATAGGGGAATCAATGGAGGAAATTCGCTGTAGTTTAACCATTGTCAGGGATCGTTATATTTGCAGTGCCATTGATTGGCCTCTCTTGCCCCATCTGAAGCCAGTGGTTTCTTTTGATGGCCATTGTGCCCCGCACCTGCAATGAACCTGCAGTACTTGGCTCAAGCCCCCCGTGACCGGAGCTCGAAGTTATTTCACCCATCACAGCACGCCCGGTCCCACCTGTTTTTCGGTCACGCTGGAAATTGCGGCCCTACCGAAAACTGCAGCAGCAGCAGCAGCAGTTTTCACAGTACAGGGCACCGTGAGCCAACAGCCATCAACATCATCAACAGCCAAGCAGCATGAAGTAGCCACCTCTGAAAAGACATCACTCACACCTAAAGCATCCTAAAGCATCAAACAGCAAACAGCCCACAGTTTGCCCTAAACCTTTGCCTAGCACTGCCATCGTTCGGAACTCAGGTGCACACCAAGGAGACTGCAAGGCACAAACGAAAGTTCTTTATGTACATAGACGTTTGTTGACGTTTTTCTTTTTTTGCAAGGCTTTCACTGTCAGGAATGGATAGGAATGGACAGGAATGGACAGGAATGGATAGGAATGGATAGGAATGGATAGGAATGGATAGGAATGGATAGGAATGGCAGAATGATGATGATGATGATGATGATGATGATGGTTATGGTGATGATGATGATGGTGATGGTGATGGTGATGGTGATGGTGATGATGATGATGATGATGATGATGATGATGATGATGATGATGTTGACGACGACGACGACGACGACGACAATGATCACGATGACGGCGATGAGGGTGATGATGACGATGCTGACGATGCTGATGCAGTATTGTTATTGCTTGGGTCTTTGCATGTTTTTACTTGTTCCTAAGCCGAGGCGGAGCCATGTCGTTGGCCGCGTTGCTAAGTCTAGGGCGGAAAGAGGAGCCGAAGTCGGGGTAGCCCAGCCGCCACTCAATATTCAATAGTGGGATATAATGGGATTACACACCAACCACAATGTGGGCAGAATGGGGGTATAACATATAAGATACTATAAGATATATAGCCAGCAATCCAAGATATGGACACGTCTGAAAACGGAGGATTTAACTTCCGGTGGTGCCCATTTTGTTGGGAAAAAACATGTTTGACATTGATGAACCATGGGATTTGGGGGCAACCTATTTTTCAGACAATCCCGGAAGGGACCGAAGATGGACCGGGTAAAATCAAGTGGTTTTCTCGGTAGGGAGGTGAATTTCCTGTGGCCACACACACACACACTCACAATATGACTTAATATGTGATAATATATATATATATATAATATATGATATGATCTTACATGTATATACAGTGTATATATATATATTATGTATTGTTCAGCCAAATTCCAAAGTCGAACCTGCTTTTTCGTGAGGCTAGGCATTTTACTAGATAGAACCTACGACCGGCGATCTTTGGGGAAGATGTTCGAGGAGTTCACGACATCAACAATATAATCGGTACAAACCAGGTCGTTTTTCACTTGGACAAGTGTGTTTTTTATGGACATACTTATAGGATCTGATAGGCATAAAGACTCCAAAGATATGTAAACATGATTAAAGCATATTAAAACTGTAATACAGCCCTGTACAGTGTCCATTTGTCCTCCCGGGCCTCGGAAATAATGGAATCAGGGGGCTGCCTGCGACGTTCCCCAAAAAGGCTTGCTGCACCCCGGTAATTTAAGATATTTAACATAGCTATGGAAAATCATTTTTTTTATGGATAAATCATCTGTGAATGGGGTTCTTTTTATCTATTTTCCATAAACAGGTTAAATGACTAGTGGGTAGATAGTTGTATCGAGGCTGGGTCAAAGATACCGAGGCCGCCGCCCGTTGAGAAGCCAAAGCCGGAGAAACCGGTCTCGGTTCCCCGACAGCTGAGAAGTCGAAGATTTTGGCAAGGGAAAATCAATCAAAACCTTCAATGGATTGGTTTAAGGGAAACTTTGCAGGAAAAAAACATATTTCATGGGAAAATCTATGGTTAGCTAAGTTAGCTATAGATTGTTGGCCTTTAGCCATCAGTGTGGGGCCACTCATCAAGAGGTTTTTTCCAGATCTTTTTTATTTTCCCTTAAACCAATCCATTGAAACCTAGAACATTTTCTAGATTCTTGCAGTTAATGGATTACATTTCCCTGGGTGGGATTTTCCATTGCAATGTTGGCTTTAGGACATTTCTGAGTGCGACTCAGTCAACGTATCTTTGATATTTTTTGATGCTCCTGCTACCGAGGAGGCCCCTTCCGCCAGCATCGTCCAAAATGAGGAGGACACGGAACTTGAGGGTGGATTAATGGCAATGGAAACTCCCCGAACGAGCCATGGGGGGTTTCTAGCTGGGACAAAGTCATCGATTTTTTTTTTCCAGCCAGCCATGTTTGACCGGTGGGTTTAGTTGAATCCATAGATTGGCTCGTCACATGAAGTTCAGAAGCGCCGTGCAACGTCAACGGGCTAAGGTGGGGTCGAAATGATTCTAGATCTGCAGCTCGACTCATAGGGCCATGGGGCCATGGGCATCACGAGTTGACTGCAGGATAGAAAACTTGCCTTAGAGCTGGCAGCAAAGCAGGTGGGACAACCCCCATTGAGGTATTGAGATGGCTCAGAGCAATGTGGCTCCTGACATTTGGCACTCTGAATTCCACATAAACGAAACAAAACGACTACCTACTGTAGAAACTAGCCACCCAGCCGTTCCCAAACACATGGTGGTTGATGCTTATGTATTACATCTGTATGCTTGTGTGGCGTTATGTCAACTGTGGGGACATTGTTCTATGATTGTCCAAGATGAGAACTTAGAACTCTCGTCAGTGCAAGGCGACGACATTTATCCCTCGAAGAAGAAAGACACGGAAAGACAGAGTAGCTGAGCCTTACCCATAGGATCCATGTATGCTATATATGGTAACATTTACCATCAATATACCCCCAATGTTAGCATATATACCATACATGGATCCTATGGGTTATGCTGTACAGTACTGTAGTATACATCCTTCTCTTCGCTAATTTGATAGGGTTTGTCCAAAAACAGTTCATCCCTGATTCCACTGGTGTGCGATCATTTTCCGGGCCTATGACGTTGGTCCCTTGGACCGGCCGTGCCAGGCCGATCTGCTGAGTGAAGAGGATCCACCGACCTGTCATCCTTGGAAGGGATGAGGATCATGATAAGGGTCCCCCAAAATAGTCGATTCAGTCTGGAAGATGATGATTAACGAATGATTAACGAATGATTAACCAATGATTAACCAATGATTAACCAATGATTAACCAATGATTAACCAATGATTAACCAATGATTAACCAATGGATGGAATGGGCACCCTACTTGCAGAAAATCCATAGTATCCCCAAATGGCCTGACTCTTCAGGCTGGTGAAGGGTTATGATTTCTCCAGATGATATGTGTTGGGTTGATGGATGATACTCGCGGAAGGAGAAAAACGATAATAACATTTATATATAGCCAGAGATGTTGAGGCATAGCCTTTGGTGTCCCCACTCCATATACTAGAGTTGTCAGGAGTTATCATGCACTTGTCAGTGAACAGCTGGTATGTTTGACATGGGCATCACGGCCACCTCTAACTAGTTGGTCCTTCTGATCTGCCATAAAACGATGTACCCGGCCTGGCAAACATACATATATAGCTATTGAAAATGGCCCATTGAAATAGTTGATTTACCGAACTTAAAGATAGTGATTTTCAATAGCAATGTTAGTTTACCAGAGGGTAAACCTTTTTTTTTGGTCATTTCGGCCATCCCATCCCAGTTCGGCCAAACACGGCGCCACGGCCAGATGCTGATCAGAGAGGCCGAAGAGGAAGCAGCCAAGGAACGGGAAATCGAAGAGGCTGCCAAGGCAGGATGAATTTCAAAGCCATGGGCTATACTCATGGTATACTCATGGTTATTGCACCCCCAGTTGGGGAAAGTTGGGATTTCTGGGCCCGATTTTTTTGCAAAACTTAGTTCATTGGAACTGCAACCCGGAGTAGGACGATGGGGGGTATGGATGGAGCATGATATATCAATGATATGCCTTGGACTTGTGGAAGGTTTGTAGAATCCTTTCGATTTCTTCCCACGATGATGGGACCATCACTTTCAATGTAGCTAGATGCCCAGATTAAGAGTTATATAAGAGATTGATTGATCAAAAAATCGGACCTAGGCCTTCAAAGATTCATGGAACGAAGTACTGTACATACTGTACTTGATGATACTTGGAGTTGGAGCCTTTTCCAAGACTTCTTAGACACTGGTTTGTCCCTAAAATGGTGGATACCCCGTTTAATGAGGAAACGTTGGTAAACCTGGGGGGTTTTGGGGTACCCTATTTTCAGACAAGCCCATATCTAAGAAATAAATATCATAAATGGACCGACTTTTGTGCCAAGATCTACCTCCCGAATTTTCACATGGAACCCAAAAACTGGGGTCCCAAAGATGCTTTGCTAGCGGATATGGGCCTTGTTGGGTTCCATCCTGAATTTAGAGATTGTAATCAAGCAATGGTTTGGACTTCGTTTGTGAATATGCATTTGCATCGTTTTTATATAATCCGTTTTTGGCATTCTGTCTTTGATGATGGTCAACCATCAAAGGTTTCATCGAAATCATCCAAGAGTAATAAAACCTATTTCGCTTGGTCAAAACAATCCATTGACTGCCGACCCAGCGTTTGGCTCCCAATTGTTGATGGCGATCCTCCCATTTTTACTTGACTACATCTTGTTAAATCAGTTAAATCAGTTACACTTAACTCCAAAATTGAGCTGGCAAAACTCATCTAAATCACTAAAAAACACCTGCCAGTTTCCCTTCCAAACCAGCACCAGCCTCCAGGCCGCCGCTGCGCTAGCGCAGAAGCAGAGACTTCAGGCGGCCACCACTGGGGGCAACCCCTTCAGCACGGGCGGCTGCTCGGACCCAGGGGGGCTGGTCGACTTTTGAACACTCGTTTTTTTTGGGGGGATTTCAACGCAAAAACGTGGATTTATATCAGCAGGAACATGTGGATTTAGCAAGGAACATGGGGATTTCGCGAAAGAAACCAGGGGAATGAAGGAAGGAAACGTAGGGATTCAGAAAGGAAAAATTGGCGATTTAGCAATGAGAGCTTGGGGTTTCTGTTGACCTGTCGGCCCTGTTGGCTGTAGTAATAGGGGAATCGCATTCCGTTAATTTCATCTCATTTTAGCCCCACCATGTTTCACTTCCCCTGTGTTTCAACTCAGGTCGCATGTTTCAGCCGGGTGTCTTTCTGTGTGACGAGAGATCGGGCTACAAACCCATGATGGGTTGGGGCCTCGGTTGCCTCGGTTGCCTCAGTTGCCCCGGTTGCTATGGCACCGCCATGGCGACCAAGGTGGGATGCCCTACATGCCACCGACGGACTGGCTACCACCTGGGATGTCGCTGCCCGTAGCTGTGGCTGAGAATGGCTTGGAAAGTGTTACGAAGTGCCACGAAGTTTGTTGGCGTGTTGGCTAGGAGTTGCCTGACAAAGTTCCCAAAAACGGGTGGATTTTGCATGATTTTGCAAAGTTGGAGGTTTTTGTTGCGGCAGGACCAGTCTCGGCCAAACCAACCGGTAATTTTCCAGACATTTCTTGGTGCCACCCGGCCATGCTCCCCAGCGTCAGGCAGGTTTTCAAGCGAGTCAGCCGCAGTTTCGACAACTGCATCCGGCCGCTCTCTGGGGGCAGGAGTCACCAAGCCGCAACACTACTGATACAACTGGGGGCAGTGGCCGGAAATTCCGCTTGTGTTTGCAGGAAAGCCTTAGATTTTCCGCTTCAAAACCTTGGGTTTCCATATGTTTCCATTCATTTTTTGCATTTCGTTTATCATTAAGCAAATACAAGGTGGTGCCCCATAGTTAGCTAAGTTGGTTTATAACTCCTATAACTATGGTTTATGGCAGATATAACTAACTATAGTCAATGGGGTTTATAAACCAACTTATAACTGGGGGGTACCATCCTGTATGTTCATATGTTTGCCGGTCAAACAGGTGTGGGTTTCTGGCCATTTGTTCATGGGTTTTCCATGACTGCTCGGAGGTTTGCCAGAATGGCAATGAAAGCGCCCCCCTACATGCCATCGACCTACGCAGCGGATCCCCCACAGCGGCAGCAACCTGGAAGTGGGAAGGAGCTGTTGGAAAACGGGGGGAGTTAACTGAGTTAACCATGGAAAATGAGGACTTAACCAGGAGACATGGTGGATTTATCGGATTTTCTGAGGTAAACTCCAGCGATTTTTTCAATTGGGGTGACTTGTTTGGCTGATTTTGGCTCTATCCCCCGTGGGGATGATGTACATTAATTTCATTACATCCACATGTCGGTCACTGCATGCTTTATTATCGGGTTTATATACCACATTATATGTTGGCACAAGGGCAGTGCACAGGCGCTTCATGTCATGAACTGGGATTTTTGAAACTTCGGAGGATTTGGGATGCTCCCAAATTTGATCCCAACGTCTTTGCGCTGCAATAAACGCAACATTCAGAGAAATGAAGTGGTCACTCTTGAGCAATTAGTTTTTTGCTGCTCAAAATGTTGTTGTTATTCATAACGGCATTAATGATACTGGACTAGAACCCTTGGGACCTTTGGATCTTCCTTGTTACTTCAGTCGCCCGTGAATGCTGACCCGTGCTCCTGCCCATTTTTTCTCAAGTGCCACGAGCTCCGACCGTGAGCTCAGCGGTGCTTGGACCTCTGCGCGGATGCATCATGCTGCGGGAACGACTGCTACCCGCGCAGGTGCGCCTTCGCCTCCCCGCCTCATCCAGGCACTCAGCGTCAGCCTCCAACGCAAAACGGCCTCGGACCCCGACAACTGGTCAGTGGCCGAGGAAACGCTTCCAGCAAAGTTGGGGGCGGCCTCTGCGGAACATGTGGAAAACCAACTCCTCAAAGGATTGGATGCCTCACTGCTCCGTGGAGTGTCTTTGAGTGATTGTCTTAGTGGATGGGGCAAACATTTTGCGAACAACTCAGCACAAAGCATGTATGACATCCGAAGACGTGACTATGGTCTGAGTTTCCAGGTGTCCAAGATTGACAACTTTCTGAGTCATGATTGGAACACTTCTCGAAGAAGAAAGGTTGTGGTCATGATGATCTATTTCAATGCTCATGCTGCAACAGTTGCAGCCGTGGTCTGTGCCATGATTGTCGGTCTCTGCAGAGAGACCCCTTGGCAGGACATAGAAGCTGCCACTAACAACGATACCCGGACTACAGATCTGATTTCCCTTTTGCCACAAGCCACCTTTGTTTTATTCCTCTTCTCGTGGCAGAGGGTCCGCGGCTTTTTTAGAAGACCAAAGATCGCTTTCCTTGACAGGCTATGCATCGCGCAGCATGACCCGAAGCTGAAAACACGAGGTATTCTGGGTTTGGCTTCCTTTTTGGATCACTCGGAAGAGTTGACCATCCTATGGTCCCCGCGGTTCTTCACGCGTCTTTGGTGTTGCTTCGAGGTTGCCGCTTTCCTACGGAAGAGCAGAAGAAGGAATCAACGAGTGGCCGTCCTGCCTGCGGCAACAGCAGGGGTGCAGCTTGCATGGATCGCGACCTTTCTGGGTGGGTCTGCTTGCCTGCAAATTCTCTGGTGGGCCGTGTCTGTGGAACTTCGACCACCACAGTCAGGAGGGATGTTTGGCAGTACAGCTGATATCCCGTTGAGTGTCGGTATCCTTGCTGCCTGTTGTCTTATGGAGTATCAGCTGTTGGGCGTGTGGGCAGAGATTCAGGATATCAATCGGCAGGTGCATGAGTTTAGTTGGAAGGCTTCTGAGTGTTTTTGCTGCGCACACCATCACCAGCACCCAGAAACCGGTGAGACCATGCTGTGTGACCGGGCGCTGGTGTTTGATACGTTGAAGACGTGGTATGTGGAGGCGGACGAGGAGCATTTGGACAAGTTCAATCAGGAAGTGCAAACAACGCTTGGACAGCGAATTCGAACTCAACTTGCTGCGAACATGATATTTTCCCATTCTACTCTAATCTTACTCTTGTGTGGCACTTACTCTCCATGGCTGTGTGACAGTGTGGCATGGATGAGGAACTTGTGGGTTTTGCAAAGTACTGAGCTGATTGTCAAATTTTGGAGATGTGTCGTGGCAGTCACAAGATTCTATTTGCTTCCTGTCATCACGAGCCTATTCGAGTTTCTGATTTTAGCACATCTCATGGTCAAGCTGGGTTTCCTTCTGATGGTCAAAGTGCCCAGACTTGTGGCTGCCACTTTTGCTGGTCTTGTGGCTGCAGTGCTCTTGGGTGCTATAAATTGGGCAGTCGACTCATCGGCCGTCCTGATGGCCGAAAAAGGTTTATCTGATTCTTGGCCGTTTCTGGCCTTAGCATGGTTGCTCTTTTGGTGGATTCTCCACAAATTCTTTAAAGTATTGCCACGAATGCGTCGTGTGCCATGTTTCACCTTTGCTGGGTAAAGCTACAAATGTTTTACACAGTGACACAGTTTTTGCACTATTGTTTCACCTTTGCGGCTGTTCATTCTACAGTAATTTTTTACGATGCTTCAAAGACAAGACGGCCAGACCTAGGCCAGACTTATCTTGGGCGGCTGGCGGGCAAAATTGCCAAGCTGCACAGTGAAATCCAACTGCCTGGAATCTGAAACAACCATGTTTCACGTCTGGATCAGTGCTATCATGGTCGGATTTTTCACGCTGGACTAGATAGCACATATTTACATATTTGTTCATTTTTGTACGTATATGATAACCGTACGTAATATGTATATATTTAAATGTATATACAATATATACATATACATATACATATACAATCATATACATATACATATACATATACATATACATATATATGTACATATAACACATACATATACATATACAGATACAGATACATACACATATAAATATAAAAGATATATATATATATATACATATGCACATACACATATACATTACATTACATTATGCATGCACGCATCCATCCATCCATTCATCCATCCAGACATACATACATACAGACAGACAGACAGACATACAGACATACACACACACACATAATTATAAATATAATTATAATTATAATTCTAATTATAATTACGTATATATATATACACGTACAACACATATTTCAATATTTGTGCCTATGACTCATGAGCACACACATTGATTTGTATGCAGACGTCGTCTGTTTCGGTATGCTGCAGCCCCGTTCCCTCCACCATGGTGGCCTCTGAGGCCCGTGCCGATTCCGCCCCGCGATTTCAGATCGGAGCGATCACACGAGCGGCATGGGCAATGGGAAGGCTCCAACGGCTACGACTATGGCGAGTGGGGCGACTGGCAAAAAGGTGGGAGTCTCAAGTTGATGTGGGAAAAAAAAGCTTCCGATTTTGAATCCTGCGTGGAACATGAGTTCAAATTCAACAAGATTCAACAAGATTCAAAGAGATCTCAAGTGACACCATGTTCCACCATATTCCACATGGTTGGTCAGGATGTGCGATCCACAGCCATCCACAGCCATCCATCCCCCATTGTGACGAAGTCTTGAGGTGCCGGTGGCGAAAAGGGATGGCCAATGCCTCAGACATCCTCGGAGAGTAGACCTTTTGAGACATTCTAACGGCTAAATCATGCTCATACGGTATAGCCTAAGGAGGTTCTAACAATCAAGCTACGGGTTTCAGGCCAGTTACATCCATATCTTGGAAATTAAGACCACAAGCCATGAGAATCTGATATTTGGCCCCTTTTTAACCTACCATTTTCCTCAATTTTCGCTGTGTTCGTTCAGGCCTCAGGGAGGCAAAGGAGGCACGATCCGTGCGAAAAGCGTCACGTCAGTGGCAACTTTGTGATCCAACCCAGGGGAGGAATTGTCAGGGGAAAAAGTCAGGTTTTATAGGGAGAATTTTCCAATTATTTCTGGGTCAACTGTTCATTTCTATAGGATTTCCCATTCCCAATCTAACGGTTGACCCTGAGAACAACGGTCCATTTTTAGTGTCGGAATGGTCTTCCAACCCCCCCTCATGATACTCATGGCAGGGTTTGATTTGATGAGGGGATGGTAACCAATGAATATGGAGATATTTGGGGAATTCACGGGGGGATCATCTATACATACAGATATATATATATAATTTATTTTGATTGAGGATATACACTATTTCATGGGGATCCAATTGGAGAGAGAGAGGGAGAGAGAGGGAGAGAGAGGGAGAGAGAGGGAGAGAGAGGGAGAGAGAGATGTGTATGTATGTATGTATATATATATATATATATCTGTATATATATATAGAGACAGAGACACAGACACAGACACAGACACAGACACACACAGACACACACAGACACACACAGACACAGACACACACAGACACACACACAGACACACACAGACACACAGACACACACAGACACACACAGACACACACAGACACACACAGACACACAC
>Ga0126342_10004155_pt1 | contig 24487 bp, 24 predicted proteins | sample Cyp1metagenome_FD_92528 | JGI IMG/M metagenome (GOLD analysis project Ga0126342, IMG submission 92528) | Coral microbial communities from Lord Howe Island, Old Settlement Bay, Australia - Cyphastrea 1 metagenome | ecosystem: Host-associated > Invertebrates > Cnidaria > Coral ...
AGCTTCATTTGCTGTGGAGGACCTGCAGCAGGGCCTTCTTGCGGTTCTTAAGTTCTGTTTGTTCTTGCTGGGGACCTGCAGAAGGGCCCATGCAATCACAGACAGTGCAATTTTTGATTTGAAAATATTGAAAAAGTAGGACCCCAAATATTGATTTATTTTTCAATATTTTTAACTTCCTTTTCTTAAACCAAAAACAAGTTTTTTTTTCAAAAATATTGATTTTGCACTAAATATTGATTTTTTTCAATATCGGATCCTCTGGGAACCAGTGCTTGACATGGATGAAAGATCGGATGTAAAACCACCGATGGAACCTGTGAGCCCAAAGACAGGGTATACAACGACAACGACCATTTTGACAGAATTTCTATGGAATTTCTATGGATAATTTCATATATACAACGACAATTTCTATGGAATGGAGAAACTAAAAATCCATACGGGGCTTGGGGCATTGTTTTTTTAGGACAAACGCCATCATGGCATGTCAAACGACCGCACCCAACATCAGAGTTTGAAAAGAGTTGGATCCATTATTCAAGACATATTCAAAGTTGAATAGGTCGGTGTATATGGATATTTCCGAAAATGGGGAAACCCCCAAATCATCCACATTTTACCATTTTAGATCATTTTAGCATTGAAACTCATTGTTTTGGGGACTCCTCAGTTTCAAGAACTCCATATATATATATAAATATAAATATATAGATATAGATAGATAGATAGATAGATAGATAGATAGCTAGCTAGCTAGATAGATAGATAGATAGATAGATAGATTAGATAGATTAGATAGATAGATAGATAGATAGATAGATAGATAGATATCCCACATATAGATATAGATATCCCATATATATATATATATATCAATATATATATATATAGTTGATGTACATAAAATGAAATTCATCAGTGTTCCACATGACTTGAGCCTCAACCACTTGCATCGCCTGGCGAGGAACCACTTGCAGGTTTCGAAGGCTGAGGCTGCGGGGGTAGTGCCAATGTCGATGCAACAAGCTTCAAGGTGTTGCCCCATAGTTAGCTAAGTTGGTGCAAATATCTCCAATAACTGTGGTTTATGGGGTAGATATATCGTAGATATATTGACATACTTACTATGGTGATAAACCAACCTGTAACTGGGGGGGGCACCACCTTGTTTGTACGGTGCGGGTGCTTAAAAGTTGGCCCGGTGCGGCCAAAGAATACACCTGGAGGCCTTCAGCATACACAAAGATGTGTGTTTACCATTGGTTTGTTGACAAAAAATTGGGAGGATATTCTCCATATGTTGAGCGTGTTTCAAAACAATTTTGCGTAACAGTGCCTTTCAACGCCTTTAGCATAATCCCAAATCAGTGATATCAGCACCCACTTGGCCTTTTGATAGTGGGAAAGGAACATGTTATCAAATGTGGTGGTATCCAATATGAAAAAACATATGTCAATATTTTAATTCTGGATCATCCCGCTATCCGTTCACCATTTGTTTTGGACCCCAATAGAATCAATCTTTCGCACAATCCACCAGTAAGGAAATGTGTCAACTAAAGTTTTACCATCAGAATATGTATATATTATTATATATATTATATATATACACATATAGATCCTTTCACTGACCCCAAATAGCGTATACCCCACCAATAAGGAAATGGATCAATTGACCTTTTAGCATGATATTTGTTTCTATTCGCTGACCGCAAATAGGATCAAATGGGGTAAATAGGATCTGTAACATACCTGACAATACACCACCAGTGATGAAATGGATCAACTGACCTTTTACCATGAGAAAATGTATCCTTCTGCTAATCCCAAATATTGTAAATGGCATGTTTCACATATTTGACAAGACCTTGCCAATCAGGAAATGGGTAAATGTACCTTTATCATGGTAAATCACATTACTGTATATGATATTTTATTGGTCCTTAAGAATGCACATTCCTCCCCATTATATCCATTATATTGGGTCGATTATACCTTCATTAAGATTCATTTCCCAATAATATCCACAACTTCCGAGTCTAACCACCCCTTGGTCATTGCGCCAGTTTTCCATTTCGGCGTATGACAACACACCTCCATTTATAGCAAGCCCCGAAAAGATTTAGTCGAAGAAAATAGTCGAAGTCGAAATCCGGGAAAATCTGTGGAACATATCATTTAAACCATTCTTTTAGTCATCTTTTTGGAGGGTACCCTCCTGTAAACACGGCCATAGATCTGGAAAGCCCACCATGAATGTAGATCGCACCATAACTGGGTGATTTTGTGGCAAATGTTGGTTATTCCAGCACCATGGTTCGCATATGGAGGTGAGCACGGCCAAGACCAACTGCGAACGGGTGCGTATGGCTGCGGCGTTTGGGGAGCGGGTTTGGAGTCAGTGCCAATCACTGGCGTGCCCGCAGCCACCTCAATTGACAGTCGGATCCCCCGGACACAAAATGATTAGCATATTCGATCCAATACTTAAACGTTTGGGGTAGATGGGGGTTAGAAACTTTCGTGTTAATGTTTTCGGAGTATCCCCCAAAAATAATCTTTAGGAAGCCGTTCGAAATGACTCCGCACCAGCTTTGGCATCAGTGGGCTTATTCCATTTATAAGTGGGTTGTTGCCCCACTCACTAACCACTGACAGAAGTAAGTGGGATAAACCACAAACTAGGAAGGTCGGTGCTTGCACAGGTTACCCGACGGCTGGTGGTTCAAACCAAGCGCTGCAATTGAGTCAATTTGCACTGTGTGCCAGGGAGATTTTGGGATGTACCACAACTGATTGCTTGGGGGTGCATCCCAATTAGTAGGTGAGAGCCATAATCCAGTTGAAAAAACGGGTTATTTTTATGGGATATACAAGGGTCATTGGTCACTTACTAACTGGGATGCACATCCCAAGTGGCCATTTAGAGTTTGAATTCGTCAAACATCGCAGTTTGCAACAAGGACCGGGATAGGTTTTTTTTCCGCAACTGTGGGGAACCCATCCCCAAGACAACAGCCACCCGGCTTGTTTTTTTGGGGGCCCGTTGATCATTAGAGGTTTGCCGTGGTGATTTCTTTCATTATAGTCACGATTAAGTCACTATAGGTTCTCGAAATTCCCAGCACCGCATTGCAATCCATGGCAAAAGTGAAGAAGAAACTGAAGGCAGTTGGAGCTAAGAAGGCTTGGGAATTCAGTTGCGGCTGGGTTGGGAGATTACCATTTCTTGTTGCAGATGGAATCCATTTTCGAGACTGCCTGCCACCGAAGAATTCTTGGGTTCGCGTTGCAAAATTTCGAACCAGACACACACATGCTTGGATTTGCTGAAGATGATTTGTTTTTTTCCCAATAGGAAATCCAATACTTGGGGAATCTGTAGGGAATCTTGAAAGTTACTTAAGAAGCAAATCCAAGCATGTCCATACTCTTTTCAATCGGATTTTCCATTATAAACCACCCATATTTGGGTACCGCCATTAAGGAAACCCCCATATCATATTTTTAGGTGTGTATGAAATTGATTTGCGCTGACGGCGACCGCTTTTAGTTTGCTTCTCGCTCTAGACGTCACGGGGTTCACCCTTTCCTCATCAAATGATCTGTGTATAATCAGATGCCCCTAATTTTAGACAACCCCCCGCAAACCATGGTTTAGTAGGGAATAAGGACACACATTTGGGACCATAGAATTGAGATGTTCAATATTGTTGGGGGATGGGCTTCACCAAGAACATCGAAGAACTTTGTTTTTTTGATAATAACCTTTTGGTTCATGATGATTCATTACATTCTAGTTTGGGCCAGCTTTCATCCACTATATAATCACTATATCCTAGTTATTATCCATATTTATCCACATATTTTTACCAGCAACCAGCCCCGCAGTATGGTGGTTGCGTGTGACCGCGTGACCCGGTGTGACCCGGTGGCCCAGGGCAAGGTCAAAAAGAAGGTGAAGGACGCATCAAATGTGGCTGTAAAATCCCGCTCAATGAAAAGCAAACATCTACTTCTAAGGGAGGTTTTCAACTTCTACGTTTGACCAGCGGAGGGTCTATGTTAAATTTATATGAAACTGCCAAGTTTCATTATATCACATACCCTCTGGTAAACTAACGTAACTGTGGAAAATCACCAGGTAAATTGACTATAAATGGGCCATTTTCAATAGCTATGTCAAATTACCAGAGGGTAAATGATAATCGTGGGAATCCCGATGGCATCCGATGAAAGTGACCAGAATTTCGAAATCCCCCAGTTTCTTCCCTGGCGCACCTCCAGTCTGCAATAGAATAGCATCATAGAAAAATCATCGCATGACAGCACTTGGAGCATCCCACTTCGTAAGTTAGTAAATGTTAGTACCCGATTTTCGTAAGCCTAGTAGGTCCCCATTCAGTGGCTTAAATTCAGTTATTCTCCCATCAAAATGGGTTATCCTCTGGTTATTTAACATAGCCATGGAAAATGGCCCATTTATAGATGATGTTCCCATTAAAACCTCCATTTATGAGGGATTTTCCATGGCTATGTTAAATAACCAGATGGTATAACTATGGTTACACTCACCAGTTACGATCCGTGTGATGATCCTCCAAGCGACCGCTTGCGACCGGAGGAAAGGTTGCCATCTTTGAGAGAGTGGCTGGCAGAACAAGGCACAACGCTTCTCAACAAAATGGCACTGATGTTTCAAGAAAAAGCCCCAGTTCACCGAAATGGATAGAGCGTATTTTTGTTGGTCAGAAAATTATGACATACTAGTCATAGGTTTAAACACATTTCAATACAGTCAATACAGTTCTGATGATTGATGTTTTATTTGATAGTGTAATATGCCTTTCATAGTTCATTTCATAATATGTATACTATGATATCATATATATATATATATATATATGTATAATGTATATATATATATAATATCGAACGTGATATATATATATATATACTACTATATTGTATTGTATATTGTATCATATTATGTCATATTATGTTATATTATATTATGTTATATTGTTACATTATATTACATTATATTACATTATATCATATTGTATTATATATATATACACAGTATAGATATATACTGTATATAAATGTGCATTTGTATTGTCTGGTACAGTTCCAAGCTGAGTTCATACATGTTCATACAAGGTGGCGTCCATCTTAGATGGGGAAGCGCGTTGATAACTTCAATAACTATGGTTTACTGTAGATGGTGTTAATAAAGTAGCTATTTGGTGTTAATTGGGTTTATACACCGACAAATGTCATGATGAAGTTTAATATAGAAATTTTATACAATCGTAATTTTGTAGTGATATTCGGTACCCATCAACCAATACCCATAGGATCCATGTATGCTATATATGGTAACATTTGCCATCAGTATACCCCAAATGTTAGCATATATACCATACATGGATCCTATGGGATATAGCAATCTGCTGACTCGGTTTTGAACCATGGTTTATCACTAGAAATAGCATCACCGGATGTCCTGACTAGGCGCTGAAGGCCTTGAGAACTTGGAAGTGCGAGCGTTGCACGAAGGAAGGGGTCAGAGATACGGCTGGGTGGTGTTGGGCTAGCCATGGCCATGGCTAATTTCGTTGATTTATTGAAGAAATGGTGATTTTACAGTTCGCAAACAGTTCGTTTACCAGAGGGTGAATGGGATTTAAGGGTTTATAAATCTAACATCTATATATGTATACATACATATATATATATATATATGATGTTTTTACATTTTGATATAGTCCATCAGCAGCAAGCCTGGGGGGCAGTTGTGGTTAGTTTCGTGGCTATAACCGTGGGATTTGAAGCCCCCGTAAGTTGGGATATAACATGAGATAACCCTCAAAAGACTGTGGTCGCCACTACTTATGAGTAGAGGATGGTCATCAATCCAATTTCAGGACCGGGTTCATATACCCGGTTTTTCAGGATTCCCACATACTGGGATGGAATACTCAAACCAATGTACAATTCTTTGACCATGGCACATAGAACCACATGCAACATATGGGGGGAATACCACCCAAATAAACATGTTTCTGGGGAAAATCACCGTACTTTTTTCTGACCATCCCACGGATAAGTGGCTAATAACCATGTTTATAACGCATCTAACCCATCTATCGATGGGATAACCCTAGGGGAATTCTGGGATGATTTTCCAAGATCTTCCTGGAGGCCATAGCTGCCATAGCTATGTTCGATTACCAGAGGGTCTGGCTGGACGACGCGCATGAGGTTTATCCCTATTGAATCACCAGTTTTCTTGGGTAAGCACCAACCAGTTGCAAAGGTCTTCCTAATTTTTTTCGTGGTTCCATCACTTTTTTTCTTGCCGCTGGTCACTGGCTATGCGCGGCCCAGGACTGGAAAGCCCTCAGGCTGCCTTCCTGACGAAAGACGTGGAGAAAAATGAGGCGAAGATGTTGAAGTTGGACGTGGATTTTTTTCATCGCAACGTTGCGCTAGAAATGCACTATGTATCTGGGTAAATAATAACGACCTCACTGCGACCTCACTGGAATCATGGTTAGGATTCGGGAAATCATCCCCAAATGGCCTCAATTCAGGTTAGTGAAATATTGTAATTTACCCAGATGTATACTATTGGGTAAAAAAAGGGATATCGCACTATAAATATCGCACTGAATGGGGGTTGGGGTATATCTCAAATTTTATACCTTGCATAAAAATATCATGATATATCCCAGTTAGTTGAGTTAGTCACAGTTAGTCGGGGTTATAGTAACCAAGAAACAAAACTGAGGAGCATTACCTTATATCTTCACCTTTAAAAAAAAAACATCAAGCGCTGTGCTTGCGGTTCCATGTGCTGCCAGGTGATTCTGCGGCTTCCAGCGGAGTGCCTTTTGGATGCGGAGAAAGCGCTGAACGACGAGGTGAGCTTTTCGATAAGCTCAGCAGTGTTGAACCCCCCTGTTGGTTCATGATTATAGGGGATTATATCATATTATATCACAATCGAATCCCATTAATCCATTAAATTATATCTCATTAAGTCACCATTTTTGTAGGGGATTATAAATTACTACCCAATAGATTGGGGATGTTTTTCATAATCCAGTAGGAGAATCCCAAAATCCCATTTTTAACCACCGGTTTTTCATGGAATGACAGATGGTTTATGAAACTCATAGATCTGTATACAGAGATGTAAAGACACACACAACATATTAATGTATCTCATATTAAAAACTATACAACCACAAATAACGAATATGTATTATAGATTATATATGTGTGATTATAAATATATTTATATATATTATATATGATTATTTCAGCCAACAGTGGTTCTTGGATAATGACCACCGTTTCAGGTTCTCTGCAAGGCACGCGAACAACTGCAGCGTTGGAAGTCGGAAGCTTCCATGGCTTTTTTCGTGTGCGACGCGGCTGAGAGCATAAAGAACAGGTATGCAAACATCCCAGGGATATCATGAAGATATTCAGGGGATATTAGGGCATGATGATATTAATGGGATAAAATGGGCTCTAATTCTATAACCAACAAAAATGGATGACATCAACCGTGATGGGTATAAGGTATATGATGATGGATATATTAATGGACTGTAAATGACATTATGATCCTTTCTGTATTATTGCGACACTAATGGAATATAGTATAAACTATATTTGGATGTGATTGAAATTGTGGTACGCCAAAAAATGCAATATGATAATAAAAACTTAACACGATGGTACATACAGTAAAACCATTGGATTTTAGGCACCCTGCAAACCCAGCCCAGACCAGTGCAGAACCTCTTGCATGCATTCTCGGCATGTTGCCAATACATTTTTCCCCCGCCAGACCATGCAAATGGCAAGGCCGCGCCGCGCGACATTGTTTTTGGTTTGTCAGCTGTGTGAGTGCATGTATTGAAATTCAACAGGTGCATGTTCGACGCGCCTCATATCGCAGCAATTTTGTAACCAAAGGCCTGCACGCGCGTTGTCTCTTACTAAAGCTCCCTGGTCCCTGTCAACGGCATGTTGGACGGCATATTGCGAACAAACCTTGGCCGCTACAAAACCTGTAGGAGCAACAACGAAGACTTCGAGAGCTTGGAGCAAACAGTTGGCTGCTATATTGAATACCCATTCCCAAGCTCACAAAACTTAGGAGGCACTGAATACTTATTATATGTTCCAGTAATGGCATGCTGATTATACATATTGTATATTTTGTGGTAAGGATAATAAAAATCAGAAAAATAAAGATAAGAAAAAATCAGAATTTCATTATGTACAATACATTATGTGATTTCTCACCAGTATGATGGTACTGCAAATAAAAGTTGAATGGTGAAATATATTTTGTTTAAATTGGATATCCATTTACATAAACAAAAGTAATAATACTATTTAATGGTACCAGCATGTTGTTCACACAATGTTTATCTAGAAATGTAATATATACATATTTTTTGACATTATATACAAATATATATATATATATAGATATAGATATGTGATATGTGAACATAAATTTCATATATTGTCTCAATATGAATATAGATATATCAACACATAAATGAACAATTATATGATTAATATCTATCTATACCTGGGATGCTCCATGTATGGTGTATTTACCCACATTTAAGGATGAATCTTGAAGTAATGTTGGTAACTATTACATAAACATGCAACATATGAGTAATTGACATGCCGAATTTGTTTGTTCATCAAATGATATTGTGTTTTCCAGTAATGGCATGATGATTTACCCTCTGGTAATTTAACATAGCTATTGAAAATGTCCAGTTATAGTGGATTTTCCCATTAAAAATGGAGATTTTCCATAGTTATGTTAGTTTACCAGAGGGTAATGTGGTAATGGTAAACCCAATAGTAAGCTCAAAATCATCATGAAACTCTTCGGGCGTTGCCACGGCCCAAGGCCTACGGCTTCTGCGTGCCACCCACCGTTCGGATCCGTGGTGTTCTCTGGCGACTCTTTGCACTTCGAGCACAACCGGAGCAGGGCGGTGGTCAGAGGTGCCACTAGGGGCATAGGAAAATGGTGATTTCACCGGGTTTTATAGGAAATAATCTTGTTGATTGGTTATTAAAGATACCCTGTTTGAATTCATGGGTTTTTATATGATTTAATAGGATCATCATGATCTGTAGGGAATCATATAATTTGTTGATTGGTTGTGAGATGGGAATTACAGTATACTGCCTGGGTCACTGTTTTTTTCTGAACTAACCCATATGAATAGGAAACCTATCATCCCTGTACAACATAAAGGGCTAGGGGTAACTTTAACGGTTCAAATGTAACTGTGAAATTTCGTCGGGAAATTTGGTTATTGATGAAAATTTAAATGGATATAACGATATCCTTACTTGGTTGTGCCCCATAGCAAATTTGTTTAACCACGATTTATGGTGGATATTTCTATAGTGAAATAAGGTTATAAACCAACTTATGTAGTAGTGGCCAGAGCACAGATCAATTGCCAAATTTGGTAATCTTAGTTCTTTTTTGGGTTTGATATTTGGCTGACTTTGGATTTATCGTTTGATAAATAGATCAGTTTACCCACATTCACCTGTTCTTGTCGCTCATTCCATGGTTGATTTCCAGCAGTGGGAATTTTCCCAGCAGAAGAGGGGTCAGCCATACAGGGCGAAACTTGGTGAATGGTTGTATTCTCCTGTGGTGAATGTTTGTCGGACATGGAGGAAATAGATGTTCTGGTTGGTGGTTTGGAACATGTCTTCCATATATTGGTAATAGTAATCTCAACTGACTAATATGTTTCAGAGGGATTCAAACCACCAACCAGTGTTTGTCTTCATTTGGGATCATTTGAAGAGTTTAATAGGAAAAAGGAGGATTGGTACCATCACATTTTCAGGCACCCATATTTTTAGACACGTATCCGTTTTGCAAAGAATCCCCGATTTTTAGACAAACCCATTTTGCAAAGAGTATCCGAAGTTGGCCTTGACCAAGGGGTGGAATGCATGAAACAACACCAATGATTTCTTTTATTGCAACTTCAAATGTTCGCAGATGGAAAATTCCAATGCTTTGCCGATAGATTTGTTATTGAAATTCTCCATCATCAACTCATCGAACGCACTTGTGATACAAAAAAACCATGTCTGTGGAGGCGTTCCAGAGCATGATGGCGAAAACCAGCTTGAAACTTGGCCCATCGATGATGGATAATCCATGAGAAATCCATAAGAATCCTTGCCGCCCAAAGAATAAACGGCTGGAAGAAGCCGAAGGGATGAAGCCGATGGTGCAACTAAAAAAGGTGGGTATCTACTAAGCGATTTCAATAGTAAAATCATGGAATATCTACTGTACTGGTATTCTACTGTTGATATCTACTAAACAACTAGCATTTGTTCATATTTTGTGTATCTAAGATTGGCAATGAGATATCATCAGTTTGCGAGACCGGTCACATCTTGCAGAGATATTCTCAAGAGCGCAGTTCAATCTGTAGCGTCGGATGAAAGCTATGCGTATCATGACTGGATGATCATCGCAGACAAGTGATCATCGCACAATGAGGGTCGTGCGAAGCCAACTTGTGAAACGTTTGATTCGAGGCAATCCCATCTTGTTCCCATGACATATTTCCTTCATATTCCCAGAAAATGGTAGGATTATATTTCAATATGAAAACATTTCATTTACAATATAGGTAGGATATATTGGAAACATCTTATTCCCAGAAAATAGTACCTTCATATTTCAATAAACATATTCCACCTATATCATCCCCAACCTTGGATGAGTAGGATTGACCAACATATTCCCTGCTGCATTGGGGGGCGAGGTGAGTTTCATCCCCATAAAATGGCTCATGGTTTACCAAAGGTGATATAAAGGTGATTAAACCACTATAGTGATTAAAAGTGATTAATAGTGATTAATGGTGATTAATAGTGATTAGTGGTGACTAATAGTGATTAATAGTGATTAAAAAAGTGATTAATAGTGATTAATAGTGATTAATAGTGATTAAAAAAGTGATTAATGAAATGGTTTACCTTTCTTGTGTCATTGGATTGGTTTTCACGGGAAAACCTTAACCGGAAACCTTGGATTTTACTATTAAGATCATGGGGGTTTCCGGTATCAATTTTCCCGTAAACCAATCCAATGATTGTGGAAGCTCAAAGCTACATTGAAAATTGCCATGATCGTTTCTGGTCAAACTCGCTATGATTCGTGGTTTAGCAGAAACGCGACTTGATGAGCTGGTCAATCCATATAGGAATACTATGGAGGTTTCCCAAGATGGGGGTGCCCCCAGTTCTCATCCATGGATTTTCCATCACAGTCTGCATTTTTGGTGGTTTCCACAGTGGAAACCACCACGGTCGATGTCCGGTCGAAACCAACCCAACGGGACGATGATGATGATGTGAATATCATGTTCTTCTGCTGGCTTTGCCGACGAGATTTGCCATGAACATGTGGGATTTGCCATGATGATCATTTAATGATCATTTGTCGAAAAAAAACTAAAATAGAAATGGAAATTCCATCATATTTGGATCATTTCCTGGGAAAGAAACTCATGGATTTCTATATTTCTATCCCAAATCTTGATGGTTAAGTCAAGGAAACAACTGATGACTGATTTCCGTAGCCATGGTCAAAAGTTGGATTACACAGCCATGTTGGGGGATGGTCATACCACCATTTGCCGGGTTAGTCATGATGGAAAATTGTGTAAGAATTCACAATAAGCCATAGTTTGATGACTCTAGCCCATATTATATCCACATGCTTGGTACATATCCATCAAGATATCCCCATGATATCCATTATTTTCGATGTAATCCCAGATATTCCCATATATTTCCCATAAACATACACCATATATTCACGATGTATTCACCATAAAATCTCCATTTCACCATATGTTTCCCATATTCACCATGTATTCACCATGTATTTCTGATACATTCACCACAATTTCTCCATAAATTCACCAACAAAAACCATGGCGAGACCGGCGCAGCGCTGCTAGGAAGGAGCACCTCGATGCCTCCCAGAGAGAATTGAAGACCTGGCACAGCGCGCTGCAACGCTTGGTGAAAGAAGGCGATCCTTGAAGTTGACGAGTGATGAATGGTGATTCAACTTTTATAAGGTGATTCAACCACTATAATGATTAATGGTGATTAATAGTGATTATAATCGTGATTAATGACGATATTTGTGGTGATTCATGGTGATGGAACATAGTGATTAATTAGTGGTGATTAATGGTGATTAAACATATAGTTAGTAGATGTTAGTAATATGAATATTGAAAACCGGTAATAAGATTGTGCAGATATATCGAACTAGTTCATGTGGGATAAAAACCAACAAACATGGCTGAGGATCACTACTATTGAAGTGTTCATACCTGGTGAGGCATTACCGTTGATAAGGGTCAATTTATCCCAGTCTTGATGTACAATTGAGAGGAAATAGAACACAACTGGGAGACATGGAACAAGAGGCCACCTATGACCCACTTATGAGCTGCAGGAAGACGTCCCACCTAAAAATAATGCGCCATGAAACCGGTGATTAAAACAGCAAGAAGAATGAGATACGGAAAACAACAGTGATTTTGGTGGTTTCCTAAAATGGGGGACCCCAAGTTCTCATCATGATGGGAAACCGATGGTGGAAAGGGGTACCCCTACTTTAGGAAACGCCCGTTTGGGTGGAACCATTGAAAATAAACCATTAAAAACAATCAACAGAAGTAGGTTTTGGGAGGCGGAACTAACCACTTGGGATACTGCTGAGTCCTGGTTTAGTATCAAACTAAGAACTAGGAACAGGAACGTCGTGTGGTGCCCTGCCTTATAAAGAAATGTTGCTTCATAAGCCCCAGTAACTGATTGCCGGCCAATTCAGGTCGACCCTCACCAAAGACCACTTGGGAATAGTGTGGTAACACATAATAGTACTGTAAGACTTTTCATGGTTCTCAACAAGCAGAACACTCGCCAAAATATGCCAGAATTTTCTCATAATTCACAAACTTGCTTGACCACGAGCCATTTTGAGACGTTGAATGATCATATATGGATATATATGGAGATGTCCTAAAATAGGGGACCTCCAAAAATGGATGGTTTGTAATGGAAAATCCTATTAGAATAGATGATTTAGGGTTACCCCTATGTTAGGAAACCTCCATATGGCACCTGGTTAACCCTCAACAAACCAAGAGTAGTCACTGGTGATCACCGAGTCGAAGCTTCACTTCTCACCAGATGCTACAAGGTGGCACACATGGTTTCCCCATGATTGGTTAGTAAAAGTGCCAATGTTTGAAGGTACTTGTAGGTCAACTGAATAAACATGTACCCTCTGGTGTCATCAAACGTTGCAACTTCCAGCAAACCATGTCCGATTACTAGGCTTCGATTGCAACTTCACCCTCGAGTCTTTGGGCTTGGCTCGTGACTTTTGGTATGCCAACAGCTGGTCTGGGAAAGTCCTTCCCTGGTACAGCTGGCTGGTTCAGCCAGCTTCGACCAATGTCTCCCTGCAACCTGGCTATTGGTTGGTGGTTTCCTGGAAAGTTTTGGGTGATTTTTCAGTGCCAGGGTCAAGTTCCGTGGTTGATTTTCCAAAAACTGAAAAAACGGTCATCCCCCATTTTCACAGGGGTTATATAATGTAACCATTGGGGAATCCCAATGGTGGGATGAACATGACAACGTCGCATTTGTCTTGTTTGAATTCCATCCGATTTCAGAGTCAGAACTTTGCCGGAGCGACTTGGCATTATTTTTGAGGTGTTTATGCGTCATGCTCTGTCACTACGAACTCAAGCTGACTGTACTACTTTTCGCAAGGGGACGTTCATGAATGACTAAAGATATGATAATAAAAGTAGTTGGTGCCCCCCAAGTTCTGTATGTTGGTTTAAAACCGCAATGAACTGGTTCGATATATACTTATATATATATATTTAAAAGTAATTAGTATTATAGTGTTGTAGTATTATGTGTATATATATACACTATGTATTATATATATTAGATATGTTTTATGTCTAACATATATTCAATGGGAATTTCAGGATCCTAAAATGGAGGTACCTACCATATATAAGGCCTATATAAGGCCTATGTAAGCGAATATAACCACAAAATATGGCCTTATATGGTACAGTACCTCCATTTTAGGATCCTGAAATTCCCATTGATATATATATATATATGTATATATATATATGTATATATATATATATATGTATATATATATGTATATATATATGTATATATATACATAGCTGTTTATTGTATACATATTTTCTGTTTATATTCTGTGCATCGTTATTATTATTATTATATATATATATAGTTGGTTATATATATATATAAATTATTATATATATATGTATATGTATGTGTGTTATGTTATATTATATAGTTTTGTTTCAATATATATATGTTTACTGTTGAAAAATATTTGATATTGCATATAATTTTATATATTAAATAATGTATTAATATATTATATTACTCTTTTAAATTATATTACAATATATTACATTATATTACATTATATATTTTGTTATATTACATTATTTTACATTATATTACATTATATTGTATCATATTATAACATTTATATATATAAATATTTTAATGAATATACTGTATATATACATATACATTTAATAACACACACACACATATATATATATATATTATACATATTGATGTATATAGCTGTACCTAATGGGGTTAACAACTAAGCCAGCTGAGATGACGGACAGCAGCCTCTCAATGCAGGAATGATGCATACGAACTCGTGGCTCTGACCCCGATCAAGGCGGATTGGAACCGATGGCATTTGGGGCTGTCCGAGGTTTCAGGGCGAGTGATATAATTCTATAATATAACTATATTCATATAATGATATATAAGGTTTATTAATTATATATACTATTAGGATAATTATAACTATAGTGATGCTTATATAATAATGATGTTTATAACCCTATGAAAGTTCTAATTATATTCCCCTTAAAAACCATAGAATTCACCGATTTTTGCCTCAACTTGCCTTGCTATCGTGAACTGGGGGCCTCGCCTTGCGGGCACGCCCCAAGTTGTCATCCTAAATGAGTATCTCGGTTGCTTTTAAAAGGGGAACTTTTGAGGTCGGGGACTATGACTCGAGAAAGAGGTAATTATTTGTGATGCAAGATGTGTATGTTGAGAAGGAACATGAAGAAATCCTTTCTCGTAATAGTTAAATCGACTTAAATAGTGTTTCTCATACTACCCATTAGTGATACCACAATTAGTAATACATTAATTAGGGAGACGTTTGATTCATCCACATACTGGACGTTATGTAGCTTAGACTAGCAGTTCTGCGGGTGGTCTTTGAACATGTCATTGAGATACTATTTTAATAAGCAGTTTGAGGTGGAATCTGGGTAATCAGCGATGTTTGTCAACCTGAAGGACAATTATCAGACATTGAACATTCATTGATGATTAGCAAGTCAATCATACATTTACATGGATAATGATGAGTAGGATCATTGTCAACTACCATCATTATCTATTGAAATGCTCGCTGCTATCCTGTCATGATTATCAATGCACATTACTATCATGAATAGCTAGTGATCAATCCATATTGATGTTCTCCAATCGTTAACAATCTATAATGATCATCAAACATATATTCTACAAACACGCTGTCAGTTCATTGTCGTGATTCAAAGACAATGTTACTCCATATAATTTACAGCCCCCCAATCATGGGACCCCCATTTCCATCATTTTCCGGGGCAATCATCAATATTCATACTTATAGTTTTAAATCATTTTTATTTATATATCATCAAACATAAACAGTAATAATAATCATAGATTTGTCAACCATGTTGTCACCATTAAAATAGATAATGATCAATGATCGGCCGATGACCCGTACTCGTACTTGGGATCGGCCATGGTCCAGGCGGGAACCCAGCTTTCTCTGGATGCCAGCCTTGACAACACCCAGCTGCTGCCACCCGTTGCTGCAATGGGCAGGTGATTGCAGAATATGAATAATTACCCTCTGGTTATTTAACATAGCCATGGAAAACCCCTCATAAATGGAGGTTTTAATGGGAAAAACATCTATATATGGGCCATTTTCCATGGCTATGTTAAATAACAAGAGGGTAGATAGATTGATCAATGTACATAGTTATAACGCTGTATAACTGATAACATTCACACTTAGCAAGTAATTACTGTTGAACAACTCCGGATTGACAAGCAACCCCTGATCAATATGGTACACGTCTTGAATCGTTTTGATTGGAAACATCACTTTTTGGGAGGACCCTCATTCCCGAAACAGTGTGGCCACACTGAGGGGTTCTTACGGTAACAGTTAAGGCCTGGTGTTCAATCGAGGTGGTATCGGAAGCGTCCGGCGGCTTTTTCCCCACAAAATTGCTGTTGTGACATGTCCATGTGCATTTCGACTGCGCAGGCTCGCACAAAATGGGTGTCGCGGGATACGGGTCCGGCATTTTCCCTGTAATTTTCTAGACAAAATGGCTCTTGTGAAATGTTCATGTGTATTTCGACTGCGCAGGCTCGCACATCATCATCATCATCATCATCATCATCATCATCGTCATCGTCATCGTCATCGTCATCGTCATCGTCATCACCGCCATCATCGTCAGCATCATCAACATTACCATCATCATCAACATCATAGTACATTCGCCCACGCTGTTTGGGGTCTCTTGCCTGGATAATCGATTCGGGAGTGTGACTCCTGGTTGACAACATTCAAGTCGCAGGAAGTTGACACACCCTTTGAATCTCAAATGGCAGCCCAACACCAGCCACGTTCCATGCGGGGGTATCATCTGCGGCAACTTCGCAACCAGATTCCTATCTGGAAGTTTGTCCAATTATATTTAGGGCCGCAGTTGAGGTTTACAAATTGGTATAACCGTGGTTGTAAACCCCCATAAATTCGGAGTCAACCCGCATAAGTATGTATATATATAATATATATATATACATATTGTATATATATATATATGTTATCTATCAGTAAATATCCGCTTCAAACCGGAACTGCACTTTCAAGCAAACCATTCCCCATAATGAACCACCTGAATATTGAAGATTTTTTCATGGCACATTGAAGGCTTAGTACATCTTATTATGAGTTCATTGACCACAAACCACCACAAATAAGGGCTCATTCACATTCACTAATCATTTGTCATTCCGGGCGGTCTCACCTTTGTCAGGGTTGAATCCCGATGATAAAGTGACCCCACATGTTTGTTGATAGGGTTGGCGTACCCGTGGACATTGAATTCCGTTGCTGAATTTGGTAAATCCTGAACATGAGATTGTCCACATTATACCTTCTTGTAAAGAAATTGTTCACCTTAATGGACATTGGAATTCACCATAAAGCTCCACCCTCCCCAAAATGCTTCAGACCTAGATATGAGCCGACTTTCCAATGGCCATCTCAGCAGAGGTTAAGACATGGTGTGGTGTTGAGCGAGAATTTGAAGGATGAGATCCAGCTGAAGTTGCTGACGCCCGAAAGTGGCTGGGACAAGGAATTCCAGGATATTCGAGGGGATGGGGGACAATATGCGCAGATATGTCTAGTATGTCAGGGTCAAAAGGGATTGGACATTCTTACCCATGCTCATATTAGGGCCTATCTATTCCCATTTGGATCATTTAGTTGATAACATTTTTTGATTCAAAGATGAACACGGGACCAACAACAATAATGACCCAATGAATCCAAATCGCCCGGACAAAAAAAATATACTTGGCAATCCTTGAAGTCCCAACTTTGGTTGAAACGATCCAGCTCAATGGAATCCAAATGACGATATCAAACCAATTGGGATCTCACATCAAATATACATGGTGATACGAAGGATAGAACCAACATGATGATCAATTTTTATTGGCAAAGAATGCCAATATGCGGTTTCCTAAAATGGGGCTACCCAGTCACTATGGGTTTCAATACTAGAATGATCACCCATAACTTGGATGATTTGTGGTACGCCTATTTTAGAAAACAATCCTATTTGTGTTATTTCCTGCACAGTTTTAGCTGACGGTGCCCGGGGTTGGGTTCCCCACCTTCAATGTGAAAGGGGGGCCTAAGGGGTGCCAGGATTTTCGAAGGAGTTAATAGAGGATAAGGATCATCCAACTTACCCTCTGGTGAACTAACATAGCAATGGAAAATGGCCATTGAAATAGTGGATTTTCCCATGAAAAATGGTGGATCTTTCCATTGCTATGTTAGTTCACCAGAGGGTAGTACCTTCTGGTTGCTTAAGAGTTTGGGAACTAGTATAGATTGATTTAACTCTGCCCATTGAGTCCGATATGATAAAATCCATGATTTTTCAACATGGTGATTTCCCATAGCTACGTTAAATTACCTGGTTGTTAACCCTGGTTCATTTGCGTCCCCATTTCCTGGGCTTATCTTATGTACAAGTGGGGAAACTAAGCCACTAACCAGTTAGGATCCGGTAGGGGTGAAAGACCAAGTACCGCTAGGGTAGTGTTTCGCCTGAGATGTCCTGTTCTAAAAGTGGTGCTACCCCCTGAATCATCCATTGTGGTTGGGTCTTCCATGGTTTTCCATGGTTTACACCATCCATTTTGTTGGTACACCTATTTTCAGCCCAAATTTGTTGGCAAAACCTGGCATGGCGGCATGACGCTAAGTCGAGTATTCAATGTATGCTACCCATGAGGTTGATGATGGTCACTGCCATGGCTGCCATGACCTGTGGATTGGATAACCTGGGGGAGACCCCACTGGGATCACTGGGGTCCGGGGCGATCGCTTCTGGTTGTTTAACACAACTTGCTACCAAAAATTGCCCATCTATAGATGATGAAAATCATGATTTAGCTATTAAGGCTATTAAACATAAATGATGATTGATGTGTCGAATTTTACCACTGTCTGACACGTCACCATTTGAATTAGGTTTGACCAAAGGTTTCGCCACTTGACTTGTGGCTCAAGGCCCTACCGCTAAAACAGAGGCGCGTGCTGTTCATCCATGGGCTTCCAGCTGTTTCGTCATGATGAATATTGATGATCTACCTATGAAGAATATAGATTTTACGTCAATGATGGTTTTACCTTTAAAACATCATGATGTTCATCGATTTTCCACAGGTTTGATCACTGGAGGGGACGCCAGTGGCCACCAAGGAACGATCTCTTTGTCTCGCGTGGGCATCCCCGCTCAGGTGGTGGATCAGATTGAGGAGGAGCAAAATACGCAACTGCTGCGTGGCCGCGCGGATAAAAGGAGTGTGGCATGCGGTAAGCTGACATGAAACCATTGTTTATATGAGTGGTATAGTATTCAATGTTATTCAATGTATTTCATTGTTATGAAATGCTATTCAGTGTTAATTCAATGTTATTCATTGTTATTCAATGTTTCCTTTATGAATCAGCCATAGTGTTTTGGAGGAATGTTTCACGTGACCCAAATGGAGTACAAGCAACTCCGCTGGGTGGCATTATGACAGTGCATGGCTTGCCTCAGTAATCTCAATACCTTTAACCCCCCTGAATTGACTGGTTTTTATACCCAGAACATTGTCCATATGGATCCATATGGTCGTCATATGGTGGTTTCAAGTAGCAGTTCATTTCACCTCGCTATGCCCAATATCTAGACAACTTACGTCGGAGATGGAAATTGGATGAAATTGGGAATCTTTGCAAGCAGTCTATGATAGATCAATATCTATGTTCCCTTTATATCATGTTTGGCGTCCTTTTTTCAAAAGAGAACATCATCAATGGACATATCTTACTGTCGAGGTCGCCGTGTGGCCATCACTGTCCGAAAAGGAACATTTTAGCAGGAAACAACCAGGTTTTTTTGTTAAACATGTGTAAACCATGAATGAATTACCCTCCGGTAATCTAACAGGGCTCTCGAAAATGGGTGAAGATGTGTTTGATTTAGGTCGATACTTTCCTCAAAAAATGGTGTCGATTTCCCCCTATTTTTCCATACCCATAGGATCCATGTATGCTATATATGGTAACATTTACCATCAATATACCCCCAATGTTAGCATATATACCATACATGGATCCTATGGGATAGCAAAGTGTTCAATGACCAGATGGTTTTCCGACGTTTTCCGGGTTCCGTGGGAATTGTCCCTGGAGATCCCTGGGAAGTTCGAGGTTTGTCTCAATCCTGAAGAGCACGCTGGAGCAGAGGAGATCTGCCGCTGGATGGCGTGGAGATGGAGGTGGACCAAGGTTTGGATTTCATGGTTTTTGTTACGTTTAACCATCCAAAAATGCTGATTTTTTGAGATATATAATAATGATATATATATATATATATACCTCCAATCAAAATCTTGGCTTATGGAATATTAATGGGAGATCATGAAATAATGATAAATGATATACCTTGATTGCCGGTTTGTCTATGATTTGCTTCATTTTCCCAACGGGAAAAGCCGCGACGACTGGGGAATCCATAGGGAATGTGTGTTTATTTGTTTGGTTGGTAAACATCGGGATGTCAATTGTCTATACCTCGGGGCTTATACACCAACATTTCACACGCAGCTTGTATGGTTATGGTGATCCGCTACTATTTTCATGCTTCCCACATGAATGTGTTATGGATCTTTGAACGTCATTATGTAGATCCAGAATGATATAGTATGGCTCCACGTGCCACAATAATGGTCAATCCCAGGGGAAAAAAATGTGGTTATACTCAGTACTCCGTGGGCAACTTTGACAGTGTTTGATCTCATCAATGGGAACTTCAGGTTCCTAAAGTGGAGGTACGTTAGTACCAAAAAGGGCTATATTACTGTGGGGATATTCCCTGAAATTTAGCCCTTACGTAGGTCTTATACATGATATACATGGTAGCTGCAATGAAATGGTTCCTGAAATTGAGGTATCCAGAAGAATACCATGATTCCATATGATTCCACTTGGGGATACATTTTATTATTTGTTGCTTGCCAATGGGTCATTCTATGGTTATACTTAGTACTCCACCCAACTTTGTGTCAACTCGAGCTGACCGCTGATGGAGAGTCTGCTGAGGTCAAGGAAAGTCTCAAGATCTTGCCCCAAACCTTGAACTTCACGGTGTGCAAAGGCTACCTGACGCTCCCAAAGGGTTTCCAACATATTGGGACGGAAATCATGGGGAAGAGTTGAGAAAATGAGGATTTTACTATTAATGATCTTCCTCTTAATGATAATGAATACATATATTAATCGTTGAATCAGGTGTAAAATCAGTTGAGATATGATCTTCCAGATATTGATTACAACTGATCAAAAACGATCATCAGATGGGGAGATCATGAACATATTCAATGATGATTTGGTAATGCCATGGATCTTCAATAGATTTTCATGGATGCTTAACGGACAAGCGATGGATATTTTACTGGATGAGGATCCCAGAGGACCCTCCGGAAATGGAAAATCACCATCTTTGATAGGTAAATCACTGGTTGGTGGTTTGGAACCATGGACTTTTATGACTTTCCATATACTGGGAAGTATGATCCCAACCAGACTATGAATGGCAAATTACAATAGATAATTTTTGACATAACCAGAGGTTAGATCATATTTTTTTTTGAAGTGGCTCCACCAAGCAGCACTCCCAATATTTTGAGCATCGGAGGTGCACTTCAAAGGCGGAGGAAGCAGTTCCTAGAAACCTTTCTGGAAGGCCCATTTTTGGGCCCAGGGCGGGATTGGGCCACAGGGATTTCCCAGCCATGTTTGATGGCAGATGGTAAGTACTAAGTTTTTTTGGGGGGTTACAGGAAAGGACCCCTTTGCCAGTTTATTTATAAGCCATAAATGCTAAAAAAAATCGGATGATACATTCCATAAATGGGGTTATAAGTATAGTTCTAACTGCTAAAGGGCCATAAGTGTAGCAAACAGTGGGGATTTCATGTGATTCCACCAGGACCTTTGCGGAGGACCTGAACTTCTTCCGAATTTCATCCTGGAATCCGAAGGAATCCGATGCGTCAGTCATGCCATGGCATGATCCCCCCCAAGAGGATGCGCCTTTGGCCAAGTTGCTATAGCTCGTATCATAACTCATAACATGATAACAACAATAACAACTGATTATCAATAAGTTGTTATGTTATAGTTGTTATCATACTCATTATAGGATGATTTTAATGATAACAACTCATAACAAACAATATGTTTTTCTTGAACATGATAATGATACATAATGATATACTAATAACAACAAATAATAGCAATTAATAACAACATTTAATAAGAGCAATTATTAAGAAAAAATGACAACAATTAACAACAACAAATAATAGCAAATAATAACGACAAACAATAATAACACATAATATACAACTACATATCATCAATGAATCGGTTGGTGGTTACTACATGATTTCCTCTCGAGGAGTCCAAAACGTGGCGGATGGCAGTTCATCGGCTGTGCCCTCTAGACGATTGGGTGGATGTTGCGGCACTAGCTCTCAGATTGATTCGAAGGGCACCAAGAACATGGACATATGGGTATGGATCAATACCTATTAATACCATGTTTAGGGGGTTATTCACATCCATAAATCCCAGCTATTTTGATGTGAACAGAAGGGGTACTATTGGTTTTGACACACTGCCACATGTTGCAATTACTGAGTATCCGCTGGTTGGTGGTTTTAGATGTATTTTCTTTTCAGTTCTACTTCTCTTCTGGTTAATTCAAGTGAAATCTATTTGGGTCTGATGATACCAATTGAATGTAGTGACTATAGTCATCTATGATCTAATATTTTGATTTCAGAGGATATCGCAGGCATTTCTATCCATTAGCCAATATCAGCCCCTTGGTGTCAGGTCAACTGGCAATTCTACAGGCCACACTTGAGCAGATGCAGGCACCTGTCTCGGGGATTGTTGCTGGCTCGCGCGCCAAGAACCACATCAAACAACCGGGAATTTACAATTCTACAAGATGGTAACCTGGTTTCTTAGCTAAGTTAATTTATGGTGCTTTGAACATCCTTTATCGCTAACGGCGTTTAAAAAAAGGTAACAAACATAGCTGGGGGAGCACCAATGCCAGCTAAACCTTGGTACGTCCATGGGCAATGGCCCATTTATAGAGGTTTACCTATTAGACATGGTGATTTTCCATGGCTATGTTAAATAACCAGATGGTATTGGTTCTCTCAGATTATGCATGAAATTCGAAAAATACCGCAACAACCCAAAGACCAGGAAAATTCGTAGCTGTTGTGTCATCCATTGATATTTGCCCACCAGGGTACCAGGGTTAGAATATAGAACAAATGGAGGTGTCCATTTCGTCATACAGGTACCCCAAATCATTCAGTCGTATGACCATGACTTAGTATAGGTTAACGCATGGTGACTTGGGGGTCCTTGATGACTTAAGAAACCTCCATATAATATAACAATCCCCTTTGTCCGGCGACAGTCACTTGCAGTGACCATCTGAAACCCCTGGATCAGTTCAAACTGTTTTCCCCCGTGAGCGTGACGACCGTAAGAACTCGACAGCTGCTAAGTTTCAATGAATGAGCGACGAACAAGATACCTTGGTTGATTTATGATTGGGTATGAAATAGGGAGTTCTACCTCGGTTTATTATCGCCGCCCCTAATAGGGAAACTTATCAACCAACTTGCATAATGAGATGGGATAAGGCTATTCTGCGTGGCTCGTACATTCAGTCTCCCCAGAAGTATTGTCCATGGAATTTACAAGGACGCCTATTTAACAACCATATTTCGGGAAATAGGGTAACCATCAACCAGCTATCTTAGGGTACCTAGGGTTCCAAGGTTTGACTCATAGCCATATATTAAACCAAGTTGAAATGATCTGATCAGCCAATATTGGTGGAAATTATAGGGACCCCGAATGATGGGACCAGAAACCCAAAAGCCTTCTGTTACGAATTGGCTGGCGGCTGCGGCTGTGGTTCACACATGTCAGGCCATCAATCGTGATGAAATCCAGTTGGGAAATTTCAGCGTACCCTCTGGTAATTTAACATAGCTATTGAAAATGGCCATTTATAGTGAGTCTTCCCATTAAAAGTGGTGATTTTCCATAGCTATGTTAGTCTTACCAGAGGGTATCATAATTCTGGATTCACAGGCCCATTCTGAATGGGGACTTCCCGTTGGTGCTGCCCCAGTTGGCCAAGATACGAAGACTGTTGGGTTTATGTGAGCTGTGGTCAATACTCATGGTTAATAACCATTAATAGGGGCTAGTCATCCAATGGTTCATAGGGATTTATAATAACCATTATAAGGATCCTTATTGTGGATGGGATGACCATCAACCATA
>Ga0126342_10004156_pt1 | contig 24484 bp, 25 predicted proteins | sample Cyp1metagenome_FD_92528 | JGI IMG/M metagenome (GOLD analysis project Ga0126342, IMG submission 92528) | Coral microbial communities from Lord Howe Island, Old Settlement Bay, Australia - Cyphastrea 1 metagenome | ecosystem: Host-associated > Invertebrates > Cnidaria > Coral ...
GTTTCCATGAAACAGTGACACCAACAGTTGGAGTTGTTGGCATCATTGGGACATGTCACATTTTCATTTGACATCAGTTTCAATGCTCAAGTGAGCAGCGCATGTGCGCACAATTTTGTTCGTCCCACCACTTTCAGACCCACCCAACAATTTCAGGTGGCCTCCTTTCACTTGTGTCGTGAGTTGTTCAAAGCAAGGGTTAAACGGAAATAAATAAATAAATATATATATTAATACACATTGATCTTTACAGAAACTGTGGACAAACAACTTACTGTACGTATTCTTGGTAGTCTTTCTTACCCCCATCATTTGTTAAGCCCCCCTACGTTTTGGATGTGGTTTGCTGCATACGTACTAGACATTTTGGATGAAACCGGGCATAACCGACTGAGTTTTGGCTCCTCCGCCCCAGGAATAGCTTGGCCATCAGCACCGCATTGTCGGCACCAACTTCTCAGCAAGTAGAGGAGGGGTCCAAGAAGGGTATGCCCTGAAATAGGGGGTACCCTAAACCACCATGGTTGTTTGGTATCCCCAACAGCAAAGGTGGTGGGGAGGGGTAGGAAAGAGCGACAACATCAAGTTTCAATCCTCACCTCAGAGAACCCACACCAGAACCTGCCGAGAGACCACACGAGAACCACCGGAAACGCCCATATTGGTCGGGTTGCACTCATGGATAATAAACAGATGATGGTCTGCTCAAGGTATTCTAAACTCACAATGGACGTGTCCCCCTTAGTTTTGATGATGTTCCTGACCCTGAAACGGGCTTAGAATCCTGAGCTTGGTGTCCAGCAAGCACTTTTTGTTGCAGAAATCCATGCGCCACCGGGGCCACCTACCCAAGGTGATGAAGAGTTGTGATATGCCAAATTCTTCTCGAAACTTCTGGCCGAAGTCTGTTTCAATCAAATGCAAAAGAAACTAGTGCAAACAACATCATTTTCAGCCTCAATGTCGCCCACTCCTGGCACTGGCAGCAGCAACCATTTGACCATTGGCACTTTCCGATATGAAGTGTAGCTGAGTTTCCTTCGGCAACCCAACCTACTAGTGGATTGAACTATTCCCATAGAAAAAATGGGTTTTCCATTACACACCAATTATCTACATACAAGACATAGTTATCTGTGTGATGTAGAAGCACACACACATGTAATTATGTGTCTAATTTATAGTATGTATAATCTAGCAATCCACTAAAAGGATCGACAAGTCACTTTCTAGTAAGATAGATATCAATTTAACCTGTTTAATTAATCTTTTTGGGGATAACTAACTATATATACATACTATATACATAATATATACTGTACATAATATATACATAATACACAATATATATATATATATATACATACAGTATATATATATATATATTGCATAACCAGACATACCACTTGAAGTGATTGGTTCTGGCCGCCAGGACGGGGCTGCCGAGGCGGTTCATGCTCTGACCACCAAGATCAAGGCAGTGACTTGGTGATGGATCCTTCATCGATGAAGTCGGCAATGGAAAATGGTGGGGAAAACACGGGGAGGACCTGTAAAACAACATCCGGTGTCATCAGTTCCGTGGCTGGGATATTTTTGATGAATGTGATGAGAATATCATAGAAATAGAATGGGGGTTGTACTCCAGTGATCAAACGTGGCTGGCTGGGAAATACCTTATGCATGGAGGTGTTCATGGGAAGATCAACTATAAATGAGAGATTTTCCATTGCCATGAGTAATTACCAGAGGGTATATGCATAGGAACCCTGAAATCGATGGAAACAATACAAACATGTGATTTTCTTGGCATGTCAAACAAACCAAACATGGGTATATGTAACCAAGTTTTGCGGATTTTTACCACCCCAAATGGGGAAAATATTGTAATGGGGATATACACCATAGTTCATGTATAATGTGAAATTACTAACAATCATAATGAGGCTGCTTGGAAAATCATGGATGTAGGGGGAAAGCAGCCAAGATTGGGAACATCATGTATGAGCAAATTTTATAGAGGAGATTTTGGGGATATTTTACCAACAAAGTATATACATGAGGTATACCCCAAAAATCGCAAATTCACGAATGGATTCGTGGGCACCCTATTTCCGGACAGACCCAAATACCAGGACTGTAGTTATTTTGTCTCATATGCCGCTAGGGAAGCTGCCTTGGAAGATTAGAACAAAATATGTTTATAAATGAGATTCCAGCAACGTGGGATGGATAGGCAATCCATCACGGTAATTCACAAACATACGTTGATGCAGGATTGTTGCCACTTGCTTGGGCCAATCAACATTAACACTTGTGAGTTAAGGGTAGGTGTAGAGCATTTCCTACTCCAATTGGGTGAAAAAAAGTGCTGTTGTTCTGGTGCTCCATTGGCTTCAGCGGACCTTGAACAACAAATGAATTGGGAAAGAGAAACACAGGACACCCTTGATCCACTGGTGAGTTTCATGACCAGAAACCGCCTTAGGACCTGATCCAGCTGAAAGATGTGGCCATTGGCTACTGCAGCCAGCCCAGCTGTCAGAAATTTGGCCCTGCGACCTATGAGGTCCCGGAGGTAAAGATTACAGATGTAGGATGCTGGGCCAAAATTGGTGATCCATCATCTAGAAGCTAAACAAACCCGTTGGAGTTTCGTTTTTTTCTTGAGAAAGGTCGGTGGTTTGAATATTTTTTGAGGTACCTTGGACCTCGAGATTTCAAGATTAGAAGGTTGGAGTACAGTCGGAAGAGTGGCTAAAATTGGCAAGGGTTTGACCTTACTCGTCAGCCTCAGATCGTTTGTGACCTGCCATTTTCCTACGTTTGTGTAGAAGTTGCATACGGAGCATAATGCAACCGACATCAGCAGACTTGGCAGAAGTTTTATGATTATCATGATGGAAAAATAAGTCCAAGGGAACTGGATGATCAATCCATGCGGTCCTTTGCAACTTCCATGTGATCTGAAAATCCCAATGACTCAAACACTAGTACCCATACAGATCTCCTCCAAAAATGACCTGACTTCAGCTGCTTCATGAATTGGATGGGTCTCTGATTCCCATTGGTTCTCTCATCTTTTGCATCTTTGAGCTTTCAGGAAAGAAGAGCAACGGAGTTTTCCTGTACCAACTCGCCGAAGTCTTTTGGCTATGAGTTCGGACGGGGGGAGTCTGGTGATGATAATGCTATCCGCATTGATGGGCCGCTGGCATTTGGGGAAGACCCAACGCCCCAAACTGTACAACAGGAAGAAGTTCGTTTAAGCATCCACAGTCCTCAGGTGGTGGTGCGAACGTTGCTGCTGGCCGTGTTAAAGGCTGCACCCGAGAACTTGCGAGAGAATCTGCTGCGTGCCATTGGCTCTGGGATCAAGGATCAGTTGACCAGTCTGGACTTTGGCAGTGTTTCTTGGTTCAAATCCAAGTGGCATCCACATCACCGGCAGACTTTGATGCATATGTTGCATATGTCTCTCTTAACCAAAACAGTATCGGGGCTTTTTATGATCGGGGCAATTTGATGTGCAAACCAACATGGATCTTTCATGATATCTCTGGTCCAAATCTTAGCCAAAAAAAATGGTCTCCGTATCGACATGTGAATCGAACCATTCATGTACATACCAATTGGTTGGCATCGCAAAGACATGCAGATGTCATCCGCATCTGGTGTCTTGGACTCAGCCGTTTTTAGACCTTTTTTCAGCAACCGAGGTGGACTTTGGTGATGGCAACGGACTGCAGAGTGCAGGTATGGGTCTCCAGCGTTTTGCACAACCAACTCTTTGGATGAAAGGTCGTTGATTTTTGGCAAACGCCATGGCCACACAGCAATTTCAGATTTCCCCAGATCAACATCCATCGCTGGTCAAAGGCTTAAAAGGGTCCGTTTTCCACGGTACAAAGAGCCACCAATCGGATTGACCCGCCAAATCAGCCCTTCCAACGGCTAAACCAATGTGCTTCTTATAGATTTTGCCAAGCAAAACAGTCAACTGACGTTGAATGACCTCGCTGGCCACTGGGACCATGAGAATAATGATGATTTTTTCATTTAAACCAACCAATCCAATGACTCACGGTCGCCCAAATGGGGATGGGCCAGACCTATTCTTGACGAGCCGCTGAGATCTTGCTTCGACTGTGCTCCTTAGGATGGCTTCAAAAAAATCCAATCCTTCCAAGCAACCAATCAACCTCCAACCTCCAACCTCCAACCAACCTCCAATCCCTTCCTATGGATTTGGACTGCGAGGCCAATTGGCTGGCTGGGCCTCTGCCAAGGTGGCCCTGCTACCGCTGGAAGCCAGCAATGCGGCGGTGGCGCTGAACACCAAAGCCTTAGAGGCGCAGGGCGGAGGGGATGCGGATCTGGAGCTTGACGGACAAAATGATGAACATGTGGGAGGTGGATGGATTTGATGTTGTGCATGGGGAGTTCCATGTGTGAAAAATGGGGATTTGAGATGATTCGAGATGACCCGATGATGAAATATTGTGGAATCAAGCAACCATCAACAATGGATTGAACAAAAAACATGGGCAGGTCAACGAACAAGACTTGGGAGTTCAGGCACAAGCATGGAAATGTAAGTTACACAAAGCAAGCATTCGGATCTAATCAACAAGAAGTGCAGATATCAAAAGGATACCTGAAAACAGCTGCGATCATTTTTCAACCCTGCCGTCTGCATTGGTTAGAGTTGCAAACGTGGGATGACCTCGCTATGAGCCCTGGTTTCTATGAATTTACACAAACACACACACACATGTATATATATATATCATACATATACGATACGATCTCCTTTGAATCTTTCAGCTTGCATCCAGACACTACGAAGCTTCAGGCCACGGTCTTTACACCCCTTTGCCGCAACCCCGTTGTCCACACTCGGTGCACCGGTTGGGTCATGGGAACAGCCGCGGTCAGCATTCCCAGGCTGAGAATGCCATCCGAAACGGAGCCATCTCCACGCAGGCGCTGGGACCTGGGAGTTGGTCCCATGGCACCATGGGGAACCTGGGGGGCCTGTCGCAGGCCAAGATGGGTTTGGAAGCCGCCAAGATGGGCACCAAATTGACGGACATGGGCGTCAAGGCCTGGTAGGAATGGTATGAATCATCCCCCACTGGGAGGTTCGGTATTGGAGTTACCGCGATTTACGACTTGAAATTTGGAAACTGGTTTGTGAGCTGACCATGGGAGCTCAACATGTATAGTTGCCAACAAAAAGGCAACAAGTTGGTAGCTGCATACTGTGGACAAACATCTTTTTGACGAAAGTCCAATGCATTTAGAAACTCAAGAGACCGGGATTGTCATATTTATGTTTTGTAGCATCTTAGTATCAGAGATGTTTTCATGTTGTTTGTGGCCTTCTGACATATCTGACATTTCGACCGAGGCCAACACCGCCTTTACGAACATGGGAGTTCCTTGGATTTCGCCAATTGAACCGTCGACTCTGATGACTCAACATCTGAGGTGAAAGCGAACACTGAGCTGTTGAATGCCGAAACCAAGGTGCCGGGACTGGCTGTGTCCAAGACTTGGGACCTAAATAGCCAAGATATCCCATGGGAAAATGAGATGACGTTAAAAGCAAGGACACAGATGAGTTTAGGACTTCTCTTGGATCTTGGATCTTGGCTCCTGTTTTCTTCTCATGATTCCTCCAAGCCGTTGATCCGCAGGCGAACAACTTCTTCAACGGTCTGAGGAACGATTTTACCAGCGGTTTCACCTCCGGTCTCAGCCGGTAAATCCTAGATCCATCGCACGGGCCAGGGTGCAACAAACATGAAGACAGCACGGGGGAAGGACAGATGCCACAGATGCCACAGATGCCATAGTCACATATGGAGTACCCAGGAGTACCCCATCAGAAAGATCCAAATATCGAACTGTTGGGCCTTGGCCAATAAGACTTCCTTGGAGCCGGGGGCGGCCCCGTTCAATCCTGTCCCACAGTGGATGAGGGGCCCACCAGGGGTCTGTGGATTCCAATTGCAGGGGCAGGGAACTGGGAAGTCGACTTGGATGGTTTGGAGATGGCAAGCAGATTGCTTTGCCATGCCAGGCATGGAAGTCTTGCTATTTTCCTATATTTTCCTGCTCTTGCTAAAGTTTAAGCTTTGCTGCAGCGGATCCGACAACGCCGTTTGCAAAGCTGAAAAGGACACCACAGAGGGAGCGGGTGAGTTGTATCCCTGCATGTCAAATCTTGCATTTGTACTCATCTATCAGGCTAAATCTTTCCCAGTATGGAGGGTCCATTCACCTCTTACCTTGAAAGATGAAGCTTTGTCACTTTCATGTTCGGCCACTGGTGAGATTTAACCAGTAGGCGTATGGGTAACATTAATACATGTACTGTATATATATATATATAAAACATAGTCAATATATTGATATCATCCATCGTTGGTGGTTGCTCGTGTGGCAGAACGTGCCCAACTGGCACAGAGACATCGTGCGCGTGTGCGAGAACATCCCCATTGTGCTAGTGGGCAACAAGGTGGGACGCGCCGCGGGACTGTCGCGACAGATCTGTCACGATCAGTTTGCTGCTGAAATTATTGTCGGTATGCGGGGGTTGATACTGACACTTGTGGGGGGGTTATGTGTATGTGTATGTGTATGTGTATGTGTATATATGTATTTCCTATGTATATATATGTGTATAATTGTATATATACACATATATATATATATATATATTATATATATATATATATCTATAAAATATATCTTCTGTCTTTTCACATACATGCACACGCATCATATGTGCAGTACGCACATCTACACGGCGGTGCAAAAAACCGCCGTCACCCTTGCGCCGTTCCAATACGCGTTGTACGTGTTTTTTTGTGCCAGGTGGACGTCAAGGACCGCCAGGTTAAGGCAGGGTCTAATCCTTTGGGTCTTTTAGATGTAATTTATATAATATAATATACAATATAGTGTATGTATGTGTATATATATATGTACACGTATATAATCATATATATATATGTACATGTATATAATAATATATATATAGAGTAGATATATAGAAAAGATAGAATCAGCGATGAACTTCTTTCTCTTTTGATTTTGTTGAGCTTTTTTTGGGTTATTATATATATATATATATTAATATATATTATATACACATACATATGTGCAATACACTGTGACTGTGTATATGTATATATATATAGTGTATACATACACTATTCCAAGGGGATTCAATGGTTGAGTGGGTGACAGTAAGTCAACTGGGGGTCGCGATATTGGGAAGCTAGGATGGGAGCCAAGGAATCCCTGGCCCAGGTCATTCATCTAGCAAACTATGGAACTATGGCATATTGACGACTTGAGAATACTTGAGAATATATGCAGTCCACCGATTTGCACACGAAAAAAATCCCCAAAAAAGATCCTGAGACTTCCTGATCTGCGTGTAGCCGCTTCAGCCAGGCCAAGAACATTCAGTTTCACAGGAAGAGGAATCTGCAGTACTACGACCTCAGTGCCAGGACACACCTGGAATCAGGATCAAACCGTAAATCCTGGATGTTTTACAAACCACTGAGTGGCCCAAGATCGGCTGGGTCCATTTCAGGGTTTCTGCTCTGTGGAGAGTTCAGTAGTTGGATCAGCAGTTGGAATATTTGAGGCCCTGAGGGGATCGTGGGATCTGTCAGGAGCAACTACAATTTCGAGAAGCCGTTCCTGTGGCGCCTCAGACAGCAAAGCTACCTTTTGCAGCAAAATCAGCATACCTGGGATGGCGAGGGAACTTGCAAAATCAACATAAATCAACTCCTCTCTAGATGATGCAAGATTTGTTTTCACCATAAGAAATTGACGGTTTCCATTTGCTGTTTGTTCTAAAAGGTGCCAGTTGGCGCAATCAAGTTGGTTCTGCAACTGGAGTGAACCCCAATATTCTGTACTGAAGTTCCCGAATTTGTCTGCTGAAAGGGGCAGTGGATAAGCCAATGGAAGCAACAGTTTGACCATCTGCGAAGGCTGGCACGACGTTTGACAAACCAGGGCAACTTGCAGTTTGTGGGTCAGTTCGCCAAGGTCCTTTGTGGTACGGGGGTATGGTTTTAGGACGTTCTAGGATGTTTTAGGGTATCAAGAACCAGTAAGACATCTTGTGGCACTGTGGCAAATGAAACTGCTGGCAAGGTCATCGTCCGCTTATTACCCTCCAGTAAATTAACATAGACCCTGGTAGATAGGGGTTGGAAGATTAGTTTCCTCTAAAAATTGGTGATTTTCAGGGTCTATGTTAATTTACCAGAGGGTATATTTTTTTTAAATGTAATGTGCATCCCACAATTGGGATGATCCGCAGCCATATTAGTGGTGCTCTGCTGGGGTCCATGTCGCCCCAGTCATCTCGTTGCATTCCAGTGATCCCATCAGGGTGAGTTGTCACATCCTGCGAGACCGAAATCTCTGGCTTGGGACGTGAAAGACCAGTTTCGAAAAAGGAACACACACACATATGGGTATGGATCAATACCTATTAATAACCAGCTATTGGGGGGATGAACATCCATAAATCCCAGCTATTTTGATGTGAACAGAAGGGGTACTATTGGTTTTGACACACTGCCATATGAAGTGATTGAAGCTCATTCAATCTCAAACGCAGCCCCAAAGCTTGATGGAGACAATGATAAAGCAGCCTTTCCGGCAGGCTCCTGAGATTCAGATCGATCAGTCGTTGATTGCGCAGCACGAGAAGGACTGCGTGTGGGGTGTTGAGAGATCTCGGCTCTTGATCAATGAAACTGCAACAGTAGAACAACAGAAACACTTGGTGTATCATATCAAATCATATAATCTGGACATTGGTGTAGAAATACCAAGCTAGCTAAGACCTCTCTGCTGGCAGTGTTTGGGGATTATTCAGGAGATTAATAGGAAATGAATGGAGATGACACATGTTCTTTTAGGCGTACCTACAGACTGGATGACGTCACTCTGGACTCTTGTACCTGGTATGGGTCCGGGACACTTTTGGATCGCTCCAACTGAAATCTGGAAGTTCCCCCCTCCAAGTGATTTCCAAAAAATGGTGGATATTGACATATATTACCCTCTGGTAATTTAACATAGCTATTGAACATGACCATAGAAATAGTGGATTTTCCCATTTAAAATGGTGATTTTCCATAGCTATGTTAAATTACCAGAGGGTAACATCCAGTTTCATCCAACATGGCAATGAAAATCCGTCGGTTCGATATGATTGTCCCATGGCTCCCACTGCCTTTTTTAACTCCAGGAGCTGCAAGAGGCGCAGAATGTGGCCATCAACGATGACGACGAGGAGGGTTTGAAGAGGTTGACCTCCAGATATCTATGTCGATACCCATTATGTATATGTCTCTGGTTGGTGGTTTGGAACATGACTTTCATTTTTCCACAGATGAGGAAAAATAATCCCAACTGACTTTCATATTTTTCAGAGGGGTAGGTATACCACCAACCAGGTCTGTATTGGAATCTCTGTATCTATAGGCGAACAAGAGACCCAAAAAGGGGTCCATGGATTGGATGGGCCAGCTGCACCGTTGTTCTGTTTGTTGTTTGGTAGGTGTTTTTCCATCTCAAATCCTGCCGTGCATTTCCTTAAGTGTCTTCAGGTCCCATCCCAAAAAAGAATTGAGTAACAGTGTACAGCACCTCTCAAGGACTCTTGATGGCCTCAAACCCTTCTTGTTGCCTTTCACTCAGATCGAGGCCCAAGGCTAGAAGGGATTCCTGGGGTTTATCCCTCAAGACTCCAAAAGGCACACTGAATCACCCTCCAGGACCTGTAAGTGCGAGGGGCAGCTTTTCGGCACAGCAGTTTTGCCTGCCGGGCGCCTCAGGTAGCCCAGGATTTTGGAGACCATGGCTGAGTTTTGGCAGATTGATTCTCTTGGTCCCAATATATGAGGATGTATCAAAACCTATTGTATTGTATATATATTATATATACATACACAATATATATATATATATATAATATTTAAATTTTATAATGTTTGGGGTACATCCATAAATTCCGGCTATTTTGATGTTCACCAGGGTCCCAGGGTTTTGACACATCCCCAGACATGATTCCTGAGTGAAAGGTCCGGCTATGGGGTTTTGGTGACCCCAAATTGACTCTTGTTTGAAAGGCCATGAGGCTGAAAGCATTGATGAACTGGATGTTAACATGTTTAAAATGTCTGTCAAGCCAAAACTACAACTCACAAAGGGTTCTTTCCGTTCTTCCAGAAGGAATGTGGCTTTTTCAATCTTTTTCACATGTTTTACGGAGAAACACTTTTCACCACCCATTTCCGTAAGGCTACGCACGTGAGACCCGGGACCCATGGGCGAGTCACCTCCGGACTCGACTGCCGTGGTTCGGTGTGAAATTAGAGGGATCGCTCGGAGTCTTTGGAACTTGCAGGAAACCCATGCACACACAGATATATACATATGTATATATTATATACTATATATATATATATATATTTTATACACATCATATGTGTATTGTAATATAAGGTATACATACGCTGTATAAGGTATATTATATGCTGTATGTAGGGGCAATCATCCCCCAAAAGGAGGGGAACTGATCCCCAAAGATGGATCCCATGTTGACCTGTCACGAAAGTCATCGCCCAACCAACAAGTTTGCTCGCAACCACACAACTTGAGACTGTCATTTTATGTCTAGTTTCAGTATGTTTCAGTCTCCCTCCAAGAGCATGACCGCCATGACCATTCTCAGGTATCTGTGCAGGACAGGGGCGGTTGGGCACCGGGAAAGCCGTACCACGCACAGCCGTTGGAAAGATTGTGCACAAAGCCGTGTGTCCAGCGGCTTGGGATGTGGGGTTTGGACATCAATTTGATTGGACTTGGTTGTGCCAACTCTTGATCGACTGGCAAGTAGAAGTGGAAGTACAAGTGACTCTCATGCTGAACCGGGGGAACATAGACGGTGTTCATGACGACTACTTGGTATTGACATTTGCACCAGCTTATGAGCTAACACTAGTTCGTCTTGAACATGGGAAAGATCCAAGTGACTTGTCCCGCAGCCTGACGGCTTGGTGTGCAACGGAGGACTCATCTCCCTCCCAAGGAGACCTTTTAGAGGGAAAACAAGTTCTATGAGGGTTTTACAATATATATATAGTTATAGATCCATATATATATACATATATATATATAAATAGATAAATACATATATATATATATAATATTATTTATGATTATGTATAGCCTGACAAGCATATACACACATATACACACATATACACACACATATACACACACATACATACATACACGCATGCATGCATGCATGCATACATACATCCATGCATACATACATCCATCCATACATATATATATATATACTGGTTGGTGGTTTGGAACATTTTTTATTTTCCAAAATATATGGGACAATCCTTTTCATTGACTAATATTTTTCAGAGGGGTTGAAACCACCAACCAGTATATATATATACATACAATATGGAAAAAAATATGCACACAATGTTTGTTCATTAGCATGCGGCTAAAACAGTATGGCTATGTGCTTAAACAACTTGGGCATAGCTCGCTATGTCCAGCGATGTGGAGCCGGTGCCATGTCCAAAGGTCGCGTTGCGATGGTGGCCGGGGATGGTTGCTGGGGATTTTCACCAACATTTGGGGTTGGATCCTCCATTGGACAAGTCCACCTGCACAGTTCTATTGGAACAGCCCAAAGAGTGTCACTTGAACTGATCATTTTACAGGATCCCCTCCGTTCGGGTTTAGGTTCACAGTTGAGAATCCTGTCGTCCCTCCATGTCGATGGTCCAATGGCTTTCCAGGCCAGCTACAGCGGAAAGGCGCCCCAGTTGCCTTGCTGGACCATTTCAAGGATGAGGCTGAGGTGAGAGCTGTTGCATGCTATACAGCCATCAGGGGCCAGAATGGCTTCCCAGCTCGTTTTCGTTTGAATCATCCTTTGAAAAATCCTGATTGTAGCTCCCTTTCCGTCATCAGCCAGAAGGAATTGGTCTGTCTCAATGGCTTGACATTCAGCATCTTTCAGCCTTGATCCACCCTTTCAGTCATGCGCGCTGTAGTCAAAACATGGCCACAAAAGGTATTCCTTCAATTGATAGAGGTGATTATGTGTGTATATATATATATATATATATATTATATACATACACACACATACATAAATGCATCTCCAGTACTTAATGTACCTATCATAAAGAATCCGTGATAATGGTGGAATTCCCACAACCCATTCATCCCATTCTCGGTTGACCATGGCACACATGGTCCAGGCGTCGGTAGAGGAGCGCTGGTTGACGCTGGCGAGACCGCCCTGGGCCACGAGGCGATGCCATGGGAGGTGAAGCTGAAGGGACCGGAGACGACCCGTCAATGATGTTCTGAAACTTACTGGTGCTTAGTAGGGAATGGATGGGACTTGGGGAATGGGATGATTATTGATAGTTAGCCAGTGGATCATTCCCGAAAATTCCCTACGTTTCGCACCAGTAAGGAAATGGATACCATCAATGACTTGGTATTTGATGACTTCGACTTTCCGAAAACCCGATCATCTCGAACGTAGAACTTCGAAGAGTTCGAAGCGTGGAAGAACCGTGGAGCAATGCCTCGTTCCCCCTGGTGCTGCTTGATTATACTGTATACTGTATACTGTACACATATTCTCAGATACTGTATTTATATCTGCATCTATTTTACCTGGGCTTATCGTTGCAATACGGCAGCTCTTTCCGAAAACAGTGCCTTCCACCTGGTGCAGGACACTGGGTGAAACTTGACTGCAACTGTCCACCTGGGGGTGCAGCTGGGGTTATGAATAGCCATAAGTTGGGATATGGGGCCCCTGTAAGTCTGGTTGTATCACTAGGGTTAAGCAGTCAAACCCCACCAAACATCTGTCACCACGGATCACCAGACAGCTGTGGCTTGGCTAAGGCAACTTCACCCTAGATGTGCCGAATGGCTGGATTGCGGTCTTGAAACCGCCAAAAGATTGCGTCTAGCAGTGCTAGCAAATCTTGCACATCTTACACATAATCTACAATACAGAATACAGTACCCTCTGGTAATTTAACGTAGCTATTGGAAATGGCCATTTATAGTGGATTTACCCATTAAAAATGGTGATTTTCCATGGCTATGTTAGTTTACCAGAGGGTAGTACTTACACAACACATGGAAACGTACTGTGTCGCCTAGGTTGTTGTTCTCGACTTGTCTTTGATCCTGGGTGTTACTTGCTTCCCAGATCATGATCCAAGGTCCTTGGTCTCGAGCTTCTTCCTACCCATCGCTCCCGTGCGAATGGCGCATCGCTTTCTTGCAAACGTCGTCCCTGGGACTTGGTATGGACTTGGTTGCTGGTGCTTGAAAAGGCAAGGGCTTGGTAAGGCTGGCAGCAGACCATATCACAGCAGCTATTTTGTGATATATTTTGCCTATGCTCAGCTGAAAAAAAACCAAACAAACACCCCAAAACAGGATCTCTGGCCCCCAACAAATGCGCCGGGCCGTGTCATGGCTTGGAACATTTTATGCCCAGGTTGTTGGCGACCACGTGACGTGGCACAAGCTCCCCACTGATACCTGCTTCGATGATCGCTGCCCGGCAAAGGACGTCTTTCACCGGAGGTCATTAGCCAAACCTTGACAGGATCGGGAGGAGGGTTGTTCTTAGATCATCTTGGATCTTTTGCGCCAACCGCATCAGCTGATGACATGGGCCAGTGCGGTGCTGCCCTTGCTCGGGACTACAGCTTCGGCTATGGATATCTATGGGTCCGTTGATCACCGGATCTAGTGTGAACTTGCAGCAAGTGTGAGGGCGTGCTGCTTCAATATGGAATCAAGTATCCTGAAATGAGAGCAATGTGAAGCTATTTGAAGCTCGATGCTCCAGCTGTCCTTTCTGCTAGATTGGGCAGGACATTCACCGATCTCTGGCCGCTGTTGAAAGAACAGACTAATCGCTGATCAGACTGCGAGTGCGATGTGCAATAGAGGGGAGTCGAAAGTAGGCCGAAAGGCCCCACAGAAAGGGAGTTTCTGGATGTCTTCCATGCCAGAGAAAGGGTGCTGCGATATTAATATTATATAAGTATGGTCTAGAGTCTAGCGTATATCCTACTCTCAAGTGGAACATCCAGCTGACCGCCATGGTTGGGCTCAAAACTGCAGGGGTGATCAGACTCAGACTGGCTCCTCACATTGGCATAGACATGGATTTGTGGTTTGGTTCTTGCAGCTATCATACGCACATAGAGTTTTTTTGAGGTCCAGGCGTTGCGTGAAACACACTCCCCACAACTGATGCTAGCTCAATCTAGCCAAAACTTCAAACCACTCAGCAGGTCAAACTCAACAAGACCATTGCGACCACAACCCGGCAACACCACGCGACCGCGTGGGTGCTGCCGTATCCGCGCTGTCGGGGCCATCTTGCTCCGGGACTGGTGTGGGACCACATGGACAGGTGGTATCTTCCAGGTTTCGATGAAAAGATGATCACTGCATTTTTGGAGCCAAAAATAAAAATAGTCCCCAAATGACTGATCTCCTGATTTTGCTTGACTTGGTGAGATTCATCAGCCTGTGTATTGCAGCAAATTGTTCATCATTTCCAGCTGCAAAGTCTTGACCTCAAGATGATATCATGCTAGAAAATTTGGTGAGCAAGGGGATTGTTGTTTTCAGTTTTCATATTCCTTTTTTATTACAACTCATCAACTTGCGGATGTGAGATTGTCAACAGGGAACGCATTCATCGAATTCATCGAAGCATGGCTCAACTGAGGCCCTCTCAAAGAGTTGGGGTTCCCAAGATCCGTGCCACGCAGGCGGTCTTTTTTGATAGCCTCAACTAGCCATGGGTGTAACATTGGGATGGCCACAATGGACACTTGGCTAAGGAAGGCCATGAGTTCCGCAAAGAGCCGGAGCGCTCAGACGCAGTGCAACGTCGGAAATGATGTGAAACCATAAAAAAGCTAACGATATTTATCAAACCTTTTTTTTGGAAACACTATGGAAAATCTATGCTGAGGCGCCGAACCGATGTCTCCTCTCTCTGCTGCCTCCGCTGCCTCCATACCAAAGGACAAGTCCTTTGGAGCGCGAGCCACGGTCACGAAGATCGGGGGGCTTGGTAGGTGAAGATCTTGGGAAAACCCAGGACATATCATTTTTTCAAAAGTTTTTTTTTAATCATGAAGCCTCATTTTGGGTCTGTATCTCCCAATTGTTTGAATATTCATACGAATCCTGGTCGGTGGGGAACCGTAAGCTGGTGTGGAGGAGGACATTCATAACTCAAATCCGAGATCCAATTTATGTCGGTTCTTTAAGGCCTGAACGTGGTAACTTTTTAACTTTGATTCTCACGGATTTCGAAACAGCGAAACTTCTGTGAAGGGTTCTCCATAGTGGACGATCTTCCGCGTCCAGGCCCCATCTTTGACACTGGCTGTTGCGCCATTTGGATCTGAGGCTATTTCCGTCGGAGTAAAGTCAGAGGCGGTCTCGGTTGTGAATACTTGGGGGTGCAGTTGGGGTTAATGGGTGTAACCATGGGATGTTGACCAGCATAAGTTGGAACATGGGCCCCCAAAACCTATGGTTAGATATGATGATATCTGCTCAAAACATCTCTTAACTGGAACTGCACTCCCTAGTATGGTCTTGAGTGAAGCCTGACTATTGAACCTTGTAAATTCCACGCATCCTATCAAGCACAATTCGGAAGCAGGAGATTCCGACATCGTGCCTCTTTTTCTTCTTTCAGATCATTTTACTATCTGAAGAGTTGGGTGCACAAATCATAGGGATACCAAAAGAGACCATCCTTAACTTATTAACACACCATCGATACAGGTGCCCAGCCTTGACACGAGTTCCACAAACTGACCAACTTCTCCCAATCAAGTGGGAGCAAAGTTGTGTGTATCACTTGGAGTAGTTTCACTCATTTCGCTACTTTATTTGGCCACAAGTTCCTTGCATTGGTAAATAATTCCATCGCCTCAGAATAACTCCCCTATGTGGCACCCTACTACGAACAGATCCAATACCATCCAGGGGAGTATTTGGACAAACAGGGTACCCCCAAACCCATCAGTTACTCATCATTTTCCCCATTCAAATTGCCACAAGGTGATGCTCCCTAGGGTGCTAAACATATCCCCATCTAGCTATGAATCACCACCCAAAGTGTTAGCCTAGTGGCCTAGTGAACTGCCAAGATATATAGCGATTTAGCTCAGCACCATCCCGCCAGTTCCTCAGGGGGAGAAGTCAGTTGGTGCTCACTCAGTGAAATCCGCCATCTCTGGGACCTCACCCAACGGTGCGCCGGGCAAGGAATGATTTCATCATATTTCATCTAGGATCTCCTGTTCATGCAACATGATGATAAACCACGCGATCTGAGATAATTATTTTGGGGTACTTCACTTTGGACAAAGCTATGCAAGAAACGCAAGCAACACCGGACTGACTCTCACGACTCCTTCTCCAGACTTTTCCGATCTTTTCTGCACAGCAGGAAGTCGCAAAGATCGAAAAGGAAACATCATCAAGAAGGGCCAGGCCCCCGTTGGCGAACAGTTTCAGGTTGATGGGATTTAGATAATTTTTCAAGGTACTGCAAGAATTTCCGGCACGTGGGCTTTTTTTCGGAAGCACAGGTGTGAATTGATGTCGAAAAACATAGCGATGATGAGGGACTCGGCGATTCGAATTTAGGTTTGCAATACCATGTGGCCAACACATTACTGTATATATTCCTATCAAATTCTGGTAAGAATCATGATGCAATATCATCACTTCCACTACCCAAGCGGGTGCGTCTGAAAATGGCGGGATACCCAATTTTTGTTTTGTTTTGTTTTTAATATAATGGGGACACCAATGACCACAGATGGAAGTTCGTTTTTCCTCTCAGAATTGTTCAGACATTGGGGCTTTCCCATAAGTTTCATCAGTTTCCACAGAAAAACTGGGGCTTTCCCATGATTTGGGTTTCGGCTAGCCCCACTTCCGAAGCCGCGTGCAGACCTCAAGTCATAAACTCACCTTTGCCGACCAACTCGGCAACAAGGAATCTCTGACAGAGGTGGCAAGTTGAAGGGGGAACGATGATTTTCTGCATGGGATTTATGGATTTTCCCAAAATTTTGAGACAACTTCAGATGGTGGGTGAAGACTCTCACCCCATGGTGGATGACATGAACATCCAGCTATAAAAAATGGACTTTGGTGTGATTTCATCAGGGTACCAAATACCCACATGATGCCAAGGCTGGTCAAGATGATAACGCTTTTGCACTCTCCATAAGGACCAGTCTCCTCTGAGCAATGATTGTTGGAATTCGGCTAGTTATTTTCATGTTTCAGAGTTTCATGCAAGTTGTACCAGAACAAAGTCCAAACTTAGATCAAACTGAGGGTCCTCCTCCAAAATCCACAGTGATGCTGGATTCTGTGGTTGTAGAACCTCCTCCCAATGCCCATCGTTGCATGAGCATGGTGTTGATCTTGGTGGATTTATGAAACCGCGGCCTCTGCAACGCAACCTTAGCTCTTCTGAGCAGAAAAAAAACCTAGGAATCAAGACATGGATTGGAACGCCCTGAAGTGAAACTTTGACCCAGTTTTCCTGGACAAGACATCCAGTCAGCATTTGTTGGGTGCAGTCTCCTTGACTCGTCACATGTTTCTCAAACAGAAATCACAGGACAAAAACCTGGTTCCCAGTGCCGACAAGATGGACAACGTAGCTCACGCTTTCCTACTAATTCTTATATAAATTGATGTAAAACTGTTTTCAAACAACCCTGCTGCAGAAACGTATCCTTTGGTCCTTTCTTTCTTCTGTGGCGTGGAAGATGTTGCATACCATCCCTACGGCGTGAAACCACCAATGTGTGTGCGACATCACTCTAGGAATGGTTAGTAATTAAGGGGAATCATCCGGCCTTATTTCACTGGCCTTATTTCACTTACTTAAGGTTGGAGAATTATAATAATTTATCCACATCTATACATTTATGCATTATATGGGTATGGGTCAAAACCTACTAATCATGTGGTATAAGGGATGACCATCAACCTTGAGGTTCACTGGGGGTACAGGGTTTTGACCCACATCCATATGAGATTATATAATATTACATATATATATACACCATCCGGTAATCAAACGTCCCTTGGCATTGGAACATACCCCAGGTACAGAGATAGAATTTTCCTAGCAAAAAAAAACCTCCATGTAGTTTGGGGATTTTCCAGCCACATTTGATTGCCAGAAATACACATTAATTCATGTTAGTAAAGCAATAGTGTTTACCATCCCCAAATTTACAATTATTCTGGCTGGTTTCTCAATCATCAATCCATATGGCTAGTTTATGAAATTGCTTTACTAACGTAATTGACTATCAACTACTGTAATCATTATTGCTTTACCATGCTTTACCATTATCACAATACACAATCGATTAATATAGTACCAGAGGGGTAACCGCACAATTGTCACGTGATGCCTTGATCTCCCCGTGCAACAAGCGCGCGCGGCCAACGCGATGGTTGCTGCCTGGTCACCATGGTCGTCGGGCCTGGTGGCGATGCAGGCGATGGGGAGATTCCCGTTGAGAAATATTTACGCCATGTACAACATAGCTATTAATATCTATTAATATATATATATACATAATATATGTATATATATAATACATAATATGTATGTATATTATGTAATTTAATTGATAAAATAATTCAGTACTTAATGGTTTATTTCTGTATTTTTGTGTTTATTTAGTGTTTGTTTGTTTGTTTGTTTGTTTGTTTGTTTATTCATTATGTATCCCTTGTTACAGATTTCGGCCAAAGCTTAAAGCTGAACAACAAGTGTTGGTTCGATTTGGAGCGACATGAAAAGAACTCATGCATTCCCGGGAGAGTCTTCCTGAAACAGCCAGGGGACCAACGTGAAAGAACAGGTTTGAAACCACCAAAGTCAGGGGTTGGTAACTGTCCCAGAATTGTGGATGTTCAATCGATTTTCCACATCTCCAGATGTTTTCAGCTGGGCCCAAGTTTCAACGTCTGAGGCGGTTCCCACAGCGTCACGCTTAAAGGCTGGGCTGGCGGTTCCCACAGCGTCACGCTTAAAGGCTGGGCTGGGTCCGGGTGCTCTGATCCAAGATGCTATGCTGGGTACCGGGTTTTTTTCGTCGCCAGGGAGCAGTACCTCCAAGCATCTATCGTCCCAGCCGCTATGCTGGCGCACTGCTCTTTCCCTCCGGTGAAATTGATCTGGAGGTGCCCAGCTGAGACTGAACCCGCCCTGATGGATTTCAAAGAATGCTCATATTCTCATTTTCATATACTTATAATATGTTCATTGGTTAGGGCTTCTTTTTGTTCGTTAGGATCCACATGTCTGTTGGTTCACAGCACTATTTTTGCGAGTTGTAGCTATATCCATCTGTACATAATACATAAATGTACCGACATGACTAGGTATTGGTCGGAAATTAAGACCCAGATAATCACAGATCTTGGCCCATTCTTGTCGTAAATCATCGCATTTTTGGGTACATCACTTTTGACCCGTGCCCAAATACATCGGATGATCGCTAGCCATGGTTTTATCCATCCATTTGTGCATAATTATAACTATATATATATACATATACATATATATATACACATACATATATATACTATACATCTTTAATTCACTATACATACCATATACCATATACCATACCATATACCATACACAGTACACAGATTTGGTGATGTGCCCTCCAGCCTTTGCCTCGCGTCTCAGTCGAGCATGGAACGGCATAACTTGGTGGTGGACTTCGGTCTCAAGCCGCGTGACATCGCTGCTGGGGGGCCCAAGGTTTTGGGGATTTCAGCAGCCATAGATGGGATCCATAGGACCTAAGATGGCTATGGGTCAATACCTATAGATACATTTTTAGTGGGATGAACATCCATAAATCCCAGCTATGACTTGGGGTTCACTAGGTACCAGGGTTTTGACCCATCCCCATATAGGAGGAACATCATAAGGTAAAAAAAACGTTGATTTAACCATCAAACATGTCGGACATTTAGCTAATGATTAATCATCACTAGTAACTTGGAGATGTCACCAGCAAGAACATAGCGGATTCCTAGAGATAGAAAACACACCGATCAAGTATAATTATACGTGGGATATCGTGAGAAAATCGCCAAGAAATGTGAGTATGGATAAATCTCTTTGCACTTTGTTTCTGTAAACTATCCAATCTTAAAAAATCCAAATCTTGATCCACGTAACCCATCCCATTCACCTACCAGTACACCGTTAAAGCGCTCCTGAATCCCAGCACTTAACGACATTTGCACAAAGTCTTCGCCCATCCCAAGTCATTATCCATATATTCTCTAGACTTTGTTGATCATCTTCCTATTTTGGCTGCTGAGATTTCCTCTGTTTGATAAAAGTTAAACTGGTGGGCCGATGTCACCTGCTTAAGTCAACTGTTGGAAGGAGATTGCAACGTAGCAGTGACAAGAAGTCTAGAACTTGGAAGCAGCACACATCGGGATTTCACCAAAAACTGGCTGATGCTGCACTTGGATTTCTAATCTTGAAAAAGTAGGTTTCAAAAGTAACTTCTTGGGATTTCTGCAGAGTTATTGAGATTTCGAAGAGGCCTTGGTCTCCAAGACCCGCCGTGGCTTCAGCCTCAACGTGCGCCGTGGTGGCACCGTGTTGTAGCTTGGCTTGGTGGGAAATTCATGGGAAAATGGTGGTAAATGGTGTTTCAATGGTGATTAAGTAGATGGAGGTTTAGTTCGCTGGGAAAATTTTCGAGCGTTCGATGATGGATTTCCAGCACGCCATGTTTGATTACCGGGTCATGAGAGCTGGGGGTGAAGGATCAGCGGGAGCGCCAATGAGAGCGGCAGAGCGCAAGCGTACCTTTGGTGCGTGGGATCATTTGCCTTTCAGCTGGTGCTATATCATGTTATATCTGACTCACTAGAGGTTTCAGTTTACTTACAAAAACATAGGTTGCCAGGTAAGTCATCTGTGAATTTTGGTTGTTTTATTTTGTTATCACTTCTTTCAAGTGATGAGGCTGGCATCTTAGAAATTGTCATTGCGGGGGTATCCACATGCATCGTGTCCGGAAGTGCGCTGCTGCAGATGTTTTTCATTAGCTCTTGTCTGAAAACAGGGCACCCCCAATCGCAATGAATTATGGTTTTCATTTTCTCCATTCTATGCCGTTTTCAGACACACCCCTTCTGCGCTCCTAGGTCCCTTGGTCGGGATGGTCCTGCTGTGGTGGTGGCAAATGCTACTGTTCCTCGGCGATCGACCCTCGCAGTAGCACAGCACACCCGGCATACCCCCAAAATAGATCAAAATTGACCATTGGCCATAGGGAACATGATGATTCACTGGTGGACTTGCTGAGAAATTTAAGGTACATCGATGCACTGTATATCATATACCGTTTACCCAGACCCCGTTTGTGGCAAAACCCACCTCAAACCATCAAGAAATTGGATGCTGCAGGCCTTGATCCTCCCCAGGGGTACCAGCGTTCAAACCATCGGCCGAAGGGAGACTCCGGCATGGCCTTTCGCAAGAAGATGTCATGAAGTCTTGGGAAAAAAACCAGTCAAACTTCTGCTTCTTCTTGGATTTTCAGGTGATCTATTGTTTGAAACTAGTCATTCCATGATTTAAGTTTTGAACTGCTGGGTTTTGAACCATGGCATGGGGTCCGAATGACCTCCTCCCCAAGCCGTGCCAGATTCAGCAGAAATATTTGGAGCTGGTTGACATGGCTCTACCAAAAGAGGGCCTTGCCAGCCCCTTGACATCACTTGGCGTAGTTGCAGCTTTGGGTGTTTTTCTCAAGGGACTAGTATTCATCTGGTTGGTGGTTTCAACCATTTTTTATTTTCCAAAATATATGGGACAATCCTTTCCATTGACTAATGTTTTTCAGAGGGGTTGAAACCACCAACCAGTCATAGTATGAACATTGGACTGCACTGAAAGATAGGTCAAAACTTCAGGCCCACAATTGCCAGGGATCCAACATGAAGTATTCCAGTGACGTCAAGGCGGCAGATTGGTCAATCAGAGGTGTCCGCTGGACCCCCCTGAAAAGCTCTCCTGAATAACCAGCTTGAAGCACCAAAAAATCATGAAATATGGACAAAAACCTAGGTGATTTGCCAATTTAACAACCATATCTTAACAAACACAGCGTTTTCGGGACGCGGGACTAGTGCCCTGGTTAGTGGTGACTTAGGAGAGTCGGTGCCCTTTGCCTTGGCAGTGACAGAGGCGATCATCCGACGGTCATCCCCCCATAGGGGTAAATATTAAATATACTGGTGAATATAGCAAACTTTCTTTTGGAAATCTTTTTAAGGAGGTATAACCCCAACAAGGGTGCTTAGAATCCAACCAATCTGACATGTGTCAGCAGCAGGTGGTGTGCGAGATTTTCAGCTTCTCCAGGGTGGCAAGGGGTGGAGGTGTCATGTTAAAGTTAAAGAAATGCGGGATTCCCCCCAGCGTTGAATACAAAGATGATATCTCCCTTTTCAACCCTAGCTAGCCTAGTTACAAACCAAGTTACCAAACTGGCCAACAGGCCCTTTTGGCACTGTATTTGGACAAGGTCACCAACCAGCTGCAGCCGTGTGTCAGTGAAGCCAATGTGCTTCTTCGTGCCCTGACGGCACGGCATGAAAGAGTGTCCATGATGAAAAGCTTCAGTGGCTGTTGGGCTGTTGGCCACATGTAGGATGGAAGATATGAAAGTCATTGAACCTCCACATGCTCCGCAGAACCCCAGAGTCCGTTCTCGAGTCTGCGGGGAGTCCACATCGGCCTTTCTTTCGAGGTAAGTACGTGGGGATGCGACAGGATGAGGCACGTGGTCCAATTTGTGATGAAGCTTTCCGTTCTAAGCCATCTTCCAGCATTCTATGGATAGCCTTGGATTTGGATCACTCACGTTTTTTTGGAAAGGAGTGCTGCCCAGAAGTGTTCATTGTACATCATTGTACAGTAGTCAACAGATCAGACACATTAAAGCTAACTTGTGCTAACAGAAACGGGGACAATCAGGATTCGGTACCTAAAGTCTTTAGTTCCCTGGGAACGAGTCAAGTCATACCCTTGATCCGTTTGTAGATCATCCGCTGAACCTTGGCTCCAAGGATCTAACTGATCTAACCCATCGACGCTCGGTTGGTGATTTCATCACTGAGTAGTGGCTGCGTTCTACTGGGGATTATCATAATCAGTCATAATCATTCATAATCCATCAACTGGAAATCCAGTTCTTGACAACTCACTAGTTCCTAGAATGGCTACTGGATATGAAAAAATATTTTCCATCATATCCCATGATATCCCCATTGACGTCCCCATTACATTCCATTATATTTCATACCCCGGTATTGTTGGTTGTATTCCCACAATATCACAAGAGGGTTACATTGTCGGTTGTTGGTTAAACATCACATTCCCATTGTGCTCCCACAATATCCATGATACTGTGGATTGAAGAAATCCCGCACCAGTTGGTAGATGGTTCTTCCCGTTATAACTCCATTTATTGACACTGAATAGATAGTTACCAATACTTACCAACTGGTTCAGGATTGCTTCCATCCACCGTATTTTCATTGTGCGGGTGAACCATTTGCCGCACCGTTGCACCGGTTGGTTTTCAGATCTCCACCTTCGAACTGGAGCAGCTCCGGCGCACCAAGCAGAGTCTGGATGCTGTTCAGTCGCAGGCGATGGAATTGGGGAAGGGGAAGCTGCAGTTTCCAATGGAAGATAGGGGTGAATACCACCTTCAAAATGTGGTTTCAGTTGTGTTCTGAAGTTTTCTGGTGCTGAGCTGTAAAATTTGGCCACGCCAAATGTATCCAAACGTAAAATGACATGGTGCAGCGATAAATGCTCTTGGGATTAGGGAAAAACAAGGTGCCGGCCATCTGAGGGGGCCCCCGCTGTTGTCACTTTTCAAACATTTTACAGGGGGGACCACAAAACGCTGAAAAACGAAACTTTAGCAGCAGGAGCAATTTCATCATCATCATCATCATCATCATCATCATCACTTACATATCCACAACCATCCACCTAACACCCGCCCTACGATCTGCAAGTGCATGAGAACGTACAGCAGCGTAGCATGACGTATGTGTGCAAGTGCATGAGAACGTACAGCAAATGACGCTACTATCCCACCCCACCCCACCCCCCCACCCCACCACCCCCACCCCCCTCGTCTATGATGTTGTTTTTAGTGTAATGTCAAAAACTGACAACAGCGGGGGCCTCCTCAGATGCCCGGCACCA
>Ga0126342_10004157_pt1 | contig 24482 bp, 25 predicted proteins | sample Cyp1metagenome_FD_92528 | JGI IMG/M metagenome (GOLD analysis project Ga0126342, IMG submission 92528) | Coral microbial communities from Lord Howe Island, Old Settlement Bay, Australia - Cyphastrea 1 metagenome | ecosystem: Host-associated > Invertebrates > Cnidaria > Coral ...
ATGCCAGATAGAATGTCAAATAGAATGTCAGAAGATATGTCAGATAGAATGCCAGAAGATTTGCCAGTAAGAAAATGTATAAATGTCATGGTGGGGATCACACGAAGTAAAGTAATTGTTTTTATTCATTTATTGCGTATGTAATATTGTTGTGCACATATATTTATATATGCAAACAATGAATACAATTGGCGGATATAAACCTAATATTTGATAGTGAACGCAGCACGATTTCATATTTTTGGATATGTGTATAGTGACTAGTTCCAAGACCATCAGAAATAGTCAAAACTCTAATTGTTTAAATTTAGGTCCTTCTTAGGATATTTCAAGATCGTCATCTAAATGTAGGAGAATTACTATCTGTATGATTTTACGTTGGATTGTTTACATCAATGGATTGGTTTTCACGGGAAAAAATCACCGGAAAGCCCCATTAACATCTTCATGGGAAAATCGATGGTTTCGGGTTAAGGTGTTCCCTTAAACCAATCCATTGTTTGTCAAGGTTGAACCAATAGCTTCATCCACCACGTCCTCACAATTTCTTATGTGAACTTTCTGTCTGCCCCCACACGCTCCAGCGGCTCTTGCTCCTGGCTGGGAAGAGCCGCTATCAGTTTTGCGTTTGTTTATTGGGAGAATCATTGGAAAAGATGGGAACACCCACTAAAAAATGGAGGTGTTTAATGATTTTCATGGGAAAATCAAACAACTAAATGATGGATGTTCTAGCAAGTCATGTTTGACTATCCGCCCCAAATCGAGGTTTATAAGGGAACGTCATCCAACCGTCCTCTAGTCCTAGTGGAAACTTATCGGTGATGATATGCTTAGACCCTTCAAGTACCCATGGAAACCTATGAAATGCCAAAAGTCATGGCTATGTTACATTATATTCCTCTATTTTTCTAGGCACTTGGAGGGTCTAAACTTTATTGCTCAAGAACGTCCATTTCAGGATTCTAACGAGGCTGAGCCTTGTGCACACCTTGATGGATTTGATGGCAATCATGCACCCAAAGCACAATCATCATTGCTGATTGGAGATGGCAAAAATCGGCTGGGACATTCAGGTTCCCCATTGGTTATCCCATTAAAAGATATTAAAAGAACTATAGTTATATAATTATAATGGGATATTTTAATGGTAATAGTTATGATATAAATTTAATGGGATAACTATAGTTGAACTTAATGTTATCCCATTATATATATATAATCATTCAAGCTCAACATCATCATCACCCAACATCACCCAACAATACCCAACACATGTTTTTCTCTTGCCATTTGGTTCCTGAAATGGGGGTACCCCCAAATCATCCAGTCGTCATGGATGACCTGCCTGCGGCTCCGCCTCCTCGGGTGTCTTCTGGCTGAAGTCCGAGTCCTGCGACTCAGAGGAGTCCTGGACGTTGGGATGGGGAGTTCATGGGGGGGTTCATGGGGGGTTCATGGAGGAGTTTAGGGTTTTCAGATGGGTTTAAGGTGGGTTTAAGGTGGGTTTAAGGTGGCTTTAATATATTTTAATATGTGATACATGACCGATACATGACCAATGGGACCCAATGGATTTATATCGGATTTCATGTGGGGTTAAGCATCAAATATCATCAAATAATCTCCCGGGATCTCATCCGGATCTCAAGCATTTTATGGTTGGATAGACCGTGTATTGGTTTAATGTGGGTTGAACCCTCCAGGAATTGGGATATCATCTAATGATGTGGGTTTTGACCATGTAAAATATAGTTTTGGATTTTGGTAGGGTTCATTTTTTTCTGGCCATTGGACTGGTTGAATGGAATTTAGTTCAATGGAAATCATGCTGTTTAGTCCTGAATACATTGGGATTTTCTGGGAGCTACAAGGATGGGGGATACATTAAGCAGCAACAATGAAGAAACGTGAACTGGTACAAAAGTGGGAGGGTTTTGAAACTGTAGAAATTCAGGGATGCACTAAAAACATGAGGGCATACATATTGACAAATAACAAGAGTGGGATACTATGGAATATATATGAGATAATGACCCATACTCTTGGCAAAGGATGTGAACTAATTCTATTCATCATTACTCCATTCAGCCGTCTTAGGCTGGTTTCCTCCAAACATATGCCCTGTTTACATCATCGGTGGGTTCCGCGGGATTGCTCCTCCTGGCCCTGAAACTCGCTGTCGGAAGAGGCATCTTGGAAGTCGGCATGGTGCCAAAACTCCTGGCACTGCTTGGAAGGGGCCCAAAGAGCCTGGGATGTGAGGCACCACTTGTGGGGAACTAAACGGTTCAAAGTTCCTAGCGGCTAGTCGGAACAAAAAAACTGGGTTGAAGATTGTTGAAGTTGGTGAGAAACTCATAGTCTTTTTTTGGAGCTTGAGTTTTGTTGCCTACTCTTTTCTTCTATATCTTCTTCCACTGTCAGTAACCATGATGCCCACCAAGTCGCAACAGCTCCAACAACAACTGGCATCAGGGGCTGTCCTCATCGTCCACCAAATCTTTCCTTGGCCAACGCATGAACCTTTCAGCTACCCTCGGCCCTAGGGTAAACAAACAGAAACTGGTTGGTGGTTTCAACCCCTCTGAAAAATTAATATAGTCAGATGGGATTATTATTCTCAATTTATTGAAAAATAAAAAATGTTCCAAATCACCAACCAGGAAACATGTGGTTTCAACTTGAACCCTCTTTCGGAAAATCCTCAATGGAGGATCATCCGACTCTTCGTTTGACCAAGGCAACCAGCTGCTACCGCCGACAAGTGGCCCATCCAGCACAGTCCAACGCTTCCCTCGAGTTTGTCGCTTTGGACCTCGGGGAAAAGGGGGGGCGGTGGCCAACTAAGCCTGGAACTGTATCAAATTGAAATGGTTGAAATATGTGGAAATATGTGGAAATATGTTGAAGTACATAATTCACAATCATTCATATCATAATATCAAAACCATTCATAACCATTTACAACCATTCATATGGCTATTCGCAGCCATTCGCGACCATTCATAACCATTCATCACAACTGAATCATAAACATTCATAATAACCATTCAAAAATGAATAAAAATGATTCATATCCATTCATCATAACCATTCATCATAACTTAACCCTTCATAATCATTCATAACCATTCATAACCGTTATAACCCATGAAATGGCCCAGCACGGCACAGGATTGTCATGCTGAACAGCGTTGGCACAGTCCCGAGAGCCACGACGTTCTTGGATATTTGCGGTTGGAAGGTCCTACAGTGGCACGGGCGATCTGTGGCGACCTCCACATCATCCAAGCTACACCGAATCTGTACAAAACTAACCAGGTCAACCAAGATGGTCTTCCCTGAAACCAATGAATACCTGAAACACCAAGGTTCAGCAGATTCAAGACACGACCGGTTTATTTGTAGAATATGGACAAGCCTTCAAGAAGAAGTGTCCGCAGGACCGTAGGATTGGGACCAACTGGACCAAAGATCGCATCGATCACTACGAACAACAGCTAAATCAATACACATGGATACCCATGGTACATTCAGACACGTATGCGTGTGGATGTTTCACCATTCCACATTCACCAACTTTCCAATCACCAGATACTGCAGAAACATGCCCCTCCCATGTGATTTCACCACAGTCCCAAGGGTTCCCCCAGTTTGTACCATCCTAGGTCGATTTCCGCTATAGTTATGTTTGCCAACATGTAGCTATTGATTCAAAACCCGAGGAAACCTGTAATGTCGGTAAAACCATGTCATAAACCATCCCCAAATCACCATAAATTGATAGTATAAACTTATATGAACTTACCATTCACAGTCATGGGTGGTTTATGGCATTGTTTTACACACTAATGGATTTCCCAGCGGTTTAATGGTTAAGATCTTATTACTTCCCAATTAATTACATAATTTCCCATATTTTGAGTTAATGGCAACAATGACTATATGACTAAGACATTGTTCAGCAGGCCTCATCGCTGATGCTTTCTTCTGGATCATCTGCAAGGCCAGGGCCGGCCGTTGGGTACCGGGGAATCTGCTGAAAGGTGGCGATGTTGAGAACGAATTAATGGGGGTTTCCATAAATGGAGGTACTCCTAAATCATCCATTTATAGATTGGGATATTGAATTATAAACCATCCATTTGGGGATACCTCCATTTATGGAAACCCCTATGCTGTTCGTTTCTGTATTCAAACAATATCAAACAATATCAAGAATCAAAACTTGTTGGACTGAGTAAACTGGTGTTTCGTCAGGTTGCAAGAGTGTTGTAAGCCTCATAAACCTGGCGGACAACTTATATCTATATGTATGAAACAAAGAGACCTTCACGCCGTCACTTCACCCAATCTGTGGTGCCCATGGGCCACAACTGGTCATTTTGGATCATTTTGGCATAGGAGACCATCCATTTTTTGGAAGGGTTGCAACTTTGACTCGTTCATCCCCAACAAACAAAAGCGATTGCACAAATTGTCAAACACACAAAAATCTCCAGCAATGACTACACTACATGGGATACATGGGATCCACACCTGCTTGGCTATCATCTTCAGATTCGGCGCCCTCTTCTCCGCCTGGCTGGCTTTTGCGCTTGGAAAAGCCACCATTTCGTTCGATGATTTTCCCAGATGTTCACCTCCACCGGAAATTTCCCGCGTTGGATTACCAAAGGGTAAAAAATAGATGATGGAAATATCTGATGACTATCCCATTATCACATGATGATCCCTATGAAAGCATAGAAACACCATAAAATCCCATGAAAGTCCACGAAAGTCCGCGGGAGTCACTCAACAACTCAACCGCCCTTCGGATTTCCTCAAAGTCTTCGGTAAGGCTGGTGTCTTCAATTGTCAATGGCACGTCTCCTTTCGCCGCTTCCAGAACACAATGATAGCTACTACACTTTTATATCTTTTATACCCCCCCCAAAAAAAAGACATCTGATTAAAAAAAAATGGATGGTGTGGTACATCATTATTACCCAATGACTATCCCTTTGCGAGGAACAAAAATCTGCCAGGTCCGCCGCTCGCAGTGCTGTCGGAAGTTGAGGCTGCCTTAACCGCAGGTGTACTGTAGGCTCGAAAAACCATGAAAAACCACCTGTTTCTCATGTGCTGCCTTATATGCATGTTCAAAAAGCAAAAATGTACTACATACATCTACATACTGTAATTGTATGTAATTTCTTCCATAGATATTTGTGGGCATGATTTCATCACCATTGCTGTCAGCTGCTGGCCGGCTGGTTGTATCCTGATGATCCCGCCAAGTCACAAAACTTCAAAAGTCTAAGTGTATACAATATGGTTGCACACATTTAATAAAACATAACAAATATACTCTTGTATGTATCTTTGAATGTTTCAAGCTTTGCGGCCAGAAACAAGTTGCTACCTTTGAAACCTGGCCATGCTGAGCCATCTGAAAGTGGATGAACCCGGACCGTCGACCCGCGCCTCATGCTCACACATGGCAGCCACGAGGATCAAGAAATGCCGGCTGCAGTGTCTTTAGGCTGTGTTGGTCTGACTTCGAAGTAGCCAACAGGTCGAAATTGGACACCTACTCAGGCTCCACTGTTCAAAAGAACAAGTATGAACAAAAAACATCTTTGAGCGACTTGGAGTGTTGCAAAACAACATCCAAGACTGAAACATGTATCTTATGCTTTAAACATGTTGAACAATGTGATATTTAACACTTCGTCTGAAGCTTTCAATATGTTTAAGCCATATGCCTTGAAGCGGGCCCTGATGGCGACCTCCTGGCCAAGTGCTTGCTTAGCTTGCCATCCCCTTCCCTAGTGGCCCAGTGGGAGACGCTTTTCGAAGGTCATTGTCCATTGGCTAAACTAAGAGCAGCCCTATGCTGCAGCGTTGAGCCTTGCTCCCATCTACGGGAGGCTAGCTGTGCCACACCCATCTCAAAGTTTTTGATGTGGCACTAAACATGGTACCCTGGTACCCTCCAGGGTTCATGTTCTGCATGGATTTCTCAAGGTTTCTCCACCCTGTGAACTCTAGATTTCAGCTCCCTGGATGTAGCTCATCCTACTCGCCGCAGGCGCTGCGTTGAATTCGCCGTGCCGTTTTGGCACAGGCAAGGCGAAAGGCGAAAGACGCAAAAGGTCCAGTACAAACCAGCCGAAGCTGGTGGAACCGGGGGGGGGTGATCCTGACGAATTCGACCAACTTTCCACCTAGGGGTGGTCCTGCACCAATAAACGAAAACATGTTCTGGGGGCGCTTGTCATTTACTTATTGAGTGGGAAATGCTAAATAAATTTAGATCTATATATATATATATATATATATAATCATATAAACTGCTTGAAGGATTCAACTCCCAGTGTGAAGATATTCCAACACCCTGCGCAATCACATTGTTTTCCGTTTACAAATCTACAGCACTGCTTGTAGTTTGATGTTAATTGTTGTATTTTCTTGGGCCACTTGAGTGGGTTATCGCCCAGTCTTGCTGGCATTTCATCCTGGTCTTGGACAATCAGAACCAAAATTGCGAATACCATATTCTACCATGGTTTCCTCATACACTCCATTCTTGGCGGTTTGGACCTCCGAAAATTTGAACATCATTGGGGATCATCATGATCATCCCAAGTATTTATGAAGTAAACACATTTTTTACCAATTGAGTAACCATCGGAATTTGGACCTTTGATGCCACATAAGTAGTCCATGGACCAAAATACCGCAATCGCCATGCTAGGTTTCAATGTCGCCCATATATCTCCAATCATGAAACAAATACTCCCTTGTTGGGACTACCAATAAAATCTTGAGGGCAAATAACCACATATCAACATTCATATAAACCCTGATATTCACAAACAGTTGCTGGATATTGCTGGTAGATCACTACATCCCCCCCATTCTGTTCGTGAAGCTTCCGAACTGGCGCTCAGCTGAACTCGATGGGCAAAGCTTCCGAATCGGCGTTCCGTTCGTTCCGTGCTCCAGCTCAGCGGTGGACGGGTCCCAGATAGATCTATGATTCATCTTTTTTGGATTATAGGGAATTAACCAAGACATGGTTGCCATGAATGGTTTATAGGGGTACCCCGAATAGCTGGATGGTTTATAATTGTTTATAAGTTTATAATGGAAAATCCTCGAACAAAAGGCATGATTGGGGGGCACCCCCATGACTTAGGAAACCTCCACATGCTGAACAAGTCTTTCCAGGATGGGAGAGGCATGATTTGATCAACATAATCTGACGGTTTGCTATACTGCACAGCCATTTGAGGGTTTCTCAAATAGGGGTACTCCAAATTCCAAATCATCCAAAATTAGACAATTTTAGTCTTGAAACCCATGGTTTTGGGGTACCCGTTCTAGGAAACCTCCATTTGAATAGCCTTCTTAATGGTATGGTATGGTAATGCCACAGCAAAAGTCACAGTTGCAGTGTTCTGAGAATCCGGTGTGGGGAGCCCTCACAAACCCATCCAGACTTGGATTTGCAAGACATGGTCACTTCGATAGTGGATACAAGCAAGCATTTTCAAAGGGGATACCACATGAGATATGTGGATATTACAGTCTATAATAGTCTATACGTAAATCTATGATAAGTACCCTATGGTTATTTAACATAGCCATGGAAATTGGCCCATTTATAGTTGGTTTACCTATTAATAGCATGGTGATTTTCCATGGCTATGTTAGTCATAACCAGATGGTACATGTAAGAAAAAAACAGCAAACAACTGATACATGGCCCCATAGTGACGATAAAAAAGTGATTAACTTGTTTAAGCCATTGGATTTTCATGGATTTTCTGTCAATTTTTTTTGACACAAATCCACTTAGGATGATCCTCCAAGGCTACTTGATGCTACTGAAGTGAATCGCCGAGCATGAAAATTCTATTCCTCTAAGCTAATTTATGATATAAACATATAATAACATATAATTAATAACATATATATATATATAGATCTTATTGGATGGCTTGTCCTTAAGGGCAATTTTATGGATCATTTTGGGAAGGTTTCGCTAAATCATGCTAAATCAATCTGTGTTTCTGACACATACCATCACATACCATCCATGCTCATTTGCAAATACCACAGTTCGTCAGCTTTCCGCAATGATGAATTTCTTTCGCATTGAGGTAGCTGCCGAAACTCATGCGGCGATGGATCAATCAATATTCGGGCAGCGTGATGTTTGTTTCCAATGAGATCCTCGTTAGGAATAAGAACCATCCATCTAACTATGAATGGCGTATTCGACTGTGATGTTGGGCCAAATATCTACAGCAAAAATACCCAAGACATGTTTCAACCTATCACCTTTCCACCTGCTCTGAGTAGGTGCTTGAGTGCTTGAGGAAATGGTCCACATTATCCATGCGGGTATCAAGGGGTGCCCCCTGCAGCAAGTGACCCTTCCCCCCTGCGGCCCTGCCTGCTTTCACCCCATGACACCTCAGGGAGATGACCACTGGAAGCTTCGCTGGTGGGTCAAGGTACCACCAAATACTCTTACCCTGGGAGTCTGGGAGAATAACACCTGGGAATGGATGCATATAGTACATGTGTGTGTAAATGATCATAGATATTAAAGTTATATATATATAAACTATACATATATATATATTATTATTGTTTAACAGTTCAACATATACCCATTTATAGAAAATGGTCGGCTTAAAGTGAGGGAGCTCCCATTCCTGCACATTGTCAAATTGCAGGAGGTTGAGAGGGGCATTGCGTTTTGACAGATGTAGCCAAAACATACACAGGCTCACAGCCACAGAAAACCAGTTAAGACACCAAGCATGCCCGGAGAAACCGGTTGAACTTTAACCCATAATCAGAATCAAACTCATTGGGCACCATTGAACCACAAAAGCTCAGCTGAATTCCACGCCGTGAAAGGCTGAAAATGACCTTGGTTTCACATCTTTTCTCCCAAAAAGCGTGGTCTTCCCTCTCTCTCTCTATTCTCTCTCTCCAAGAGAGGGCAGCTGTCTTTGTGCTGCAGCTCAGCAAGATGACGCTGATGACGATGATAGCGATGATGGCGACTATCAACCTCCTCTGGAACTCCCATCTCAATCACATGGGACGATTCCGTCTTGTTTTTACCAAGGCGAGAATAGCTACCCTCCAGTGGCCACATCCCAAATCCTCAAGACTCCTCCAGGATTGATGTAGAGCCGTCCTCACCATCTTTGCCCTTGACTTCAGCATAGAGGCGACAGGCGACCGAGAAGAGGAGGATTCAGCTAAGTCCTGAGGGGTGAACTCCAAACATCCAAACCCAACCTCAAACACTGATAAAACTGGCAAGTTAAACGCCAAGAGTGGCGCAGTCCCAAACTAAAATACTCAAACTTGTGAAGTGCGGGCCCTTTTTGCTCCAGCTTAGTATGAATATGAACCTTATCAAAGAAGAATGAGTTGAATGAATTACCGAGAAGTAGTTCCAGTAACCATTCACTGCGAAATCCACATAGTCCACTAGAAAATGTCGTGCACATCATACATCCCAAAGTTACACCGTCAAAAGTCAAGCTTGGCATTGCCAATATTAGGGTATCAATATGTATCAATCTCCATTAGAACAATTAGAGAAATCCTCGTCGAAACCATCACCTGCAGCCAGGAGACCCTTCGGTATCTTCGGTCAACAACTGGACGGCCCGCTCGACCCCACCAGCCGCGTGCAGGGACTCCGCCATGCGTGCTGCACGAGTTCGGTAGCTGTCGGTGGTCCAAACGTTGCGCAAGGCGTCTCTGATCTGAGACTGGTACCTGGCAGAACAGAACGTGGCAGGGGATGGTGGGGATGAGGATGACGACGATGAAAGGTGAATCATGATTGATGAATGATGACTTATGAATGGTGAATGATGAATGATGACTGATGATGACGATGTTGATGATGATCTTGACCTTCATTGATCCTGATGTGTATCTGAGAAATGAATTTGAGCATTTTGAGCATTGTTTTGGTGATGATGATGGTGATGATGGTGATCCAAGTCACGGCAACTGGATGGGAACCCATGGCATCATCTCAAGATTGATGAGGAAACTGTGTGCTTTCTGTCATTCTTTCTCCTTGCCCCTTTAGACCCCCTGTTTCGCAAGAGGTTTTTGACCATCTTTGTTTTTTTTGCATGATCTAATATCGCCTCATCTCCTTGGCATTTTTGTGGGTGAACCCCCAAGTTTTAAATATTTTTCCAGGTCCACAACTTCGGCAGGCTCCAACGGTCCAATCCTCCGCGCCTGGCCGCCTCCGTCTCCTCCCGCGGCCGCAGCACGCAGCGGCCCAGCCGCAGCCGCTGCGCACGCTGAGCGTTGCTCGGCTGGTCGCCGAAGCCAGGACATGCCACGACGGGAACACCGAAGTGGAGGCTCTCCATGAAGGAATTCTGACCACCTTTTGAAAGGGAAACATGGGAAACTATAGTAAGGGGGGGGTTGTCTGAAAATATACCACCTTAGATAGCCATGTCATAGGGATATAATGGAATATCATGGATCATAACGGATTATAATGAGGATCATAGTGAGGATTATGATGGGGATATGTGACTCTAAGTGACCCACGTAGCGTCAGCGGCCATCAAAAGATAGGGAAAGAAGTTGTGCAATCAACAAGAAGGTTCGATTTAAAATCTAAGTGGTTTATGCGTACAAGTGAGGATTGATAAGTACGTTGATTCAAGAAATGGTAGATGGTCAAAATAACATGTCATTACTAAACTACTAGAACTTGAAGCGTTTTCTTGGGGATCTGCTTTGGATGGCTAGATATAATATTTCACCAGCATGAAAACAAGTTAGTTTGGGATTATTCACCCTATACTAGCCATCATCTTCAGCCTATTGATATAGGTCGTGGTACTTATTGTCCCAAGTATATCCATTTCCCCATTCCATCTCCAATATATTGTTGGTTTATTGGTTAACCCATGTTTTCTCCATATCACCTTGGATTTGCTTGAACCCCACCCCAAAAAATCCCTACAGATTCCCCAAGTAGTGGATTTTCCATTGGGAAAAATGACCGTCAAATATCATAACTCAGCAACAATTAGGATGGTTGAGTTTCCCATAAACCTCCATTTATCGATGTCCCATGATTTTCCGCTATGTTCCCATAATTTTCCCATGAAATCCCTGGATCTAGGACTGACCCAGCGAGGCACAATGCGTCACGAACATCGCCGGCTTCAGCCGCAGTAGCTCCACCTGCGGCAGCACCGCGTGGCACAGCACGTTGCCGGGCACTGCCAGCCCTTCCAGGGCGTCGGGCTGCGGCCCCACAGCCACCAGGAGAGGCACGTCTTCTGCGTCTCCGAATTCTTTGAAAACGGCCTGACCGTTGAAAGCCAAGGCTGATAGGGATGAAGATATAAAGATATACATCTATATATTATAAATATATATATATAAGATTGGAAGGTATCCATAGAAAATAGGGGGTTAAGAAGGTGTAAATGACAGAAACGGAATATATAGAACGTATTAAAAACATTCAGGATTTTAGCTGAAAAACATCAGACAGTTGATAGGAATCAAACATGTATGGTGGGGATTGAACCTATCAAAAAAGGTGTATTGAGATGTATTGAGCTTCTGAGATCCAATGGGTGTTTAAATAATTATGAGGTTGCATGCAAATCTGCTCCCACACCCAAAAATCATCAAACATCTACCATCTCCTCGCCTCGAAAACTGCTTGACACAGCTGTTTTCCAGTGATGGCATATCCATCCTTTGCCCCCCAGCCATGGTTGCGACTGTCTCCCGTGATCACCGTGCCCAGTGACACCAAGATCCAGCGCGGTGCCGTTGCCACAGCCGCCACCGTTGCCAGCTGCGGCCCCGTGGCCAGCTGCGGCCCCGTGGCGACGCAACGGACGCCGGGAACGTCGATTAAGGGACCAACGAAGGCGAAGGTCTTGCCATTGGCAGCGTACCTGGTGAAGTGGTGGAGGAAAGATCTGAAAAACAGATCTGAAAAAGTGAAGTTGAAAATAGTTGAAATATGAATGTTTTGGCTTTGGTAACTGTTATTTTTTGGCCCTTGATTTGTTTGGAAACGGATTGGTACAGGATATGATAAAATGTAGCCAGCCCAGGGCCATCATGGTAGGTTCAGTCCCAACGTAGCATTGTGCTTTACTGTGCTGGTGGGTTGGTGGTCGTTCAAGTCAACAAAAACAATATGAAGAAACCCACGGGATGAATATAACGTAATATAATATACCCTATGGTTATTTAACATAGCCATGGAAAATGGCCCATTTATAGATGGTTTACCTATCAAACATTGTGATTTTCCATGGCTATGTTAAATAACCAGAGGGTATACATATATATATATATAAGATTTCTGTTATTCTTTAAACAAATGTTGGCAACCCAAAAAAACATCAACCATTTGGGGATGGTTTATACCACACAACCAATCCAGCTGTCATTTGCCCAAGTGCGCAGCAGCGTCTTGCTGCCAGTCATCTGCCAACTCTTCTATCGTCGTGACCAAGTTCAACTCAGAGTAGTGATCAATGTGCAAAGGCAACGCCGTGTTCAGCGTCAAGTTGGGAAGGTTCAGTTCCTTCCTTAAGGACTCCTAAGTGATGATTCTAAGGAGTTTGATGCCTAACAAAGCCCCAAGGTTGCCACAAAAAAACTTCCAACTTTCCCCAACCAAATTCACCAAGATCATACGCACCACCTGTCCTCAGCCAAAACCAAGATGATTGGTAGATTGCCACCAAAATTGACGCCTTTCCATTAATAGACTGCAGAATTATGAAATCACTATAAATCACTATCATTCCATGAGTAATTATTCCATATTATTCCATTACCAATTTTATTCCATTCCCTAGCCGTTTGGTTAGCCAACAAAAAACCATGAAAATGGCCATGGTCCAAGGTTCCAGCGCCTCCATCTGCTTCCCATTTTCCGCCAGCCACCGCGCCAGCGCCGTGACGTCGTCGCCAGCGGCCGCCAACAGCTGCGCTACACTGCCGGGGCCCGGCAGCGTCAGCAGCGCCACGCTGCGGATCTGCAGGCGTTGAGCTGCCTGAGTGGTTACTCAGTTCCACATTTAGACCACTGAACCAAACTTAGCTGATGCGCACATGTCATTCTTGTTGGAATGTTCTACGTTTTTGTATGTGGCAGCTTCTCTCTCTCTCTCTCTATCGTCATTTCCAGGAGTCTAGCCAAAGGCTAAAGGGGAGCCAAGGCCCAGCGACTGTTGCTGTTGCTGCTGCTGCTGCTGCTGCTGTTGCTGTTGCTGCTGCTGCTGCTGCCGCTGCTGCTGCTGTTGCTGTTGCTGTTGGTGTTGTTGTTGTTGTTGCTGTTGCTGTTGCTGTTGCTGTTGCTGTTGTTGTTGGTGTTGTTGTTGTTGTTGTTGTTGCTGTGTTGTTGTTGTTGTTGCTGTTGCTGTTGTTATTGTTGTCGTCGTTGTCTTTGTTACATAAATATGTTGGATTGGCTAGAAAGTGTGGAGCAAGGGAGAGATGGGTGGAATGGGCTAAGGCGAGAAAATATCAACAGTCAACAGAGAATCCCAAAGAAAGTTGAGTCAATTGACCTAGAAATCTTGGATATGGCTCAGCCCCGGCAATGCACCAAGACACCAGGCGCGCCGCTGCCGAAAGATGGGGGCAATAGACCACCAAGTCTGGCTTTAGGTCTGTGAAAACCTGCAGGGCTTCGATCTATGGCAGGTGTCAGCAACACTGGGAACTGTGTTAAGTCAATCAAGTCATCAGTTTCTATACCCAAAAAGTAGGGATTCAACACATTTCAACCCAGTTTTGGTGCTTCAAATCACCATCTTCTCCGGGTTTTTCAGCCCTGGGGAACCCGATCCCACCGGGTCCCACGGGCCTTCGTTAAGGGCTCCAGCCATTGCTTCATGGCCCAGGCGCTGCAAAGCGTCAACGCCATGCGCAGATCAGGGCGATCATCGTCTGTGAGGCCGTGGATGGTAGGGAGGTTCCTGGGCGATGCTGGAATCATTCTATTGATTAAAACGAGTTGATAGCAAAGGATCATGGTGATAGTATCACTATAATTTGGTTTATCATTAGATATATGTATATACATATATATATATATATATACATATATATACATATATATATACATATATATATATATGTTACTACAATTACAGTAAATCATCACTCATTATCAAATTATTATAGAGTATTTATTATCACTATGTTTATTAATTATCGTCCTTTCTATGTATTTATATTATCATTATGTGTGTGTGTGTTTTTGTTGTTATTGGATATTTGATTGTATGCCATTAATCTCGCGTTGGGCATTTCATCATTATCTTGGTCAAACCACCAAAGTTTCACCAGTGGCCATTTTTTCCTTGGTCAAGAACCCAGAATTATTATACAACTATTAAACTATGCCAAACGTTGGTAATCATATAATCAAAAAATCCACCACCATTATTGCCTTACTATCTCCCAAACATCAAACCATGCCAATTTCAGAGAGGAAAACCTAAATTTCGTGAATCAATATGTATGAATTAACAGCTTTAATACTATCACCCAAAAATGCAACTTTCATGAACAGTTCAATTTTCAGGTCTCAATTGATCACCGACGATGATGCTTAAGCAGTTAATTATCCCTAATTATAGTCTTTTGGTCAAACCACCCATATTTCACCAGTCCCAAGCTTTTCTTTACCCTCTGGTAATTGAACATAGCTATTGAACATGGCCCATTTATAGTTGACCTCTTAAAAATGGTGATTTTCGCTATGCAAACGTTTACCAGAGGGTATTCACCAATATTCACCAACATATTTCACCTTCCAGGATCTGCCAAGCTTCCAGGGCTCCAACAGCTTCTCCGCGTCCCAAAACGTGGCCTTCGCCGCCTCCACGGCGACCCGGAAGGCCTCGAAGCTCACGACGTGGGGCCGCCAGCCGCGCAGCGCCAGCTGACGCGCCAGCGGCAGCGCCGGGGAGAGGTGACCCACGGCGTTGGGGAAGACGAAGACGGCAACGCGGGACATGGGGGAGATTTAGTGGGGGGGAAAACACTGGGGAAATGGTGGTTGAGGTTTGTTCGGGTTATTGTAGATTAGATAATTCTGGATGATTGTTGGTTTAGTTATCCATTTTTGGTAGCTCTTTATTTAGCTATGTTTAGCGTTATTGTATTTGCATTTTCGAGTTAAAATTGAGAGAAAAAAACACACATTTTCCACCTAGGTTTAGCCAACCAATTCTTCCAATTCTGCCAATTCCTAAAGCTCAAGCCTGAGCAGCTTCGAATAGCTCTGGCTGAGAACTGCTTTCAACTTTCAGCGGAAGCCATGGAGCTGGTGGACTTTCTTGCTGCTAATTCTAAACATCTTAAAACTATATTAGTCCTGCAGGATCGTCATCTCTTTCATCATAAAGGCAAGGGGATAAACATCTTGAAACTATGGTGATATGTTTGATACTGCCCGTTCTATCCCACCTTTGTCGGTTGAATCACCAACTTCTAGCATGAGTTAAGTCATATATATATATAATTATATATATATAAGTCTAATTTGAATCGGACTTCTTTCTTTCTGTGATCTATTTGGTCAAACACGTTTGTTTTTTCCGCCAATTCCCGGCGCCGAGCTGCAAAGTATTCACCAGATCGAAAACGCCTTCGGAAACGAAGCCTTCCCTCTCAGCCTGGCTCGGAAACCCCATGGCGTTGTGTGGTACAAAACCGACACTAAATGGCTTTTCAACAATTGGAAAGCATTGGTAGAGGATCAATAATTGACAAAATAAAGTGCCTTAAAATCCCTGAAATAAGTGCCATCGGTCCAATGTATATTTCTTGAATCAAGCCATATCCAACCGTGAAGCCATCGATCTTTCGAAACCCATTGTTTTTTCCTCATTACCCTCTGGTCTGACTTGGAAACGGATACAGTATTCGGGTGGATCAGATATTGCAATGCCCAAAAGAACGCAACTGCATCTTATCATGATTATGTGCCTGATTCCAATGTTGTTTGGTTGGAAATGGCATGAGTGCCACTGGCTACATGCATACATGCATACAGAATCATGAATACATAAATACTGTATATGTATACTGTGTACTCAAGTATATAAATGCCCGATTCTCAGTGGAAAGCCATATTATCTCTCCGAACGTCATGGGGATGTACCTATCATGATCCGTGATGTGGAAACATAATGATTACACATGGATTTGAAGTCCTTAATAAATTCGGAAGACATAATCCTTATATGTGCCATCGTCCAAACATGGTATGGTTTATGAACATCCGTATTGATGACCATCGCCCAAGAACGGGGTACGTGATCCAGTTTCTGAACGAAATTGGTGTTCTAATGGGTATACATACACACATACAACAATATATATATATAATATAAATATATATATATATATATATATATATATATTAATATATATATATATATGTATATGTATATATATCCATTACATATCAAATTAAAAACCCTATTTGGGCACAAGTTGGATAGGTGGTTTCGGAAGTGGTTCATTCCATCACCGAGGCCTCCAAATCCTTCAAGCGTTGCCAGCACTCACCCAGTGCTGAGCGTAGAGCCTTGGGCAGGAAATCCACTTTGGACATGAGGGAAATCCATGGAAATCCACGAGTTGTAGATGGTTTTCCTAAGGAAACCTGGGTTTTCCACATCTATATGTTCTGGTTGGTGGTATACCCACCCCTCTGAAAAATATGAGTTCGTCAGTTGGGATGATGAAATTCCCAATATATGGAAACATAATCTAAATGTTCCAAACCACCAACCAATGTTACTTTAGAGTAGGAGTAATTAACGGTGAACTACAGCTCCACAAGGTGGGATATGGGCCCCAACTTGACGATGCGCAGGTTAAAGGGAAAATCGCCATGTTCATCGGGGATTAACTAACCATCTTGGCGAGGTAATGGAATATCATGCGATATACTGGGATAATCCATGTAAGTATACAGTATACTGGACTACAATGGTTTATAAATTATACAATATACTGGACTATGGACCCGAGATTCGATATAATGGTTTACCCTGGACTATAATGTTGATGTCAATATCATATCTAGGGATTAAATTCGACTATGGACTATAATGGTTTACCCTAGATATTCACATAAACATTTCTCGGCATATGACTTGCTCAAAACGTAAGACATTGGCCAATTGTGGGGGCTAGAGATGTCTAGTGGGATGATTCTAAAGCCAACCACGAGCAAACCATGATCAAATTATTTGGGTGTACCTGAAAAAAAGGAGATTTATGTACCAAAAAAAAAGGCCAACTCAAAAAAGGGGCCATGTGGGAAACCCAATGCCACATAAACTTAGCTTCAATCCCACCCATCAAAATTCTGATGGGAATGATTTTGGGGATGGTTTGTGGCATTGAGTTTACCGGGTTTACCACCATTGGTGATTTTCAAAAGCCTTGGAAGATCTTGGAAGGCCAAGGGCTTGTTTATTTTTGGGTGGGCTCAAGCAGCAGAACTTGTCGCGGGACAAGCCGCTTGGATCTCTTTGGTACACTCAAAATGACTGATTTGATGAAACATGATACAATCCTGATGAAGAAAAGCAAGACACATTTATATATATATATATATATAATTATATATATATATTCAGTGCAATGGCTGCAAACTCATGGCTGCCACTGTTGTATGGAGGTATCGTCCTAGATGCCTCGAACATAATTTTCCAAAGTCTACAGAAAAAGGTAACCACGGATCATTCATTCGCAAGCTCATGGCTGACGGAAATCTGTAGCGACATATCCTCCATGTTCAAGAAACACGGAAAAAGTCACCTATGACCTATATGTATATATAACTATGAACTATATAGTTCAGATTTACCCCAGTACCTCATCGCTGCTCCTCACTCTGCTATTCCGAGGTAGTTTTTTTCTTTCCCTCCTCTCACGACACAAAATTCGACCCTGGAGTTGGGCCTCATTCTCGGCAAAGACATCCGTGGAGGAATTCTCTGAGATGTCCTGATGACCAAGTCCGTTGGGCCATCAACCACCCACCTAGGACATGGGGCAACTGTATGCTATAACGATAAATGCCAATCAAAAACCAGATTCTGAATGGTGTATCGTTGGGTCTTCCGAAAATTGTACCATTAGCTATACGTCATAATGTTGTAAAAAAAATGGACATCAACAATAATGTATGCTAATTTACCATACATTAATTCGTATTAATTCCGAATGATACCGTTCACATCCGTTAACCACAGCGAGTTCTGCAAAGCCATTCTTCTTTAAAGGCTGTTCCGTCTCCCTTGGCACAGGGCCACGGCAGGTTTCACACGGTTTCAAGACACCTCCTGAAACGATGTTCCGTCGGGACTTCGCCTCACTCATGAGTTGCCAAGAGAAAAATGGTGGATTCTCCATAGCCATGTGAAATATGTTAAATGGTGGTACCATCTGGTTATTTCATATACATATATATATATATATAACTATGGAAAATCCATTATAAATGGAGGTTTCTAGCTGGGAAAATCATCTGTAAATGGGTCATTTTCCATAGCTATGTTAGATAACCAGAGGGTAAATTGACAGAGGGTACAGGGGCGCAATATGGCGCAATCAGTCAACATGTGCCCATTGAGCTGGGCTGAACATAGATCGTGATGAGTATGGGTCACTCCAACCATGAATATGCAAGTACAGTAGATCAGCCATGAACAAATAGCCCTACCTCACCCCATACCATGACATATAATCGTTTGCAAATAGGCATCCGGTATCATCCGGTCAATTGTGTCTTGTAAATTACATGCAATAGCCAACATGAATCCCAAAGAAACCCATTAGTACAACTACTATGTTAAAATCATTCAAAAACAGTAGGGGCAAACATTTATTGATGACACAAATAACCTTCCCAGGAAAATGTAGGTTCTCCAGCCCGCCCAACAAATGTCGCGACTTGAGTGCTGGTGCGTCAGGTGATCATCATCTCCAATACTGAAGCACCTGGGGCACTGAGCGGCTGGCAATCTAGTTTCATGTCAAGAATGAAAAGGCCTCATCTAATCTCATCTATAAATTTTGTGGGGTGGTCAACATTCTGGATTCTGGACATACCCATTTTTAGTTGCGTGATGTACCACATGGCCCCAAAAGGGGAAACAAAAAAACATGCTGGACATGGCGATCCTTTGGTTCCAGGATCAGCTCTTGGTGTTTCAACCAGTTGGAAGGTCACAGCTTCGAAGTCACAGTTCTTGACCCAACCCCAGCCACAATGAGCTTCCCCACATGGGTGGCACCGTGCGGGGTGGCGTTGCACATGTGGAGGAGGTCGCTTTGCTGCTGGCCTTACTTCCCAGGATCTGGTACACCATCCCTGGTGATCACGGTGATGGCATATGTTCAGTTGATGCATTTTGATATGTGATGATATGACTATCATGTGGTTGGGAAACTCTTAACTTAGTAGCTCATTTGATAGGGAAAAATGGATACAATCACGGTTCCGTTCACTGCCTCCTATCACAATGAGATGGCTGGTTATATATCTCACCTGGTTGGTGGTTGAGCCCTACCCCTCTGAAAAATATGAGTTCGTCAGTTGGGAAGATGACATTCCCAATATATGGAAAGTCATAATCCATTCATGTTCCAGTCACCACCAACCAGTCACAGCCCCCTACAATCCCATTCTACCCGCTGTTTTGGGCATCAAGTGGAACCAAACTCCTCTGCTGGGGCGATCCAGACCGAGGTCTGCCGATCCAAAGATGGTGCTAACAGTGCCTGTGATCATCCCGGCGTGGATAGGATGTCAATGGCCATTTTTAGGAACCGATGGATTGGAGGTAGCGATTCCATATCTGGTTGGTGGTGTTTATTTAACCATCTTGAAAAATGATGGAGTTCGTCAATGGGAAGGATTATCTCATATATTTTGGAAAATGAAACATGTTCCAAACCACCAACCAGATATATAAGGCCTATTTTCTACGCCTATGTGAGGGGATATACCCCCAAAATATGGCCAGAAATATGGTACTAACGTACCTCCATTTTAGGATCCTGGAATTCCCATTGACCTGAAGAATATCTCAGCATGATTAGGAAGTTTCCTCAGTGAAATCGCCATAGGATGTATTGCCTTGTTGGTGACTTCCAATGCAACCTACCGCCCAGTTGAGAACTGGGGCCATCCACTTCCCCTGCAAGTCCGTTTTGAACCTGGCTTAGCCGATATACTTCCTTTCATTCCATTTTTCCCCCTTTTATGGCAAAACATGGTTGAAAAATGTTGACAGCAAGTGACCTATGAAAATACCAGACCTATATTTACCTAGAAATGATGTGGATCCGGGCTCTCTCTCAAACAGCTGCGGCCTGACTCCGCCACGACTCCCCACGCCCATCGTTTTTTGTTCGGAAACTCATCCAACAAATCCAGCTTTTAGGGGGTGTTTGCTTTGATTCTTTTGGATCAAGTAATAAACAAATAAACTTCGATCTAATCTGAGAAAATCAAAAACATACTTTATTGTTTTGCTTTGATTTCATGTAATTAGTTGACACATGTTGAAATTAATTGGTTCAAGTAAGAAGTAGACAAACACAACCACACAACATCTTGAGGTTTTGCACAATCAATAAAGTCAGCAAAGGAAAACCAAGAGTCAGATCTTTGTCGGGGTTCCTTTTCCTTCCACGCTGATGTTAGCCAGATTAATGAAGCTATGGCCATGCCCTCAACTCTTGACCATGGCACGCATCTGGGGTGCACAACGATGAGCATCTCACACGGTAAACATTGGAGGCATAAGGTCCTAACATTATCATACTTGTTTGATTCTGAAATCTTTTTCTGGGGGGAAGTAAGTCTCTCTAACAAATAGAGTGCCCGGCACTTTGGCATTTCAAAACAAACAAGAGAAAAATATAGAGATTCATGGTGGGTTTCACCAATCTCCAAGTCCCGGTAGGACTGGAATCTCGTAACACACGGCTTTCACGTCGCATTCCACTGCGCCCCACTAAGGATTACACTGGGTACATGTCTGGCCGGGGACGTCCATTCTGATTTGTCTCAAGCTGTTTAGATAAATATGTTAGTATACTTATCTATATCTCAGATATGATATGTTACTAAATCTATATTACTATATGGTGATCTTAATATCAAGAAAGTAACGTCTATGGTCTGTCTAGTGGCTGAAGGCTATGCGGCTATATCTAGATGTGTGGACTGGCCACTCGCAACGAGCACCAGAACTATAGATGTGTTAAAATGGGAAAATCATCTATAAATCTGGGCAAATTACACTAATTCACTGATCTGAAATAAGGTTTTTTTGGGATAGAACAAATCATTACAGAGAGGTCAAAAACGTGAGGTCGCGACATTGTTTGCCCAGATTTTTTTGGCGGATTGCCCTGGGTTGTGGGGTCATACCTCCATATTTATGGAAGATCTTCCCATTGAAGCTCCATTTTTTTGGGGGGAGTTTCCAGCAAACCATGTTTGATTCCTGCTACGGGGGTGTTTTTTTAGGTCCCTATGGGTTAGTAACCAGCCATCATCCCCCCAAACAAGGTGGTACGAACTGATAATCATCACGAATAAACCTCAAGCAGGGATGGTCTCGCCAGAATTGTCCTACTATCCCACATTTCTCCCACTATTATCCCACTACTGTCCCGTAAGACCCCTATTCTCCACTATTCTCCCACTATTGTCCCGTAAGACCCTTATCATTGGTAAACCTCAGTTGGACAATGGTGACATCTCCGGGCGTCGGCAAACACCTATGCTTGTGCCTCTGGAAAATGCCCTTTTAAGCGTTTGGAGGCAGGTAGGCCAGCCGTGGGCAAAATCATATGCAGTAATTTTTGTATCACTGTGTTGGGACTTTTACCAAGTTTCATGGGTACTTCCAGGGTCTAAGTCTAAGTAGTAATGACTAAACAGATGCCAATCAATATATATATATACTGTATTATAATATTATATGTCAACAACAGTTCAATATTCTCCATATTATCCAGTACAGCGCGCAAGAACCCATGGAAAAAAGTCACTACCAGGTTTTCCAGGTATGGCAATCATCTATAGGGCATAAGAACACATGGAAAACGGAAAGCGTCAACGATGGGTTGTGAACATCATCACAAGACACACATATTCTGAGCACTCCCGGGCTGGTAGGACGACACATCACCAGCTAAATGGATGTCATTTCTTTGCCGAGTACTTCACACTCACCTGTGGGAATATAATGTTCAAAAATTATGAAACTATATATATATATATATGAAAAGTGGTTTGGTTGTGGACACTGCCATTGTATCCATTGTTGGGTGCTATCTCTTATATAGTTGTCATGTTCACTGGCCCACCAAAACAGGGCAAGCAATTCACCCTTCATCGCAGCCCCCAAACATGTGAATAGATCCAACCAGGATGTTTGGGGGCGGAGATTCAATATGACCAATTTTGAAGGGGAAAGAACGGATAGTAGCCTCGGTGCAAAAATTTTGAAGGGCAAGCTTGAGAAAACACGAATTCCTGGCTCCTTGGCTGGCCATTTTTTGGGATGCGACAGCGTGGCACGGCTCCCTTCACAGCTCCCTTCAATCCATGGCGTCCAACCAGCGCACCTCAGTCCGGAAAATCCATTGCAAATATTTGGGTTTGAAATGAACATGGGGAATTAACCCCCCAGTGATTCTGGCCAGCGTCCATTCTCAAACACTTGAAATAAGTGGACAAGTGAACAAACACACTTTGACTCTGTCCGATGTATTCTATACATGATCTAATGTGGCACCAGCCCTTTCAAACAATGGATGTTAAATGTATCATACTCTAACCATGTCATGCCCTGAAAACACCACACTGTGGGATCAATGACGAAGCCTTGAAACCGGAGCCTGCAGGGTGAGGATTTTTTTCCGGATGAAACTCCTTGAAATTTCACGTTGGTCTCTGTGCGACCTAAATCTATCTGTTACCTCCTTGCCTATGTGGGCCGCTGTTCAGGGTTTCATGCATCTCTTATGTATAAATATATGTATATATGTATGTATGTATGTATGTATGTATGTAGGTATGTAGGTATGTAGGTATGTAGGTATGTAGGTAGGTATGTAGGTAGGTAGGTATGTATGTATGTCTGTATGTCTGTATGTCTGTATGTCTGTATGTCTGTATGTCTGTATGTCTGTATGTCTGTATGTCTGTATGGATGGATGGATGGATGGATGGATGGATGCATGTATGCATGTATGCATGTATGCATGTATGTATGCGTGTATGTATGCATGTATGTACGCATGTATGTATGTATGTATGTATGTATGTATGTCTGTATGTCTGTATGTCTGTATGTCTGTATGTCTGTATGTCTGTATGTCTGTATGTCTGTATGTCTGTGTTCAACAAATAGATACCATGTACATCAATTCATGAAACCCTGAGCTATACAGGAGGGGTGAAACTATGCACATGTCACATGACGTTGGCAGATGTTTCAGGCTTGCCTCTCACATCACATGTAGATGTTCTGCTCGAAGCCCTTCTTGCCCTTGCCCTTTGCATTGGCCTTTCCATAGCCCTTGTCCCAACCACCCTTAGCCTGGAAATCCTTGCCTCCCTTCTTGCCGTTACCCTTGGGGCTACCCTTGCCGTAGCCCTTGTCCCAATCCCCCTTGGCCTGGAAATCCTTGCCTCCCTTCTTGCCTTTTCCTTTGGCCTTTCCTTTGCCATTGCCCTTCTCCCGTTCACCCTTGCCGCCACTGACATCCAGGTTGAACTGAGCTTCTGGCATCATATGCTGGTGCTCTGCGTCATTCGCACCTTTGCCATGGCCATTGCCACCTTTCTTGCCCTTTCCTTTGGCATTTCCTTTGCCATGGCCCTTGTTTCGATAGCCTTTGCCACCCTTGACATCCGTGAAATCCTTGTGACCTGCATTGTTGGCTCCTTTGCCGTCGCTGCCCTTCTTGCCCTTTCCCTTGGCCCTGCCTTTGCCGTAGCCCTTCTCCCATGCACCCTTGCCACCGGGGACATCCACGTTGAACTGAGCTTCTGGCATCACCTGCTGGTGCTCTGGGCCGTTGGCACCTTTGCCATGGCCATTGCTATCCTTCTTGCCTTTTCCTTTGGCCTTTCCCTTGCCATAACCCTTCTCCCAGTTGCCTTTGGCAGCGGAATCCTTACCGCCCTTCTTGCCCTTGCCTTTGGCCCTTCTCTTTCCGCCGCCTTTCTCCTTTTCGCCCTTGCCACCCTGGACATCTAGGTTGAGCTGAGCTTCTGCCGCAACTGCGTCGTTGGCAACGTTGCCAGTGGCGTTGCTGCCTTTTCCCTTTCCGCCGCCTTTCTCCTTTTCGCCCTTGCCACCCTTGACATCTAG
>Ga0126342_10004158_pt1 | contig 24480 bp, 19 predicted proteins | sample Cyp1metagenome_FD_92528 | JGI IMG/M metagenome (GOLD analysis project Ga0126342, IMG submission 92528) | Coral microbial communities from Lord Howe Island, Old Settlement Bay, Australia - Cyphastrea 1 metagenome | ecosystem: Host-associated > Invertebrates > Cnidaria > Coral ...
CCTAAATTGGAGGTACCTACCATATATAAGGCCTATGTAAGGCCTATGTAAGGGAACATCCCCATGAAATATGGCCTTATATGGTACAGTACCTCCATTTTAGGATCCTGAAATTCCCATTGACTGGGCTGTTCCTTCTGGTTTTCCAATACGTCAGTCGCGGTTTCCAGATCATTCGGTGTGACATGAAGCCAGTTTAAGGTAGGAATTGGATACTCATTAATTGATCAGTTCATTTTAACGTTTCTTGAGGTTCGGGTGCATGGTTCCCTGAAAGTAAACTAGGAAAATGACATCGAAAAACTACAATGAAAGTAGATTATTTCCAAGGGAACCCGTGTTTTTTTCATAGCTATATTAGTTTAATGGAGGGTCATAGATCTTACTAGCGTTACTAGCCCTCCTTTTTGTATTTTCTTTTAATGGGGTAGAAGATGGTAGAAGCACCATTTTTGGGTGAAGGGCAGGGCGGAACTTTTTGCTCCGGCTGCGGCTCAAACATCAGGAAACAACATGACTCCAATGGCTACAATGAAGACAAGAAAAATTGCAGATAGATATTGCCATAGCTATCCGTCCGTACCATCTGGGACCAAGTTTGACAGAAATGTTTGGCAAAGTTCACAGCGCCAGAACAATACACATTCGCATGCGTTGTTTTCTGTTCTTTGTACCATCTCTGTGGAGCCCATCCTGACCCTAAATGGATTGGAATCATTCAACTGGAGAGTTTTTGGACTTTCTGGCTGGTTATGGCTTTGAATCAGAAGTGAATGATTTCCTTGGCCCTAAAAGGGGAAAACATGACCAAGTTGGAGGATTCCCTCGTCCCCACTCAACAGAGCAGACCTACGCCGCAATGCCCCGTGGAGACCATTTGCTGGCGCCTCTTGGTAGAAGTCCAGCAGTTTGGGATGGGGAGAGCCGAGATGTGTGGATTGTTTCATTGATATCAGGGTCATCCGGGTCTTTCTGATGATATTGATGATGTTTGTTTTTCTCCACGTTGGCTTAGGGGTCTCAGCCAAGAAAAAAGGTTCCGGGCCCATTGTCAGGTTGGTTCAGGTTGGTTCCAGAGATTGCAGCGTGGGTTCCGGCGTGGCGATCCGGGTAATTGTCTATATACATTGTACTAGTAACTAGTACTTGTATCTATTAGATGTCAATATAACTACATGAAGGGCTAGATAACATGCCTGGATTTGTTTAATGAGTATCATGCTAGGCATGAACACATGTATTGTTATTCATGTTTGTATCCAATACGTAAACACACATTTTGTGATTGACCACGAAATGGAAGTTTACTTGAGCTAGGGAATCGCAAAGATGGAGTTGATTAGGGACTTCCTAGATTCAGTTCAATACCCCAAGTCTTAGACACAGATGCGATTGGTTGGTACCGATGAATTTGGGTTGCTTTGATTTCCATATTTACACCATGTCAATTTATATTTGTCAAACAAACATACTGTGATATGTTTGTTTCTTGATTTACATACTGGCTCACCCTACTGGTACTTCGTAAGTGCATTATAACCCAGTTATTAATGAACGTTGCCCCTACTTACCCTACTTACTTCTACGTGGTGTTATAACTCACTTACTGGCTCTAAATCCCATTCAATCCCAGTAAATCCGGTATAGTCACCAGTTTCCTTGTTTTGTCATCCCCATTAAATCCCATTAAGATCCGATGAATTCACAGTAAATCCCACCAAACATATCCAAAAATCACTTTCATCCCATGTTAAATCCCATGTAAAATCCCATGGTGGGACCACTGTTCAATTTTCACCTTCGGTATGTTGACCCAGGCCCCCCCGGGTGGCCTCCTGTGACGAAGTCTTTGCCTCTTCCTGGCCCTCGGAGCACAGCGAGGCCGTGCCTTGGTCCGGAACGAAGATGAACGAAGAACCTGGGGATGTCACTGTGGAGGTTTCGCTGAGGTTTCCTGTGACCATCCATTTGGGGTACCCTCTGGTAATTTAACATAGCTATGGAAAATCATCATTTTTAATGGGAAAATCCACTAATTCTATGGCCATTTTCAATAGCTATGTTAAATTACCAGAGGGTACCCCAAATGGATGGTTTTAGAATGGACAATCCTATGAACAAATGATATGGCTGAAAGTTGGGAATATCCGTAAAATACCATAATGATCAAGCCATTTTTGATAGGGATTATGATGATACCCAACTCTTAACCCAGCTTTATATGGAGGTTTCCATAAATGGAAGTACTTGTGTAGGTGGTACTTCTGTACCCAATAGCTGGATGGTTTATTTCATGGAACATTCAAAATTAACAAATGGCATGATTAGGGGTACCTCCATTTCAGGAAACCTCCAGCCTTGGCAGTAGGGGATACCCATAAGATCCCATAAATATAGCAATTTTTGATAGCGAAAATGATGAGAATCCATTGGAACTGGGGGTACCCATGGGTACCCCGGATGGCATGGCTGGATGATGCTGGATCTTGATTCCCCCCGGGAATGGGATGGGTTGTGACCCATCCCCATGATCGTTCCTGTGATAGGAGATATCATGATGAATGGTGAGAAATAGCAACCCAACATGTGGAATTGGCCGGCAATAATGGTGATTTAACGAATGAGAAAAGGTGATTTGTTTATTCCAAAATAGTGATTATCATGAAGTTTACACGATTTACCAACCAAACATGATAGGTATGTTCGCCACTGAACTGTTGCTTTCTAAGTTGGGTTCACCCAACAGCATACGGTGATGCCCCAGTTTATGAGATAACGTGGTAAACATACCTGGGCTAACTAGGCTAACAAAGGTGGGTGTCAGCGGGAATATATCGAAGTCAGCTGGGTTTGTAAAGCAAGTTATGACTGGTCACCACCTTGCTGATACTGATTGGAGCAATAGAAGCAGCGTGAATATTGACTTACTGGTGCTTTGTAAGGAATGGATGGGAATGCGGGAATGGGATTATTATTCATAGTTATTGTGGATCATTCCCTCATTCCCTACTAAGCACCAGTAAGTTGAAAACGGGAGTTTCATCCGCCAAAACCATGGAGTATTTAGCAACAAGACTGTGCATGGCGCCCTCGGGAATCCCATGAGTGGCGCGGCCCACCACATGCAAGTCGTGGCGTTTTGCTGGCCGACCTCAGCATAAATGATAACAATCCCTATGGATCCAAACACGGTCTCAAAAGGGGTACGGCTAACCCCTAAATCATACCCCAGTCCCACTTCCTAAGAAGGTACGGCTGGATCCATAGGGAATATATAACAATAATAGTGGTTTGCTGTGAAGCCGTCCAACAACTTGAGTTGCCAAAAACCGACTGTTTTTCAGTCATCCGAGCCGGGGAGTTGACCAATGAATCAATGAATCGGCGAGCATCAATCCATAGGGGACTTCACCAAGAATAATGGGAATATTAGTGAACTGTCATAAAATTCCATCACCATGGTCTTTTAGATTGTTAGACACAATGACCAGTTTGGGACACCAAAAGGGAGAGATCCAATCTTAAACTCACTGGAAGCAGCTCTCCGCAATCGCCCAGACCACCATTCGGAAAGTTCAGCTATAGGATGTCCCCAGAAATCTCAAAACATCTCACAACATATAATAGTAAACCCCTAAAATGGATGCTTAAGATTGGAAAGACCCAGCCTTCTGTGGTTCCTTCAAGGGATACCAATTTTGACCCATGGCCCATGTCCATATTCACAGATTACAGGATAGTATCGAATTATATTGAATTATGCACATGCAAAGCAATACCAGATTTCACCCAGGAGTCAGACTTTTCCCACAAGAAGGGCCTCAGGAGTGATGTTTGCTGGTTTATGTCACCCCATTTAGCTACCGTTCCATATATTTACTCTCAAGCATTTCGCGAGCTATAAATTCAAGTACGTAGCATAACTATGTGATATTAGTTTCTAAATTCCACTCGTATTGCTGAAGTTATATGTCCCTCCATGTCTGATCCTACGAACTAAGATCAATGCTATTTGAATGATTTTGAATGAACATATTAAGATATATAAGTTTATGATTATACATAGGAAAATCCTATTTGCCCTCATAGTTCCATGGAATCTCAGTGGGCGGATGGGACCGCGGCCGAGGATCTAGAATATGCACATTCCGATTCCAGCACCGATGAGGGCGAGATGGCTATGAGGTGTTACGCACAGACCCCGTCGTTTGCCGGGACTGCAACATTGAGGATGCCCTGTTGTCGAACATCATAAGAGAGATTGCAGAAAATACTGCTTAAAAAACCAATGTTTTCTGGTTCGGGATTCAGAGAGTTTTCAAGGTTTAAGGCTTTAGGGTTTTAGGGTTTAGGGTTTTTAAGGTTTATAATTTCGGGCTTAGGGTTTGTCGTCTGGCCCTACCCAGGTATTTTAGCATGTCGAAAGATATTGTTCAAACTTTCTGGGCAAACCATAGGGTTTTGCCGAGCCATTTTTGCGTTTTGAATATTGAGGACGGTGGAGAACGAATTGCATTTTTTTGTAATATAAAAACACATGTGTATATATACGTATATATATATATATATTATGCATACACACGTGTATATATATAAATACATAATATATATATATATATGATTATATATATAATTATATATATATAATTATATATATATAGTTATATATATATAATTATATATATATCATGTATATATGTAATAGATGTATGGATGGATGGAAGGATGGATGGATGGATGGACCTACGGACGGATGGACGGATGGATCGATAGATAGATTCGTTTGCTATTATATACTGTATACTACATGTACATACATAGCTGGTATATATGTTGTTTAAAGACAACATGGCCACTCTTAAGCTGCAAAGTTTGAGATATCCAGTCCTCACCAGTGCTATACACTGCTATCCATGTGCAAACAGGAATGGACGCCTAGAACTGATTTACAGTTTCCATCACGATATGTTTTTCCATGTTTTGCCTAGTTTACATGGCAATTCATTGGGCTGAAGCGGAAAAGTCCAGGTATTCTGTCATTATGTGTTTCAAACCAGTTGATAGAATATAGGGTTTGCCTGGAATGTCTATATGATGTGTGCATGCTCTTCTGGGTGCAATGGAACATCATTGTTTTCAACAGGCAGGTCGTCTACATGTGATGATGAATTGTCCCTTGCCATGTCCGTTTAAAGGATGGTAATTGTGAGTCCACTTTGTTTAGCAAACACAAGTAATATGTGCATGCAAGTATACCCTGTGCATTTCATATCCAGCTAACACAAGCATACACCACCAAGTCATGTCCAATCATGATGTGCTTGGCCTTGCAATGTACCGTATTCTGTTGTTAAGCCTATACAGCACATACATTGGTGTATCCCAATATCTACTATATCTACTGATCAGTTCAACAACCTGATGTGTATATATATATATACAGTATAGCTATTTATACATACATACAGTACATACATCTCTACTCAAAATTAACATGTGATGATTTTATACACAGGCCAGTTTCACTCAAAAACTGCAGGTACCCACAGGCTTCCAGGCTGAGCAACGCCTCAATAAGTCCGTCGTTCTTTCGAGGCTATGCAATAAACTGGACTGTATGTATAAAAAATGTCTTGAAATCCACCCATGTTTACTCCCTACAAGGTGGTTCCCCGCAGTTATGTTCGTTCATGTCAAACCCAGTTAGATATAGATATGTTCAACATATGTTCCCCTTCCATCCTGGTTAGCAATGGTTAGACTAGTTCTGTTCACCAAGTTCCCCACCAAACTGGTGCAGCACCATTTGTTGTTGGTTGGGTCAAGTGAGTTCGGTAAACTGTCCATGTTTCCACCTTACATCAACTTTGTTGCGTAAATCAACATGTTTGGCTGGTACGGTAACACTGCCAGTCGGGTTGCTTCATATGCAATGCTTGGTTGGTAAAATAAATGAAAATCACAATTCTGGGACAAGATTTCTTGGTTATATCACCATTATGGCCTTAAAACGTCACTCCAGGTCAACTTGCATTTGCTGAAAATGATTTTCTTCAGGGGAATCTCCTGGCATGTTTCATCATTTTGGTTGTCCCGTGAAGCAAATTCAATGCGAAAAGGGATGCAGCGAGCCTCTCGCACCAGGCATTTCTTCCGTGCCCGGGCCGCGCGTCCGCCGCCCAGTTTCATGTCCTCAACTTTGGCGAGGCACGGCAGCCGAGGGGGCGAGCAGATCATGGATCAAAGGGAACAAACTGGGATATGATTTGGACCTTTTGTTCACATTAATATAAAATGTCACATGATCTGCTTAACATTCCATGGATATGGTTACTAATACGATGCTAATACGATAATTTTTATAATGTTCACATCGTATTAATAACCCCCCCTCAAACATTAAGGGAACGTAAATAATGTGGATGCCAAACAAGGGCCTGGGGTCGGATTTGTTTCAGACCTATGCATTCCCAAATGAATTGCCTAATTGAAAACGAATATATAAATGGGCTTCTCTTTTCATTTTAGTATTCCCAAATGAATTGCCTCATTGAACACGAACATATAAGCTGGCTTTCCTTTCCATTTTAGTATTCCCAAATGAATTGTGCCTAATTGAAAGCACATATATATATATAAAGGATTTTTGTTTATTTTAGTATGCCCAAGCGCATTGCCTTTTTGAAAGCGAATATATAAGCGGACTTCTCTTTTCACTTTAGTATCGCTGAACAAATTGCCTAATTGAAAACAAATACATAAAATAATTGTTGCTTTCATCAGTTCCAAGCCACGCTAATGCCAAACACACTACTTTCAAGGGAGGGCTTTTTGGAGTTGACAATGTTGCGAAGGTAAGACTTGTTTGGTTCCAAAAGCAGTGTTTTCAGTAGTTGTGAGAAAGCGCTCAAAGACCATTTGCCGGGGCACACGGGCTTGGCTTTTCAATTTTTTCCAGCCACTTTGTGGAAAACAATTGCCAAACCCCAGCTGCATATGAAAGTGAATAGGGCGAATCTGAAGGCCGGCAACATACTTCTATTGGTAGCCTGGCTCATGCTGCCGCCGAATCAAACACATCGCTTTGGGAACGACGTCTTCGTGGAGCTGGCTTTTTATGAAGAAGGCGCGCAATTGCCACGCGCTCTAGTCAACAACATGACACTTGACATCAAAATGGAATTGGGATACCGTCTCAGCGAAGCACAGGACACCGGTGATCATATCGCATCCATTCTGAGGGTGGTTGGCCTGGACCATGTGTTTTTGTGTGATGTCCCAGCATACCGACACCTCTATACCATGCGCAGCAACCACCTGCAGACCCTGTTCGCAGCCGCGCCCCTGCTTGCGCCACTGTGGGTGAGCGAACAAGGGCCTGCAAGGCGCTTGGAGGAACATTCGGCAACTGATAAAATTCTGGCATCCCTCATGGCCTTCTTCGACGAACATCGCCATGTGATCCACACCCTGCAAGAAATCATGGGGCATAACAGGGTCGCAGCTGCCTTTGAAAGCTTGGATGCAGAACATAGCGAACTTGCGCGGCAGATGGCACACTATAGCAATAGCTTTGCTGTGCGGCTTCTAAAACCTTGTCCAGCATGTGGTCTGCCTACGCCCGGGCCATACTCATGTCCTTGCCGGTGTCCTGCAGTGGCCCCGCCTGTTCCGTTCGACCAGGGGGGGACCGTGCAGCCCAGGGTTGAAACAACGCCTGTGAAATCATTTACCAGTCGTCGCAGGGGTAAAAACTTACAGACAGCATTTGTCCTTCCGGCTGCCACGCATTGTCACAAAAAACAGACAAGCACAGGGCCCGGCAGCGCTTGAAAGGCCATCAGCCGACCTGGATCAGGGATGCACCAAGATTTATGGAACTCTTGATGATAGAAGCCCAAGCTGCTTCTTGCGCCGCTCTTCAGTTTGAAATGCGACAAAAACAAAGCCAGCGCGCAATCGCCTTGTGTGTGCCTGTGGTCAAAACAGCATTTCATATGAGCCACTGATCGGAGCTTAAAGAAATAGCCTTGCATGTACATTGTCACTGCTCGTCAATCAAACAAAATCTTCTATATATTGATTGCCTTTGTATCAGCCTGCTGTGTATGTGATATTTGTAGCATTGCGCGAAACGTGTGCTGCCTGCATCAACTGAAAGAGCTTGTATTGTTGGTGGATTGCCTTTCTTGTGTTGGTCGTGTGCTGCCTGAACGGCATGGCTTGCTCTCTGTGTTCCCAGCGTGCAAAAAGCCGTAGTCCGCGGCGAAAGATACACGTGCTGTTGCCAGCCCTTTGCGGAATCAACACCCAGGCTGAAAGCTGGGCGGTTGAAAAAATTGAAGTGTCATCACCGCAATGGCAAGCGTTTATGCGTGGCTCTGTGCAAACTGCGCTGAACACAGGGCAAGAGGCACACCTAGAAGCTGAGGCAATCGCAACCGACATTGCTGCCCTTGTGGATGTCATCGCCGAGCTCAGCAAAGAAGCCGTGGCACACCTGCAGACACTGGATCCAACAGGTGCATTCAGCTTGAGCTCTGCGGCATCAAGCAAGCATGCAGGTCCGTGCCTGAAGGGTATCCTGGACGGACTGGCAGCCATAGAGAAAACATAGCAGTGGCCCGTGATAAGCCATGCAAAAGGATCAGCTAGCTGGTTGCCCCATGAGGCGAGCAATCGCATGATGCACCTGACCTATACTTTGTATGCACAAGGAATCAAATACTACAGCCGCGCGATGCTTTGGCGCGAACACAACAATAGCACAGCGCTAATCACACACACACCCACACACAGCCAGCAGTGTCAGCTACAAGTCCAAGCCACGCTAATGCCAAACACCCTAGTTTCAAGGTTTTTTTTGAGTTGACACATCATGCTGTGAAGGTAGGATTTATTGGTCCCCAAAAGCTGTGTTTTCATGAGTTCGAAGCCACACTCATGCCAAACACACTAGTTTCAATTGCTTTTTTGGGGTCAACACATCATGTTGCGAAGGTGTCATTATTTGGTCCTAAAAGAAATGTTTTCATTAGTCCCAAGCCACTCTAATGTCAAACACACTAGTTTCAATGGTGTTTTAGGGTTGACACATCATGCTGCGAAGGTAAAACTTGTTTGGTTCCAGAAGCAGTGTGTTCATTAGTTCCAAGCCACGCTAATGCCACACATACTAGTTTTAATTTGGTTTTTTCAGGGTTGACACATCATGATGCGAAGGTAAGGTAATTGGTCCCAAAAGCGCTTTTTTCATTAGTTCCAAGCCACGTTATTGCCAAAGACACTAGTTTTAAGATGTTTTAAGGGTTTTTTGGAGTTGACATCATGCTTCGAAGGTAAGACTTATTGGTACCAAAAGCAATGTTTTCAGTAGGTCCAAGCCACGCTAATGTCAAACACACTAGTTTCAAGACTTTTGTGGAGTTGACACATCATGTTGCGAAGTTTAGATTTATTGGTCCCAAAAGCTGTTTCACTGATTCCAAGCCACGTGATCGCAATCATGTTGTGAAGGGGTGCGTTCTTTCCTGACGGAAATGCTTTTTGAGGCTACGTGCTCGTTGTCTTTTCCCACTCTTGCCTTCCGCAGCTTCAGATACTGTCTCATCACTCATCCGTGTGGGGTGGGGGTGGGTTTGGTCGGGCGGGTCCGGTGAGGCGTTTGGGGTGGGATGGTTGCGGTAGGTGAATCATGGTTCTCCTGGTGTTTCTTGGCTTTTCAGGCTTTTGTGATTGTTCATTCCGGCCTTGTTTCAACCTAGTTGACAGACTTTTATACCTAGTCGACAGACTCTTATGCCTCAGTTGCTTATACCTCAGGAGCAGAGGTCCTGGCGCCGATTCCCACGGAGGGCGCCTTGCCATTTGCCGCCTCTGACAAGGCAGGCGCACACCTGTCTTATCAAGGCGGCGAGGCAATGAGTGTGGTGCGCCACTACCACCAAGGCAGAGGTGCTACCCAACCGCCACCCACCGGGTCAAGCCTGCGTGGCCGACAGGATCCTGAAAGCAGTGTAAATACGGAAGCCTAGATATTTGCTTCTTTAAGCGCCTTCCCTTATTCGTTCCCAGAGCTGTGTTTTCATGAGCTCCAAGCCACACTAATGCCAAACACACTAGTTTCAATTGTTTTTTGGGGTTGACACTTGACACATGTTGCGAAGGTAAGATTTGTTTGGTACCAAAAGCAGTGTTACATGAGTTCCAGGCCACACTAATGCCAAACACACTAGTTTCAATGTTTTTTTGGAGTTTGCTGCGAAGGTAGGATTTATTGGTCCCCAAAAGCAATGTTTTCATCAGTTCCAAGCCAAATTATTGCCAAACGCGCAACTTGTCAGAAAGGGGGTTGAGTTGTTCCAGCTCCAAGAAAGGGTATGAGAAAGGGTTTCCCCAGAAACCCAATGTGAGCGTACTTCAGAATACTTTATCTAGGGGGGCCCTCTAAATAAAGTATTTGGTTCTTGGGGTAGTTGAATATCTCTTTTTTAAAGGTTTTCAAATAGAAAAGGAATTGAGAAATGAATTGAGCGACAAAAAACCGGCCCTTGAGAACTTGAGATCCACATATTTTATTTAGGTGCGAAATCATTCACATGTTAGGGGGCTTCAGGACTACCCCTTGCTTTTTTTTTTGAGCATGTTTAAAAAGGGTTAGTAAGGAATCTTCAGCCATCCTGGATTTTCACATGTTCGTAATCTTTCAGAAACTTGCCAGAAAAGATTTGAAGGTTCCAGCTTCCAGCTCAAAGGGGAATCAAAGAGTTTTGTTTGAGAAAAGGTTTTCCCAGAAATCCACTGGGAGCGTACTTCAGAATACTTAATTTAGGGGGACACTTCCCAAAAAGTATTTGGTTCGTGGGGTAGTTGAATATCTTATTTTTAAATGTTTTCAAATAGAAAAGGAATTGAGAAATGAATTGAGCGACAGAAAATCCGGCCCTTGAGACCATACTTTTTTTGAACCGTAAATTTTCATATAATGTCGATGAACATTTATTATTGGAGCATGTTTCAACATACTTGTTTCTGGTGCTCCCATAATTAAATAGAGTTGAATATATATATTTATTTTTCAGAAGGGTTCAAATAGGAACGGAATTGAGATATGAATTGAGCCATCAACATTTAGACCCTTGAGATCCAAATAACTAGTTACTTTATTTAGGGGAAAAAACAGAAAAAAAACGGAAAAACAATGAGAAACATACCTACCCAAACAAAAAACAAAAAAGGAAAAACAACGGGAAAAAGCAAAAAAAACACACACAACAAAATCGGTCGGTGATCTTTATTATGGTGGTGTTATTTGTTTTTTAATTCCCGGGGTTGGCGATCTTCATTAAGGCGGGGTTTTCAAAGACGATGTTAGCATTATTTATGTATATATATATATATATATATAGATGAATATTTTTACATATATATGATAATATATATATATATGATTCAATACACGATTTAGTGTTTTATATGTATAGATAAGTATGTATATATATATATATATGTATATTTATACATAAATATATATAACAGTTTTAATTCACACAATTGTATGATATAGATGTATAAATACAATATGTATTACATGTCCTTTAGAATACCTTTATTATATTCCCAATTTAATGTGATAATATCACCGTTTTCAAGCTGGTGCCCCAAGTGTGTATGTTGCTTTACCTTCACGGTAAATATCACTGGTTTGCAACATCCCCAAAAACCCAACCATCGGCCTGGTGATGCTTGCCATGTTACCAGGCTATCGGGCACCGTTAGAGATTTAGTTTCTGGGATACATCACCAACTTGATATGATACAATGAAATATGGATATAACTGGATATATATATATATATATTTATATATTTATATATATGGTGTATCTGAAAACGAGGGTTTCCGTATCAACACTGAGAAATAGATATCAGATACAAGTGTGGATTTGATCGGATATTGATAGGACATCAAACCAGCCAGTTTGAAAATCATGTATAAATCTCGCATGTCAATTTTTAAAGGCATAATTATGGTCAGTCACTGGGCAGACAAACCCATCATCCTTGGCAAACACATGTGGAATTGAGCGACAAGCCTTCGGACTTGACAATCATCGAATTGGAGGCTGAAGGAGTGATCCCTAGCTGCAAATGTCAGTGTCGCATGGGAAATTACAATATACCATGCGATTTGTGTGTTGCCAGTAAGGCCGCGCGGAAGTACAACAGCCAGTGCCATATATGTAAAAATTCCTTTGACAAAGTTGATTATGTCAATCCATAATTAACTAAGTTAACCTCTGAGGATATCAGGTCCAAAAGTAATTTACCATGACTTACTGGTTTGTTCTTTTTGGTATAGAGCCATCAGAATGAATCAACCGGGGCAGAATACAAAAGGATTGAGAAAATAGAGGCATAAGTGGGCATAATATTTTCGCTGGATTTTGAGCATTCCCTTGAAATGAAATCAAGCGCGGTGAAAAGGGAAAGCAGTCGAACCAGTTGGAGGTGCCCATACACTTTTATCCACATAGGGGTCACTGAAAGGGTGATGAATTTAAAACTCGTTTCATCAAGAAAATGGATTGCCATCCAGGAAATAAACATAGACCCTGCCAGATAAGGGTTGGAAGAATAGTTTCCACTAAAGATTTATTATTTTTAGGGTCTATGTCTAAGTACCAGAGGATAAATGCCAAGATACATGAGCTGATGCCGATCAACGAGGGAGTATCAGCAAGAAGGATAGGGAATGTGGCTGTGGGTCAAGAACCATGAAATTTATCCAGCCTACACTAAATACAGCAATGCCTCTCACCATCATGAATGTGACATCGTTTGTGCACTGGCTTCAACATGATTGACCTTCAACCGTTTTTACGTGGAAAAACATGATGATTTCAACCCTCCATTTCGGTGCCCAGCCAGTAAACTTAAACTGGAATGACGACTATGACGACGACGACGACGACGATGATGATGATGATGACGACGACGAGTGCGATGATGATGATGCTGATGATGATGATGAGGATGATGGTGATGATCATTGAAGATTGGCAAAAATGGTTAATCATCAGTATTCTTTATGATTGATTGTTTCATAAGTCATAAGAACCCTAGCAATGGTGTAAACCCAATAATAAACTATACCCATCACGAGATCACCATAAATGGGTGGTATAGACTATCCCCAAGCGGTAATAAGCCCGCAGTGTTTGTGGATGATTCAGACCGTGCTATCCCTGGAGCGTGGGGTCTAGCCGGGATTTTTGTTGAAGCCTGTGAGGATCATATGTTTGAGATCCTTCCTGATGCAGTGGCATTGTTGCGATATGCAATCAAAGTCATACAATATCATACTTTTGTTTTTTTGCTGCATGGGTTGAAACCACCGACCAGAAAGCAGTCAACCAGCACACCGTGACACCCCACCAGCGCAGGGCACGAGAGTTTGCTGTGCAGGCGGTTCATGTCGCTCTTGAACCTCGGTGTTTCCCGAATGCGCAGCGATGGGTCCTTGTTTTCTTTTTAGGGGGTCTGGCGGAGCTCTGTTTGTGGCTCATTGCATGTCGCGCATCTCATAATCAACCCTCGCCTCGTGCCTACAGAAACTGCACGGAATTGCTACAAAATGTGACGTTTTGAAATTGTGACATGCCATTTCACGTGGCAGGCTTGAGACTTCGTGGCACTCAGGCGTGAAATTTGCGCACGGTTCTCTAATCGTCTCGCTCGTTGTGCCTCTAGCGAATGCTGCAAAATGTGACGTTTTGACGTTGCGAACTTGCATTTCGTGTGGCATGCGTGGGGCTTCGTGGCATTCAGGCGTGTAGTCTTGCGCGGTTCTCCAATCGACTGGCTCGCCGTGTCTTCACGATTTGCCACAAGAGTGTGGAGTATGGAGTGTGAAGTGTGGAGTGCAGAGCGTGAAATTTGGTGTGTGGAGTGGAGAGTGTGAAGTGTGGAGTGTAGAGTGGAGAGTATGAAGTGTGGAGTGGAGATTGTTAAGTGTGGGGTGGAGATTGTGAAGTGTGGAGTGTGGAGTGGGGAGTGTGGAGTTCTGAGTGTGGAGTGGAGAGTGTGATGTGTGGAGTGTGGAGTGTGGTGGAGAGTGTTGGAGAGTGTGGAGTGTGGTGGAGAGTGTGGAGTGTGGAGTGTGGAGTGTGGAGTGGAGAGTGGAGAGTGTGAAGTGTGGAGTGTGGAATGTGGAGTGTGGATTGTAGAGTGTGAAGTGTGGAGTGTGAAGTGTGAAGTGTGGAGTGTGAAGTGTGGAGTGTGGAGTGGAGAGTGTGGAGTGTGAAGCAGAGATTGTGAAGTGTGGAGTGTGAAGTGTGGAGTGGAGAGTGTGAAGTGTGGAGCGGAGAGTGTAAAGCGCTTGCGGTTGCGGTTCGGCAGTGCCCACTGAGCTCTGTGGCCCGCGGTTGATCTGGAAGGCGGAGGTGGAGGTAGGAGCAGAAGGCGGCGAGATGCACCTTTGATACAATCTGGAGACCCTCACCTGGTAGTGGCGAAAACATGTATAAACCAACATGTGCTCGTATTTGGGTTGTCTCAAATGAGGATTTGCTCCAAGTTATTGCAATCTTATTTTACTGAGGAGCCATGTTCAGAACCAACAAACATGGAATGAGGTGCCCCATTTTCGGACCAGCTTGCCCTTGGGCCACAAAAATGTCCATCACCATGAATTGGGCAGCACCGTGGCATTGGGGCGTGAACTTCAGATGACCCACAATGACTAGGGCCCTCAGCAGTTTATGAGTACGATGGTCCTAATGCCATTGTAGGAAGCGGACAATTCAGACAATTCAGATGTTGTGATTCAAGGCAATGGACATTTGGTAAGATGTGGTTTACACCTATAGTGATGACCCCCAAATGACTATTCGATTATTCACCATTTTTGGGGTGGAAATCACCAATGGAGTGTTTGTCGAATGTTGTTTTTGAGACTCGATGCCGGGAAACAATAACTCTACCCATTTGTTCGGAGACTTGCGCACCTTGAGGATCGGAGGGTACAGTTTCTCGGCCAAAGTGGGTTTGCAGTTGGCCCACTTGATGTTGCAATGGTAGACCCTGGGTTATTTTTTCTTCACCGCCGATTTAAGACATGTTTTTTCTGGATATTTTTTGGGTACTGTACATTGCAGTGGTGTGTGAATCCTGTCTTTCAGTTCAGGATCAACAAAAAGTTTGGCGCGATCCATTGCCTCAATATCTACAGCTGCCCTCTACAGAATTGTCTAGACGTTTTCCATCGTATTCGCGATCTATCAAACAAACAAATCACCATCAATGCAATGATACGCAGTGCAGGGTACAGTTGTTCTATGCTTTGGGGTACCCCAGATTCTATATTATTTTATTTTTTCCATTGCCACTGAGACTGTTGCAAGGGAATGACTGCTGTAGGTGAGAGAGAGAGAGGGAGTCACGAAGGACGATCTAAGTGAGCACAACTCATGCTGCATGCGTTGGTGTGGATAAACCTATACTTTGTGATGACCAATACCATGCCCTCATAACGACTTGATTGATTCACCACCCAGGATTCAATTGGAGCCTTCTCACCCCTCAAAGTTCCAGTGTTTCATCATGCCACTGCTTATGACATGCCACTGTTCACTCGTTCTTGCAGCTGTAATATACTATTCCAACTATAACTATAATTTAACTGTTCATGGTAGTTCTCCGTTTATATACTATATAATGTTGAGTGTCTTCTTGCATCCCAAATTTCAGTGTTTGTTGTAGACGTATTTTCCTAAATGGCTCTGCGTCAAAACCCTGGGACCCTGGGTACCCTAAAAATGAGCTGGCTATGGAAGTTTATTCCCCAAAATATGGTAATTGGTTTTGACCCATCCCCATATATATATATATTTATCTTTACTTTTTGCAGATGAAGGTGAAGTAACCTTTTTTGTTGCCCGTGAAAAGTTTTTTTTGCCAGCAAACTGTGTATTTTTTTCGGATGTTCACATGTTCACCCAACACCTTTTGAATCCTCGTTCTCCTGCTTGCGTTTTCCATTTACCCGTGGATTAACACAACGACATGAAAAAGACAATTTTTCCAATGAACATGATCAAATTACAAATGGTCGGCTTTCCATACATGTGTTTGTGTCAATTAAATCTGAATTTCAATCGAAAGTAAATATTTTTATACATCATTGAAAAATCACCATTTCGAATCATTCAAATGAAAAAACACATGGAAGTCAATGGACGTCATAAGCAAGCATCGTTGTTACTATGTTTTCCTTAACTCTTCGTTTCAATGAGGCGCGGAGCAGCCGCTGGGGCGCTCTCCTGCGGCGCCTGGGGGGGCTTCTGGGGCCTCTGCAACGGCAGTGTCGTGGGGTGTTCGGCCCTTCGGACAGCGTCAGGGGTTGGTGGTGAAGTCATGGCATAGGCTTGGAATACCCTCTGGCCCTCTGGTAAACTAACATAGCTATCGAAAATTGCCATTTATACCGAGTTTTCCCATGAAAAATGGTGTTTTTCCATATAGTTATGTTTGTTTACCAGGGGGTAGGTGAGTTGGGCGAAGTGGAATGTTTGGCGGATCTGGCATTGTGGCATTGGATGAAATCTTGGGAGGCTGTGGGCTTCTGCTGATCAAAGGATTTCCCCATTTTTCATCGGAAAAGAAACGGGGAAACAGGACAATTGTCGTCCATCCAGGTCCGATTGGCAGTTTTTGGGGACGGGAGATGCAGTTCGTAATTTGTGTTGGTTCGGTTGAGTCACTGTTGAATTAGATGTAGTTAAAGGTTGGATAAGTTACGGTAAGTTGGTTGAGTTCAGGATGGTTGATTCAGTGAAGGGGGGCGATCAAGTTGGTTGAGTTAGTTGGTAAGGTTTGACTTGTGTGGTTTGGCATGGTTGGAAGGTTGAGGGTTTGTTTCACCAGTTCTTTAGCTATCTGAAAGATCTGAATGTGTTCCTGATACTCAGGGCTTCATTCGTCTCAAATGATCAGTCTGTCAGGTCTGGTTGCCCCAGTGAATGATAAGAATGGAGACAAACAACATAATATAGATATACAATTTGCATCAATTTGCAAACATGCCATCCAGTACCAATCTGGAAGTGAAGCAGGACAAGCATTCTTCAAGACATGCAAGTCATAAATCCAGAGTCTTCAAGGGTTGTGTGTGTGTGTTTTTTTACATGCTTCGAAGCACTGCAAAAACTGGTTGGTGTTTTGATAATATACTGTGGTTTCCTGAAATAGGGGTACCCCCCCCAAATCATCCATTGGTAGATGGGATGTTCCATGAAATAAACCAACATTTTTGAATACCACCATTTATGGAAACCCCCATATTATATTCTTTGTAAATGTCTCTCCAAACTAAGATGATGATCCGCAGAAACAGGGCCGCACGTCGTAAGATATTTTTGTTGCGATGACGCCCTGAATGGCTAAGATCCATAGCCTTTCCATGGCTTTTTGTTGATATATTCCATTTAAGTATAGTTGAGATTTGTTGGGGATAAATCAAACTGGCTGGCTCGATGAACAAAAACCAACAATCACAACTGGGAGACCAGTCATGAATAAGGATTTTTAGACCGGGGACTTTTTTGGCCTCTACGTTTGGTCAGTCAACCCTTCGTTTTGAAGGTCGAAGCTTCAGATGGCTTTTTTTTATGTCAGTTTCTCGTACTCTCCGGTAAACCAAGGTAGCTTAGATACTGGTGCTGAGAATCCATGGTTTTCACAGCAAGTCTGCCAAATGAGTTGTGGATTTTGGCATGTGAGCCAGTGACAGTAATTACTTACTTCATTTGGGAATTAGGGTCCCAGTTATTGGGGGTGTTTCATATGAAGATTGCCATTATACTGGATATGCAAGTTATGGTCATAAAAGTTATATCAACTCATTAGATTGATTTCTTAGTAACATGAAGAAGTTCGGAAGAACCACCGCTTCCCAGACCTGAGGTTGGTTTATTGGCCGCACCCTTCACTTTAGGTTGGGGCCTAGCCATGGCTGTGGCTGGAAAGAATGGGGGGCTTAACATGACTTAACCACCGCTTAGTCATGTCGTTCAGAGACTGAGAAAAGAGATAATGTTGAGGTATTCTGCCAGATGTTGAGACGTTTTAAGCCACATGTTTGGATTATTTGGTGTAACGTTATTTGAAAGTGAGGCCAACCAAAATCGACCTTACACATGTAAGGCAGACTGAATTTAGGAAATTCTTCCTGACAAAAAACACAAGACCAAAGAAGAGCGTGCTTTGTTTCTGACATGTATATTTTGATTGTACTGCATCGCTGGATGTGTTTCAGATTGCATGGCTTCTATCCACTTTTTCTTATGTATTTGATGTTTGCCTCTCGGTATTTTCTAAGGTGTTTGTCAGGTCTTGGGGCCGGTTGCAGTTTCATGTAATAAATGGGTATACGGCCAGAATTCTTGGGGTTCTATTGGTTCTATCCCAACTTTTTGCTGAAACCACCAAGATTCTATCCATAAAGATGACCCCAGAACTGGTTCACGTTTTTTTTTCCATGGGGAATCCCACATTTTTCCATCCCAAGTCTCATTTTCATGGTCTTCCAGTTAGCCAAGGCAGGATGGGAGACATCCTGCAGCAATTGGTAGCTATTGCTAGCATAATTCACCACTACATCATGGGATTACAATGGGATAAACCTTCTATACCGGTGCAGTTGTTTTTTCCATCCACAGTATGCGGAGGCTTCCTAAAAATGGGGGTGCCCTGGTGCCCCCAAATCACCCAGTCATTAGTCCATGACTTAGCATTGAAACTTATATTTGAACTATAATCAACTAATAGCAATGATAATATTTGTAATCACAACTATCGGAACAGCATTGATAATAACGCTATATGCTTATAGCTTATAACTACAAAAATAATTTGCATAATAATTTGTATAATAACTAATAGTGACAAGTGTTTTTTTAAATAACTCTTACACAAATTATTTCCTAGCAACTGTGAATTTTAACAATGAAAGCAACTGTGAGTTGTCAACCAGTTCTCGGCCTGCCCTTGTGCCCGGAGAGGTTTCTCTGTTCCGCTGCTCACGGGGGTGATGGCGTGGACGGGACTTGTGGTAGGCCGGGGCTGGGAGATTTTTCCACTTGGAGGTCAGTGTTTTTCAAACGGGATTTGCAACTTAGGTTTAAATAAAAAAGCAGTAACTATGGTAACACAACTTTGCATTGGATTTGACTTTCTTTTTTTTTCGGGTTGCTATTGCATTGTGGATAGGTCATACTACCTGGCCTTTCGGGGAATTTAACCTATTCATGGATTTCTAGAATATTAGCTGGCTTGTGGGGGGATCTAAAAGCCATGGTGGGACTTGATATACAACCAACCAGAATAATGGAATGGGATATGCTGATAGGGGATATTTGTCATGGCTTAATTTTCCTGTTGTTTGGTATGTTTCTAGATATGTATGACAATGATATATGTAAAATTTTATTGTACCCATATACATATATATATATTATACATCAAAAAAGTGTCTCAATGAATTTGATCCACCCTGCCGTCAAAGAGGAACATATCCACCTTTATTTTCAAAAGTGCTGTCTTTCAGCTGGCCAACAGTCAATATCAGTCAATTAGGCACCAGTCACCCACCCATTACCATCTGGTTATTTAACATAGCCATGGACAATCCCTTTTAAATGGAGGTTTATAGCTGGGAAAATCATCTATTTCTATGCTATAAATGGGCCATCTATACCATGGCTATGTTAGTCATCATAATCATGTCATATTGTCATGATGGTTGATATTCTGGTTGGTTACATTCCACCAGGACTCCACCATTCCTGCCGCCATGAAAAAACCCGGCTGCAGGATCGTCACAAATTGGGTCATGTCGTCTGTTTGGTTCTATGAATTTACAGAAAACAAACATGGAGGTCCATGGAGGTCTTGTTGTTTTGGGCCTGTTAAGGAATCCAATTTTGGATGCCACTGTCTCTATCAGATTCTACCCTCCAGTTCCATGGGTTAAATCCTGCGCGGTAAAATTCCAAGCACAGCTGGTCAAAATCCCATGTTCATACATGTTTGTCGGAGAAATCGCGACTTTGAAGCTTCAAATCAACCAATTTTTCGCAAGTCAGGGAGTACCCTGACAAGGTTCTTCTGCTGGCGTAGGCGCGGGACTGGTTGGCCGCTTGGCTCAGAAAAGGGTGCCGATGGATAGGTGAGTTGGTTTATACCTGGGTGAAATCACTATGTTTTATAGTAGATATCACTAATGTGGTTAAAACAATAATAAACCATCCCCACATCACCATAAATAGGTGGTATAAACCACAACCAAATGGGTAGCTGTTTATTGTTTTAACCTCATTATACTTAATGGGGGTTTTAGTTCAACGCACATTTTCACTGGTGTTCTGATGACACATTGTGGTAAGTTTCTAAGATTCGCCAAGTTTTGTGGGGTAGCAATGGAGCCACAAAAGGGTGGTCATGGGTCGCCATCGCGGCATGAACCTCGATGTTGTTTGATTAGGGATACTCGATGACACTACAGTTATTTCCATGTAATTCTTAGGCAATTGTTTGGTGCATTCGAGCGATCTGTCTTGTGGGCTTTCATGAGTAATATACAATATGATCCAATCAATACGATGCTTAAGGTCCCTATTGCGCATTCAGAACTTGAGGATGTAGGAGTAGACCATGGACGGATACCATACCCTGCAAATGAAATGACTGTCTTGAACGGAATCTTGGTCCAAGCCATGGTGTGATGACCGTAACTGTTTGGGGCATGGAGACCTGTAGCAATCACAGTAGTACTCGTACCATGGAAATCCATGGCTGCCCTTTCAAGTCACCCATCCATCAGATCAGACCTAAGGAAAGGGTTTATAATACCCACATGAACCCCTAGTAGGTCTTAGTAAGCTTGAGACTTTCTGCCCAGCCTGCTGAGGTACTTACTGGATAAATTTGATTAATTTCTGAAATATTTCTGGCTAGAATTTCTGGCATTCCTCGAAATTCGAGAAAAGCAAACGAAGTTTGAAAATAACAGCAAAACAGCTCGTTTTCCTCCACTTTTGGTACCTGGGAACTGCTAAATTAATGAAAAACTAGCTGAACACTTTGAAAGCAGCAGCAAAACAGCTAGTTTTCCTTCATTTTTGAATGGCTGGCAGCAGAAAATCTCTGGATTCACATTTTTTCAGAAATTTGATTCACAAATAATTCACATTTTTTCAGAAAAAATGATTTATAGAACCTTACTAGACTGGAAACTCTCAGTAGTAAGCCCCTAAATTTGGGGCGGTAGTATTGGGGGAGTATCCTTAAAATTTAAAACATCCATGATTTCCCATCCCTGAGTCTATTGAATCATCGATGGAATCGACATGGGATTTAGATCCCATCAAAGAATCCATGGGTGATCCATGTTTTGATGGTGAACCCACTGAACCCACATGAAACTGGTTGGTGGTTTGGAACATTTTTTATTTTTTCCATACATTGGGAATATAATCCCAAGTGACTAATATTTTTTCAGAGGGGTTGAAACCACCAACCAGGAAAATTATGTTTCTTTTGTCACAAAATGTCTTGTTCTAGGCGGAGGTTGCGCAGGCTACCTCTACAGCGTACATGATGCCAACGAGGTTGCGGGCCGATTTCCGGGGTCTACGGCGAGTCTACGGTGTGTTGAACGCCAGATGACCCGACCCCCTACTTTGTTGTGGCAAGTAGAGTCAAACATTGAGACAGATGAAGTTATCATCTACAATTTGTGGACACACTATCACTTGAATGTGTCGCATGCATTTCTGCATTTAATATCATTTAATCATTAATTGCATGATAAATCATAATGTTTCACTAACCTGAATTAAGGCCATATAAAAGGGGATGATTTCCCTCATGAAAAGCATGGTTCCAGGGCTCGGTTGCGATGTTAGTAGTTTACCAGAGGGTAACATGTGTTAACTATGTCATCTCAGGAGCAACGTCGAGCTGAACGCCGTGCGAACCGCAGGGCCAGAGCCCGGAGAGCGCTGCCCCCGTGAAACGATAGGGTTTCTGCTGGTCAAGAAGGTTATAACAGATGGATTTATGATATGATTTATGGATAATGATGGTTTTGATATGTCTTGATCGAAGGAAGTTTAGAAGTCAAACTTCCGACAATATGGACAGATGAAAGGCAGAGACGGGAAGAGTCAGAGAGAAGAGAAGAGTCGAAGAGAGAAGATCAGAGAAGAGAAAGAGAAAGAGTCAGAAGAAAGAAGATCCAGGTGCGCGAAAAGGTAGGAAAGTCGCGAAACACTATGCTTGGATTTGTGGCTCCGGAGGGTCGAAAAGTAGGCTCGCTAAAGCGACGGTTGCGGAGCCAGCTGGCCAGATGAGAGATGATAAATTTGCACGCCATTGTGGCGCGAATCACATTTCGAAGTCAAAATGTGCAAAGCACACCATGCTCGGACCACTTTTGGAAGTTGAGATGTCGAAAAAGTGCACGCCGCTCTGGCGCGAAGCACATTTCGAAGTCAAAATGTACAACGCACACCATGCTCGGACCACTTTCGGAAGTTGCGATGTCGAAAAAGTGCACGCCGCTCTGGCGCGAAGCACATTTCGAAGTCAAAATGTACAACGCACACCATGCTCGGACCACTTTCGGAAGTTGCGATGTCGAAAAAGTGCACGCCGCTCTGAAGCGAAGCACATTTCGAAGTCAAAATGTTAAAAACACCACATGTTCGGACCACTTTTGGAAGTTGAGATGTCGAAAAAGTGCACGCCGCTCTGGCGCGAAGCACATTTCGAAGTCAAAATGTTAAAACGCCACATGTTCGGACCACTTTTGGACGTTCAGATGTCGTTTCGCGTGGCAGGCGCAAGGGATTGTCCACCTTCTCAAAAGTGAGCAAAACTTGAGGGTTTTGTAGCATTTCCAAAAACACTGCAGGCGTGTGACATTTGAACAGGATCTGCCAAGATGCATTTTCCGTGGCAGGCGCAATACAAGAGACATGTTCATCAGAGCTGTTAGGAGGTCCGGGTGCTGATTTCCTGAGAGGGGTTGCATTTTGGAGCCTCCGATCTTCAGGTTTGCTAAGATGATTTTGCGTGACAGGTGCAGCACTTCGTATGACCTGGCATCACTTTGTCGTGGCAGGCGCAGTAGTTTGGACAGATGGACTGGAAAAAACGCAAAACGCAATGGTACGAGACCGTCAGCGCTGCACGGAATTTTCCATTTTTAAAGGAAGTCTCGCAGAATTGCTTCATTTTTGATGTTGTCACAGCTTTGCAAAATGAAGAAGTCTCGCAGAATTGCTTCGTTTCTGACCTTGTTAAGTTCAAAAATTGAGGACGTCTCGCAGAATTGCTTCGTTTTTGATGTTGTCAACTTTGAAAAACGAAAAAGTCTCGCAAAATTCCTTCGTTTTTGACGTTGTCAAGTTCAAACATCGAGGAAGTCCGCGGAATTGCTTCGTTTTTGATGTTGTCAAGTTCAAACATTGAGGAATCTCGCAGAATTGCTGAGTTTTTGACGTTGTCAAGTTCAAACATTGAGGAAGTCTCGCAGAATTGCTGCGTTTTTGGTGTTGTCAAGTTCAAAACCTGAGGACGTCTCACAGAATAGCTTCGTTTTCAAGCTTGCAGATAGATAGATAGATAGATAGATAGTTAGATAGTTAGATAGAAAGATAGATACATAGATAGATAGAAAGATAGATAGATAGATCGATAGATAGATAGGTAGGTAGGTAGGTAGGTAGATAGGTAGATAGGTAGATAGAAATAGTTAGATAGACAGATGACCAAGATAGATAGCTAGATAGCTAGGTAGCTAGATAGATAGATAGATGGTAGATAGACAGCTAGATAGATAGATAGATAGATCGATAGATAGATAGATAGACAGATAGTTGGATAGATAGACAGCTAGATAGCTAGCTAGATAGATAGATGGATAGATAGACAGCTAGATCGATAGATGGATAGATAAATAGATAGATAGATAGATGCATAGACAGACAGACAGACAGAGCGAGAGAGAGATGAATAGAAAGAAAGATAGATAGATAGATGGATAGAATAGCTGGATGGAAAGATAGATAGATAGACAGATGGATAGATAGATAGGTAGATAGATAGATAGACAGATCAGAGATAGATAGATAGATAGTTGGATGGATGAATGGATGGATGGATAGATAGGTAGATAGATAGATAGATAGAGCGAGAGAGGTTAGATTAGATTAGATTAGATTGGATTTGATTTGATTAGACTAGATTAGATAGATAGATTAGATAGAAAGATAAATAGATTAGATAGATGAGAAAGATTAGATAGATTAGAGAGATTAGATAGATTAGATAGATTAGATAGATTAGATAGATTAGATAGATTAGATAGATTAGATAGATTAGATAGATTAGATAGATTAGATAGATTAGATAGATTA
>Ga0126342_10004159_pt1 | contig 24478 bp, 28 predicted proteins | sample Cyp1metagenome_FD_92528 | JGI IMG/M metagenome (GOLD analysis project Ga0126342, IMG submission 92528) | Coral microbial communities from Lord Howe Island, Old Settlement Bay, Australia - Cyphastrea 1 metagenome | ecosystem: Host-associated > Invertebrates > Cnidaria > Coral ...
ATATATATATATCCTTATATATATTATATATGTAAGAATATATATATAATATATATATAAGATCAAATATAATATATATATATATCCTTACATATAATATATATATATATAAGGATATATATGTATTATATATATAATATTATATATATCCTTATATATATATTATATATGTAAGGATATATAATATATATATACATTTATTTATAATATATATATATAATATAATATATATATTATAATATCCTTATATATATATAAACCTACGAATGATGACCCAGGTCCATGGGGACGCTGACGCAGCGGATCCATTGCTTTGACATCGCACAACAGGAGGTGGGAAATTTAGAAACACAACGGAAACCATGGTGGATGTAGGGGATTTCATGTGTAAAAATTTCCCTTATTAGGAAACCACTGATGTATATGAAACCACTTATTTGGGACCATTGTTGGGGGTGTTTCATATTAGGGGGATGGGAATAGTGATCATTGGTTTTCATCAGGATTTTTGACCAGATTTTGGCAATGACACAGATGACGGGGTTGCAAGCGCACTTGACCTTGGGAGGACTACCAGCATTGTTGGACCAGTCCTCTTCACCCTGGATGGAGGTAAAGTTATCGAACTATCAGGTCGTTCCATGCCCATCCCATTAGCCGATGATCCCCAGCTCCCACCCCCAACAGTACCAGGTGAACGAAATCTTGGAGCACTTCGGGCCCTACCCAGACGTCCCACGTTTGGTGGAGGTGCACAACTCAGTGATTTGGGCGGACACCGGCCCTAGAAATGCCACGTTTGCGGAAACCCAACACGTGCAACAGATCCGGGTTATTTTTTGTATCCCATTGTTGTCATTTCTAGCAACTTGTTTGGGCCGTGAACTTAGTGTCCCACAATTATTGCAAGGAAAGTTTCATAGAAAAGGTCTTTATTCAGAAGCAACAACGATCATTTTTGGGATGGAATAGAAGGGTACCAGGGTGAACTGACTCAATGCCTCTTTCAAAACGAAAAAACAATTGCCATTTGTGGATCCATCATATATATATATATATTACAGTACATATTACAATTATATATATATATATATATATTATATATATATATATATCTATTCTTGAGCTCCATATATACATGAGCGTCACATTACATCACAAGTGTTTTGCTTCCATGCAGCTCGACCTTAAAAATCCGCCCAGGTGAACGCCATGAGCTCCGCCGATGACACCTTTGAAGCCGTGGAAGAGCAGGCTGGAGCCAGTGGGTCCCTGGGTCGATTTGATCTGAAACCAATTTGAGGATCTCCACTTTCTGATCCTTCTGGAATTTCTGTAGATCTTCAGATTTTTTTTTGTCTTGGATGGTGATGTAGCCAGACGGTATATTCTTTTCCGATGGAACATGTAGGGTCCAGTCAGGTCAGATTAGAAGAGGGTATCGGAATTTGGATTTAGGTTTCTCTCGTTCAATGGGGTTATGGCTTGTCAAAAAGGGGGCTATCAGCAAAATGAGAAAATATACCCTCTGGTAATTTAACATAGCTATGGAAAATCACCATTTTTAATAGGTAAATCCACTATAAATGGGCCATTTTCAATAGCTTTTTGTATGTTTACCAGAGGGTAATTTTGAAGCTGAGAGGATTTCATCAAGTGTTGAATGATGTCCCGCAAGTTGTGAATCTTGAGTTTAAATGAGTTTAGTAATTTTTCGAGGCACGGTTCCCAACCGAAAAAAGGGCCCAAGACGTATCTTCAGTTCTAAACTGTGCGTTCCATATGTTCCATCTAAACTTATCAGCAATCCGTGGTTTTGTAAAAAAGACTGGCTGGATGGTGGCTTTGTCATTTGGGTATGGGTCAAAATTAGGTACCCCAATAATTGGATGGTTAATACTAAACTAGACTAACATTTGTGGTCCCCTAGGTCTTCCATTTTGACCCACATCCATTTTTTTCCCCGGCTGTGAAAAGCCACGCATGTTGGACCGAAGGTGGCCATGTTGCTGGACCGCAAACGCGCCGACCTGGCCAAAGCGGAAGAGGCGAATCGCGTTGAGCGCAGCGTGCCGGGCAGTGCGCATGTGTTAGTGTTATGTGGGTATGGATCAATACCTATCAATACCATTTTTAGTGGGATGAACATCCATTTACCAGCTATTTTGATGTGAACTACAGGGGTACAAGGTTTTGACACACTGCCTTATGTCAAGGGAAGGTGAGCTGATGTGAAAAGAGATGAGTATGAATCAGCATGAACCATGATTGCAATTTCAAGGGAAGTGTAATTTGACCGCCACTTTGCCAAGCCGATGGTGGCCAGTTTCTGGCCATGCGCGGTGCGTTCACAGCTGGCCGACAGTTCACCAAGCTACCAATAGTCTTCGCATTAGGATCACGGCAATTCTTGGCATTGGCCCCCCAAACAACAAGCTTCACCATCCACTGACATCGCGACCCAAAACAGGAGGCAAGAGAAGCAGCCAGGGCGGAAGAGGCCTGGAATCCAAGATACAATTTTTCCGATTACGACAATAATCACACCGCTTGTTTCAACAGTTCATCCAGTATGCAAACCTTTTTTACCTAATGCAAATAGGTGGACCAAGATAACCAAGTCGGGTTGAGGCTGCCTGAAACGAACGAAAAAACCCTGCGGTTTGTCCAATCCCAATTCTTGCCGAGTGAACCTGCGTTTGCTGCTTGAATCCCATTTTTTTCATGGTTACAGTATCTTCTCATCTTTTGCTGGGCAAATCCACACTTTTGGCTCCCTTAACACCATTTTCATCCATTTTCCATGATGTAAAAATATGTAAAAATCAACCTTTTGCTGGGTAAATCCATTTTTTTTGCTCAATCTCCCCATTTTCTATGCTGAGAATCTCCTGTCCCAGGCCGCCAAAGAGCCGCCGGCGCCCGACGCCGCCGGCGATGCCGACGCATCCGGCGACGCCGCGGAGCCCGCGGATCCAGCGGCGGATGCGCCGCCGGCGGATGCAGATCCGGAGGTGGGTGGGATCCGCATTGATCACCATAAACAACCAACAAATACATGGGATAGAATGGGAACATGTTGGAGATATAATTAGAATTAATTAGATAATTACTTGATATTACTTGTAGATGATATTAGATGTATAAGCAACACATAGCAACACTATTAGATGTTTTTTTTTGGGGTTGAAAATGGGGTGCCTTCTTATACGGTACCGTCGGTGTTCATCACCATGATCTCCGTAAAGATGGCTGCTGAATTTTCAACTTCTCTCGTTGGTGGCTTCACCTTCTCTCCCCATTCCAATTCAATATCAGGGATCATCATATTTTTAACTTGCTCTAGATTCATTCTCATAAGAATTGGATGATGGGAAAATTTACAGGAAACCCCTATATTAGATGGTAAAAACCATGGTTTCCTGTAGATTTTCCCTTAAACCAATCCATTGACATTCTTATTTTACCGAATATTACGACATTTCTTCAAGTCACATCTCCCAGAAAAAAATTGACCCGAAAAAACAACCCCACCACCACTGGGCCAGACCACGGACGCGCCGCCTGTGGAGCCGCCCTTTGAAGCGGTGAAGCTCGATGAGCTGTTGGGGCGACCCAGTGGTGGTCGAACAGAGGGAGTTTTTCTTTTATAGCGATTTTATGGCACTTTTATAGCGATTTTATGGCACTTTTATAGTTTTTATGGTACTTTTATGAGGATTTTATAGATAAAGTAATGATCAACATTGTTCTACGATCAATTTTGTTGGCAAGATTCAGAAATGTGTGTTCGCTTAGAATTCTGGTGGCCACATTGCCTTCACCAATATAACAAATTTGGATGCTTTAGGGGAACCTTCATGTTGATGGGGGTATACTCACTCTCGACATAAACGTGTCGAGTCGCTGTCTATTTTGGGTTGTGCGGTTCCAGTGTGCAACCAGTGCAGAGGCTTACCCTACAAACATGGCCTGGAGAATTCCCCTTATGGATGATTGTCTCAGCTATAAACCTCCATTTCTAAGGGATTTCCCTCGCCATGTTTGATGGGTCTAGAGATCCCCTCGGATGACTCATGATGACCATCCCTCCACTTCCGAGTTCCGAGGCCTGGTTTTGTCGAGAAGATCGAAGACCAGGTCTTCAGCATGCTGATGGAGGACGGGAAATGATCTGGGGCGGAAAACACACAGGAGTTGCATGCATGGGAGACTTCATGGGAGTTTGAAGGAAAATTTAATGGGAGTTTAATGGGAGAAATGGAGCTACAATGGGATATACCTTTCTGCCAACCAACACTGACTCTGCCATGAGTTGGGAGTCTATATAGGGGAGTGGAAAAAAAAACATTTCCAACGCCATCGAAGTTGCGAGAAGTTGCTCATCCCTAGCAGAATTGAAAGAATTGGCACAGGAGTGGTGTGAATTGCAGGGTGACTTTGTGTCATCCCTTCAACAGCTCTTCAATTGGACCGGATGCCCAGTTGGTGGACGACTGGGGACGACTGGTCATTGTCCATGGGATTCGGTACGGGCCAAGATTGATGGGGGTTTAACGATGTTCAACGGTTTAACCAACAGACATAGCGATATATGTATATATGTATATATGTATATATGTATATATTAGTATATATTATATTATATTATATTATATTATATTATATAAATTATATATATACACCTGAAAACCGTATGGACAATTCTTTTTTTGTCCATTATGGGTTTTACCCGTAACGGACGTTTTTTTTGTTCAATTGCGTATTTTGGTTTTTGATTGTGAAGGGTTGTTCAAATCCTTTGACAACACCGGGTTCGGACATCCTCCGACAGTTTCCAAAAGAGGAATTCCAGTCCGAAGTGGAGCAAATTGATCGGGCACCCAAATCTGGCCACAAATACTGCCATATTTCCTACCAAATTTGGATGTACCCATAAAATACTAGTATTTTTTCAACATCATGTTGAAAAAAAAACAGTAAGCAGATGTCAACATACTGCCCCAAATACTGTCTCTAGACAAGACACTCCGACTGTCGGAACCAGTCCGACAAATCCAAGATTTCAGGAACACTATTGACCTGTAAGTAGAGGGTTTGCAGCCGGACATGGCCGTATTTGCAAAAAAAAACGTAACGGACAAAAAAAAATGTCCAAACCCGTACGGACAGAACTTTTTGTCTTTATGGTTTTCCAGGATATATAATATAATACATATATCATATATATATACATAATACATACATTATAATAATCATTACAGCTATCCATATGTCGGAAGTTTGACTTCCAAACGTCCTTCGAGTAATGGTTGATGGGGCGCATGGGAATAACGGTGGCTATATCCATCAATAATGTAACATAATGAGATATAACAAACAATAAAACGACATTGCTCTTTGGTATCACTGCCATGGTTTGCAGGAAAAAAAATCCATTTAGTTCACTGATTTTCCCTAGGTGTCCTAAGTCATGGGAGTATCCCAGAAAAAATCATCCATTGATGGTAGGCTTGGATTCCATAAACCATCCAGCTATTGGGGATCCTCCATCCATTTCTGGAAGCCCCATTCAATGGATTGGTTTAAGGGAAAATTTACAGGAAACCATAGATTTTCCCATTAAATATGGGGCTTTCCGGTTAAAATTTTCCCTTAATCCAATCCATTGACCCATGAAACGGATGGAGGATCCACCAGATGCGGCTCAGGCACCGGTGTCATCTCGCAGACTTCCGTGGGGGGCTCTTTGGCGTCCGGCGACCCGGGGATCCCGGGGATGAACCATTGAAAACCTGGAAATGGTGATGTACACATCATCTACAACAACGAAACAATTTTTTAAAGATATATGTGATATAATATGAAGCCTGTTCCAGCCTGCTTCTCAATGGGAGCCTCGCAGGAATTCTTCGGAATATATTCTCCTAATTACTTTCTTTCTGGAGCTTAAGGAATGGTTCATGTGTTTGAAAGGCCGAAACTCTGAACAGCCTTCAACCGCATGTCACCATGGTTGAGTCATTTGACTGACGTGGTCGGTTTTTGACTGACTGATTGTTGGTTGATGTTTCACACCTTCCAATTTTTGTTGGTTACGCATTGAAAATCACAATACAGGATGTTATAGGTAAGTCATCAGAGTTGGGCCATGAACCATAGCAAATCCCTAAATTAATTACAAGAGGGTAATATCCCACCATCAGCTCCTTTATGACATTCAGCTGAAATTCAGCTGTCTTCCCAGATGAAGCAACGCTTTGCGGAGTTTCTGCAGCGCACCGATGGAAAGCAGGATATGGTGGATGACTTTGTCCCTTGGCGTCGTTGTTGACAACTGGGCTATCCCACTTGAAATTGGAATACAACCGGTGCTATGTCCCAGAACATCCAAAACCCTGGTCATCCAAGTTACAAGTTTCTTATACTTTTTAGCCATTTACTGGGCTGCTTATCCAGGCAATGCTCCCTGGAGAAATCACTGCTGAGACCATTGGAAAACTACGGCATTCAGAATCCCTTCCCGATGGGTTCCCCTGGACCTTTCATCTCAGAAATAACCTCCTGCCAAAAAAAAAACTATATACAGACACAATTAGGTTGTCTTACCTCAAAGGATATTATTGAAGTTGAGCAGTATTCAACCAACTCTAACCCATCAAACAACTTATTTTCGAATTATAAATCAATATATATATATATATAGATATACCAATATTCACAACATGTTTTTTTACCAACTATTCACCAGTATCAAATCGATTGATTTCACCCAGAGGGGCCGGGAGTTTTTCAACGCCTCGCAGGTATTGAGCTTCAACCTCTTCACTGAGGAATATCCAGACATGCGAAAGCAGGACGCCTTTGGAATCAATGTGAAGAATGGTGGTTATATGTGGTTATAACCATCACTAATGGGATAGGATATAACGGAACATCATGGGATAATATGGGATATCACCAACAATAAAATGAAAGCACTCTCCGGCAAGCATTGCCATGGCTTTTCGTTTTTTTCTCATTTATGGATGAATATGGATATTTTTGTTGAAGCTCCCGCCAGCCGTGTTTGATCGGCGGGAAATTATCACCAGGATTTGACTGAAACTTTGGAATCAAAAAGCATAGACCCAAACTTCAGTTGCAAACCACAAACTTGGATTTGGACAATTTCTGCTTGGACATGGTTGCACACACGCGCTTGTTCACAGATTCCAGGTTTTTTTTGGCCATGTTTTTGGTGACACGGCATGATGGCGAACGCCCATTATTTGGTGGTTATATCCCCGGTGCTGATGTAGTTTTTTGGCTCAAACCAGCCATTCAAACCATAGTTGAACCAACTTAAAGATACTTAAACCAGCCATTCAAACCATAGTTGAAGCATGTTAAACCACGTGAATCCTCTCATTTTTCGACCTTCAAACATTCCAAAAATCTCCCCTTGCATGACTGGCAGGACGCCACCAAGGCTGAGTTGCACCTCCGAACGGATGAGCTGCGACAGCGGCTCTGTGCCGAGGCCAGGTGGATTGTTGGTGGATTTTGGGGAAAAAAGGGATGGCTAGAAATTCACCAAGTATGCTTGGTGGCTCATCCCACGAATCGTAAGTGGGTTATAACCCCAGTGATTTACATGGGATAAGTAGGGTTAATCCACTTATAATTGAGGGTGAACTAACCCACTTACGATTCGTGGGATGAGCCACCAACTATGGTGTTTGATAGAAATTTTTATCAACCCAGGTATAGATGGGTAGAATGGGCTTATTTTTTTGAGATGTGATCCTTCTGAAATTGTCAGTTGTTTGGAAGAACAGGTGTGTGTTTTTTTTAAACACAGCGTATTTCCAGGAGCAAAAATGGAGGAATTCATCAACGATTCTTTTCTCCAAGCGAAAATTGGGATTTCACAACCAGGCCAACAAAATGGTGGAGGTGACAAACACACGTGAGTCATTTACCAAGAAATATGTGTATCTTGGACCCCTTTTATTTCAAATGGGGATCTTTCCAACCAGAAACGGTGATGGACATAAATATGAAGGGGGGGGAATTTGACCCACAAACCAAAGAGGAGATAGGCAACAGTTTCGGAAAGGATAAATCAATCACCAACGGTAAAGTCTCAGAACATTTCTTGATGTTTTGATATGGTTGTTTTTTTCTCCATATTTTGTTCTCGATTTTTTCCAATTTTTCCCTAGCTTTTTCTTGAGTCCCCTTTTTTGGATGTTCCATGTGGACCCAAAAGCGTTGAGTCCAGGTCGAAAAGCAAGGCTCCGAGAACTTGGCGCAGCTGGAGGTGGGAGGAGCTGAGGAGCAGATCCAGGAATTCTTCGGCAGAGAATTCATGATTAGTTCGGCCTCACACATATTGGACACTTGGGAATTGACATACTATGACATACCAAAAATCACAATTACTTCCAACCAATGTAACTTTTGGTCCAAAAAGGGAAGCATGAAGCAATTCCTGTCATGGCCTCACATAGCGCCCATCACCTGAAACTAATTGGAAATTCTGTGGGAAGATTTGATGGGACATGTCACCAATATGTGTGAAATCATAATATGATATCTGTGTAACCAACCATATTGATATTTGCGTTTGTCCCGAAAGTCCCGACATGCGGCCAAAACCTCAAGTTGTGGCCGTTTTGATGGGGAAAGTGATGAAAGATGATGGGATTTCAAGGTGCCCATTTCGGGACAAACCGAAATGGTACGCAAGACCATTGGTTTCCAAAATTAAGACGAATCATCAACATCTTCCATTTTGAGGCTTTTTGAGTGTGGGTAGAACTGTATACCCACATAGATCCAACCAGTATATTTTCGTTTATTGTTGACAGGTTCACTTAAATAGACAAACCAAATCATAATCATATACATATATGATCCTATATGTACATATCCATATTAATGCTATATATATATATATTATATAATTAATATTATATCATATGTATAGATACAGAGTTTAATGACAGCAAACCAGTTAAACCAGACGCGGAATCTCCAGGTCTTGCAGACCAGCAGATGGCTGGAGTCGCAGACGGAGGTCTTGGCCTCCCAGGCCACAGCTGGTCTGATTTTCAGGGATTGGTAAATGTCCCATTTTGGGTATATTGGACATCACCTTATAGTAGCCATTATAGACCATATACCTAATGGTTGGGTGATGTTCAATGGGGACATTTAATGACCCATGTTTTTTTTTGAGAAATTATACAATGTGGGGCCCCCAGTGATGTTAGTTGGTTTAGATTCGCCCCAGTAACTATAGTTATAAGTACCATAAACCATAGTTATTGGAGTTATAAACCAACTTAGCTATCTTGGAGGCCTCACATTGTAGCATAATTGTAGGATCAATTTTGGGTCTGACACTTTGGTTTAGGTTGATCCTTTTCATTCAAAGTTTCTGTTTGTTTCTGAAATTACGAATCAATTCTCCGATGATGGAGGTCTGATGATTTTGGAAACCTCAAGAGCACTCATTTTGAGAGGTTGATAGTTTTGACCATGGGATTATGGATAATCAATAACTACTCCATCAAGCTCTCAGATGTCACAAGTTGGATTGTCGAAGTGACCATCACCTGTCCAAAAATATACGACACTTCTGCTGAAACAACAGTGGACTTTCATGCTGTCATGTACTTTACAAACCAGTAAACGATCTGGTTACCAGCTTGCTGGCTCTATCCAGCTATCGGTTAAGCCTTAGCAGAGCAAGACGTCCAGAAAAGCGCGAATCAACCAGCTGCAAGGGGCATCTGACAGAATCCGGCAAAACAAATTGAGCCTTCTGCACTGCGAAGGATGTGCGTAAGTGTGGATGATTTCCTCCAAGTAAGAACCGGGTGCCTTCCAACTACATCTTTTACGACACATTTTCCGTGTTCTTCCGTAGGGAGATGCTCATTGTGGAGGTTGGCTTCATCGCTTGATTTGTGCGCCTTTACCCTATGCGAACAATTGCAGTGAAGGATGCAACTGTGAATCCCTTCTCGTTTTCCGTGGAGAATGGCCGGCGAATGGCGCAGCATCCCGGCGCACAGCGGGTTGCCAAAGATCAACCTGCTCCTCACCAGTGACCCAGGAGGGGAATGGCCATGGCGCCATGGCTTTGGAGTATTTTGGAGCTATGGGTATTCCATGGTATCCTTGTTTTCCCTTGGAAAAATGGGGGAGCCAAGGACTTAAAAAAAAGAGTTTCTCAACCACATGATGGATCAATTTAGGGAATGGCCAGATTTTCTTGTGCAGAAATGATGGATTTGCAATGCTTTTCTTGTTTTCTTGTTTGTGGGGAGTTGTCAGTAGTTGTCAGATGTTGTGCGGATTTTCATATGTTTCTTAGAGACCAATAGCTACTCTCACAGATTTGTCCATGCTTCGCTCCAACTTGGGGATCTATCGGATAGGATGGCCCTGTGAGGAGAGATCGAAGATTTCCTCCAGGGCTGGGAAGGACGCTGCGTGGCGGGAAGGAAGCCAACATGTGTCCCTGGAAAATTCGACAGCTTTGTACATTTGTCATCATTTGTTTGGAATTAGGATAGAACTTCTTTACTGCATAGAGATGTGTGTGGTGAATTTCTCATGTGCAGCTGGCACTGAAGAGTTTTTGGAGGGTCTCGGTGCCGTGCTATGGAGGACGGTACCACTTTGGTTTGGACTTGGCTGCTTGGTATCAGAGATGCGAGCACAGACGCTGAATGCAACGCAACCTTGAAGTGGGTTCACCCAAGTTTGAGATGGATAATTTCGGCTAAGACTCAGACTCTTCGGGCCAGCAATTAGATGCGCTTTCTGTTTTCATGGGTTCAATGGGTTCAATCCTTTTTTTTTTAATGGGAAAAGACGCCTCGGCCAGATAAGAACAGATGTCAAGTCCCAGATTACCATGGTTCATCCAGTAAGGAAAATCATGGAAAATCAGCACCTGAGTCCCAATACGACTGGTCGCGGTGCATCAACATGTTCGAACGGATCATTCTGCAAAGTGGCTCGAAGCCCATCGAGAAGGAGCATTGTAAGGCAGCTGATCAACGGCGATGAGGGTGATGACCCGGAATTGGGTATGATAGGTATGATAGGTATGATAGGTATGGTAATTCGGTATGATAGGTATGATAGGTATGATAGGTATGATAGGTATGATAGGTATGCTGCTGCATGATGATGATGATGATGATGATGATGATCTCCTGACAGCTCCATCAAGGAATGGAAGCCTGGATTCCAGAAGGGCGCACCGCCCAATCGCTCAGCTTTGTTGAGCGCCTTCGGCTGGCGAGTTTTGGCTGGGCGGAGCTGGGTATGCCCAGAAAATCATCCCCAAATAGCCCAACATTTCAGGTCAGCTGGGGTTGGGCCCGCTAAGGAAGATGGGAGGCCTTATTTCAGGTTATATAGTGAATTATTATAATTTACCGATACACACACACATATATATATATATATATATATACGTATATATGTATATAGATATACAGAGACAGAGGCTATATATATATACATATAATATAATATGATACAATACAATACAATATAATATAATGTAATATAATATGATATGATATAATAATACAATGTAATATAATATGATATAATATAATATAATGTAATGTAATGTAATATAATATAATGTAATATAATGAAATATAATGAACTATAATGTAATATAATGTAATATAATGTGATCTAATATGATATAATATGATATAATATACAATATACATATAGCTATATGATATGATACAATATAATGTAATATACAACATTATAATATACAATACATGTGCTATATGGGTAAAACCAACAGGGAAAGCAAGGTGCCATGCTTTGAAACCACTGGGATGCAACATGACAGTAGCACTGGACGAGGCATCTGCAATGGGCCTTGGGTCCTGGCCATTGATTTGCTTCCGTGGAGAAAGAAGGCCAGAGCCATTGGGTATGGCTCTGGCCATTGGATACCTGGAGATTACCCTCTGGTAATTTAACATAACTATGGCAAATCACCATGTTTAATGGGAAAATTCACTATAAATGGCCATGTTCAATAGCTATGTTAAATTACCAGAGATTACCTCTAAATGTTGGGCCAAAAATCTGGGGGGGTCTGAAATGTTGACCTTTTGAGGCATGGGATTGGGCAGTTCTGGGATGCTTTGGGTCATGATAGCAAAACTGAGGCATGTTCGGAGGCATGGGATGCACCAAAACTTAGTAGTCTAACTTCGGAATGGAATCAAAAGCCTTGGTAAATCTTGGTGACACATTTTCCAATTGAGCGTCCCTTAGTTAAAAATGCCCCCTTCATAGTTGAAACATGTTGAAACACTGACCCAGAAATGCAGAAACGGCACATCCCTTCACCAAAAAGGCACCGGAGCCTCTTTGCGACGTCTTGTGGAACTTCTTGGAGCGCCTGGGTGAAATGGCGGATTGAGAAGTCGACCATATCCTTCGGTTCCATTGCATATATTGCATGTTTTTTTTTTCCAGCAGATTTGTTGCGGTGTAAATGGTGCTGGCAATTGGCACAGATGTTTGCTGGAAGAGCGAAATCCATGGGTTTAAGCGAGTAGTTTACTGCAGTGTTGTTTCAGACCCAAGTTTGGCGTGAATCGGTTTGCTTGTTGCACATCTTTTATAGCACCTGGAGTCCCTCAGTTGGAACTTTCTCGATTGAGAGGCTCCTGGAGTTTATGATGCGGTTGGAGGAGTTGGCCTATGCGATACACCCAAAAGCGGAGAATTCTCAACATGTCGATTTTTAAAGTACCCTCTGGTAAACTAACATAGCTATTGAACATGGCCATAGAAATAGTGGATTTTCCCATTAAAAATGGTGATTTTCCATAGCTATGTTAAATTACCAGAGGGTATGGTTTCTGATACCCCTGAAATGCTTTACGATTCAGCAACCAGGCGATTATTTAGAACATACCACATCTTCCCAGCGCCCGAGGAACGAAGAACACACCTTTTACGGCATGGGTTTGGCAGGTGATTTGGCTCGCACCTGGGCAATACGGCGAGAGTTTTGTTAGTCCAAGTCACCAAACTCTTCTTTCGCAGTGTTGGCGAAAGAACAACATCGAATCTGTATGTAGAAAGATATGACCACTGACACATTTTTTTTTTTTTATGCATGTATATCATTGATTATCATTGTATATCTCTATACTATTCAATGAACTCACTCTTACCACAAGTACCAAAGTCCAAAGATCCTCAACCCTTTGGCCACTTCCGACTGGACCATGGGCTTGCCCAGGTTTGGCCTTTGAATTTGACTGCGTCTGCGACGGTGTAGACTTCACCCTACGGGCCTGGAAGCATTTGGAACCCTTGAAGGGTGGCCTCACAGGTGGAAGGGACTGGTTGGTAGGTGGAAGTTTACCATCATCCAATGACTTTGCCAGAGATATGGGATGATATGGGATTTAGACATATTATGATACATAATTAGACCATCCAAAATTTTAGGTCGATGGTTTGGGAGTTCGTGGATCCCTCCAGCGGTATGACAAGTGAAAGTTTTATGGTTGGCCACCTCCGGCTCGATCGAAAATATTGGCCCATGGCTCAAACTGGCCCAAAAACGGATACTTTAGTAATCTTTAGTGATTAGGACTAGAAATGACAAATTGTGTGAGTCCATTGGTACCCCAATTTTGAGCTTTTTCAGGAAACGCCTCCGTGGTCTCCCGGTAGGCTTGGCGAATCGGGTGCTTGGGACCTCTGTGGAACAAAGCAAGTCCGTGACGAGGCCGGTTCCCGGGTCGTCCTTTCAGGGGATGGGGTCCATTTTTCGACCTCATTTCAGTTACCCTCTGGTAATTTAACATAGCTATTGAACATGATGATTTATAGTGGATTTACCCATTAAAAATGGTGATTTTCCATAGTTATGTTAGTTTACCAGAGGGTACGTTGGGATAGTTGGGTGAATTTCGATGTTTCAGCCATGGTTCAGTGATAAGATTGGTGCAACTGCCATTGACAAGCGGGGAAGTGATCATTTCAAAGGGCTCCGCATGGATTGACGTGAAAAAGATGGAAGAGGAGGAATTGTTCTGGGGAGAATAGATTAGTGGTTAGGTAGTTGTGATTTTATGTTGGCGTTCCCTCTTTTGTATGCAGTTGCAGGTTCTGGTGAAGATTTGGTGGAACCTAGGACCTATACTCAGTCTTTACATTTTTTATCTCAGCTATCTCAGTCTTCTAGCTTTCATAAGAGTTTTCTTGCTGCTCGTCTTGGGATTTCTTGCGAGTCTTCCATCAGGAGTGTTTGTGGACATCTATTTGCCATCTGACAGCGATGAAGCTCCCAGGTTGCTAAGTCTTGAATTCACCAACCAGAATTTTATCTTCAATTCTCCAGTTCCCCCATTTTTTGTTGACACCCAACTAGTTCGGTCCAAATCTGAGATCGCATGGTCTCTATCGTTTGTTTGGTGGTTTCAAATATTCTATTTTTTTTCCTGATGATTCTGACTGGCTATCATTTAATCATGATTTTTTCATGCGCGTGAAGAAGGCATAGTCTGTCTATTGTATTTTTTTAAACGTGTATTTTTCACTTGGCTTGAAACCACACAATTTAGTTGTCGACTTACTTCTCGGTAATTCGGATGGACGAGAAGCCGATTCAGGTCCAATTGGGAGATGCGGCCGCTTTCGGAGAAACAGGCGGCCGCTTGAGGATGCACCTGAAAGCAGGGCTACCGAAGTACTGTTTTCATTGACCAATACTGTTGGTTGGAAAACAGCTAGGAATCGTTGACTTTATCATTTGCTCTATCATACTTGATCTACCTGTTTTCCGTTTCCGTGAATTTTCCGCGAATTTCCTATGGTTTCCCCTGTCAGATCGGTGCATCAAATCCCCGATAGCGGGCGAGGTGTTGTACCTGGCAGAAGATGCCTACCTGTCGTGGAAGCTGGCCTCGAAGATGCTGACCCAGTGTGAGGACGAGGCAAGCTGCAGCTGCGGTGCTGATTAAAATCAGCGATTCTCACCATGGGTTTCCATAAATGGGGGATCCCAAGATGCGTTAGAATGGAAAATCCTATTAAAATGGATGATTTAGGGGTACGCCACATTTTAGGAAACCTCCATTTCAATATCTCGGTTTCAAAACTCATTGAATTTCCCATCAAGCAAACATGGTCAAAGCTATTTATAAACATCCCGTCATAGGCCATCAAAGCTGGGAATGAAAATGTATGGTCTGGATAGGATAGACCTCCATGGGAGGCCATGAGAACATGGATGGAGAATATAGAGAAAACATGAGAATACATTAGATTATATTAGTAGTGTATAATAGTCTATACTAAAGTCTATAATAGTCTATACTAGATGGATAGATTAATGTCTATGATAGTAGTCATCGCAAGGAACCAAAATATCTGGAGACCGGGTCCCCTTCGGCCAACAATCGGTGACCATGGTGACCTATTTCGAGTGGCTCATTTACCCTCTGGTAATTTAACATAGCTATTGAAAATGGTGATTTATAGTGGATTTACCCATTGAAAATGGTGATTTTCCATAGCTATGTTAGTTTACCAGAGAGTACATGAGTTCTACAAGCTGGTGAGAACAGAAGGCTTCTCAGATTTGCCGCGATTTTTTTTTCAACAAAAACACGAACAGCGGACTTCGCTTGGGAAGTCCAAGCAGTTGAATTTCCCCAAAAAAAGTCAGCAGAAACCTCCGCGGGCACCCCACATCGGCACGTTGCTTTAGGCACTCCAGCACTCCATTTCGGTTTCCAAAGTCATGGGGGGGGTAGCCGCAGTCGCCCCAGTCCTCATCCATTTCAATAGGATTTTCCATGAAATAAACCATCCATGGTGCCAGATGCAGCCGGAGTGGCTGGTCTCCTTGGCCGAGATGTACGGCAATGGCCACTTGGATCATGGGGAGTGGTTCCAGGGTTTCCTGCGAAAAAAACCGTTGATCAATGGGGGTGGAGAGCAATTTTACTAGCAATCTATGACTATTTTGGGGGTAACACGCACAAGTCAATTAACCCGAAGTTGACATTACGTGCCTGTGCTCGTGTAGTGACTTCCCTCTCTGGAAGCCGAGGGCAAGTGCTCATGCGCCACAAGATCTTTGTTGCTAATGCTGTCCATGATTGGACCTCAGCACATGATGAATGGCTGCAGAAGCAGGCTGGGGCACCTAGGATGTTTTTGGTTTCTGGTTTCTGACAGGTCAAAAACAACCTGTTTCATGTGTCAGATGGTGGGCCTCATGGATATATCATGGATATTTTTTCGGAGGTTCTTCGAGATTTCTGGTGAAAAGATAGAACAGATTGTTCGGATGGGAGCCAGGAATTGTTCTCAGAATCTGACATCAAGTTGTTGCAGTGATGGGGAGAGAGATCTCTGAGTAGGAGTTGCTCCTGGTCTCATGGTTCAACACTAGGACGGTACTAGTTTGACTAATACACCAACCAAACAAGATGGGTTTGTCTGAAAATTCTGGCAGAAGCCTTAAATCCCAAGCTTAATCATCATAGTCTGCCATTTAATGCATAAAAAGTAATGGATATCTCCCATTTTCAGAACAGAGGTTTGATTGGTGCTGGCCACCCCCAGGAGGAAAAGAAGAACAGAAAGGACCTCGGGGGATTGCCTGCACTTTTCTGCTGGGATGGGGCTGAAGATCAGTCCATTGCCACGACACTGGCGAACGCAGTTCGGAAATGCTGTGCCTGGGTTTACCAGCGAAGAGAAACTCAAGATTGAACCATGGTTTGAGCCACCAATACATATATATATATATATATACAGTATATAATTATATATATATATATATATACAGTATATAACTATATAATGTATATATAATTATGTATATATATAATTATATATATATATATAGAATCTTTCCTAATAGCTGTAACAGTCAGTTAATCGATTTCATTCTATTTTAGACAAGCTTTGTTTTGAGTGCTTTCCTTCGTGCAAAAAATCGTGCTTTTTGGTTCTCTCCTTCGTGCAAAAAATCGTGGTCTAGATAGTGCTTTTTGGTGCTCTCCTTCGTGCAAATTCAATATGTATATATATATATATATGAATATATATATATATGAATTATATATAATAATATAGTTGTTGGGATGGGTGACTCAACCACCAACCTTTGTGCCCTTCACGTCAGAATGGACTTGCCAGGATAAGCGGAAGCTCCCTGATGCCGAGCTTTGGTGACCAGCATGCCTACAGCTGGAAAATGGATGAACTTCGCTGATTTGCTCATCCATTTTGCCTGTAGAACATGTTCGGAAACGTCTGGGTTAAAATCGGAAAAAAAAACCCACGGTCAAAAGCTGAGGCTTTTTCTCATGGTTTCTCAGGTTGCCATGTTTGATCTTTGCAGGTGCAGCATGCAGTGCAACTGGAAGTGAAGTTTGGGAGCCTCAGAGACGACGGAACGACGTGACCGACGGAACGGGGAGGGTGGTTTGGGCAACCAGTGGGGCAATTTTGGTTGTATGATGTTGTATGTGCTTTTCAAATTCAAAGTCACTGTGAACTCACCAGGAAACCACTTTGACTGTTGACCCCTGACCTAAGAAAAAACCATTGAGCTTGGCCTGTTCCAAGGCGGTACCATGCCTGTTGCCAGCTGCTCACTGACTTCTACTACTCTGCGCTCTGTCTCGGCCTACCAGAGGAGAGCCCGGGTCATCCCGGGTCAACTTCAGAAGATCGTGCATCAAGTGCCAAGAGCTGCCTGGGGAACCACAAAACTGCTCCGAAATGAAGCTTTTCCAGCTATTTATGCATATTTATGATTATTTATGTATCCCCCCACGCTTGAATATCGTACGTTTGCAAAGAACGAATTCGATCTTCCTCCTCATTTTACACTCATTCAGGCGCCTTATTTCTTTCAAGACAAGGATGCAATCTCTTCTTTAAAGGTTTCGGTTTCTCTGTCAGGAGCATGAGCCCCCACCGAAGGTGGACGTCTTTGCGCCACAGGCAGGGCGATCCGTTGGGTTTTTTCGGGGCCCCCTGGGGCCCCTCTGGGGTTATCCCTGAGGAGCTGGAAGAAGCTGCAGATGCCAAGGACAAGAAAAAGGCCGATGGAAAGGGCTTCACTTCACGGCCAACTGAAGGGCTTGGTTCTGATGTCATCTTCCTTTTCGGTCGAAGTTTTTGCAGAATGTGCTCGTGAGACGAACGTGGTTTTTGCGGAGGTCAAGAGGTACTTCAGTTTCTCAGCCTTTTTGGAGCTTTTTGATGGTCCAACGGTCTAAAACTGTCCTGATGGCACTGCGGCACCGTTGGCCAGAAAGACGACAAAAAGAAAAAGGATCCGAAGGCCGAGGAGGCGAAGACAGGGTCGAAACCGCTCCAACCGGGGGACGATTAACCACCATTAACCAACGCCAAACAAAGGGATGTTGATGGATGGCAGGCAACACATTGGGATATCAACCAAAAAGGGACAACCTCTGGCTGGTTGGTGGTTTCAAATGTTGAACCCAGCCAAGTCAGGGTGGGCACAACTGGGAAGACGCACGCTGGGAGTTGTTGACGCTGAAGAGATTTGCATATTGTGGTAAATGTAATATGGTGTAACTGGATGTAATACATCACCTTTCTTCACCTTTTCTCAGCGTTTTACATCACCATCATATCTTTGACAAAACCATATTTCCATCTTTTTTGATGGTGATGTAATGTAATATGATCATATGTGATAATATGATGTAATGCTATTCTTTCACTGCCGAGATGAATAATAGGTTTGTCCAAAAAGTGGGGGCACATATGCTCAAACATTGTTATTTGAATGGAGAACATGAGAATAAAATATGATAGACCATTGGATCCATTGGATTTTGTTACCAGATTCTTGAACAAAACCATGTCAGATCAGCACAAAAGCGCTGCTAAACAGTTCAGCTACTGTAGTTGCGTGCAGACTCCCAGTCAAAAGCTCGTTGCGGGATCGGAGAATGATCACTTTTCCACAGGGAAAACTGGGTAAAAAATCATCGGTAACTGCTAGGTCCTAGAGAAGAGAGATGGGCAAATCAGCCTCAGAAATCCCTGTGGTTTCCGTTGCCATTGACTCCAGGAGCCAGAGATCAGCCCGGAAGAGAAGGTCTGTGATCTCCAGAGACAGAATGCTATAGATGGCCCATGGATAGTTCGATGATTTATAGATGATGTATAGATGATTTTCATATTTAGACTGGTGATGATTTACCTAATTTACTTATTTAGAATGGGGATTTTTCCGTAGCCACGCGAAATTAGCGAGGAACACCATGAGCTAAATGGATCCATTGTAAGGGAAGCCATTGGCTAAACGGATCCATCGAACATTCGTATTACAATTATAATTTGATATATGATATTATGATAATTTGCCCGACCCATGATCTTTCAAGGTGTTTTCTTATTAAGGGCCCAGAGCAACTTGGCTTCTGCTTGTATAGCAGGCACACCTGGTATCGGATTCGTCCTGGTGCTATTTCGATCCATTTTTTGATGCTCAATGTTTTCCCATGATCAAGTGACATATGGGTATGGGTCAATACCTATAGATACATTTTAGTGGGATGAACATCCATTTACCAGCTATTTTGGGGTTCACTAGGTACCAGGGTTTTGACCCATCCCCATATGTTGATCCTCTGGGGGGAATTTTCCCATGACAAGTTGGATGGGGATCTCTATTCCTGTGAGGCGGCAGCGAGGCTCTGCAAATTCATCCCTGACGAAGAGCAGCTGGGGTCCCGCCGGAAAGTTGAGGTGACCGATACGGGTAGCAACGAGGTTCCCAAAGATGCATGGGGGAATGAACATCCGGCTCTCCCATCCAAGAGAACCTAAATTATGTATATATATATCTATATCTATCTATATATCTATCTATACATCTATCTATGTATCTATATCTATATCTATATCATTCTATATCTATATCTATATCTAAGTCTATATCTATATCTATATCTATATCTGTATATATATATATATATATATTTATTCCCGTATATAATGGGAATATCATGTGGAATATCTTGGGATAGATCCAATATATTTGATGTGAAAGCCAAGCTACAGGGGTTGTTGGATCCATAGCTATCTTCATCGTTGAAGGAGGCTGGACGATTTCCCTCGAGAACTTGCACTTCCCATGATTTCCCAATGTTTTTCCAGGCGTTTCAAGGGCAGTTTTCCCAGCTGTCCTGGTATTCCCACTTTTTTTGGTGAGTTGAACATCACTTAAAATGGAGAATGAATCGTGGTTCAATTTTTTGTTCAAAAAAGTCTTGAAAACACACATCATTTGCATCATGTATATCATGTGAAGACGAAATGCGGGTTAGTCTGAACATAGGGGAACTCCCAATAAAAACCATATTGTTGGTTCTTGATCTCTCCCATGATATTCCCATCTGGGGATCCAGGAAATTTCCACCACCTTCCAAGGCCCAGTGGTGAAGGGCGTTGGGAGTTCCCCTTCCTCGCGGACCGAAGGGGAGGGAGTTTGGACCTTTGGAGCAGGCCAAGAGAGGTAGCGATGGGACAATTACCCCTATGATTGGAGGTCTTAATCTTGATCTGTTTGCGCAATTCTTCACCTTACTTGGGAAAAACGATGAAAAAAACCCGTCACTGTCATTCCCCTCGGGTCATCAAACATGGCTTGCCGGACATTTCCCCATTTAGGTCAATGATTTTCCCACATAGAAACCTCCATGGCTAGGCCGGGAAAATGTTCAATCGCCGGCTGCGAAAGGAACTTATGGAGCAGGCGGTGAAAGCTGTGTGGAAGTCGGAGCCCTTAGGAAACCAAACCCCTTGGGACCCTGGAGGGGTGCACACCTGGACACTATAAAATGGTTTTGAATTCAAAAAAACGTCTTTGATCATTTTCAGACAACGACTTCACAAACAAAGTGGTGATTGATGGTGATTGAATATCCAAAGAAATTCGGCCTTTTTTAAACCAAGATGACCATTGTTTGTGGCTTTCCAGGTCTTGAATTTGAGTGAAATCGAACCATCCTGTCCCCATTTTTTCGCTTTGATGCCACATGTCCATATTGGCCTAATATCTATGGCAACCTATGGATCATTATAGATCATATTCCGATCCTTTTTCCCCTCACCATGGATCAGTTGCCGCTACCAAGGTTAGAAGACTTTGTGCCGCCCTCCATCGAGGTCTGGTTTCTGGCGATAGATGGAGCTTTCCATAGTCGTGGGGCCCAAAAATGGATGGCCAGGTGCCAGAGGAGGAAGAAAAGGAAGATCCCAAGGCCAAAGCCAAGGCCGCGGTCGTTTTGAAGCGATTTGCCAGGTTGAAATCAACCCCCAAACGTTGATAAACGTTGATAAACGTTGGAAATATAGGGGGTTGAAGCTGCAGAACTTGGGGTTGGAACGGCCCGAAATTTTTCCCCCCTGGCAACAGCCGAATGGCTAAATCGTTTCCGCCGATTCACGGGATGATCCCAATGGCGATGGGTAAAGGCCCTGTTTTTGGTAGGCGAAGGGAAAGGCGAAACCCAAGGACAAGGCCAAAAAGGAAGAGGAGGCCGGTGATTTTTGGGCCCTAAAATGTGTCAAGTACCTGGCACATGTGGCCGAAAAGCCATGGGCATTTAATGAAACAATCATGGAGAATTAGAATTAGGACAAGCGTGAAGGGGCAGAAGGCTGCTGAACTCTCCATATCAATTTGGTATTGGCAACAGGTTGGTCAAATGTTTGGTTGGCCAAATAAGCCCTTCCCCATGATATCAAACGCTCCGCAGAAACATCCCCATTGAAATTTCCAAGATTGTAAGGGGTCACTCAAGTGACCCCCATTTTCTAGATAGAAACTTCCCGCCCAGTCAATTTCCCTACATTTCCTGGGGAAAGTCGAAAAGGTCCATCATGATTTTATATGTAAATGTATCTGACCATTTTCTAGAGAGATAAGGATAGATAAGGGCTGAAAAAAAAAACAATCGAACTCTTGTCCGAATGCTTCCTGGGTCATTCCTGGGGAATGCAGAAACCATGGTTTAGTAAGAGATTTATATAATATTATATAATAACATATTTGATTGTCACTTCTCATCTGGAACAGGGGTGCTTCCCCAAATGTCCCAGAATTGGTTGACAAGATTTCTTTAGGACACCAATATGGATAAAGATTCATTATGGTTAAAGATTCATTATGGTTTCCAGTTAACATTGATTGAACATGGGTTGAATACCACACATCCCCTGGCACTGGTGTTGCCCCTTAATATCACTTAGCCCTAACCCCCAAAACAGCTCCCGGTCATGTGGTCAAGGGTTTGTCTGAAAAATAGGGTCATCACGAAATTTGATCGTTCATCACCATTTCCATTTCCCCATGAAAAACTGGCCAAGAAACGGTGGTGTTTATTCCATTCCGGCACATCCACATACCCTCTGGTAAACGTTTACATTTTGCTATGGAAAGATCCACCATTTTCAATGGGTAAATCCACTATTTCGACTGGGCCATTTTCAATAGCTATGTTAGTCATTACCAGAGGGTATATCATATTGTTAGCTATGCATCTTATGATATCCCCATCCCAAAAAAGGGTGATTTCCCTCATCTGCGGCCTCCCGGGACCAGCTGGGACCAGCTGGGGCCCGAGGTCGAGAAGCCACCTCCGCAACCAGCACCAGCGCTGTTCGTGGACCTACAACAGGCCACTCTTCATCCCAGCTTTCCAAAGCAGGAGCCGGATTTTTTGACCAAGAAGTGTATGTTGAAAGTTTGTTTAACCATGGATTACTGTAGATGTTCCCTGAAACCAAATCCATTGATGATTGTTTCATAGAAAATGTTGCTGTTTCAACTGTTGTAATCCCTGTCGCCTCTTTCTCTTTCTCTGCGAATTTCCTGAGTTGTAGGCTGGATGAGCTAGTTTAGGAGGCTGTGCCACCAACTCTGTCCAACGGGAACTGGTCATCCCAATTGAGTGCTTGCCAAGCGTTTGATTCCACACTCAGGGAGGGTTATGTCATGTCACCGCACTTTTCCTTTCCATGCACTTCGGGTTGTGTCGACACGAGCCAGTGATCCGAAAAGACTTGCTGCCAGTTGATCATTATGCCAATCAATCACAATCATGCATCGTGGTCAGCATTCTCCCGTACGTATCCATAAGTTTGCAAGTGTTCATAAGTGGTTTGGAGCCAAACTCTGTAAGTTACTAAGTCATACTAAGTCCAAAAATCACGATTCTCACTCTAGAATGGCTCATGTTTGTGTTTATTAAGTTATTCTTCATCAGCCACTTGTTGAAAGAAAGTCCCCAGGTTCCCATGCTGGTTAAAATCACCACATTTACTGGTTAAATCACCAATTCTGCTTGGATCCCCAATTTTGATGCTAGAATCACCCTGCTTGATACTCAAATCACAGCTTTTCATGGACTTGTCCTCACCATTTTCGATATGTTTGGTTCCTCACTTCATCTCAGTCAGAAAAAGTCACCCGCCATTTTTCGTGACAGGCGCTCCTGGCTGAGCGTGTGACCTTCCGTCAACGGCTGCAGATGATCCATCGCTGGGCCATCAGGCGGTTGCATCAGGCACAGCTGGGGCTGATGGTGTGTTATTCACAAAAAGCCAAGGCGGTTGTAAAACCGGAGGACGTAACCATCAGAAATAGGGATTCACTATGGTTTCAGCGTCAGAATCGGGATATGGAAGATTCAACCAACATTCATTGGGGTTATAAAACGAATCATGAATACTATACCGGTGATATTGTGGGATCTTTAACCAACATAAACGATCATGGGATATTTGGGTATCGGAGAATAGGGGAGATCCCACAAACAAAGCCGTTTTAATGGGGAAAATGATTGGATATGATTGGTTTTGCCATCACATTTGCGTGTAGCCTTTTGTTTGAAAGACAAATCCATGTTGGGTGGGAAAATCATGATAGATTTCTGTAGTCTTTCATTTTGACACAGCTTTCCGGATGCCTAGTGGGACAGATTTGGGGGTTTCAGAGGTGTGCGGTTTCTGAACACAGCAGAATCGAGATCTGGTCCGTGACTTTTTGTTTCCAGGGAGTTCTATGAACGAAACAGTTACACAAGTCTGTGATTCCAGGGGTTTTTCAAGTTTTCACTGGTACCCGATCCCTGACTCAAAATGATGGTGACACATCTCAGAATGATGGTCCCGATGGACACATCTCATGGTCTGTCCGAAAATGGTGGATAGCCATCCAACAGCTATTTCGATGAGGAAACGAGAACATTACCCTCTGGTAATTTAACATAGCTATTGAAAATGGCCATTTATAGTCGATTTTCCCATTAAAAATGGTGATTTTCCATTGCTATGTTAGTTAACCAGAGGGTAACTTCGTGGATTTCGTTGTTTTCCCATGATTTTTTCAGACGAAGCTAAT
>Ga0126342_10004160_pt1 | contig 24475 bp, 18 predicted proteins | sample Cyp1metagenome_FD_92528 | JGI IMG/M metagenome (GOLD analysis project Ga0126342, IMG submission 92528) | Coral microbial communities from Lord Howe Island, Old Settlement Bay, Australia - Cyphastrea 1 metagenome | ecosystem: Host-associated > Invertebrates > Cnidaria > Coral ...
CTGGGGACCTCCATTTTAAGAAACCACCATATGGTTATATGGTAGATTGAAGCATCAAAAATGAGAATTGATGTAGGAAAAAATATGATGAAGGGAAATTCTCTGGGATATATATATATATCCAACTCAAGTATAGCTTATTATATATATATAGACACTTTATAATTGTGATATTTACTTGCGGATGTAGTATGGTATATGCTGGGAAACTATAACCCATTAACTTGATACGACATTTGGCTGGGTCGGAAAATAAGGATTGGCCCCCTTTTTTTACAGTATATAATATTTCTTGTGTGTGTTTTCCTTTCAAACGATCAAACACATGGAATATCATTGACAGATGATCGTTGATTGGGTAAAATGGGGGCTGTACTACCTCAGCAGTGTGAAAAAAACCCATGGTTAGTTGATTAATGGAGATTCTATGCAACGTCCCAGTGGTAAGATATGAGTTTCATATTTATAAGATGGATTGAACAACTAGCAACCAAAAAGGAAAACAGCATTGGATGAAGAGACCATGAAATTACTAGAAACCTCCAAAAAAAACTCAGGGTAAAGACATCCCCGGTAAAAACAGGAAATGCCCAACATGGTCCCTTCATCAATCCATGCATGGGAAAAAAACTGTTAAAAATTCCCTCACGGGATCTTAGTCTTTCTGCAACACCCGAAAACCCCTGGTACTGGTACTAGTGGTGGAGTTTGCAAATATGTGGTACCTATCCCAAGGATATCCCAATTATATAGAAGGGATGACGAGCCATTTGTGGGTTTATTTGAACATATTTGAACATAGGAAACCCCCAAATCCACGTGTTAATCATCATTTTCTTTATTGACCAAAAACACAAAGTCCCGGGATCATCTCAGTATTTGTCCTGATATGTCCTGATTGTAACAGTAGCATTGCGAGCAATCGGGCTATGTACAACAGAAAATATTTGGATGTTCTCCTTTACCATACCTAAACAGCCAAGTGTGTGTTTGTGCTGTCTCTGTTACAGAGAAACGTGTTGCTACTCAAGTTCCAGAATGTAGACCCCAAAGTCAGCCGCTGCTGATCCCATGGTTTCTTAATTGGTTGTTGAGGTGAACCTACTGTTTTCTATTGCACATCAAAGAAACAACACACAAGAACATTCAAAGACAAACTGCATCAAACTGGCAAAAAACATATTTATGATTATTTATGTGTATGTACAACATGCGTAGTGTGCGTATATATATATAATTATATATATATATATATATGTATGTATAATATATACACTGTATGTATTATACCATACATCAGCCGCATCCCTTCAGTCTATCCTTTTTGCGGCAAAGATCTTCGCGGCATCCCTAGGTGGTGATTCCAGATGTGGGCTCCATCTTCGGTGAGGTGGAAGTCTGCATGAAGTCCAGCGAGGCCGCGGGTCATCTTTTCTTAAGCCCCTTTTTTTAGACCACTAGGTACCCATGACGGATCCATGGTGCTGGTATATATGCTAACATTGGGGGTATATTGATGGTAAATGTTACCATATATAGCATACATGGATCCTATGGGGTATGGAAAATCAATCTATTTTTAACATATCAATTTTTTTTAGCCCCCAAAATGATCCATCTATTTTTGATATATTAACATATATTAACATGAATATTTTGGTATGTTAACAATGTATTAACAGTTGATCCAGATTATAGTGAGGTGGACTATTTTTGATATATTAACCATGTATGAACATGTATTTAACATGTATTTTAACATGTATTTTAACATGTATTTTAACATGTATTTTAACATGTATTTTAACATGTATTTTAACATGTATTAACAATGTAATTCACCATGAACCATCTATAAATGGTCCATTTTCCATGGCTATGTTAAATAGCCATAGGGTAAATGATTGCCACTTAATAGTGGGAATTTGGGTCAATTTCACAGTTGTGCTGAAAAACACCGGTGTTTGATACCAGGGTAGTTTTTTGGGACTTGCCCACGCCGAGATATGACACAATTGCCCACCTCTTAGGGGCAAGATATGCACTGTTGCTATCTGTTGCTATGGTAACATTTAAGTGGCGTCCATGTCCAACATATGTTGGCCATCGCCAAACGACAGCGCCGTTTCGTATTCCCGCAGAGTCCGCTGTCCGTCCTTTCGGCCAGCGGCTAACCGGACGTTCAGGTTGCGGGGATTTCAACGACACCGAAATTTCAAGCGTGCCACCAAATCGGCGACTATGTGCCGTGGATCCAAAGGGGTCAAGTGACGGAAGGTTTCAATAGCCCATAGGATCCATGGTGCTGCTATATATGGTAACATTTACCATCAATATACCCCCTTTATGTTAGCATATATACCAGCACCATGGATCCGTCATGGGTACTAAAATGGTCCAATGACTTGGATGATGAAATTGGGTACCTGAATAAATTGGAAACCTCATCAGTGTGATCAATGCTGTTCAATAAATCCCAAGAGGGTGGGTAGGTCAGGATGGTCATCAATATGAATAATGTGGTTAAAAGGTTAAAACAATGTCATGTTTACCATCCTCCAGTCATCACTATAAATTTATAGGTGGTATAAACCACCATTCCCAGTCATGGGTGGTAAAAATGACATTGTTTTAACCACCTTAGATCCAACATAAAATCCCATTGGATCCAAGCATCTGGGAACTTGTGTTGTTTTCCAGATTCAACCAACTGAACTGAACAGAACCTGTATAATCAACCAAACATGAACAAAACCAAACATAAACCAAACATAACCAAATGTTTCATAAACCATATGATTCATATGACAATAACTAGCGTTTAACTTCCATAACCCATCCTCAAAAAGAACCTTTCGGATGATCAACCCGTGTTGAGCACCCCACTGCTCAGGTGGTGCTCCAACCCAGTGTCGTGGTATCACCCGATGTGCAGAACTTCCTTCCCAGCGATGACGTTTTAGTCGACGAGTTGGAGCAGGGCCAGGTAGGGAATCTCCCGCAAGTGAGGGGAGGTGGACGTTTATGGCGGGGAAAAAGAAACTGTATGTAATATTCTCTATATATATATATCATATATTATAATATACAGTAATACAGATATCATATATCATATTACAGTATATTATAAATAGTATAACATATAGTATATCATATTATATATATATTACAGTATATATATAGTATATTCTAACATTTATGACATATTATATTATAACATATGTTTGACACTTCCACACTTCCAGCCTTGCGCGCAGGAGATCAAAGTGGTGGAGATCTTGGAGCTACGCGATGAGAAGCGTGTGTGCTTGGGCAGCACCTAGAACGGTGGAGGTTGATCAAGGGCGTAAATGAACCAGAGATATACCCTAGGAAAACCATAGGAAAACCATAGGAAAATGGGAAAACCATAGGAAAACCATAGGAAAATGGGAAAACCATAGGAAAACCATAGGAACATGGGAAAACCATAGGAAAACCATAGGAAAATGGGAAAACCATAGGAAAACCATAGGAAAATGGGAAAATCATAGGAAAATGGAGGTTTACCCTCTGGTTATGACTAACAGTTCGCCATGGTATAGATGGGTATAGATGGCCCTAATCGAAACAGATTATTTTCCCAGCGACATCAACCTCCATTTATACACAATGGATTTTCCATAGCTATGTTAAATAACCAGATGGAAAAAAGAAAACGTTTCTAAGATGTTATATTATAACCCATATGCTCTATGGTATATTTTTACCTACATTTGGGTGATTTTTGGGGCAAATGTTGGTGAATGTTCCATACATTGAGCATATGGGTAAGGGGCTTATCAATATTATTTAGTATCTATATTTGGGGAGTGGTTGAATGATGTTGAATATGAATAAGGTTATTAACCACAAATAGAACATGACTTGCTGGAAAGTCATGGAACATCGTTCATTTAGTTCCCGGATTTTCCTTAGAAAAACCTCCAATAGAGAAGTTTATTTGCCATGTTTGATTTCCGGAGGGTATCAATTCATACTCTATCATTGGGGGGTGGTTGAATATGAATAAGCTTTGAATCTAATAATAATACACATAAGGTTTTTTCATGGTTGGTTTAGTGAGGTTGTTCATAAGGGCTTTTTTTTCATATCTATAAAAAAGGGGTATCACCTTTGGGGATGGTTGAATTGGTACTCCAACATGGCTGGGAAATCCTCGAGGGATTTTCGCGCAGGTCATATACTGCTGGTTTAACACTAAAAAACCAATGAAACATTCATAGATGTCCCAAATTCCCATTGGTTGGTTGATGAAAAAAGAGGGGTTTGAAGGTTTACCCCTTTAACAGGTAAATGATGATAGATGGTATACCAAACCGGCCCAAACCTATTTTTACCAAAAGGACATGATTGTGAAACATGGCGCTTTAGCGGAAGGAACATCCTTGTTGGTGATTGAACCCATGGAGCACTGCGCTTTGACGAGGTGAACATCCTTGTTATGATAGTTTACGCTGCAAAAAAAAAATCATGGTGATTCAATGAGCCTTTTCAAAAAGCACGAACTGTTCTGACTGGTGCATTTTACGCAGGGAATTTTCGGGAATGATCCACTGGCTAACTATCAATTTCATAATCCCAGCAACCCCCAGCAACCCAACCCATCCAGCAACCCTACGTTTAGCACGCACGCACGCACCAGAAAATGTGTTGATCATAAGCAGAATCAGTGGTCATAGTAGGGGCCGGACCATGGCGGACCTAATGGGGATTTGATGATGGGATCATCCACTTGAACCCAGTGGGATGGATCCTGAGATTTTCTCCACGTTTTTGCCATCAAAGGTAGCAATTGTTGGTCACTTTTTGGGGAGATATACTACTTGGGTTATTGGGGAAAGCTGAACTCATTGGATTGGGAAACCGTTTTCAACCAACTTGTATATATAATGAGATGGGATAGGGTTATTTTTAGTGGCTCACTTAGCACTTGGTCATGACCTCGATTTCATAGTGTTTATTCAGGTGAAAACAATGAGAAAATCTGATCACTAGAATGAGATTGCACATGTGTCATGACCATATGCTTGGGGATTTTAATTTTAATAAATACTGTATAATTTTGACCTATGTCAAACCATCAATGAAGGGGATAGTTGTTTGAAGTGATTGCTAGTCGCAACCTGGAATGATTACGGAGCCAATTGACATGTTCCAGCAGAGGTAGCTCCAATCATTGCTACAGATCCACATCTATCTATATCAACCTGTCAACTGATGAGATTTTAAACATGTACCTATCCAATCCCCTATGATTTATATACAATATCTAACATCTAGTATATGTATTTGCCATGTATACATATATATTATATACATATAACGTGGTAAAGCCAATATAAAACCATCCCCAATAATAAATGGGTGGTTAAAAAACATCAAAACATCCCCAAATCGTAGTCTTATTGCTAGGCTTACCGTGCTACACAGATTATGCATCTATCTATCTACCTATTTATCTACCTATCTATCTATCTACCTATCTATCTATCATTATCTATCTACCTATCTATCTACCCATCTATCTACCTATCTATCTATCTATCTACCTATCTATCTACCTATCTATCTATCTATCTACCTGTCTATCTACCTATCTATCTATCTACCTATCTATCTACCTATCTATCTACCTATCTATCTATCTACCTATCTATCTACCTATCTATCTACCTATCTATCTATCAACCTATCTATCTATCAATCTATCTATCTACCTATCTATCTACCTATCTATCTACCTATCTACCTATCTATCTATCTATCTACCTATCTATCTATCTCTCTATCTTTCTATCTATCTATCTATCTATCAATCTATCTATCTATCTATCTATCTATCTATCTATCTATCTAATCTATCTAACTAATCTATCTAATTAATCTATCTATCTAATCTATCTAATCTAATCTATCTAATCTATCTATCTAATCTATCTATCTAATCTATCTATCTAATCTATCTATCTAATCTATCTATCTAATCTATCTATCTATATCTATCTATCTATCTATATCTATCTATATCTATCTATATCTATCTATATCTATCTATCTACATCTATCTACATCTATCTATCTATCTATCTGTCTGTCTATCTATCTATCTATCTATCTGTCTATCTGTCTATCTGTCTATCTGTCTATCTGTCTATCTGTCTATCTGTCTATCCATCTATCTGTCTATCTGTCTATTTGTCTGTCTATCCATCTATCTATCAATCTATCTATCTATCTATCTATCTATCTATTTGCATATCACCCGAGGCGTGCAAAGATCGAAGAGCCCTGTGTGGGGTGGATCACCCTGATGGAGACTCGCCAACATGCAGCGAAACGCAAATGCTGGATATACCCCCCCCCTTTCCATGGTCGTTTTTTATAAGACAAGATGATGACAAAGCACTTGATTTACCCTCTGGTAATTTAACGTAGCTATTGAAAATGACCATTAATAGTGGATTTTCCCCTTAAAAATGGTGATTTTCCATAGCTATGTAAACGTTTACCAGAGGGTAAAGGTTTTCCCCGAGATTTTCCAACATATATCGGCTAGTCTTAAAACGTATATGGCCTATCTCGCTGATCTGATGTGTGAACGTTTGGCCAGACACGGGGAACAACACGCATATGGTATATATAATATACCCATTGGTTATTTAACATAGCACTGGAAAATCACCATTTTTAAAAACGGTAAACCATCTATTTCTATGGGCCATCTATACCATGGCTATGTTAGTCATAACCAGAGGGTGTGTATATATATACGTATTATTTGCATGCATGCATTTTTTGATGTTGACAGCACGATTTTTTTTCTATCCCAGTTCCAATGGATTGATTTTTATGGGACAGATAACCGTTGGGATGGTTGTTTTTGCGGGATTTTCATGGATTTTACTGAGGGAAACCCACATTTTTTATAGGAGTTTTATGGATTGTTCATGTGATTTACATTTTAAAACAGGAACATTTCTATGGATTTATAGATTCTTGGAGGTTTTCCTACAATTCTTCAGTAGTACATTCTTCAAACACTCTCCTTGACATCTCGTTTTCTCAAATTCTTTGAGCTGCCGAGCTGGGCTTGGTTTACAAGATTTAGATAGATTTTGGGGACATGAACATATGGGAGTTTCTCAAGTCATGGGGGATCCCCAAATCATCCATGGATTGGAAACCTCCAAAAAAAGAGATGGATCAAAGCAATTCTTACAACATTTTGGGGGATGAACATCCATTTACCAGCTATTAGTTTGTTTTCAAAGATTAGCAGGGTTTTGACCCATACCCAAATAATCCCATATATATATATATCATTCAGGTTCCTACGGTTCCACGGTTAGGTTACTAACCACCATGATATACACATACATATATTTATATATATATATATGAAGATCGCACATTGAAGTATTCCTTGATTTTCATTTTTGGGTATGTTTGCAAATCGTCCAACTGGGGGAGTTCACAGCACGAGCTGAAAAGATGATCCAGCAGACCTTCTTCCAATCATTTCTTTTGCGCCAAGCATGATTTCTTTAGTTTGAAGACATTTTATCAAAAAAAATGTGGTGTTTCTTGAAACACCTGCGGTAACAATCTCCAGGTTTCGAAGGAAAAAAAACATGATGAAAATCCCACGGATTTTTTGCTTTTATTTTATGATCCCCATGGCAGCGATTCTGTCGGAGCTTCGTTCAGGATCCCTTCGGCACGCGAGCAGCCATTCTCAAAGAGAATTGGTGCTCAGACCCTGCAGTGCTGCAGGAGATGTTACTGAACTGAGCTCAGTGATGGTAATGATGGTAGATAATAGTGATTTGATCCCTATTAATCACCATCAACCAACCATTATCTACCAGGTGGTTTCATGGTGATTCATGGTAGATCATGGTAGGTTGATGGTGGTTTCATGGTGATTTTCTCGGGATTCAACCGACCTTGAGTCACTGAGTGCTCGGCTGCGAGTCCAAGACCTAGTTGGTGCTCAAGTATGAGCAAAAATTGGGAAAACGATGAAACATATGGGTTACCCTCTGGTAATTTAACGTAGCTATTGAAAATGGCCATTAATAGTGGATTTTCCCATTAAAAATGGTGATTTTCCATAGCTATGTTAGTTTACCAGAGGGTATATATGGCTTATACATCTGGGTAAATTATAACGACCTCACTGTGACATCACTGGAATCATGGTTAGTAAGGGAAATCATCCCCAAATGGCCTTAGTTCAGGTTAGTGAATTATTATAATTTACCCAGATATTTTCACTATAACTTTATGTTCTACCTCATCATAGGTATCACTTCTATCATGGCTGGGCATTTCGTAGAGGATTTTCGTGTCGCAAAATGTTTTTTTTGCGACTGGTGGTCTCTCCGAACATGGGTGGGTGATACTGTTTGAGGTGACGTGTCCATGAAGCAGCTATGAACTGGTGATTCTTTGTTGGTTTCAACCTGTATTCCAAAAAACCAAGCATTGGTCGCGTCCACACGTCGCCAATTTTTACGTCGTGTGCTGCTCTATCGACATGGTGGTTGGTCATAAGAGTCATAAGTGTTACATAACTCACCAAATCTGGTTGGTGGTTTGGAACATGTTTTATTTTCCATAATATATGGGATAATCCTTCCCATTGACTTTCATATTTTTTCGGAGGTGTTGAAACCATCAACCAGACATATATTGTCGAGTTCTGTTGTTGAATCCTTGCTGATCCTTTTTTTCTTTGTCGATTTACATCGTGAAACGATTGAGTCGCTGAGCCAGTCTTTGTTCGTCACCAGATCCCAAGCGCAGGACGATGCTCCGGGACTCTACGTCTTGAAGAGGTCACCATAGCGACCGAAGGGTCTGACTGAAGGTCACCATAGATCAATGGCCATTCCAGGATCCTAAAATGGAGGTACCTAGCATATATAAGGCCTATATAAGGCCTATGTAAGTGAATATCACCACAAAATATGGCCAGAAATATGGTACTAACGTACCTCCATTTTAGGATCCTGAAGATCTCCCATTGAATAGATAGCCTGTGTCATCCAACATGCAACATGGACATGTCCCCAGCCATGGTTGGATGATTAGACCAGCGAACTAAACCTTCATTTGCTTCGGGGATTTTCCATGATTTTCCAGTCATAGTGGTTATGGATGGTTATGGATGGTTATGGGCGTAGCAATGCTTCGCTTCTGACTTGTGAAATCTGCCGTGCTGGGTTCAATTCACCCAATTAACCCTAGCTGGAAGATCCCTTCTGATCCCGACTTGATGGGAAACTAATTGCAAATATTTACAAATGGGGGAATTTCATGGATTTTACACATCTACCAATGTCTACCAAGATTACATCTCATGAAGGTTTCTAATCCTCTAATCTTCATGGATTTTTCATGGAATTTCATTTGCAATCCTGTACCTTGATCAGAATTGACTTTCAGTTTGGAACCAAGATCCGACTCAATCAGTTTTTCATCCATGGTTTACTTATATAGCATTCATAGGGGTGTATGTATCAACCAAGAAACATCACTAGGGCGGCCAATATTGTAATCATATACATATATATTAATATATATTACATATATATGTATTACATATATATATATTATATATATATATATATATTACATATATATTACATATAAATATTTATTATACACATTATATCATAGAAGTTCAAGTGTAGCACCAGTGGGTTTTTCCCTCAAGAAAGCCATCTCATGGTCCCATGATAGGCGCCTTTTTAGGGCCCCTGTTTTGGAATGGCGCACAACGGATGGAGAATGATTCAACCATATTTGGTTCTTTGAAATTCTTGCTTGTGCCATTTATGTACAACTATATGTTTTTCAACCCTATTACAACCATAGTTGATAGTCAACTGTTCTTTTTGGTTCCTTGAAATCATGTTGAAGTTCAAGCATATTTGGGATGAAAATCCCAACTAATCAACTAGTTGTCAATCTGCTTGAGATCTTCAGATTTCTTGTATCGATGGCTCAACCAGAAACAAGTCTTCGAATCGCCAGGATGGTCTTCGTTTCGCCCAGCTGTGAAAATATCACCCCAGAGGAGGAGGAAATTCTAGAGGAGTTGGAAGAAGGCGTGGCTGGATTTCGGTTTTTGTTGGCCAGTTCTTCCATTATTCCCAACCTGCCAGGGGCACGGGGGTCGCATTTGCCCCTACCTCATGTGGGGTCGCATTTGCCCCTACTCAAGGTGGAGGTAGGGGCGAATGTGACCCTGGGGTAGGGGCGAATTTGACCCCTGCTTTTTGTGTGGGAGGCGCAATAGTTTCAGAGCCCAGCTGAGATAGTCATTTTTACGTTCTCATTGTGAGACGTTGTAAAATCCATTTCAAGCAACTCCAAGACGCTGGAAGTTTCGTTGTAACATCCACTTGAAGTCACTTCCAAGACGCTCTGGATGTTAAGTTGCAACGTCCAGTTTAATCAACTTCCAAGACGCTCTGGATGCTACGTTGTAACATAACATCCATTTCAAGCAACTCCAAGACGCTGTGGATGCTACGTTGTAACATCCATATCAATCAACTTCCCCGACATATTCAATAGTGAGGCAAGCGACTCAACCAATGTCCACAAGTCCCCCCCCAACCGATGTCCCCAAGTCCCCCCTAAATGTCCCCAAGTCCCCCCTAAATGTCCCGTGTCCCCAGGTCAAACCCTAAAAGGTTGAATGGCATATTCAATGGACAGGATAGTGGGGTAGGGGCGAATGTGACCCCTTTTGGAGTAGGGGCGAATGTGACCCCTGGGTAGGGGCGAATCTGACCCCCGTCCCCCTGCCAGGTGAGGGTCTCTAGATTTACTGTACCAGGAGTGAGTAGGAGTGAGTACAAGTAGGAGTGAGTAAAAGTAGGAGTGAGTAAAAGTAGGAGTGAGTAAAAGTAGGTGTGAGTAAAGGTAGGAGTGAGTAAAAGTAGGAGCGAGTAAAAGTAGGAGTGAGTAAAAGTAGGAGTGAGTAAAAGTAGGAGCGATTAAAAGTAGGAGTGAGTAGGAGTGACTAGGAGTGAGCAGGAGTAAGCAGGAGTTAGAAGGAGTGAGTAGGAGTGAGGGAGTGAGTAGGAGTGAGCAGGAGTGAGCAGCAGTGAGTAGGAGTGCGTAGGAGTGAGTAAGAGTGAGTAGGAGTGAGCAGGAGTAAGTAGGAGTTAGGAGGAGTGAGTAGGCCAGAAAGAATACCAGAATAGATGCCAGAAAGAATGTCAGAGAGAATGTCAGAATATATGTATATATATATATACTTCCAGATGATATATCAAAAACTATGTCAGAATATTGCGTCAGGGTGGGGATCGCTCGAAATAAGGTATTTGTTTTGAAGAAAAATCATCCCATGAAGCGGAGAAACCATGGTGGATGTGAGTGGGGAGCTAGGGGATTTATAGTTGGACATTTGGTACCATTCACCATGGGGGTGGGAACATTTAGTGAACCGGGAATGGAATTCGGATGAGAAAACACGGGATACCAACCACACGGGCGATGGCACGGGAGATCATCGACGCTCCATAGTTTGGACCAGCATTTACTCCGAACAAATAGCTTTGCCTGAAAATGTTGGGGAAACCACCCTAAATCCATTGGTGAATGATCATTTCCCCAAGAATGGCCATTGAAAATGGGTGAATCACTAGACTCAGAGTCAAATCATGCAGTCTTGTAGGTAATTCCATTGAATATGGATATGGGCAAGGTTGGCTATGCCTTCGGCCGAGCCGACCTGATAGGCATGATACTTGATCAGCACAAAATTTCTGCACAGAATCATAGAAGCCATGTCCATTGCACATATATACTATTATCAGTAGTTCTCAACACCAGTAGTTATTGAAGAAAAACATATGTTATAATATATGTGATAATATGTGTAATACGTGTTATGTGTGTCTATATATATATGCTGTATATATATATATCTCTCTCTCTCTTTTTTATAGAGATTCTCGACTCAAAGTGCCCATTTCCCATCAGGGCTTTCCGCTGCCTGCAGGGAAGATGGTGCGCGTGGAGGAAATCGTTCAGCTGCCGCACCAGCTGCGGGTGCGCGCGCGCTTGGCACATCCAGCGGGCTGGATTACCTTGCTGAATCTGGAGACGGGAAGGCCCCTGGAACCCCGGGAACCCCGGGAAGGCCGAAGTGGAAAATCCATGGGAAAAAGTGGAAAAACCTATGGAAAACCATGGAAAACCCATGGGAATCCAGCCTAAAATGCTCTGTCAGAGGTTTTGTCGTGAAAAATCATGGAAGTAAATGGTGGATTTCCAACTGTTCTGGGAGATGGAAACCATTAAAAAAAAATGATTTAGGCACGGGGATATGTGGATTTGTCATGGGATTTATAGCCAGCTAAGTTGGTGCAAATGACTCCAATAACCAGGGTTCATACTTATCACAATATGGAGGTGATATAGTCGGAAAATATGGATATGATAGAGATACGACCCATGACTTGCAGGATTATCCCACAGATCTTAACTGGTGATCGTAACAGGGGTTACTTCACGCACTTGTACATGGGATAACCCCCAGGAAATGGGGACTTACTAACCTGGCTTAATCAACAGATCCTCCAAGTATGGCACCATGGCTAATACTGCTGATATTATTGTAGATATGGGGATGTGTTGTTTTTTATATATATATATACACAAATGTATATACAAAAAATCAGTTTTTGAGTGTTGTTTTTTTTGTTTGAAAAAATCATCATTAATGAAATATATCAACTTGGTGAGGACTAAAAATCCCACATATCATATCAATCCATATAAATCCCGAGAAAAAAACATAAAAATCTGGGTAAATTTCATCACGACCCTCACGTCGCGACCGAACCCTGGGAATCATGGTTTTCATAAGGGAAATCATCCCCTTTTATGGCCGCAAGATTCAGGTTGGTGAATTATTGTAATTTACCCAGCTCTATAAATTAATTATTATAATAGTAGATGATTTACCCAGATATATTATCCATATATTATCCATATACTATCCATATCCCATTGTTATCCCAACCACTAAATATAGGAACCATTGGGATTATCCATATAAGATTTTCCCAGTAAAACCTCCATTTATGGTTGGGATTTTCCAGTTCGCTATGTTAGTCATAACCAGATGGTATATTTCTCTTGGTGAAAAATCACCCTTTTCCCATGGCCAGTTTGATCTCGCCATGGCCAGTTTTTTTAATCCTCGCCAGGCGCTGGGCGACGAAGGCGGATGAGACCTTGCCGGAACAGCCAGGCGGTGGGGAAAGCTTCAAAACCACGTGAATTGATCGGTTATTATAGGTCATTTATGGGAAATCTATAGGAAATCTATTTCGGAAATTATAGGTTATTATAGGATGTTTTTTAGGATTTTCCCAATCTATGACCATTGGTAATATATAACTACATTTTTTTGGGCCCCCCAGTTCTAAGTTGGTTTTAAAAACCACCATGAATACAGTTATAACTAACCAACTTAGGAAACTCGTTCGGGGGCCCCACTTTGTAGCTAAAAAATATTGTTGGAAACTTAGGACAATAAAACTGGCTGTTATAGAACAATAGGTTCAATTATGTTCAATATTTAATCACTGGCCATCTCAGGAACCTAAATTGGAGGTACCTACCATATATAAGGCCTTTGTTTAAGGCCTAAATTTCAGGGACCAGGGAATACCAGAAAATATGGCCAGAAATATGGTACGCTTACGTACCTCCATTTTAGAATCCTGAATTTCCCATTGATTTAAGAGACCCTGGAAGTTGATAGCTTGTGAAATAGGGAATTATATATGCTGCCTGGTTACCTGGATCCACATGGATTGTTGGGGATTGAACAAACACATAGTGAAAGCTATCCACCAGCTGGGAAATGATTTTCATGGGATTTTAATGGGATATTTGATGGGATTCTTATGGATTTTGATATGATTTATTCATCAATATTTATTGACGATACCATACGATACCCCTGTTGATGAGGATCTAACCCTGGTTGACTAGTTAGTCAACAATTCGTAAATGGGATGCAAGCATCATGTTTTAAAGTGTTATTGGGGCGTTAAGTGCCAAACATATGGAGATATCATTGGTACATAGGGGCCCTAGGGCGGTCATTAACCTGCCCCTTCGCAGTGGCTGCTAGACCTGCTGTTTGGGGCGATGATCATAATTCAGGAGCTGGGAATGTTTGGAACACTGATGCGATTTGTAGTGATGGATACCCTCTGGAAATTTAAGATAGCTATTGAAAATGGCCATAGAAATAGTGGATTTACCCATTGAAAATGGTGATTTTCCATAGTCATGTTAGTTTACCAGAGGGTACTGATTACCCTATGGGAAAGTAAGATAGATGTGGAACCCCCATGGTTTTGTCTGGAAAATCTGGAAAATCATCTACATCTATGGTGGGGTGGGTGTTCCACATCTATGTTCGTTTACAAAAGGGGGTCATATCCTGGGGCATCTTGGGGCTATTCATATAACAATTTGGCTATATATGAATGCCAAACCTTACTGACTGTTATTTGATTGTTATTCACCCTTTTTTTTTGGCTATATGGATTTTATACATTGTTCTATAGCCAGTTTCAGAAGGGATAGCCTTTGGTCATTGAACAGTTTGCTATGTAAAATCCACATGAACATCGTCGGTAAATCGGTAACTTCCACGGCTTGGCCAGGGGCAAAATATTGGGGCCATGGCTTCAGGCCTCTACGAACTGCTGGCGCCTGTCACTGTCTCGCCCTCTGCAGCCCTGTTGATGCCAAATGATGAGCAGGTCCAGTGACACCAGGGGCACCTCCTCTTACTTTGCCACAGAGGGGTCACAATTTTGGTCCTTCAACCTCGCAATTTTGTGTACAATGTGGTGCCCCCCAAGTTATAAGTTGATATTCCCATTAACTATAGATATACCTATAAACCATAGTTATTGGAGTTATGTTCACCAACTTAGCTATCTTGGGGGCACCACCTTGTAGGCATGTTTGGACAATTTGTGATTTGTCCAAGCTTGCAGCCTTGCAGCTGTGTGGATTCTTGCTTGTCCACTTCTATGAGATTGTAATGATATAACCTTAGTTATAGGAGTTATAATCCCATTTATAGCTGTTAAGGGCCATAAGTGTGGGGATATGCTGGGGATATACCATGAAAATCCATGACACTTGTGGATATTTTGTTGGGTTCTCAAATCCCAAAGTCACCATGGTTCTTAAAACATACGAAGTTATGGTCATGGTGACTGGATGATTTGGGAAACCCCCGATGGATTGGAATAGCAGAAATCCTCAGCACTCTACATATGGGGGTCGTTCTAAAACCTTCCTCTTAAAGTTTAGTAAGCGGCTTTGTTGAGAACTTTTGGGTAGTATATCAATTATACATATATTAGGTTGATGGTAATTTCTTATGATTCAGCCAGAAAAAAAACATCTATCACAAGGATTGACTTGGTTATACCCTGGAACGTATTGATGATTTTGGAAACAAGTCAGTGAATGATTCATCATTCTCATCATTCTGCCATTGTCAGGGTGCGTTCAATAAACCCAAATCATCCAAATCCACAGTGGCCCTAGTCTCTACCTGGGATGACACTTCCCCATTGACCCCATACTGTCATGCTGAAAAGGCATGTCTCAGAACTCTACTAATTATAGCTGGGATGATTGGGATGATTCCTATGAAGGTCTCTAGTTATATTTATATATTTCTTCAGTGGCTTTTTCCGATTTCCGATAGCACCACAAAGTTCTTCGCGCCCTACCAGCGCCGCAGGTGGTGGAGGATTTAGAGAAGTTCAGCAGAGTTCAGGTGCTGGAAATCCTCAAAGTCGAGGAACGCATTCGCGGCCGCGTGGCAAATCCCTCTGGCTGGATCACGCTGCGCCACGCGCAGAGCGGGCAGCGCTTCGCGCGGTTCTTCGCGTGACGGTGGACCTCTGGTGGTTGGCCAACGGACACGTATCCGTTTGATGTTCACCTCAAACCCATAGGATCCATGTATGGTATATATGCTAACATTTGGGGTATATTGATGGTAAATGTTACCATATATACCATACATGGATCGTATGGGAAATGAATAAACCCCCAGTTTACGAAGAATTAGGGGTCCCAATTTGACTGATTAGCAATTTGAATGTCTAGTTGTTTGGGTACCCCCAATTCATCAACAGAGTTTTGTGTTCGGGGTTGACATAAGCATTCGAACCTTGAAAAATCGGAAAAATGATATGATGCAATCCACAGAAATGATGGTTGATCGATGGTTGCACATGGCTTGATGGACTGGTGGAATGAACATTATCGAGTTGTTTAGTGAACTGAAGCCTTATCAACCAATCAGTCGCTATACCATGGTATACCATACATGGGGTTCCGAAAAATGGGCTAGCCATGGCTACATACAAGGTCATGGATGACCATACTAAAGTGTTGATACATATATTGAAGCAACCATGGTGACTTGGTTGGGGATCCAACAATTTTTTTTTGACTAACATCTTGGTCACCAGTGGACGAGGCTCATGTGTCGTGCGAAAGAGCGCCATGATTCCCAGTCGCTTAGCCAGTTGGATCAGTTCAGGAATGATCTTTTGTCATCCAACAAAGCCATTCTAAAAATAACCCTACCACATCTATGGCTTATAATATCTTATCATATCTGACAATCCCCAATAGATTAAAGTACAACTCCCTACATGAACCAACCAGGCTATAACTTTCATGGCTCAGATTTTCTGAGTCGAGCGGCTCGGTGTGCTGAATAGCCAAGCAGCATCCATTGGCCGCTGAAGATCTCCACTACGGACGTATTGTTACCATCTTTGTCAGACAGCTGTTCCTGTGGTGAAATCGATGAAAGTTTGATCATTTTTTAGTGCTGAATGCGAAGAATCCCTAAGTTCGGTCCATGTTTGCGTCGATGGAAAGTTTCATCCTGTTTCCAAGCTCCAAAAATGCGGCTCATGGAAGCACGGACATCCTAGATGCGTCTAGCTCATCGTAGGCAGGTTTGATCCATCCGGAGCTGAAGGAACCGCGGTGAGACCCTGGTTGCTGGTCAGCTAAGGCAAAACCCATGAAAAACTGGATGGTTTCTGGTTGCACGCTTAGGTTTCGAAATGTTTCTCATGTGGTAAACCCAATAATACACCATCCCCAAAATCACCATCTTTGGTGGTAAAAAAACGTTCCCAGTCATGGTAGGTTTATGGCATTGGGTTGCTCAGGGGAGCACCAAGAATCCAATTTCTTCAAAGCAACAGTCCCAGGTACAGTGCCGCTATATGCCGCGATATTTAACGCTGTTTAGGGCCAGAAGTGTACAAGATTGTTCCAGATTCTGGGGTTGAATGGGAATATCTTCCCGGGTCAGGCTTCCCGAGTCGGGCTGCTTTAACCGAGGATATCCCAAGATCTTACAGGTCTCTTTATGGATATGATATGGAGATTTGCCTCAATAGGGGATCCTCAAAATGGATGATGTATCATGGCAAATCCTATTAAAATGGGGTACCATCTGGGGTACCCTCTGCTAATTTAACATAGCTATTGAAAATGGTGATTTATAGTGGATTTACCCATTAAAGATAGTGATTTTCCATAGCTATGTTAGTTTACCAGAGGGTAGCCTTATTTTAGGACCCCCCATATGGCTCCAATTTCCAACTAACTTGAGTAGAATCATCTCAGCACTGCAGGCCCTTGAGATACCCCAAAATTCATCCTACCAGGGTTTTCACCGGGGTTAGCTCAAGCACCAAGCCAACTTTATTTTGGAAAGGTAGGTTTCGCAACAAAGGGGGTGAACACATATCCCACTCAGCGTTGAGCAAAGATATTTCTGCATGCATTGTAGCCGAACAGTTGGATTCATCAGCCGGCCCGGCAACTACGATGTTTTTACCGTCCCGTCATGTAGGGGTGGACCGTGGAACATGATTTGTTCTTGGAACCCACAGACGTTTGGAGAAATCAACAAAAACCACCTGTTGTGACTCTATCAGAAAGCTTGGCGTTGGATGAATTTACCAATAGTTCGTTCATGTTCGTTATATTATATAAACACATTCGCCCATGATATCCCCATTCATATCCCAATACATCACCATTTTCCATCATAAACGCTTAGATCCCTACCGCGGGTAGCCCAATCGCGTCATTCCGCGGAGTCAACGCGACGTCAACGCTCCGGCAGGGTGTTTGAATGTAGGCCGCTGTGATGGGAAGCCAATCTAAGAGGCCAAACTGGAACCTGGGTCAACCTTTGAGAAATACTTAAGTACTGTCTTTTGCTATGGTAAAACTATGTAAAACCTTTTTTAAATCCATAACACATATATGTAAAAGATAGATTTGTAGGCAGGTATCTAAGATTTACCATGATTAAACGTTACTAGCCTCCGATAATGCAACATAGCTTTGGAAAATGGTCCATGTGTAGATGATTTAATTACCTATTAAGCATGGTGATATTTGATAGCTATGTTCCTGTTAAATTGCCATAGGGTATACCTGGAATATATTGCATGTTATATCGTAATTATATTCATTCGTAAGTAATACTCTACCCTAAAAAGAGAAACACATGGTACTAGATTAGGCCCTGAAAATGTATTCCCATCCCCCGTTGCTTTTAGACACCTCCATTTTATGGTCCCAAATTGTGGTTTCATCCCATACGTGTTACCACGGTTTCTGCGGGGTGTTTAATATTGTACACGACGTGTGTATATTTACACAATTGACATATAACACGCCATATCAGAATGAGTTGACATATTATGTAATCAAACCTGATTGAATTCCTGTAAGAGATGCTTTGCTAAAGTCACTTGAAATCACCAATCGAAGACTCAAATCATGGCTTAAAAGAAGATGTTGCGGTCGTGTGAAGTATTTCTGGGCCAGGACGTGCTCCGCAAGTTCATTGCCCTGTCATCCAGCCTGGTGAATATATGCTTCAGACGTTTAGGTTTTGAACGTGTTTTGAGCTACCAAATGGTAAACTAACATAGCTATTGAAAATGGCCATAGAAATAGTGGATGTTCCCATTAAAAATGGTGATTTTCCATAGCTATGTTAAATTACCAAAGGGTCCCAAATTGTTGATGGCCCCTATCTTTTGGCTTCCCACGGATTGCAACTCAGCAACTTGCACCTCCCATGACCTCAAATGAGGTCGCGGTTGCGCGGTTGTGTGCTGCAACTTGCTCCAGATTTTAATGATGGAAGGTCTTAGCCTCACCCCGTAGCAGCCCCTACGGGAGTGCGGTCCATCGATACATTTTTCGCTGCGAATCCAGCAGCATTTTGTAGCTGCAACCAGGTTGCCACCTGGAAGTGTGAGTTTGATGGTCTATCAATCTATATCACCATTTTTATATTCAAGAGAAGAACATCCTGGGTACAATTGCTGCACACCCCATTTTCAGACCTACCCAGGGACCCAGATTGGAAGTATTTCCTGGGTTTATTCCATTGATAGCTGGGGAAACTGCTCCCACTTAGTAACCAGTTGCGATTCTAGCGCTATGGAATGTGTGCTCACGTGCGGCCCCCGGGGCACAACTCCAGCTGTGACATCAATATGGATTACGTTCGGAACGCAAACCTGCAACATGACTGGTTGTTGGTTTCAAACATTTTTTATTTTTCCATTTCATATATGGGATGTCGTCCTTCCCATTGACGAACTCATATTTTTCAAGATGGTTATTGCACCACCAACCAGATTATTTTACCATGTTTTACTATACTTACCCTACTTATCCCTACTTTAGCTTCAACATTCGACCCATTGAACCGAACCGTAATATGTAATTCACAAATGTGTAATTCACAAACCGAACATCGAACCGTTGAACGATGAACTCCGATGGATCAAAGCAGCAATCGCGAGGTCACAAAGAATGGATCCCTTGGGCACGAAGATTTGCCAAGGATAAACACTTTCAACAGAGGCTGATGCTATGGATCAATACACTTTGCAATCTCCAAAGCATGAGTACAATCTTTTAGGGGGATGAACATCCATTTACAGTACCAGCTATTTTGATGTTCACCAGTGGTAGTTGCACTGCTTCAAAAGCTTATGACCATAGAAAAATATGGCCTCTGTGAACATCCCAATAAAGCCCATTCTGCTGATGTTTGGCATGTTCACCAGCAATTTTGGTAGGCATAGAGACTGACGCGGTTTTTTTTTCCTTTTTGCAGCCCTAATCACCCCAATGTTGGAACGCGAGTTTGACCGAGTGGCGTCATTGCTCAGCCCTTTTTGGTTGCAGCTATCAACAGATATCAGATGAAGGTCGCTCTGGCGCGTGTTGGGCAAAGGGACCAACGCAGTTGCGCTTCACAACTTGGAAAATGGACATGCACAGGCTGCGGATCTATTTGGATTAAAATGGATTATATATACAATGGGATTTAATATCTAATGGGAATATAGCGGGATTAAGTGGATTATAGTCATCTAGTCCCCTTAAACCACCTCATATTTAAAAATATCTTAGAAAAATACACCGCACATGGATCCAGATGGCTCCCGAAATAGCCAGTCAGTTAAGATCACCATAATTTATAGCTGCTGCAGGAATTCCTATCGCCAGAGGAGGCAGAATATATTTGAATCTTTAAGGGGAAAATCATCACATCTAAAGTCATCCTGGAGAAGATAGAACATGGAATCTCAAAAAAACACGAAGATAGGAATATCTTTGAACATTCTGTATTCTATCCACTTCAGGATTATTATCACTACATATTCAGAGGTACTGATGTCCCCAAACGGTTTCTGAATTCTCTTCATCGGGCTTTGAGCCGACGACAGTCGTCGACAGCAACAGGGTAAACCTTGGTAAAGGGTAGGTTCATGAATTATGAACAATGTCTTGCCATGCAGCAATGGGGGGGCTATTTTGATTCCCAACTAAGAATTTGCATGTTTTTTCAATGGATTCGGATAACAGATTAGCCAAGAAGTTTCTCCATGGACGTTTCAGGAACCTAAAATTGGAGGTATACCTACCATATATAAGGCCTATGTAAGGGCATGTAAGGGCTAATTTTCAGGGAATATCCCCCAAACATATGGTGCACTACGTCCATTGTAAGGTCCTGAAATTCTCACTGAATACTTGTGGGCGCATTTCTAGCTGGGAAAACCATCATATTCCCCATTATCATTCCAATACCATTCCAATATCGTTCCAATATCATTCCAATATCATTCCAATAATTACCCCAATATTATCTCAGCTTCACCCACATTCACCTCTTTGCGACTTTGGTGAGTGGCCCATGACTGGTGCGAGTCTTCAACCAGTGTCCACTGGTTGTGGATCTCATGAAATGGCAGTGATAGAAGTTTTCTGTATGGCTTCATATAATACATATGTATATATAATTAACTTTACAGGTATAATATACATATATATATACACATTATATATATATATATATTTATACATAATATAATATAAACTATGCATGCATACATGTATCGATCTATCTATATTATACATGGATATTGTTAAACATTCTTTGACACACGGCAAAAATCCTCAAATCACCAGCAGATGATCCCCGGCATCCAGCAACCGGCGACCCTGTAGTGATAGCCTTGATGTATAGCGATGGACAATGATAGAAATAGTCATGTTGTATATATTCATATTATATAATTTTATAATGATAGTATATGATATGTGTATATATATATATATATATTGTATATCTTTGATATACATTTATAATTATATATATGTGTTTAGTGACAATAAAGCCTAGCAGTGGAAATCTTAACCCCTGGGGCCCTGCTTGGAAATTGTAGGAACATCAGCATGGAAATCTTCGGAAGTGGAAAGTTGTTTAATTACGGTGGGTGGGTGGGTAAGCACCTTTGGGGTGGTGGATACCCTCTGGTAAATTAACATAGACCCTGAAAATCACCAATTTTTAGAGGAAACTAGTCTTCCAACCCCTATCTACCAGGGTCTATGTTAATTTACTGGTGGATATCTCTTGTTGGTTGGCGAAACTTACCACTGCAATCTTTTTTTGGGAGCACAACTAGAAGGCAACCTCTCGGCGCCATGGGGCAATCCTCCGCAATGGGGCAGCATTGCAACTGTGCGCCCAGCCTCTCCGTGCTGCATGTGAAAGGCCGCTGGCCTTTCTAAAACTGGGCTGTCTGAAATACTCAAAACATCTCAAAACTTTAATTGGATGGGAAAAGTTGCAGCAAACCACTTTATTTTGTTGACTCATTAGCATTTATCAAAATCAACCAACTATGAGTGAGGATAGTCCGTTGATGAATGCGTGAACTAACCACATGTAGTTCTAAGCAAACGTTTGTACCTGGGAGGCACCACTTTTTGTGATACTCATCCAGGCACTGCTGGTAGAATCCTGTGTAGCTGTATCCACCATTTTTTGAGACACTCCCATATCATGTATTCCCAGATTATTCCCATATACTATCTTAAAATGTATGTATTACGTATGGAATTTTATTTCATATTCTGATATATCCATGATATGTTCATTTTATTATAGATATATGTGTAGAGTTACCCCGCAAAAGACAGAAAGGTCAATTGCCACTATTTTAGTAGGACTCTGCTTTTCTATTTTTTTGGGATTACTATATAGGCAATCTCTGTGGGGCCCCCCAGTGATGTTTGTGGGCTGATAAACCCCATGATAAACAATAGGTTGGAGTTACAGTAAATTGCACCAAGCTACCTATTGTTCGGGGGCTGTATGATATCTTTAATTTAATATGAGACCATTATAATTTTTAATCCATCACAACATTTTATCCTGTATATATATATATAGATAATCCCATTGTCAACAATGAGGTAGGTTTATTACTGTATTGGGTTTACCCCATTGTATAGGTTTTGGGTAATTATATCAATTTCAAATGGGTGGTAAAAAAAAACAAACATAGGTTCAGAGTAAATTAACTCAATTATAGATATTCCCACGGTACATCTTACACATATTTACATTATATACAAACATTGTATGACATCAACTATAATTTTGACTCTGTGTTGATTTACAGTATATGTATGATATAAGTTTATAACATACAATTTGCATTAATCCTTAGTAATATATGGGAGAAAAACTCCCATCCGCCCCATGCCATGCGCAGGTCCCTGCTCTTCAGGAGCATCGCCTTGCGGAAGCCCCTGCCGCGCCGCCGTTTCTGTCGCCGAAGCCGCCGTTTCTGTCGCACAGCAAAGGATCCAGGTGGATGAACTGTGGTGAGGATGAGGACGCCATGTTTTCAATGTTACCCTCTGGTTATTTAACATAGCCATGGAAAATGGCCCATTTATAGATGATTTTCCATAGCTATGTTAAATAGCCAAATGGTAATATATATTATGATACCCTCTGGTAAACTAACATAACTATGGAAAATCACCATGCTATTAATGGGTAAATCAACTATTTCCATGGCCATTTCCAATAGCTATATTAAATTCCCAGAGGGTATATTATATGTGCATATTCATAATATGTATAATTATAATATGTTTACAACCATGTTGATATGGCTTATAATGGGGGTAAAACTGGCTGTCATGTTTACCATCCCCCAGTTATCACAATCTTTGGGAATGGTGGTATGTTTACCATTCCCCGTCATGGCTGGTTTATGATTGTTTTAGCCACATTATAATATTAGATATGATGGGAATGATATGATAATATATATGTATATTATATCTATATATATATATGTCATGATATGATGGTCTTGTAATGGGAATAAATATTGTACGAATATAAGTACAAGTGAGGGCCCCGTTTACGATAGAATCCATAGGAAATTTTGGGATCAAATGGGATTTATAGCTGATCTAGAATCTATGATAGCTAAGTTGGCGCAAATAACTCCCATAATATATGGTTTATTATGGTACTTATAACTTATAACTATAGTATCCACGGGGTTTGTAAATCAACAAACATCACTACGGGGCTCACATTGTAGCGATGTAGCCACAGACAACCATTATAATGCATATATATTATATATATTTATACATAAATAGATACTGTACATGAATATCCCTCTGGTAATGTGACATAGCTATGGAAAAAAAAATGAACATCACCAGTTTTAGTAGGTAAATCATGAAACCAAGCCAGGGCCTTTTTGTTTCCGATTCGCAAAGTGTAACACATTGCCAGACCGTGATTGGGTATCCTCTGGTAAACGTTCAGTAAGGGAGCCAGATGTCCCGCGATCTAATGGGTGAGGCGTATGAATGGATTAACGAAATTCCCGCCATCCCTATACCTACTATCTAGCGAAACCACTGTCAAGCGAACGGGCTTGGGATAATCAGCGAGGAAAGA
>Ga0126342_10004161_pt1 | contig 24474 bp, 21 predicted proteins | sample Cyp1metagenome_FD_92528 | JGI IMG/M metagenome (GOLD analysis project Ga0126342, IMG submission 92528) | Coral microbial communities from Lord Howe Island, Old Settlement Bay, Australia - Cyphastrea 1 metagenome | ecosystem: Host-associated > Invertebrates > Cnidaria > Coral ...
TGAGCTTTCTTTTCAGAAATTGGCTCGGAGTCTTCTTCGAAGGCTAGGGAGAATGACTGAGCTACTGTGCTCGAGCCTAGAGACTGGTCCACATGATTGTCACTCAAACATGCTGCTCATATACAGTATATATATATACAGTATATATATATACATATGTCTGATCGTGGTGCGTTTACCATTATTCAATCCTTCTTCATTATCAATACATCACCGATCTGGTCCAGCCAATCTCATCTGCGCCTCTTTGCGCCCTTCAATTTCGGACAACGAGGCACGGCGCTTATCGGCCTGGACGTCCAGAGCAGTGTTCGTCATTTTGGAAATAAACAAACCCTGTGGCCTTTGTGGCAGTTTGTGGCAGTTGATGATGTTAAAATATGTTAAAGATGTTGAAGTTCAATGTTTGGCATTATTTGGCCATATGTTTTAACTATTTGTATAAAAATGTATATGTGTGGCTATTCTAGCTATAAATCTACAGCCACCCAATAGCTGCACCTGTCGCTGTTGTCTCTGTCGCTGCTCCAGCTGCTTTGCTTCAACAGCTTGGCGGTCTGCCTGTCAACACCAAGTGGCAAGGTGCCCAAAAGGGGCCCCTTAAAAGGGGCCTTTTCAGGGGCTGTGGCCCACAGGTCACTGTGCCAAGTGATCCAAGTGATCCAAGTGATCCAAGTGATCCAATGATCTCCGACCTGTAGACGTTCCTGGTTCTGCTCAAAGGCAGCATCATGCTGCTCGCTCTCCTGCCTGCGTTTGCGACTGGGGAATGGTCGTGGGAGGTCGAGCCCCGGAACTTTCTGAAGCCACAGCTTGCACAGACATGTCAAATCAGTTGGGCACAAAATGGTAGAAGGACATGTTTGCACGACATGATGCTCCGTGGAAGGGTTGCAGCTGAAGTTGATTCGTTTCTGCCAACAACGACAAAGGCCATAAGAAATAAGAAAGATGTTTTTTGCTGGACGTAGCTATTAAAAGTATAAGTAGCAAGCAACGTTGGGTAGACTCTTTTGTTTCGATACAATGCGAACTAAGCGCACTTTTACCCACGAGAGTACCAGAAGCTTGGAGATACTTCGTCTTGACCTAATTCCTCTGGCAGTTGCATCAGTTGCTGTGTCACACTGTCAACAAATCCACTGAGCCCTCGACTTTTGCCGAGACTCCTGCGAGCCACTGGCAAGTCACACCGGTTCAAGTTGCTTGGATATGCATGGATTTGCGACAAAGACCCATAAGACAACCTGGTTAACCTCCAACTCAGACAAAAAGGGCGGGCACCTGTGATGTGGATCCCTTGAAAGCCGAATCGATGAACTCACCAACTTCACACCTTTTCGCAAATGATTCCGGCTGCTTCCTCAGCAGCTTTCCGTTTGCAGCTCTCTTCCCATCGGTGCAAGCTTCGCTGCCGGTGGCCTATTGGTGACGGCTCAGTTTTCTTTGGAGAATATTGACGGTCAAGTTTCAACCCGACCCTGAAGATTACAATAAACGGGAGTGATCCGAGAGACTGCTCGAAGATATGTTAAAAGGTTAAAAATATCTAAAGATGATTGATACTTACAATTTTTACATGCAGCTACGGCTACAGCTTGAATTCAAACTCCAAACCAAAGCAACATCTCTGAGCACAGCGCGTGCTTCCGCCTGCAGGGTGAGTGGCTTGCTGAATGTCAGCAGCTTGGCTCAGTTCATCTTCCGGCCTGCCGCTGCCGTTCCATTTGATCTTGTCGCCAGTGTTCATGCTGAGCATCTTGCTCCTACAAAGGCGGCATACAAAACACTCAACAAGATGTTGCATGATGCGTTTTGCATCATCCTTCAACCATTGATGAAAGATGATGAAAGTCAGTATGAAAAGCCCCAGACTGCCAAGGCCATTGAGCCCAACTTCTGCCAATTTTCTGCATAGTTCTGCTCCTGCATCGTCTCGATGTGGCGCATCTCTTCGCTTAAGGCGCGCCTGGATGGCCGGTCCCCCGGTCACACGTGGCTCCGACACCACCGTGGCACTTTGGACACCCCCACCTCAACCAGCGACTCTCTCGCCTGGTGCAAAACAAAAGTGGCCACAATTCCACAAGCCAAAGTTTTGCCACCACGAAATTCTACCTGATCCATCCTGATCCATCCTGATCCATCCTGATCCATCCTGATCCATCCTGATCCATCCTGATCCTTTGCACCGAGACATGAGGAACGCGGTCACCAGTCCATGTCACAACCACAGCAACTTGGATCCGGACTCCAAGCCACGCTCGGTCTGGCGACGCTCTTGTTCAACGCTCTCGCTGGCACACAACGACCTTGGCCAGGTGTTATGGTGAGTCCATGGGGTGTCCATGGTGTGTCCAGTCTGAGAGCTGATTCAACATGATTCCTGTGATCTCGATTGCTGTATTGCTGAGTTGAGCCTCACTAAGGCGAGAAAAGGAAACGTCCAAAAGTGGTTGAGAAGTCAAATTGTGTCTGGTTAGAATTTAAAAAAAAAATGTGGAAAAATAGAGTGAGCGAGCAGTTGTCTTTCCTCATCAGAGTTCCAAGCTTGCATTTGCTTGGGTTCGCTGGCGCTCAATCCAGCATACCCTAGACTAGAGGATGTATGATTATTCACCAAGCTATTGAAAGATAGTTTGTGGAAATGTTCCTTTCGTTTATTGAGTGAAGATGTTTGAAGTGGTGCCAATTGATCGTCAGGCTGGAGTAACAAAGTAGAGAGCCGACGATCAAAGCGAACGGGTTGATGATGGATGTGTTCACTCCCCACCCTCACTTTGCCAATGCAAAGAACAATTCTACACCCGAACGAGTTCCCCGACAAATTGCTGAGACTTAAGCGTGCGCTGCGACTTGTCCTATGGGACAAAATGCCAGTCAGGTGCTGAGGTGGAGTTGATTGGTGGGGCCTCAGGACCAAGCAGATTGTGCCCCCAACTACGATTGCTTATATCTTTCACCGGAAGTTGGAAGGTCAAAACCCAACTCTCTATCCGGCAATTGCCTCATGGTCTTGACGCTGGTACTTCGAGGTATTGAGCCCTGGAAGCAATGACAACGTGAGGAGATTCACAATTCACAGGTGCTAAACAAGTCCCTTTTTCCACGAAAGCATCCATAAACTCCAGATTGCGACAGATCAAGCGACTATAGGTGAGATGTATAGGAGTTGAAGTGTGGATCAAAGATGATCAAAGTATATCAAGGTATGGAAATCCTATGATTTCTACATCATCGAAATCGCTCCAACCATCGGTGACGGAGTGCTGCCATGCAAGGCCTCCATGGAGGAGAAGCTTGCCTGAAGCAGTTTGTGTCTGCATGAGAGGTGCGTCACTAAATTTCGCAGGCTACCTAATTAATCCTAATTACACGCTAGTAACTAGTACTTCTTATGTTCTTATTCGTTTAAGGTGTGCCTGTTTCAACTCACTTGAAGAAACTTTCAGGATAAGTAAGGATGGATAAGGTGAAATTGTGGTTGAACAGAAATGGGTGCGAAATCGCGGGAAGATATTTTTCAAGTCGTGCCATAGTGTGTGTGTTGGACACTGGCGAGGGACAAAGGGCACAACATCTGAGCCCCTGGCACTACGGAGCATCTGGTTGCCTTGGGATGCAAGTGATCCTAGTGGTGCAATAACATGCTGCAACCTTGTCGTACTGATTGTTGCATCCTCCCCCTCCTCCTCCTCACCATCGTCATCACCATAATCATCACCATCGTCATCGTCATCATCATCAACCATCATCAACCACCATCAACCATCAACCATCAACCATCAACATCATCACCATCATCATCATCAACAACAAAAACAACCACAACAACAACCACAACAACAACCAACCGCCATCATTACCATGATATCATCACCCTTCTCAAGGCTGTCACTCCAAGCCGACCTGCTGGGCCATCCAGACCAATGCGCGAGCCATCCGTCGAAGTGCGGTCCCGTGGACTGGCCTTGGAAGCCCAGCAGTTTCACCAACGGGCCAACTGAACCCCAAATCCCCAGGCCTTCTTGGCAGGGCTCGTAGTTTCCAAGGCCTAGCATAGATGGCAAAATGGTGCTAAAGTATGCAAAAGTGCAAAACAGCAGGATGCAGTTGACTGATCGGATAATTCGCTGCAAGATCTCAGGAAACGTTCAAGAACACATTCGTTTGTATAATATTACCCTAGTTCATAAGCTTTCCAAACTTCGTCACTAGTTTCGTCCTTTGTTTATCCTTTTTTCACAGCGTTTCACCTGGTTTCAGCGGTTTCGCCTGCATGCTCTTGCCACGTGTCAAGGTACCACTTTTGGATTCCCGCGACTTCGGCCGCACCTGTCGACAGGTCGAAGCGTCACAACCGTCACCAGTGAAATCCCCAGATCGTTGATTTCCGAGTGCCTCAAAAGGAGCTCCAAAGCCTCAAAAGCTTGGAGAAACTCCACCACGCTTACATCATCTTACATCCAACATAATAACATACATATGAGCTCATGTCTTGCATAGTACATCTTTTTATATCCATCTGTAGAACCCCTATATCAAAATGGCATAGGAGTTGAAGTTCAACAGCATGAAAACAACCAAGCTCCTCGCTGGGTCGTGCTTCATTTGCACCAGCAATGCTATCCTTGGGTGAGGGCCTTAATGCCAGAAGGGGTTATGAATATAAGCCGATTCTCTGTGTATGAGACAAAATGGAGATACCTCAAAATGGCAATGTGAATCAATGGAGAAAACGCTGATTCACCATCGAATTTTTGGTAAACACATTGTGAGATGTGTCTAATTGCCGCCCATGGCGATCGCTTCAGTAACCCACGGACGATTGCTCACCAAAGCCTCCTGGAAGCACCGGCCAGGTCTCCACCGTCTCCAAAAGAACAGAAAACTCAAGGGATTTTCAAAAAAAACTGCAGGCATGTTTCTATTTTGAAAAAAAAAACTGGAAACTCTAGGAATTCGTGGGGATGTTGGTTGATTTTTCATGGTGTCTTCAAGTAGTGGGATCCTTTGGAACGCTCCTGGTTCCAGTGGTTCCCACAGCCCCATCTCCTGGGCCACGGAGGTCGGCGTCGTTGTCACCGGTGACGCCGCGGCCACCACGGGCACCACGCCCGGTACGCCCGGTACCGTGGGCACCGCGCCGCGCCAAGGCGAGAAGGCGAGCTGAGTGGGAAAGGAGGGCGGGCTCATGGCCTCGAAGCAAATTGGAGATCTGTTTTCGATATCAATTGGATATAAGTTAGAAATAGTTAGAACATATTAAACTCACTGTATCCCGAACAAAAGGGAAGAGATGGGAGAAAAAATATGTAGATGGATATATACATATATAACTTGATATGTCTTTATATATAATACTTTATATATATAAGTTGATATAAGTTGATATAGTCCAGAAAAATGATGAAAGGACTTTGATCAGGTCTTTTTTGATCATACCATTTGATCCATTTTGTAGGGTGCCATATTTTGTCCTTACGCGGTTCGCAAGGCAGGGTTTTTGAGGCTAGGGGGAAGGAACAAAAGCTAGCAGGGTTGGTGAAAGAAAGTACAAGAAAGTGTGAATCATGCAGACATGATATGCCTTCATTCTAGTGGCCTAAAAAAAGACACCGGGCCAGAACGAAGCCCAAACCATCTGATTCTGAGACCTTTCTCTGGACGCGAAGGGGGATGTTGCTAGTATGGTGGTAGAAATAACATGAAATAACTGCACTGATCCGACCAGCCTATGCTAAAGCAAGAGGAACTTTAGTTACAACAATCCCTTGGCAATTTCACCTCCAACTAAACAGGACTGCCCTCTGCTGCCCCGCCTGCGGTGAAGACGACAAGCTGGGCACCGACGAGATGAATGTGAGCTTTGGACTACCAGCGCTGGCCGGGCTTGCGGCGCTGGTGACGCTCATGGGACTAATGGCGGCACCGCCTGAAACAGAACGGGTGGAGATGGAACCTTGAGACAAACTGATGAAAACTGACTTCATCTGAGTCTGTTTGAGTCTCTAAAATGCAAAACTTGATGCAACACCTGTTGCAAAGCTTGTTTAAACTGACTGTGTCGGACAACAAGAAAACAAAAAAAACATCAACTTCACGGCTTCACAGCCACCTTGATGCATTGCAACTCCTTGAGGCCATACCTTGGAGTGGCTTGGTCTAGTTCTCAGCTCACTGATGTTCACTGTCTCTCTGGGATCTCTTTGGGAACTAGCATGAACTAGCAGCTTGTCCACACTTCTGAGTATGTCGTGATGTCAATGTAGTCCTAGCTCCTTTCTGATCTTTCTGATAGACCAGATTTTTCCCTGGACACGGTCTCGCCTTTTTCGCATGGCATGTTTTCAGGCCCTGCCCTTGGAACATAGAAATGGCCTGTCGCCCAGCTGTTTCCCTTGTTAACCACATGTAACGACTATTCGCTACATGGCAAAGCGTTGCTCCAGGAAACCGCAACTCCGGGCCTTAAAGGTTCCTGTGACGATTGATATTGTCAGCTTTCCGGAGATCTTTCTCACAGTGGATTGTTTCAGGCAAAAAAAACATGGCGAAAAAAGTAAATTCAGCGAGCTTTTGCCCACTGCTGAACCGGACCACTTTTTGAGCCAAGGGATATTCTCAGAGCCGAACTTTGGTGGCGCCAGGAGATTGAGGTGTTTGAGGTGCCTTGTAGATCTTGGCGGCTGCAAGATCGGCCACAGATCTGATATTTGACATTGACAGAAAGGACATGAAAGGACAACCTTCTAAAAATCAATTGCTACGTTTGAAGGGAGCAAAGCACTGGCTCTGCCCTAAGATCTGGACCGATCTAATCACACTCATTGTGGCTTGAGGCGATTGAGGCCTTCGAACAAGATTCACTTTCCAACTCATGTGCTTTATAGGCGATAGCCTGCGACTTGGGATTGGGATTCACACATGAGCAGCTACAGGAAGAGGACAATGTCATCCCTCTGCGTCCCTTTTTGCGCATTCCCCCATGTAAACGCAATTTTTAGGAAATCATCCCTTAGTCGTCCCTTTGATGCTCCGCCCAATGTGAACGCCGCAAATCTTAAGTGTTTTCTGACACCAAACTTAGGCAATATGCCCCGATAATGTGGCATTTAGGTTGCGTTTTAATGGTCCAAAGTGTTTGCACAGGAAATTGGAGATGCAGTTCCAAAGTAAAACGGAGGAATTTCCCAACATCGATTCTGTTCGGTTTCAATCTCTTGGGCGAGGAGTGATGTAGGACTAAAAAATGGTTGAAGCCTTCCACTTGGAACAAATCCTAAACAGGTCACCCTGCAGCAACGCCTGGCCACCTGAAACTGCCCAGGTGAATGGCCCGCCTGCGCCATGGAGAATTTCGGGGACCCCAGAAGCTGCAACAGTGCTCTGGGCATATTACGCCAGCGTGATATCCAGCTGTCAACAGAACAGTTCTTTCATGATTTTCGTATTCGGATCAGAATGGTTACAGTACGAGTGCATTAGACGGCAGGGACCCTGTTGATTCTTGTTGATTGAATTCCATTCGATGTTACCCAGTTCGCTGCGCACCATGGGCGAGCCCACCACGCCGGGCACTACGGTATACCTTGGCCACCAGGCAGGCAGTCTACAACTGCTATAGCTCTCCATCAAAATAGATCAAATTACGATGATTCTTGGGCCTGGGATTTGACGTTTGAAGGGTGTGATTCGGCGTCCAAGGATTGACAGCATCTGTGAACCTCAAGGCTCTTCTCTCCAAGGAACATCTTGAGGAGACCAGGACTGTCACTGCCACAGCCACGCCCGAGCCAGAGGGCTGCCAGAGGGCTGCCAGAGTGCCGGACAAACATTTCTAGATAGAGACAGCAGTCCAATCTGAATCCAGGACCAAAGAATACCAAAGATTGCCAAAGTACATCAACGTACCAAAGCAGATCACTCAGGAGGTCAACTCCCATCACTTTTTCTGGACCGGCGATTGCCACTTCGCATCTCCGGCATTTTCGCACGGAGTTCGTCACCCCAGGTCTATACTCAATCTCCAGAATGTTTACATTCGATTTCTCCAAGAAGGGTCTCGCATCAGAAATGGTAGGTCCGAAAACTTGACAGGATTGCTTTCGTCTGTGACCAGTTTGCCCCGGCATTCTTGTTGGTTGCTCCTTCTCAAGTTTCTCTGGACATAAACATTCAGCCAAAAGCCAAGCGCTGGCTTAATCTTCCCACTCAAACCGCCTTAGATTGGCCACAGCCAAGATGGATGGCTGTCGAGATTTTTGCATTGCAAAATCCCTGGGTCACACACCTCTCCCGCCGCCGGGGTTGCGGACTCTTCGACCTACAGCAAGCAGCAGAAAAGCGCGCATCTGATGTTTCACACTGGCAAGCTTTCAAACTGGCCATTGTAGCAGTGTAGCACAGCATGTTTCACAGATTGGCAAAGGCTGGGAGCCGGTACTCAGATTTGTCACGCCTCCGTCCCTGGCTGGATGTGGCCGTCAAATCTGTCAAGGCTTCAACAGCTTTGCCAACAGACAATTGTAAAGAAGAAGAAGAAGAAGAAGAAAACTAAGAAAGAAGAAGGCAAAGATGAACAGAATACAATTGGTAATTCTTACTAATTTAATCTGAATCCAACTGAATCTATATATTAATTCTAGATATTCTAGTTTATTTCCTCGATTCCAGAACTGAAATGCGTTTGCGCCCCATCCCATAGCGAAGTGTGGCGTCACCCGGTCGTCTCTTCGCCGGTCGTCCCGCCGGTCGTCGCGTCGGTCGTCGCGCCGGTCGTCCCGGCGCCGGTCGTCGCGGCGATCGTCGCGGCGATCATCGCGGCGCCGGTCGTCGTCCCTACAGATGCAAAACGAGTCAGGAAAACAAGGTCAAAAACAAGGTCAAGATAGGTCAAGTTATTTGGTTCATGAAAAAATGTTATTGAAATTTGCTGAAATAGTGGAAAGGATACGAAATGTGAAGATCGCTGCAATAGTTCCAATCGTTTCCAATCCCATCTCTGGCCGTCCAATTGTCTCAACGCGCCTGCGCCGGCCAGCATCGGCCTGCATCGCATTTTCGCAACTGAAAGCAACCTACTTTTACAATCTGTTACATAGTCCATCAACAGTAATTCGTCCTTCTAAACAAAGACACCCGCATTTTCACCTTGCCAAATAGTCGGATTCCCTTCCATAGGACCAAGTCCCAGGTCATACTGCGACCGCGCCTGCTTGGATCGGGAGCGACGCCGCGGGGATCTCCGCTCCTCCCGGGCGGCACGGGTTTGCTTTTCCGCCTCTTCCAGGTCTTGCCTCGGTGGTAAACCCGCCACTGCCATAGACGGCGGGTTTAGCCCCATATTTCTCTTTACCAGGGGTGCTAAAAGGGTTTTTTTTTAACCATACCTCCAATAAAAGGACTGAATCTGGCGGTGGGGATGGCTGATGGGCTGATGCTGGGCTCGTGGGAGGCTTAGGGCATGACTTCCTTCTTTTGAGCTCTTCCTGCACTTTCTCTGCTTCCTCCTTCTTTTTCTTGAGCTCTTCCTGAACGATGCTGACCATGCTAAGACTTGTTATGGCTTGAAGTGTGACTTGCTTGGAACAATAAGTCAAGACAAAGAAAGAAGCATTCTGCCTGAGGATGTCCCATATTGTCCCATAAATAGAGGGGGCCTTTCTTGGTGAAGGGATCCCCCACACTAAGACTTCTTTGTTGCTTGGTTAAAAGGATCCAATATCTTCGACTCGTATCTACAGTAGGTAATCTGCTCAGCTGTGCCGCTGGACTTTTGGACCGTTGGACCCCTCCCTAAAGGGCCTTCTTTTGGTCAATGAACTCCCGTGGCACTCCGACCGGGCTCTCCTGGACGTGACAGCTCGGACTCACTTATCCACAGGACTTGCGTCGTCCGTTTCCGAGCAGATTCACATCCGTTGCTTAAGTTGATTTATTTTTCTCCGAGCTTCTCCAAATTTCAAGTTTTTCAATTCAAACTCTTGGATCAGTCAGGAACGAGGAAGCCTTCATTCTTGAAACCCTCACCATATCTATTCACCTCTTTCTCAACATTTCTCCATCTCCATCCGACTTCCAGCTTTCCCCAACCTTTCACCACCCCCACCTGTGCAGAGATCAAGTGCTGCCACAGCTCGGAGCAGAAGGGCCCAGCCTCGCTTCGCTACGGGGAGCGAGGCTAACTGGGGAGGTCCGGGGAGGTCCTGCTCCCACCTTGCGCTCCATGAAGCCTGTCATATTCACCTGGACCAGTGAAAGCACCAAAGCACCAGTGAAAGCACCAGTGAAAGCACCAGAAATGGCAAATTGATGCAAATTGGATGGGCAAGACTGGAAGTGTTTGGGGCTTGGCACCGTCTTCCAAGTGCGAATTGTGACACGACACAAGCCCTGGGTACGGCGTAGAGACCTTTCCCAACCCACGGCGCCTGCAACAGCTTTGGGTCCAGCCCCTTGTCCCCCGGCTCCGAGAGCTGCGCCACGCAGAAGCTGGCGGCGCTATGCTTGAAATATCTTGAAATATGGTTCATCGGATAACTTTTCGGGCTGAACCGTAAGTTGTACGAACCGTTCCTCAATATCCTCAACAGGTTGGTCTCTATGAAAAAGAGTTGAAGGCTGTGGGCTGGACATCTAAAGTTCTGCACCGTGCGCCCGAAACAAATCTGTCCTCTTTGATCCAGCTTTGATCCAGCGATCCAGCTTTGATCCAGCTTTCAACCCCAGGGAAGCCCTAGGGATCCGCACTCCACAACGATGTCATCCTCAAAGCCCAACAACTCTGTGATGCGCTTCGCAATCCACGGCTTCATGACATCCATGGAGACCTGGAATCCGTCAGGAAATTGGCCGAGTCTCCGGAGTCTACTTCGAGTCCACCTGTTTACAGATGTTTACATCACATCTCTTTTCTGTTCCGGTTTGGTCAACCATCAAAAAGCGGTTGCCGATCAAGTCGATCAACTTAGTTTCGGATATTTTCGGATGTGTGTGTGTGTGATGCACCCTCACAATATGTTTTCTTAGATTCTGTGCCTTGGACATGTCCACTTTCTGAGTATAGTGGTCTGGGAAGCGCTTGTTCTTCTCCATGTCCTCAAGGCATAGCAGCTGAATATTAGGCCTGACGCCTTGAACTCAGTAAGAAGTGAATCGATACCTGCCATCAATTTTAGCACGAAATACTTCGACAGTACATAAAGGAAGAAGATGAAACCATTCAAGGAATTTCCATGAATCAAACATCGGTGATGATCAGCATGATGCACGCCAACAGTATCATAGGATCATGATGATGATGCAAAAACATGGTCAAATCTGAGGCAGGAGTCCGGTAGGAGCATCTTTATCTGGTGACTTGTTATGAGTTTCCCGCCTTGATAATCTTTTGTTCGGCATTAACATGTTTCACCTGGCAGAGCCAGGCTTGGTGGGCCGTTGCCTTGGGTCAGCACCAGCTACACTTGAGCTATGGATGGTCTTCAGTGATGACTTTCCTGAAGGTCAGCTTGTAGTCTCAAGAAAGAGGTGGCCAAACCTTGAATCCCCCACACCACAACCAGCATTACTTCCAGCACTTGCAGAGCATTGCGTTGAGTACGCTAAATGCTTCGAAACCTGCTCGGACACGACTGACTGTACTCGATACCCAGACATGGCCTGATCGGTATTGGTACCACGGAAGAAGCCTGAAGACATGGCCTGACACGACATCTGCCAAAGATCACGCAATCGGTGGCATCTAGTCGACAGTTGGGACATGTGGTCAAGGTTGTGCCTCAGAGTGGTTTACCAAGCAACACCTATGTTTTATATAATTTCATTATATTTTATTGTGATCTTCTTGCGGTCTCTGGGTGGGACAAGTGGACTTCCGACAAAGCGCAGCGGAACCTTGACCTGCGGGTCACGGCCGCGCAGCCGCGCTCAAGGCCAATAGAGCTGTTGAGCCAAACCAGGTCAACTAGGTCTTTGGCTACACCCAAGCACAAGCTGTAACAGCACATCAACAAACAGAAACCATCAGAATCCCATGATCCACAGGGTCAGGCGATGTGCGGCGTGCACTCAGACCCCAAACCGACTGTCAACCGGCTGTGACTTTTTGGTTAGCCGCTGAGCGGTATGAATGCCCTTCAGCAGCCTGCGGGGGACTAAAAGATTAGGAATGCAACAACCCTTGATAGCTATATTAACTCCCCTACGGCGTATGTACGATTATGTAAGTTCGTGCGAATTTGTTCAAAATACTGAAAGTCATTCTTCAACAGTTGAGATTTGCTTAGTTACTATAGATCTTCACCATGCCAGGAATGTTGTACAAATGTCATACAACAAACAAAAAAATGCCAGATATGTGGTACATGTCGCATGTCGCATATCGCTGATTCTTTTGGCCTCTCTGGGTCCCTAGATTCCCCCACCATCCCCCCACCATGAAGCCTCCGGCATCATCGAATTCCGAGGTTGGCCCCATGGCCACCTGCGGGACCATCATTCCAAAAATCTCATGGTCATGGCTACTAAAGATATAGACCTATGACCTATTTCATCCTATTTCAAAATGGTACCTTAAATTACCCTTAAAAAAATAAACAGCCACCAAAGGGCCAAAGGGCCAAAGGGCCCAAAGGGCCAAGGGAGATATCTTCGACAATATACAGCATCGAACCCTGAACTAATTGATGTTGGAGGTGCCCAAAAGCACAAAAAACATCAAAAAAACACGATTTGTTTTAGAAACGGTGAGAAACGAAAGGAGAAACGATGAGAAACGATGAGAAACGTACATGGTTCAGGGATGTTCAGGTATGTTCGGGGTCTCAGCTCTCAGCTCGGTCTTTTTAACATCGTTCTTTCTTGGCAGATTGAGTCTTTGGCTCTAGCGCCTTGGGCGCTCGCTGTCGAAAAAAATTCTGCCAACTCCTTCCGTGTGCGATCGCCCTCAGAAGGGGTTGCCAATGCTGCTCACACTACTGACACTACTGGCTGCACTTTTGCTGCGGTTCAATGCTGACTCAGAGGACGGAGGCAAATTCACCAAAGGCCACGCTAGCCTCATACCATGCGAACTGGAGAAGTGCCGAGCTCTGGCTTGGAGATTGCCAGTTCATGAGTCCTGGATGAGATTCAAATCCTCCGTGCACAGTAGCTTATGTAGATCACACGCAAACTGCTGAGTCTGCCGCTTTCGAACCTGAACAAGTGTGGCTAGTGACATAGAGCAAGGCCGTCGGGTTGACTGGGACGCTGGTTTGGGAGAAACGCAGAAGGGAAATAGGGTATCAAAACACAGAAAGTGCCCTCCAACAGTAACTTTACACTTTCGCTGCAAGATGCGCAATATGCTCGCACTTGCCAGGCAACCGCAGATTCCAGTCACTGAAAACCAAAGCGCAAATGTTTCTCTCCAAGGTCTTCATTTCATTTCATTTCCACGCTTTCAATATTTTCAATAGCCAAAGATCAAGGACCCCGTCCCCTGAGGACGTCCCCTGAGGCTCTGAGGCATCTGGCATTCGAGCTCCAGAGCTGCTTGCTGGTGAAGCCTACAGGGACACAATCCCTGGATCGGAACGATCAGCCGGTGACATCTGCGACTGAGCTCTCCACCCTGTTCGTGTGCAGTGATCCTGACATCTGACAATGTCCACCCTGTAGCCCTGCCCTACCATACCGCAGTCAATTGGATAATCCATGATAATCCTATTGCCTTGCGAATTTCTGCTATATGATACTAATTGATGCATATTGATACATACTCATCAGGTTGATGCAGTGATGCCAATGATGTGCTTTTCGATGCTTTTTGTTTTTCTTGCCTCTTGCCTCTTGCCTCTTGCCTCTTGCCTCCCTGCCTCCCTTATTCCAATCACCAGCGAGCATTGTCAACATCTTCCCAACATCTTCCCATTCCCCCATTTCCAGGTCCTCATAGTTGCCAGGCTGGCGAATGCCTCATAGATGGCATTGCCATCCTCGATGCCTGGCGAAGTCGGCTCACCTTTTTATGCAGCAATGTTCACCACACAACCAGCCAGGCTCACTCATCGGACCATAGCGAAGTGTAGTTCCCTTTGTGACCTCACGGATCAACTTCAAGTAGCATCATGATTAGTCACTGACTATATGTCACTATATGTCACTATTCAAATTCAGTTGTTAACTTGATGTTTCTTTCCGGTGTGGAGCTGTTGGCTGGTCGAAAACCTGTTCACCAATACTCATGGCAGCTCCATCGCTCCTCATACTCCTCCAAGGTCTTCTTCCACTTCTTCAGGTCAGCACTGCGCAGCTCATGGCCGAATTTCACATGAGGCGATTTTGTAAAACCGACGGTTTCAGTCACATGTACTTCACTTACAGCAGACCACCACTGAAAGCATAAAACTCACTCACTGGGCCTGGGCTTGTGAAGAAGGAAAATTGCAGGGACCTAAAATTGACGAACGGCAACAACGGCAACAAACCCAGCAAAAGAATGCCGTCTTGACGTTCTGGACAGCCTCTTTGCTCAATCATCTGCACATAGTTGAACATGTTTGAATAGTTAGTAATATGTCATTATATAATATGTTAGTATTACTATGGCCCCATACAGCCAGAAGTAGTGATCATGGCCGTTGCTTGAATCACCCAACGGCATGCGCGGCATGCGTGGCATGCGTGAGCCCCAAACCGGCCGCCGCGTGGGAGGAATCGACTCCGTCATCTGGAGGACGCTCTGGGCGTGGTCGAGTCGTGGAGCGGTGAAGAAACACTCGGTGAAACACTCGGAGTTGGAATTTGGAGTTGGAATATGTTGGAATCTTTATTGGTCATTTGAGTCATAAATGTCATAATTATATATATATATAATTATCATAATTCAAGAGTTGTAATTTATTGGAAATTTCCTGTGGAATCTTTATACAGATTTAGAGTTCACTCTGTTCACTCTTGCCTTCTCGATCTCATCCAAGCGCGGGAGGATTGAAGTGCCCTGCAATCCAAGCCGTAGAGGAGCAAAGACTTAGAAAATAACCGAAAATCTGTACGTGTTTGTCTTGACTCGCCTTGTCATCTATGGCCACTATGAAGACCATGCAGCAGTTCTCGGCCTTGAAAGCAAAGGTGCTTTGGCTTCCAAGTGGCCCTTGTCAGAATAATGTAGATCATATGAAGGGATTTTAAAAGTTAAGATCAAACCATCTCCAACTGCAAGTCATGATGCTGAACGCTTCCATAGTAGAAATGAGAATAGAAACAACAGTATGAAGGACCTGAAACAGTAATGCAGTAGGGACAAAGTGCAATTATTAACAATCCCCTTCTAAATTAGTTGAGTCTTGTCATTGGCTCTTCCACGAACGCTGCACATTAGGCGCTTCGTGAGTCTCTGGCATCCGAAGCGCTGTTGCATGCTTTTGTGAGCTTCCTGGCAATTGGTGAACGGCTTCGACAAGCAGCTGCTAGTAGATTAGATAGAGAAGATCTTCAACCAGCTTAAAATCGGCATACAATACGACACTAATTAATCAATTGAATTACATTAATTTATATATAATATATATATACATATTAATATCATAAATCTGAGAGGAACTGGTCATGTTCCCAGTCCCCTTGGCGCACCCATACAACAATGTTCGGAAGGAAATCTTTGCCAACCTAGGCCGGGACGAGCTTCGCAGCGTCAGGATTCTCCAAGCCGCGACAGGTCAGGAAGCATTTGGAACTCCCATGATTTCTATGCCCAGTTTCTTTCAAATTCCTTTAAATGTTTCGTATTGTTTCTTTACGCCATTTTAAGGCTGCAAGTTACAGCAAGTTTCAAATCTCTAACGCTCAAGTTTCCGTTTATCCAGCAACTCAGAATGTGTTCAACACTTTGGTTCTGTTATTGGGGACAAGGCTCGAAAATCTGGTTGTGATTCAGTGTGAGAATGCCCCTCTGAGGGCGAAACCGAACCTTTGAATTGGAAGGCCTGAAAGGCAGCAAACACTGGCCGGGTTCAAGTCATCTAAGAGAGATTCTAAGAGTGATGTAAACACAATGGAGGTACTAGCAAATCAAACAAAACTGAGCCTTGAAACTCCCTCCCGCTTCGGAGGTTAACTCCCGCCCGCCCTCCCGCTTAGAAGGTGATTGAGCTTATTGATCTGATTTTCCATCTGCTCAGATTCAGAATTCAATCGCATCGCTCTGGCATCACGAACAGGCTAGCATCATCACTGTAAACTAATATAGATTGAATGTGAACTTGAACCATCTTGAACCAAATTCAATGGCCAATTGACCAAACAAATGAAACTAGGATATTTGTTAGTCTATTTTCTCAAGGATAGATAGAATCCACCCGACCGCTATGTTGAACAGTTATGAACAATGATATAATGTAGCCATGCATCACCCAGCTTTGTGAAGTGTTAGAAGTTCGCTTGTTTGTACAAATTCACCAGCCTTCTGGTCATCGACGGATTTGTCTGTTCCACTCGTGGAACCTCCTGAGTGAAGACGGCTCTATGTGCGGCTTGTCATTTATGCTTGGTTCATCATGGGGGTCTTTGGAAAATTTGGATCGCACTACAATAACGTCAAATCTCAAAAGTGCGATGTAGAGAATCAAGATGAATCAAGAAAACCATAGAAAACAACTCTCCAGATCTCCAGTCTCTACAGATCTCCAGTCTCTCCAGTCCTCCTTTGTTTTACCCATGAAATCTACAGCCAGGGTCGGCGTTTGGTCCGAGGCCACCGGCACACAAGCAGACATAGGGCAGGAAGGTCGCACTCCCGGAACGATCTGAGCCATGGGGCCATGGGGCCCCCTTTTCCAACAGCAGTTCTTTCCAAATGTTCCAATGAAAAAGGATGATTTTTGGCAGAATAAACAAACCATAAACAAACCATAAACACATTAAACACCCAATCTCTGAGATAAGATATTGATATATAATGATATATATATGTATATATATATATTGATATCTGAGATCCCCCACAGGTCTTCGCTGGCAGCTTTTCCGGTGGCTGACCGCTCTTCGATGTCTGCGACGTGACTTCCCTAGGCAGATCCGGCCCCTCCTATCACCTTCATCTAGGATGGTTATCCAACCACTGTGGCCAACGCATTGGATACATTTGGATACTTAGATACTTGCACTGGTGTGTCACAACTGTCACAACTGTTACAACTGTCAAAGTGAAACTGTTCAATATCTTACGTTCCCAGATTCAGACTATCCATCTGCTGCTGAGTTGCGTGTCAGGATTCTGCCGAAGAGCTTGGGCCGTCTCACCTTGATGTCCGTATGATCAGACATTTGTTGCCATCTTTTTGGATATTGCAGTTGTTTCGATGTATTTTCGACAGTTTCAAATTTCATTCAAACTAGGGACGGGAGCTACTAGCCATTCTTCCAAGCATGCAGTGTCCATCATCATGCCAGATGCACTGACCACTCCATGGAACATGACTCCGGCTTGAATGAAGTTCGAAGAGTCTCCAAAATGCATCAGCCAGGTCTGACACTTCAACTCGCTACTTCAAACTTCCAAGCCCTGGACTTTCGCAGGCATTTTTCACCGCGATCTCATTGAGTTCTCCATTCACCTGTTGAGTGAAACCATTCAGAGTCGTGTTGCAAATCTTGGAGATGGAGTTGGTCTAAGAACCTACACCCGTGCTGTATTCCCTACATGTGTCCATGCTGGAACTGGCATCTGCATGCATCTGTTTGACAGTACACATGTTTAAAAAAAGTTAAATCATCCAAGCAGTTTCAGTTCTTGCTGGTCCTTGGCACACATTCGTAAGCTGTCGAGGGCACTGCCAAGACCCTTCTCCCAGGTAGGTCCATCTGAATCTGAGTCCTTCCGGCCTCGAACATGAAGTGAAAGGGTATATCCCTTTCAACCTCAGGCCTGGGTGCAACTCAATAGAAAGATCTGTTTGTCCAGTAAACTTTGGACCTATACGAAAGATTGAGAAAGATCATTAGAAGAAAACTTGAAGACTTGCTTCTCAGAACAACTTTTCGTTGCTTATTGTTTTTTGCCCTCAACCAAGACAAAAAACAGAAGCGAGTGAACAATCCATACCAAACAATATATGAATACCTGCATCACAAAGGACAAAGTAGACCATCAGATTTCTATGTCTTAGAAATCACAAACCCACCGCCAAAGTGGGCAAGGCTACCACAGGACATGCAAGCCTGTACGACCTATGAATCAATCTGTGCAAAACGTGGCGCCAAAAGACAGGCCCGCAACATCCAATGCCATGAAAAACAAGCAGCTTTCTTAGAAGGTTGCCGATCCGACACTCGGTAAAGTAGACCAAGTAATTATTGGCAGACCCGATGCAAAAACTCGTAGATGCCTACGTGCCATGCATATGATACTATATATATATACATAATTGACAGGAAAAAAATGAAGACGGTCAGACCAACATCGTTTTGGATCCCGGCACTTGTGATAGGTACTTTTCCTGGCAAGCAGCACAGGATTCCACTCCCCCTAATGCCCCTGCCAGCTGAGTAATTCGTCATGTCTCACAACCTGCTTCATCAAGCATATCAAGCATTGCATACAATGGTCCAACAACTCCGTCTTCATGGAGAACTCGGTCTTCATTGACAATTCACATCAAATACACGTTTAGAGGCACTTGCTGTGACTCAGCTGACGACAAAGCCGAGTGATTCTCATGCCGCACAGCACATCCTAAGGTCACCTCGCCAGAAATCCCTAGCTTCTTCTTTCCTCGACGCTCCTCAAGGAAACATAGAAATTAAACGATGACCAGGAGACTGGGCAACTGTAGTCTCGGTCCATGCAAGTGACCTACATTCTGACTTTCTGCATTTCCACATCGCTGTCAGGAATTCAAGATCTTGGGATCTGGAGATGTTTATCAATGTTTGTGTAAAACCATAGTATTTTACGGATACGAGAATATACAATATATGTATATACATATATACATATATACACACATACGGACACATACAAATGTTGCGATATCTACATGTATATACCCGCATGTCTACACTATACATTGTATTAGATCATATACATAGCTATGTTGCATCACAATGCATCACATCACATCACGTTACGATACGTTACGTTAAGTTACGTCACGTTATGTTATATTACGTGACATTGCAGTAGATTACCTTGCATTGAAGCATGTTGAAGCTGTGCCATTGAAGGAAGACTAGATATTTTGAACTTCTTCCACAGGAACAGTGCATCTTGTTTAGAAGAGTTCCATTGCTTGTGGAAATGATGATAATGATATATGATGATATGTGATGGTATATGATGGGTGCAAAAGAGTGTTCTTAGGTAGATCACAGGGGGTTGAGCATCTGGCATATTGCTGTATTATATCTGTATATATATATATGTGATATAGTATAACAATATATGATATAGTATATCAATAATATATGGATATCTATTAGAATAATAAGGATAATTATAGTAATAATTAAATAGTAGTAACAATAATAATAGTAATAATACTGGCAATAATTCTATTACATACAACAATTAGTAGTAATTATAGTAATAATCAGTAGTAGTAGTAATAATAATTAGTAGTAATAATTAGTAGTACTTATAGTAAAAATCATGACACTGATGATAAGCTGCACAGGATCCATCTACCACACCTGGATCGCCAGTCCTGTCGGTCTTTATAGGCCATAATCTTCACCGCCATGTCAGCATCCATGGGAAGCCTGGGATGATCTGGCAAACCCAGGCCATCGGTAAAAGGATTTATCTGCCCTTTACATCCTTACACTAATATGAAGCTCTATTGTGTATATATTGACATATTGATATGGATATTTTGGATGTGATACATGCAGTCTAAGTTGCATGCAAATGTGTGTGATTGTGTGTGTGTTTGTGTCTGTGACTATGATACTGATACATATAGAAAGTATTGACACTCATGTCAACCGTGTACATGTTTGAGTTTGTATTTTCGCAAAAACCTGTACCACCTCCACGCTAGCTGCTAACACCTTATCAGATCCTGCCGCCAAACAAAATGCCATCCATGTCTGGCCTTCCTCCATTTCGAGAAGGACCATTGCTCAAAAAAGCTTCAATCTGGCATTGCAGCAGCATGCTGAGGTGTTTTTCCATAGTCGGTTTCTCCCACCCTTGGACTGCAACATTATCATGCCAGTGCAGGGCAACAACTCTTACAGTACAGATCTGTGGCGAAACCAGGTATTCGCTTCAAAGCGGTGTTGTCTAAACTCAGAAAACTAATAAAATACATCTACGCAACAATGCAAATCAAACATGTGAGGGTTTGCTGAGACAATCTTCAGCAGAACTTCCAAACAACTGTCCCGCTCGAAATTTTACAGTCCTCATCAAACAGTTGTCTCAAAACAGCAACCTTTCCACCCACCGTCGGCCGCGGTTCAGGCGGTTTAGGGGTGCCTTCCCAACTTCTTCTCTGAAGCTGGGCTGGCCGTTTGCGGTCATCGACTTCAGCGTCTCGGCCGCGAAGAAACATCGGTTGTGGCGGGTTCAGGGATTCTCCATGCTCAGATTCTCTGCATGCCAAAATTTGCACAGATTTCGAATCTTTCACATTCCGCCTGCTTGGCATCACCCAGTGGCTCGCTCTTGCCCTCAGGACATGGGGCCAGTGTTGCCATGAGCGAATTACTTCATCCTCATCTGAGAGATTGACCTTGGAAGATAGCTGTCCAGGCACAGGCCTACACGACTCAATTTTTGTTTCGATACAAACTTTGAATTTTTGTTGCGATGGGTTCCAAAATTCAACGCAGGGTTCATCAGGCATTTCCGATGGATGTCAGGCCGTGAACTGAGTTTGGGCAGCTCAAGAGCCAACGTCAGCTTTCCTGTGTCCGATCCTACCATCCCCACAGCACTATGAATGACTCCTTTGCAGCCGCTCCCGTCCTGGGCGTCCCATCTTTTTGCGATGACGATGCAGACTCAGTCCAAGTTAAGCGTTGTGGATCTGGGAGTTGAGTGGCATTTGTCCAGGAGATGACACGCTCTTGAGGCTCTCGCCCGTTGCTTTCTTGTTGCAGCGCGTATTGGAAGAACACATTTTGAGAAATGTGAGAGTTTCGTGCATCCGTGTATTTCACAACTCCAATTGTCTCACCCAATGACTGTCCCTGTAATGCCATTAAATGAGAAGTTTGAATCGCTGTGGAAAGTTACTTGACATGACAAACTGGGCTTGAATGAGGTTGGAGGAATTTGGAGGAAGAAATCTATTCAAAATGTTCGAACTTGTGGTGATTCTTACATTCGACTGCTCAATCTCGAAACTCAAGGACAAGGACCATTGGTTCTGCGGGTCTAATCAGTATCTGCTTAAGCCGCGGGCTGCCACGGTTTCCATGGACCTGCAGAGGATACATTGGTCAAGCAGATCTCACAGATCTGTTTTGAAATCCCAACCCAGCAGCAGTTGGTGTTTCCAAGACAATCATAATGTTTTGCATCGTCCCAAACAGGCCAGTGTCACAGAGGTGTCGCAGCTTGCCGCCCTGGCGGGGCTGGTCTTGCGCAGAATGCGAGCATTTCTTCAAACGCAGGTTCTAATTATGAACTATAATATAATATAATATTATATTATATTATATTATATATTATATATTATATATTATATATTATATATTATATATTATATATTATATTATATTATATTATATAAATTATATATATTACTGTATATGGCAAAAACCGGAACCTTTATGCCTTACAGAACTGCTGGAAATCCTACTATTGACATTCAAACTCCCATAACAAATGCAGCATCTGCTGCGCTGAGGCTGTATTGCAATTCTGCCTTCAAAGATGTCTATTGCAACAAGGAGGTCTGCAATTTCCAGCCTTCCAATTTCACTTCCGACAGATTTCTCACCTTTGTGCCTTATGTTTGTCCTTTTTATCCTTATTTGTGCCTTACAGAACTCCAGCCCTTCCAGGCCTTTGAGGCTGTCCGGGCTTGAGCTCGAAAGGTCTGCCCCAGCGGCCGCCAGACTCGGAGCAGTGGGCGACCCGACCACACTCGGTGCACTGGGATTCCGCGGAGGACCAGCGGTACTCGAAGAGCTCGGCACGGCCTGGGTCAGAGAATCCCCATCGATGTGGAGCTTGGTGCCGAGGCTTCAAATCTTTCGCATGTCCCTCTTCGTCATTCAGCCAGATTAGTTCAATCATGTTCAATCATTGTTGAGTTTTTGCACCTTTGCCAGTCAAAGCTGGTATTCAACGAATTATCATGACACCAAATGACCAGAACTGCCGAGTTACCCAACAAAAACATACAAACCGAGTTACCGGGTCATCCCCTTGTAGAACCACCTGGCCAGTCGCCAGCAGTGGCCAGCAGTCCCATGTACACAACAGAAAACTTCAATTTCCAATGCATTTTAGTCTAGATCCGGCGACAATTAAGCTCACAATGCAACCAATCACCCACCATCAAAGATGTTTCCAGCAAACATGCTCAGCGCACCTGAACTTCTTTGCCTGGATGGCAGATCGACAAAAGATATACACAGGGGTTGTGTTTGGTCCACAATAGTTTAAGTTTCTGTCATTCGCATTTGCCTTTCACTACGGTTTGATTCCATGAATTCCATGCAGACTTGATGTCAGCACGACATGTCAAGGTGGGACTTCAAGACATTTCGATTGAAGTTTGAACCTGAGCTCCCACACTGCACCCACCGCAGCTGCAATTCGCTTGACCCATGGGCACGACACGGTCCCTGTGGTCCCGCTGCCAGAATTGAAGCAGCCGCTGCGGGCATCTGAAGTGTGTGCAAAAGGTTGTGTAGAGTGTAAAGGGCCAAACAAGGCACTCATTGCTAGGTTGTGGTGTTGCTCTGGGTTGTGAAAGAACCTCCAATACACAGAAACAATATGGGGCAAGTACACTCTCCTACTTGGTATGAAGACTTTTGTGCAGGATTGAAAATGCCAAGTTGCCCATGTTCCTGAGGTCTTTGCAAACCCTGTTGCGTTAATTGCGTTGGCTCGCTTGGTGAAATGACATCAACAGAGCCTGTCCTCCTCCACCCTTGGGCCAGCTATGGAGTTGTCGGCAGTGCAATCCAAACATACCTGCATGGCCTTGAAAGGATTCTTTGAGTCTTTGGTAAATACGAAGATGAGCAGGGTACAGATGACATCCAGTCATGAGAATATATGAATCATCAAGTTGGATCAAATTGGTGCATGTTTGGAGGTTGGGTTTGATCCTAGCCCGTTCTCATGGTGTTTTGTTGCAGCCCAAGTAGGTCACTTGGGGAAATCAGCTCCATGATGGTTCCACGTGGGCCATGACACACGTTCACCATCAGGTTCGACTGCAGAGCAATTCAGATTCCGCCACTGCTGAGTTGCAGTTGCAGAACCTCAAAAACACTGTACAACGAAGGGAACGGGACTGCCTTTTCGAGGAAAAAAAAATGCTGGATCGGTCGATCGGTTTTCTTGGCCAAGTTTCGAAAAGGTTCCCCAGCAAGCCCTATTAAGGCCATCCAAGCACTTCTGACAACATCGATCTACTAACCTTCACTTCAGCTGTGCGCCTTGCAAGATGACCAGCAATGACCAGCAGCCATATTTGTACGCGTACTCATTTGTCGTGGTATTCTCTCTGTCAATACGTTATCTCCCCAAGAAATACATGACTTGAACCAAGAAAGCCTGCCTGGACCAATCAATCTTCCATCAGCTTCCCTTCAACCGTATTTTTAATCCCCCCGGAGCACCTACCACGTAGCGGTCAAAGCATGGTGGTAAATTCGCGGCGTCTCCAAAATGGTTGAGCTGCAGCCTGCGAGGTCCTCCAGTCAACGACAGAGCCTGCCAAATGGATCACATACTATATGTTGTTATTATTGTTATTTTTAATTAATTGTGGCTATCATTATCAGATTTTTTTTTATTTATTTTTATTTATTAATATCAGTGTTATATATATATATATTAATATGTATATATATAATATATATATATATATGTTCAAAAAAATGTCCTTGCCTGCATCCAGGTAATCAATGTCTCTGTGGCGGACGAATTTGCAAGTTCCTGCAGCACATGGTGATTTCCTGTCGGATGTATTTCAGAAAAAAAGGAAAAGCTACAGATCTTGTGAAAGGTGCAGTGATTGAAACTCTTTTTTCTCCACCCCAACATACTCTCACATCTGCAAAGAACCTGTACTTTTGGCATCCAATTCGACGTGGCCATACAAGAGGGCACAGAGAGGATTCTCTGATCAACAAGACCTTTGAATCTGCCATATTTGTAGAAACATACCTCCGACACATTCAACTTATCTCCCAAATGAATGACCACGCACCCCAAAGTGAGACAAGGTCACTACTGCCAGCTGTCGCAATGGTACAGCACTGCGACGTCGCTATGCGAAAAATGCCCGAGCGCAA
>Ga0126342_10004162_pt1 | contig 24474 bp, 30 predicted proteins | sample Cyp1metagenome_FD_92528 | JGI IMG/M metagenome (GOLD analysis project Ga0126342, IMG submission 92528) | Coral microbial communities from Lord Howe Island, Old Settlement Bay, Australia - Cyphastrea 1 metagenome | ecosystem: Host-associated > Invertebrates > Cnidaria > Coral ...
AAACGCCAAGCTCTTTGAAGGAGACGGTGCTGTCCGCCAGATTGATGACAGTGCCAAGTTTCTGCATGAAAGGGCGCGAGAGCAGGAGGGGTGTGGAACCCGAAACTTCTGCTGACTGCATCTCGCCATGGGCACCGCCAATTCCTACCAGAAAGGTCTTCAAAACTGTTGAAGCGGTTTCTCCACCAATGCCTCGAAAGCGCTGCAGCTTGTGCTCAGAGCTTGACTGAAGCTGGTTGTCGGCCAAAGCGGCCTCAAAAGCGCTGGACCATGAACTGCCATGCATTGTCCTGGTGCAACCAGAATCCAAAATTGCAAGTCCAGGTTGGTCAAGCTCGGTCACGGCACAGTTGGTGGTGACATCGATCAGCTCCTGCTCATCTTCAACCATCATGACATCGCAGTAGTGCACTGCAACATGACTCACATCTTCAGCATGGTGGTATTGCAAAGGAAGCTGGATACATCTTGAGGTTTCCATCTGTCCAGGATCTTGAGTTCTTCTTCCAAGAAGTTGAGCAGGGTCAGCGTTCGTTGACTTCATCAATCGCATTGCAGCCATGGTGACAAGTCGAAAACGGAAAGAAGGAAAGAAAGGTGGCACAACACAAAGGGCAACAGGTCTCCTTGTCTTCTAGCCTTTGTCCATGTGGCGCTGGGAACACCCGACCAACACGACAAAGATGAGACAAGCTGGCTAAACGAGGATTGCTATCGAGCCCGGGCCCGGGGGATGGAGGAGCCGCCCCTTATCCACTGAGCTCTACCGGCCACACCGCCCTGTCCATGTGACACCGGGTACGCGGACCTGGGAGGAGTCGAGCCTCCATGTTCCGCGTCTCAGCCAAAGCGGCTAAAGAAGGCAACGCCACACCCATAGGGCAACAGGTCCTGTTGCTTATTTCTTTCTTATCCTCGTCCCTGTCTCCTGGCCTTTGTACTCCGGAAACGGAGAACCAGGGTACCCAAAGTGGCCCGGCGCAGCAGCAATCCTCGTTTCGTCCTGCTTGGACGGCTGCCACTGCCTGCCCGAACAAAGAAGGAAAGAAAGGCGGACCTGGGCCGATAGGGCAACAGGTCCTGTTACTTCTTTCTGTTGCTCACAAGCACAGTGAACAGTCCAGGTACAGTCCAGGAGTCGAAGAGGCAGGCTCAGAGCAAAGCCAGGTTACAAGTCCCAGTGTCTGTGCTGCTCCTTTTTTTACTTGTAACTCCTTGCGCAGACCCCACATGCCAACTTCTTCCAACTTCTTCCAATCAGACTGGCACGTATGACGTAGCCTACGCACCTACTGCCGTGTTGTGTTGCACCATTGCTGGCTCGTGCGTGAGACCATTCCAAAGTATGTTCAAGTCCTTTCCGACCTGTTCGTTCAACAAGCATCATCCCACCAGGAGTTGCACAAGTCTAGTCTGTTCGTACCCACACACCCTTTCCTGGTTCTTGTGCCCCAAAACGACACAAACACATGCCCTATTTTGATTCCTTTTTGGAACTCCTCCGATGCAGTGATTTAAGGTATATGATCAAAGTTACTTTCTTTGGCACTGAACCCGAAGAACAAACTCAAATGTCTGAAAATCATGTTCTAAGAGGAACCGGCGCAAAAACTGTCAAACGCATTTCTGGTCACTTTGGGTAATTTGAGTTGTGTTCAGTCGCTCTCATGCCCACTCTGTCTGCTTGGGCTTACCAACTAAGCAGTTGGAATTCACACTGCCATCATTATATACTCAGTCTCAAGAGTTCGCAAAGATACGCCAGGATGCATTACCTCGCGAAGAAGTGATGCCTTGATCTGCTTCTACTCCAGCTGCAAGGGTGCTGCGACAAACTCGTTTGATAGATGTTGAGTTCGCCTCCAAAATCAAAACTGGGGTCTCCTTGCCATACTTTGAGCTCAGGCTCCGACTGTGGAGCGCCATCTGCATCACCTGGACGGTGTAGGCCAAAAACTCGGGAGTTGGATAGGAGGCCACCTCCACAAAAGTGCGACCTGTGGAAGTTCAGGAAATTGTGGAAGGTCTTCAAAAGGCCCGCTCAAGTGAACTGGCTTGCCTCACATTCGAACATGCGGAGAGCCAAGCTGCGTCATTGAGGCTCTTTGTTTGTCCTTGCGGACCCCTACTGCACCTTCAACCTACTATAGCGGATTCCGGCAGTAGCTAGCGTCAACCTGACAGAACTTCAGCCTGAACCAGCTGCAAGCCTCCCACGCTTGCGCCCCGGCTTCTAGCAATGGTGTTCTCAAACTGCCCGCTGGTGAAGCCCAAACCTACCTGAATCTCGAGACACTTAACTGTCAAAGTGTTCAACCCTTAAGGTCACTGGCACTCGAGCAGCAACCAAAATGGCACTCTCGTGCCGGCTCAAATCTAAAAACACATCGCTTTCAGTTATCGATCAGCAACCTGGCTTAAGCAAACAGCAAAAACCAAAGACGGCAAAAAACGGGGCCAGAGCTCAAACAGAAAACCCACATAATCGATTTGCAGTGGCTTGTCCGCTGCATCACTCGCAAAAGCGTGCCAAATGAATTAATATCACGGCTTTCGGGCAAACATGAAGGCTAAAGAAGCCTCCAAACCGACTATAAAGCAACTAATGTCACTCGAATGCCGCGGCATTTGCGCACGATGCCGCCCTTACGAGCGAAGGAAAAGGCCTTCGCAGCTGCCACACTGTTGTGCAGATTTTGAATTAATTTCTCTCCTGTTATTCAGGGGCAGTTGGTGTAGTGGTATCACACCCGCTCAGCATGCGGGAGGCCCTGGGTTCAATCTCCAGACTGTCCATTGTCTTGCCATTTGTTGTGTGTATAGATTTTGGTGCTAGCACGGGTTCTAGCAATCTGTGGAATGTCAGTCTCACAATTTATTGATCATGTATATTGTAAGTCTTTCCACTTGTGCGCACAGGTTCTTGCATACTGAGATTACATGGATTTCTGTTTGGGTTGGTGAAAACCCTGGTGTTTCCATGTAGGGCAACGTGAGTCATCTCATGAGATGTGCACTTCAGTTCTCTACTGCTCAATCACCAAGAAAGGTGAGCCTGCAATTCATCATCAGTGCAACAGCTGTATAATGAATTGTTGCCGTCTAAGGTTATTCAAAGACATTAAATATGTGTCGACTGTACTTGCACAGGATCACTTCTACAGTGATACCTCTGCATACACACCAGTCAACAGAACACCGATCTTCCATTGATGATGTGGATTGCTCTTGCCAGAAGAGGAATTTGCTTTACAAGCGTGATGAAAGTTTCTGTGCAAGACATTCTGAAATGGATGACTACAACCTCATGTGTACCATACATCCACATACATGTTGGTACTTCAAGTCAGCAGCTGCAAAACAGGTGCAGTTCCTGCCTTACACCCTTAGCAACGGTGTTGGATACGCCAAGCACACGAAGCAACCCGATTGTGCCTTACAACCTTAGCAACGGTGTTGGATACGCTAGGCACACGAAGCAACCCGATTGTGCCTTACAGCCTTAACAACGGTGTTGGATACACTACTACGTACACGAAGCAGCCGCTTTCCACACCAGGGCAGCGAAGGGCAGGTGCGTAAGTTCCGCCACAGGGACTCGAACCCGGCGGGTCGCTCAGGCGAGGGCCGAGTATCCTAACCAGATAGCCTGGCCTGTTAGCTTCAGCAATTTCCCCAAATACTGCAGACGGCCATATCCTCCTGAACGCACTGAATCTCTTTTGACCTCCGAAGATAAGCAGGAGAGTACTGACCTAGGGGACTGGTTGGGAAGTGCTTAGGGTGCTGTCGGCTTTTGGTGCATGGTGGCACGCGAACAATTTGCTTTTGGGCTTTTTGGGGCTATGTCCACTGGGGGGGTGAAGGCTCATGTTGCTGCTTCTACTCTGAGCCTGGCTCTCCGTTTTCGAGCCCAGAACCGGTTGGAAGAGGGACGCCGCCATAACCACCGAGCTAGTACCGGACCCCTCTGAAAACACATCGAGGCACCCCGAAAAAAAACGGGCCACTCGAGTGTTGTGCAAGAACAAAAAACTTATTCAGCAAAGGTGGCAGAATGATGTTTCGAAGAAACGGATTAAAAAAAAAGGACCCCGTGGGAAAAAAAACAATCCCGCTGGGCGCAAGCATTTTTTACGCCGTCAGGCAAAAAAAACGAATCTGCTTCATGTCACCACACGTGTGCCACGCCTGCCACGTGAAAAAAAGATGGTGTGTGAAAAATGGTGGCTGTGTGGCAAAAAAAAGTTGTGTGTGAAAGACGGTGCGTGACAAAAAAAGAGGAAGGGGGTGGAGGAGGAACCGGGATACAGAATATAAAACGAGAAACACAAAAAGATGCAAGGGAAACTAGACGACGGATGGCCTGAGAGCGTAGAGGAGCAGGGTCTCCTGATGTAGTACTGAGACACTATATTGCGAGAAACTATATAAAAGATGTAATAGGCAGACGAGAAAAAGCGTAGTATCAAGACAATAAAATATATTACACAGCACAAAAGAAACTAGTTTGCGTTGTATCCTTGGTATAGTTTTTCACACACAGAAGAGACGCTTTTACAATCTTCTACACACAGATGCCTTTTACACACAGGCACGTTTACACCCAGAAGCTTTCACACACAACGCTTTTACACAGCAGCAGCACGTTTTTACACACAAACGCTTTTACGCACAGATGCTTTTACACAACGCTTTTGCACACAGACCCTTTTGCACACAGAGGCTTTTACACACAGAGGCTTTTACACAGAGAGACGCTTTTACACATAGAAGCTTTTGCATGCTTTCGCACACAAAACGCGTTTACACACAGACACGTTTACACACAGATGATTTTACGCACAGATGCTTTTACACATAGACATGTTTGCGCACGGGGTTACTGCGGAGGTTCTAAATTGGCAATTTTACCGCAGTCTCTGGCGATCGAACCTCATTTCGCGCGGAAAGGTTGCGGCGGGAGTTGTGAAATCGTAATGTTTTTGGCGACTGAACCTCATTTCGTGCGAAAGGGTTGTCGCGGACATTTCAAAATCGCAAACTTATTTCAGTCTTTGGTGATCGAACCTCATTTCGTGCGAAAGGGTTGCGCCAGACAAGTTGAAATCGCAATTTTTACTTCAGTTTTTGGCGATCGAACCTCATTTCGTGCGAAAGGGTTGTCGCGGACATTTCAAAATCTCAATTTTATTTCAGTTTTTGACGACCGAACCTCCATTTTGTGCGAAAGGGGGTTGCCGCGGAGTTGTTGTGAAATCGAAACTTCGCACAGTTTTTAAAGTTTTGGCGATCGAACTTCATTTCGGGCGAAAAAGGGTTGCCGCGGAAGTTGTGAAATCGCTATTATTTTTCAGTTTTGGGCGATCGAACCTCATTTCATGCGAAAGGGGTGCGGCGGAAGGTGTGAAAATCGTAATTTTACTTCAGTTTTTGGCGATCGAACCTCATTTCGTGGAAAAAAAAGGTTGTCGCGGACATTTCAAAATCGCAAAATTACTTCAGTTTTTGGCGATCGAACGTCGTTTCGTGCGAAAGGGTTGCGTTTCGTGCCGTCTCGTTGGCATTGCCCCGCGCCTTCAAGAGAGAAATAGAAAAAGAAGGAGAGAGCAAGAGAGCAAGAGGGCAAGAGAGAATGTGAAGATGTGAAGATGTGAAGATGAAAATGCGAAGATGAGCAGATGTGAGGATGTGAAGATGTGAGGATGTGAAGATTTGAAGATGTGATGTGAAGGATGTGAGGATGAGAAGATGTGAAGATTTGAAGATGTGAAAATGTTTGACAGACCCCCACTATTAGAAGAACCCTTCGCTCAGACGCTCTCGGGAAAAAGTATAAGGCTGGGACACAGAGAGACAGCAAGAGCAAACGGTGATCCGACAAAAAAACATCCGGGGAATCAGAGAGAAGCGTCCCGCTCGACAGCCCCGTGGAATTTTGCCCCATGTCCTCCCCCCTAAGAGTAAGAATTGGAAACCAAACCGGTCAGCAAAGTAGGTGTGAACCTTTCCACTGCTAATTGGTTACTCAGGGGTGAGCCTTTTAGTAAACATTTATCGCGAACGGGGTGTCGTTGCTGAAAAACAAGGAAATGCAATAAGCTTCGGTGGTATCCCTACAGCCGCAACTTTTTTCTTTTTACAAATCTTTCTGAAGCGTGCTGCGAAGCCAAGCGCTGGAACCTTCTCCGGAACCCTGTTGAACCTGACCTGGCTGCACCAAAGCCTCCGCCAAAACCTTCTCCGGAACGCTGTTGAACCTGACCTGGCTCTGCACGAAAGCCTTTCAGACCTTCACCGGAACCTTCTCCGGAACCCTGTTGAACCTGACCTGGCTCTGCACCAAAGCCTCCCAGACCTTCTCCGGAACCTTCGGAACCTTTTCCGGAACTTCGTTGAATCTGACCCGGCGCCTGCACCAGTGCACACCGGAGTTATTCTGGGCTGAAGACCCCATTCGCTTATGCTGTTGGGGGAAAAAAAGTTCTCGCGATCGCTAGCCAAACGAACGCATGTTCATGTTGTTGGTGGGACGATGGAATGTCAATTAGGGGTTTGAACGTTTTGGCCAAAATAATGTTCAATTTCTTGATCAAGGTTGTCCGAAAAAATAACCGAGGAAATCTGAAACCGCATGTGTTATTGTGGGCGAAAGACACTGTTCTACACAAAAGTTGTTTTACTAAATTTGATGTCAAACACTTCCTGCAATCGAAATTGCGAGTTGTTTCGGTGCCATGTTTTTTCAATTCCATTGGCGGACCAGCAGCTGAAAGAAACCGCTTACAGTCATGGCTGGTTGGAGTAAAACAAAAATCTTCAGTTTGTCCATGAGCATCGGTTTTATGTGAGCATGGGCGCCAGCAATACGTCAGGCGAGGCATTTGTTTGTTTTGTGGGTTGGAATGTGGTGCACATGATGGCAGTCAAGAGAACCGGAGCCGCGTAGCAGGTGAAAAGAGCCCATGCGAAGCCTGTGAGGTGCGATGCGCCGCAGAGATCTAATTGTATTTAGATTTGCTACCTCCTTAAAAAATGGTAACATCTTTCCGGGATGGTCTACATGACGTTGTTTTCATAGGGTGTGAAACGTCCAAGGCTTTCAGTTGTCATGAAGGGTAGCTCCAAGTGGGGCTACCGTGAGTTTTACTTTACGAAGTAAAGGGGTGGCCAACCCCCGTTGCCTGATTAACCAGGAGATTGCCAGTCATTTCAGTACCCCCCCCTGTAATCTAATTTTGGGGACGTGTCTACACAATGCACGTACAGTTTGCATACTATGTGACATGTTCACTTTAATTCATTTGGTCCACTGCGCCACTCCGTGGCTCAAGACTTGCTATAGGCATAGCTGCATAAAAAATGGTGCTGCGCTCCGATCGTGTGACCAAAAGTTCGTAGCTTCTAGCTTAGATCCAGGGCCCTTTAATACCGGGGAACGCTACCTCAAAGTGGTAGCCGAGTTCTGTGCCCTGCTCAGATCCGATATTGCGGACGATTAGTCAGGGCTTATGGCACAAATTCCGAGTCGCTGCCATGGTCTCAATCCACAGCGTGTGTTCAGACGAAGAGAACTCCCAGTTCAAACATATGAGGGGCCGGATGCCTACGTTGCAAATACGACTGATTCTAGAACTGGTACCAAGATGGCTCCAAAGGTGCCACCTCAATTTGACGGCCAAGATTTAACAGATGATTGGTTACGGTTAAGCATCACAACATTGGATGCAGACAAGCAATTGGTAGGAGCGGTTTGATTTTAGAAGTCAATGTTTGGCAATGCCCTACTCCGAGATCCGGATCGTGGCCTCGCCCATTTCAAGGACCATACTTCGTGGGGGGGCGTAAAATCATGTGTTTCTTTGGCGATTCCTCCAGCTGTTTCGCACATATCGAGGCCAGAATGAACACGTGCACTGGTCAGGGCGTTTCGATTGATTTGACCGAATGCCAATTGATTGCACAGAAGAGACTCCTTGCATCGTGGGCCGGCTCGATTGATTTGACCGATTTACCGGATGTGGGCGCGGCTGAATTTTTGACAGCGCTTATTGACGAACAGCGTCAGCACTATCAGCAATTACCCAATGATGAAGAAAGATTAGCATATCAAGCCGCCCGTCGTGAACAAACAAAACAACTAATCGGCGAACACAACATCAATATGCATTTCCACTATCAGACAATCTGATGTCATTGATTTTCCTTGTTCAAGCAGACCTGCATGACCAACCACGTGAATGTTTTGTTTCTTCGAGGGACATCCGCCAGATTGCCATGCCGCAGCACACGTACTTGCAGGCAGGTAAAGCAGTTGTTCCTCGAGTTGTTCTGTGTGTCCAGGACGGAGTCGCTGACCCAAACATTGCGCACCGCAAACGGTCTTCCTTTTTCATCATTGATGAAGGTGAAACTGAGGAAGGAGACAAGGTTTTTGGGTAATAGATGAGGGCACAGGAGAGGAAGGATTTACCGGTCTCTACAGTAAGGGTATTTAATTACTCTGAGCGCCGATTATACGGCCGATCGTTGAAGAAAGGCAAGCCGAAGGGGAATGGAAAGAAAGGCAAACGGTCAAGACCCGGCTTCCGTCCGAGGTCAAAGGGAAAAGGCTATGCCGCATGGGAGAACGACCGGCAAGACACAGCTTTCTGTGGAAAAGGAAAAGGCAAGAAGGGCAAGAAAGGAATGAAAGGTAAGGATTCTTTCAAAGGAATGCCTTCATGGAAGGGGAAAAAGGAAAAGGCAACGGAAGGAACAAGGGAGGAAAACCATTTCAACAACAACCTCCACAAGCAAACGTCGCCCAACAAGCAACATCTAGCACATCGCAAGCCCCCGAAAAACAGAATTTGCCCAGGCCGAAGAAAGCTGGAGCTATGGCTATGACACATGTAGGTGTACATGGGTATCCTACTACGGATATGATGGAGATAACTCCCAGAATGCTTGGTACGGCTGGTCATACTTTTCTTCCGTTGAGGAACTGACCATTGCAGGGGACAAGCACTCGGAGAACTTTCAAGATCTTCCTGTGGACGGACAGACGGGCCAAAACGAACGGTTCTGTTTTTCTGTTATTTGCTTGTTCCGATATCTCGGACACGGACTCATGTCATTCATGTCGTACATGTTTTTGTTCGTGCCCCTGCTGTACCAGTGCTTCCAAGATTTGAGCAGGAACTTCATTGAGAGCATCCGATCCATTGAAGAGAGCATCCCAACCGATTCCGGTGACACGCATTTGACCATACAGCATCCGTGCCCACTCAACTCCGATACCACGGATGAGTGTGTATACCTGAACTATGATCATGGTGTGCAATAAGCACTCTTTTGTGAATATGTAGATCTGGGTTCTTATCCGACATATATGTGATTCTTGACTCAGGTTGTACCAGAGCCATGGGTTCCCGCTTTGCGATTGATTGATTCGTCCAGGCCTCCCAGCAACATCCAAATGTGACCATATATCTGGTTTTCTAGACAACCCTGTTCAAGTAAAATTTCCTTTGCAAACGGAGAACAATCTACTGTCAAGGAGAGACTTGTGATTCATGATGGTTGGGTTACTGCGTTGACATTCTTGACAAAGGTAAGGTCCCTATCTGATTTTCAGTTGAACAAATGAGGAATCTTCGGGTGAACGTTGAACACGCTCCTGTCGGAGAGTTTCTAGCATGTCCTTCCAAACGAACCGCCCTTGCGGTCAGTACATCTAATCTAATCATCTGGTTCTTGACATTTTGGCTCTTGCTACATCAAGTTGGAAACCCATTTACAGCTTTCAATCAGGTGAAATCACATGTCCAGCATGTGAAGGTAAGCATCGACCACATACATACAAAGAAGGTTGCAAGAAATTCAAGAAGACAGAGCAAAGCCGGCCAAGGCCTCACCTAAGAAGAATGTCAAGAAACCTATTTCACTAGATACAAAACTGGAAGCACCTAGTGAGCCTTTTCAGCCTGATGAACAGCTGATGAAAGCTTCTGGACCAAGTTCCGGTTCGAAGGATGGAGTTCCACCGGCATCCTCAACCAGAAGAGCAGTCAGAAGTGAAGGCAGAACTGAAGGTTGACATCAAGGTTGAAGAGAAAAAGGAACCGTCACGTAAAGGAACATTATCACTTGCACTTCAGCGGATTCATGCTAAGCTTCAATCTCCAACTGAACTCTTGAAATTGCACTTGAAGCATTATCATATGTCAACTGAACAATTTAGGAGAAGAACCTCCGCCTTGAAGTTGCCAAAAGAGATTTACGACACATATGACCAGATCACCAAATCATGTGATGCATGTTCTAAGTCCAAAATTGCACCCTCGAGAGCTAAGGTATCAGGAATTCGAAGTGAGGTCTTTGGTGAACTTACTTTCATTGATCATGGAGAAGTTCCAATCAATCCTCAATCCAAACTTCAATTCCTTCTTCTTTATGATGGTGCAAAAACTTCCTTGGCTACTGCTTGCGTAGTTCAGAATAGGTCACATCCGGTGACAATTCCATATTAGGAAGAGTACTTCGAAACGTATCAGTTGAATTCAAAATACATCGTTGCAGATCAAGCTTTTATGGGCACTGAAATGGAATGTTATTCCAACAGGCACAACATTCGGCCAATCTCTCTTGGGCCAGGAACTCCATGGCCTAATAGAGCTGAGACAGCCATTCGCTTGTTTAAGAAGCAGGGTTCCTTGATGCTTATTTCCTTGAAGGACGATCCATTGCTTGCCAATATCACCTACAAACACTTGCTGAGACAAGCATGCATCTCAAGGAATACCATGGTAGCACATGGTGGTGTAACACCTGTTGAAGTAGCATTTGGAAGAAGACCTGCCGACATTACGGCGATTGAAAACATGACACCTGGTCAGCTCAAGGCCCCTGCTCCTGGCTATGCGAAAAGTTCCTTGAGGCAAAACAATGTGATGACCTTCGAAGAGACATTGCTAGTAAACTCTAACTCAGTGATGGACCACTCTTTCCGGGAGACAAGGTTGACTATTGGACTGAAGATAATCCAAGATAAAATCAGATGGTTCCCACGGAGGAAAATGGATTAAAGGAAAAAGTTGGTTTCAATTGATGGAAGTATGGTTGGAGTAGATCTAGGTGCAAGAATAGTGAAGGCCAATATCAGCAAGATCCGAAAAGATCACAATCCAGTTGAAGACGCTGATGTACTTCTTGATCCAGCCGCATTAGCCAGTGCCGACAATACGGCCACAAGTGCTGCTATCGCGGCCAAAGATGCCTGCACGACGATCTCGAACACCACCTGCAGAACTGAGGACTTTGCCGTTACCATTCTGCAGCATGACGCATCACTTGCAGGACCAGAAGGAATCCAGTATGGTCAGTATGTTTGGGAACCAATCACTAAAGGTAAGATCGATTTTCCGCAGATGTTTAGTGGTTCCGCAAAGCTCAGTCAATCCGCATCCATGCAGGGACTTCAAGTAGGCATGCCTATAGGACTAGAGCAGGTTACGACCTGCTAACAGCCGAAGGCCGGCAAAAGGCTATGGAAGTCATTGAACGACAACAACCAAAAATTACCCACATGGCTCCAGTATGTGGTCCATGGAGTCAACTACAAAATTTCAACGATCCTTTGATATTTATCAAAAGTGGAAAAAGTATCGTCCAATGGTTGAGTTCTGTGCCAGAGTCGCTCTGTTCCAAATTGAAAACGGAAGGTATTTCATGATCGAAAATCCAGCTTCCTCAAAAATTTGGTTCACAAAATGCTTTCAGCGCCTTCTCACAAAGCATGCCGTAACACATGGAACCCTAGACATGTGTGCTTTTGGCATGAGAGACCCGGATGGATAGTATTACTACAAGCCAACATCTTTACTCCATAACATTCCTGAAGGTACCTTGAATCCTGTGGTTAAGCGTTGTAGTAATAAATCCAAAGGAGAATCTTTCCACCATCACCAGCCTTTGGAAGGCAGTGCTCCAGGATTTGGATCACGAACCAAGGTGGCACAGGTATGCACAGGTTTATCCATACAGATCCTGTAGCACACTTATCAGAAGTATTCCTCCACTTGGAAATCCACGGGCTCTCTATCCAACACAATTGTCACTTGCTGTAGATTTGCTGGACACCCTTGACATTGACGAACTGCGTGGAGTGCAAAAGCAACTTGCAGATCTTACGGCAGTCGAACATCCAGTTTTGACAGCTGACTTGTATGAGCAAGGTCTCCCCGTGCATGACTACTATACGCGACGCTTACTCAATCGCATAAATGCTCTTCCATCAGGTAATATTTACCATACTTTTCAGATTGAAGCACAACAAGAAGTTTCACACGTCAAGCAGATGTATTTAAGTACATCGCTTTTTGGCAACGCAGTAATTTTGCGTGGTAGCTTTCAAGCATTACGTGTCAACTACCGCAACACAAATGGCGTACTCTTGCTTTGGAAGGACAAGGACAATGGTCCGCCATTTTGTTTTGGAATGACGATGGCAAGATACTGTCTAACAACAACGACAATAGAATCGACCCTCCACCGGGTCTACCACCGCAGCATGACAACGACCGACAGATCCGACAGATGAACAAAAATCCAGAAACCTTTGACACACCACCATCATCATCACCACATCCACCAGACGAACCTATGCCAGACGATCCACACACGCCGAATAACGGCTATCCTCTTCACGATGATGATCCATTTCACACATCAGTTCAATCACCACCAAGACCGAATGATGACTCACCAGATGAGGATATGCACTCACCACAGGATGAGCCACCAGGTTTACTGCCATATCCCTCATCTCCACCAGATCATCCACAACCACCGTTTCCCGGAGCCAATTCATACCAGTTGTGCCAGACACTGTGATAGTACCAAACGCCATCATACCACCAAATATTGAGGATACACCCATGACTCACAGCACAAAGAGACCAGCTGATGATCCACCGATACCACCTGCTACTAAGGCTCGACCATCGCAAATGCCTGCCCTGCGTCGTCTTGATCCCAATTTCACCCTAGCAACCATTTGGGGGGTGATACACAGCCATCAGGTACACCAAACGCGACCACACAACCTGTTGCTGTCGCGCCTGGTGTATCTAATGCGAAAAAGCCGCCTGATAATCCCAAAGATTTTGCTGCACCTGATGACTTTGATGATGATGAGCCTGATCCAGATGCAGGTCCATCAGGGCATAATGGTCCACCGCTACTTCCGCTAGATGGAGATTAAAACCTTTCAATCCCGCACTTATGCCTGAGAATGATCCGCAACCGGACAACCCAGATCAACAAGAACCAGAAGAAGAGGAAGAAGAACCTGAAGAAGACACAGATGAGCTATTCCTTTTGGTTCCACTGATGCAGATGAAACACTTGATTAGAACGACTTGGTCATTGATGATTCTCAATGGTGTTTACTGTCTCAGGAACATAAAAGATCTGCATTAACACTGCATCATTCTCTGTGCCTAGATTGGCTGATGGTTCACCAGTAGCGCTATAGGGAATGTCGAATCGTCCGATGCTATTGGCATGTCATATTCCGTTACGCAAACGTTGCCCAAAAACAAGATCCGATAGTGCCTTCCAGACTTTTTATTCTATGACTGATTACTTTGCATGCCTTGTTGGCAAGAAACGAAAGGAAGCTACACAACAGGAGAAAAGACAGCTTGCTAAACAGATTCTAGAAGCCAAGAAGGCAGAATGCCAATCATGGATTGATAACGAATTTTTTTGATCTTGTTGACATGAGAAAAACAAAAGTAAGAAACTTTGTAGCTGGCCGATGGGTCCTTACTGCGAAGAAAGACAAGGATGGCAACTTCCAGAAGTGTAAGGCCAGATAGCTCCTCAAGGGTTGCCAAGATAAGCAAAAGAACATTCAACAAACGGACAGTCCTGCAGCCTCAAGAGCAGGTTTCCGCTGTGCAACCCAATTAGCCGCTAATCACGGCTGGGAACCTTTATCACATGGACCTTAAGACTGCGTTTCTACAAGGAGAAGCCTATGATGAAACCCGAGATATTATCTGTCAAATATTTCAGAATACGGGTATCCACCATATATTGGCGATCGTCTTAAGAAACCTGGTTTTGGTCTAAATGATGCACCACGCAGATGGTGGCAGATCATTGATAAGGCCTATTTCTTGAATGTGGGTCCCAACTCGCGCAGACAGATGCACTTACATCTTGTACGATAATACGTCAAAGAACAAGAGTTATCAACCTCCTCGCAGCGTTTCCTTTGAGCAGATAAGTATTTCTGAAGCAATTCATCACCTTATGGATCCGGTGGCCCGTAACAATGCACAGGGACGCCGACCACACGGCTTCATTTGCCTTCATGTTGACGACCTGTTCATGGGAGGTGGCAAGGTGTTTGAATCTCAGGTTTTGACAAGTCTGCATAAGAATTTTGCTGTTGGTTCTGAAGACAAAAATGACATCATGTTTGTAGGACAACGCATCAAGTGGAAAATTCATGAAATTATGGACGCTACATCTCTGTTGACCAGAAACTTGCTGTTGATGCAGTTGGGGAACTGAAGATTGACAAGTCATTGAAAGACAACATCCAATATAATCTACAACTTTATATTTATACTGCATATCGTTCTGTTCTCGGACAGCTCGATTGCTTGCAGAGTAGAGCTCAAGTCCATCTTTGTTATAAGTTTTCGCGTTGTGCCTCTGCCGCTGCTAATCCGACTATCGGAGATGTCAGAGAAATCAACAAGGTTGCTCGTACCCTCAAGAGTCAATATGTTGACAGACGTTTTTGGCCACTTTCGGGACAACAATGTATTCTTGGCATGCCCGATGCCTCCTATCGTAATAACAGCGATAAGTCTTTTCAGCGTGCACATGTCATTTTCTTGGCTGAAGACCGCAAATTGCCAGCACGAAACGCACACCGATCTTACGGTTATGGAAAATATAAGCATACAAACCGATCATCCGGTTCCGACATAGCAACACGTGGTTCCATCATTGGCTATGAGAGCCATAAGATAACAGCAGCAACTTAGTCAACCACTGTTGCTGAATAAAACGCACGCATGAAGTGTTTTGAAACGTGCTTGGTTTCTCAGCGCCTTCTGGGCCGACACGAGCGGCGAAATTGTTCCCATACATATACGTACAAACGCAAATAACTTGGTGACCACCGCTCAAACAACACACATGCCTGAACAGAAAGAAACGCACCATCTTGTCCAAATGCTTAGACATGAGAGCAACGCTGGACATCTTGATGACCTTAGTCATATCCCGAGCGAATGCTGTTTTTCTGACCCGCTAACCAAACATACCGCGAAACCTGACCAGCTTGTTTTGTCGATCGCTGGAAGACTTGATCAGGTTGATGTCCATCGTTGTTGAAGCACAAGGCATTCCTCACAACATGGGCTATTGAAAATTTCAATGAACCACACACAGTGTAACTTCATTTCTTTGTGAAGACATCGCTGATTTTGTGCTTGCACTGATGTACTTTAAAGAGTGAATTTTCTTATCAAGAAAATTTGTGCCTGCACCTCTCGGCCCAACAGGGAAAAGGGCAGACCCTTGTCCATAGCTACAGCCTCAATTCGGAGCACCGGTCAGTATTTTTGCTCCGCTCCTTTTTGCGCTTTTCATTGTTGCATTGAAACATGCCGCCTGTGCATGCCAGATCATCACGACCCGATACCACGGGCTTGACTCCTAGAGCCACTGGACTTAGTCCGTGGAAATTCTGTCGCATTTGTAGAGGCTTTGATCCATGTACTCCGAAAACACGGAGGAGTTCAAACAGATAATTTTTATGCAACCAATGTGAATGACCCTGTTTTTGAGCTCGGATCCAAAGACCTCTCTTATGTGTTCAGGCACAGTCGTTTGCCCCATGAAGACGGATCACTTAGTCTCAACGAACTCTTCAAACATGGAGGCACGACTCGCAAGATCCGCAACAGAGGCCACAAGAAATTCAAAACTCTCGGCGAATCTCAGGCGGGTAAGAATATGAAGGGCCGAATTACGGCCATCATGTACATGCTACCCCTGGCGCACATATGTTGCAATTCCAATCAAAGCTTTTTGGCCCGTGCCGAGTACGAACCAGGGAAGTTAGCAAACCCTGCGTCGTGGTCTAAGCCCTCAGTTTTTGAAAGAGACGGCAATCGTATGGCTCAGGCCGATCTACTCGAAGGACTCGACGTTGCGTCAGTTTTCGTCCGTTTAAGAGTCTGGGCATTCAAACCGATCTACGGTTCAACATGCCAAGTTTTTTCCAAGCAAGTTCCCAAATAATTATCTGGTTCATGGAACTAATGAGAAGAACCTCCGGTCCATACGCCGCCTCGGCTTGCTTCCGGGAGGTACTCGTGGCGGAAGACAAGGTGTCCATTTTGCACTTGACTGTTCGCTCACCACTATGCAGGACTCTCTCCGACCCGAGCAAGATTGTATCATTGTAGGTTATCCGACATGCGTTGAACCCCGATTTCACGGAGAGTCAATACGTGTTGACCAAAGAGGCCGTTCCTTTCAGCAAATTTCTCCGCGTATGGTCTCTGATTGATTGCTGCTGGATTCAGAAGCCTGCTGATGCCGACTTTGAGTTGATGACAGGCTACCAGTCTGAAAGAGACATCATGCTTCACATTGCCCATCATCAATACTATTGGCAGCAACGTATGAAAACGAGAGACAAAGAAAGATCTGGGCCCGTAAGCAGTACATTGACCATGTCATGGAAAGACTTTCTGATGCGTCTCACGTTAATGAGTTCATTACCGGTTTTAAGACTCAACGAGCCGCACCGGCCAAGGCATCTCGAGACGCTCCAACTCCTAGTGACAGACCGTTGGAACAGCCTCTTTCTGAAGAAGACCACCGGGTTGCCGAAATCAGGCAACAGATCTCTGAACGATTCCGTGAAGAAATTGGAAAGGGAAGTGTCCGGTAAAAAGAAAATGCCTGAAAAGGCGCAGCATCCGATAAAAAGAAGGAAAAAGAACCAGATGACGATGGTCCATATCAAAGTACTCCTCATGTTGACACTGAAAGTGACGCCTGGATTTCTTTTGCCTTTCCAAACAAGATTAAGTCAAAAGCCATGCCGAGAAAAGCTACACGGCAGAAGAAATCCGTATTTCCGGATCATTCGGCAACCGCCTGATAGTCCGCATCCGCACCAGCCGATTATTCGGCGAAGGAAAGAAAAGGTCCAAATAAACAGGAGGTGAAAGAATTGAAAGCACCTCCCAAGCGTGGAACTAGCAAACGGGCCAAGGACATGATGCTTGAAACTAGCAAATGTGCCAAGGATATGATGTGTGATGCCGACGCAGCCAAAAAGGTATACGACACTCTTAAGAACAATCTCGTTCAAGATTGGCAAACATGCGATGGTTTCCAAGACCAGATGGCCGACTTGAATGTCGGAATGTGAAGGATTGTCGCTGTACCCATGCCATGTATAGGTGTCACCGCTGTGGTTATGCTTACTGCCTGGACTGCCGATCTCAGGGCGAGGCTTGTAATCACCGCATTTGCAATTACTCGTCTGAGCTTGGTGGCAGTTTCTACCAGACAGTATTGCGTCCAAGGACTCGACGATCGATATCACGGACCTTGTTTTTGACACCTTAGGCCAAGAAGCAAACATTGGTTCACATATGTCTGAACAATCCGATTACCGGATGGCAGCCTTTGATGACCTGATTGACAAATGCACCAAGGGAACTAAGGTCGGTAACAGTTACTTGCAATCTTTCTTGAAACAAGGTATTGAAGAATACAAGTTTGCCGACTTCGCCCACACTCTGCCGGGAAAAGACGCGTTCCCACTCTCGAGGAGCATTACAGTCAGTATCAGGATCCAGACGCACCAGTTCCAATTTGGAGACCACCTATTCTCATCAATTGCAAGCATCATGACCTGACTGAAGATGAATGTTCCGGCCTCCTGGAGTGTTGTGCAGACCCGTTTTGCTCAGCAAAAACGTCATCAAGATCGGCGAGTTCCAAAATCCTGACAACGCTGCTGAGAGCCAAAAAGATATATTTGTCCTTTTTCACTCCGAATCTTGGCAAGGTCAACAGAAACCATGCATTGGAGGTCACGTGAAATATCTGTCCTGGATCAGAAAAGATCCTAACTGTAGGGCCTCCGTATTTAGTCTTCCGAAACGGCGCACACATTGTTGCACTCTGCGAGGCACATGATCCGTTTGGCGGAATTGCCAGGCACCTTGCGCGTGATCACGGATCACGCAATGCTGGTTATGGTTGTGCGCGCCGACATCACGGCTCCTTCCGTTGCAGTCTTCGATCGTACGTGGCACGCATTTATTGAATTGCTTGGTCAGCATCAAAATGATACAGAACAGAAAGCCAAGCCTGAAAGCAGATCTTGGATTATTCACGGTTGCATTTTCAGATTCGCTTTTGGACAGGTAACCTCAGGAGAGATGGTTGACCCAAGCTCAGGAATAAGAACAATTCTCCCTGATTGTGATCCAAACCTGGCCATCACGCTGCATCCGGCTCCCTTGTCCAGTACCCGAGATGATCAAGATCGGCGAATCTCAGAAATTCAGGGTAAGGAATCAGCAGAAACATGCGAGCTGCTCAAGCCGATATCCGGCGCAGACAATCATGGCGTCAGAACACTCGTTCTGTCCGAGGTACGCGTTGCTGTTTTCAATTGTTTTCACATATCATTTTTTTGCCTGGAATAACGCGTACGCAAGAACATGTGAAAGGCGGGTCAAATTCATCGCATCTTGCATCTCCCGCCAGGTTGATTTCATCCAAGGCGGTGGCAACCTTTTTGCGCAGCGCGACTTCAAAAAGGATGCGCATTCCGATTTCCGGAGCTGCATTTTAATTGATCTTTTAGAGAGGTTTCTCGGACGAATTAATCTCAATCTCAATCGGTCTGCACTGAACCGTATCACGTATAATGTAGTCTCTTCCACTCAGGCATCCGAATACATCAAAGCTCAGAACAACACCGGTGCCGACTGCGACTGCATGCTGTGCACTTGACTGTGTTATGCCAAGCAGACCATGATGGCTGAAGACCGAGGCAAGCAACACTCCGCTAGTGCGGATGGCTTTGTCGGTTCGGCGTATGATAATGAGATTTTACTGAGTGACCTGGAGCAACCCAAGCATCTCCTTGTCTACGATTTAGGCCTTGGTGATAGCGACCAAGCTTTCCACTCTTTGCTCATGGCCATCGCTTCCATGCGACCAATTAAGAACTTCAGCGTTTGTTCCCAAGCAGCCGAAAACCGGCGAAGGGACACATGGCAGGAGAAAAACCAAGATTGTATGCAAGCACACCAAGAGCGTCAGGAGATGCGCCAAGAGCGCCGGGACGCAGTTCCACCGCAAAGGGATAACTTCTGAGAAATGGAGAGAGCCAACAGAGAAAGATCTGCGAGCCGACAGCACGGCCGTGATCGTCCACGAGAAAGATCAACTTGCCGCGGATCAACTCCGCCTTGGAGAGAAGAACGCCGTGGACGCCAACGTTCTGCAACTCTTCAAGAGCGAAGAACACCCAGCAGAACTGATGACAATCCTCAGCAGAACCGATCTCACGGTCAAGGAAAAGGGGCACACTGGTTGAACAGTGGCCACCAACAGCGCCAACAACAACAAGGAAAAGGAGCTGCCTGGCTGAACCGTTGTTACCAGCAGCAGCAACAATACGATCAACAGAACTATCAGCAGAATTATCCACAGAGACAAGACCAGAACCGACAACACCGTCAGGGTTATTTATCATCAGCAGCCATATTATCAGTACAACCAGCGCAATGCCACTGTCGAGTACATGACTGGCTATCAAGTGCCTTATGACCGCTGGCACAGAAATGCTGACGGCACGTGGACCGACCTGCTCCCGCAATTTCCTACTGACTCTATCCATTACGATCAACCGTCCTGGCAGAGAAGAAATAGCGAACTTTATCTCTACGGATACACCTTCCGTGTGGGACTCTGAGAACCAAGGACGCTAGCCGATAGACGGCAATATTCTGCACCTCAGTTTTGTGCCGGAATCACGGCCTAGAGTAGAGTTGCATTTTTTCTTAGTTTCACAGCAGAGCATAGGCTGAGCGGTTCTTATGCAAGAGCTAAAATTTTGCTGCGTGTTACGACTCGAAGAAAATTTGTGTGCCTGTTTGTAACCTAATTTTGGGGACGCGTCTGCAAAACGCACATGCAGTTTGCATACTATGTGGCATGTTCACTTTAAGTCATGTGATCCACTGCGCCACGCCGTGGCTCAAGACTTGCTAGCATAGCTGCTTGAAAAAGGTGCTGCGCTTTGACTGTGTGACCCCAACAGTTCGTAGCTGTCTAGATTAGATCCGGGGCAGGGAACGCTACCTCACCCCCCTCCGCCCCCTCCACGAACCCTAAGAGCCGACCCAAAACACTGTAATTTGCAGTGTTTTTGCGCCTTTGGCATGGAAAAAGTACTTCTTGCAACAAGGTGAAAACTGCGTAAATACCAGGGTTTCTAGGCACCGGCGAAAAACATTGTAAATATTGGGACTTTTGTTACCAGAGGCAAACAACATCGTAAATACCGTGGTTTTGGGCTTCCAAGGCGCAAAAAATAGCTGTATTTACGGTGTTTTTTGAAAACACCATCTATTTGACGACTTTCGGCCGCTACAGGACTGAGAAAAAAGCTGCACGGGTAACAGCGGTAACAACAACGACGACGACGAGACGACGAGACGACGAGACAACGAGACGACGAGACGACGAGACGACGAGACGACGAGACGACCTTGACGACGACGACGACGACAACGACAACAACAACAACAACAACCACAACCACAACCACAACCACAACAACAACAACAACAACAACAACAACAACAACCACAACGACAACGACAACGACAACGACAACGACAACGACAACGACAACGACAACAACAGCAGCAACAACAACAACAACAAGAAGAACAACAAGAACAAGAACAAGAACAAGAACAACACCAACACCAACAACACCAACACCGCCACCACCACCACCACCAGCAGCAGCAGCAACAACAACAACAACAACCACAACCACAACCACAACCACAACCACAACAACAGCAACCACAACAACAACACCACCACCACCACCACCACCACCAACAACAACAACAACAACAGGAACAGGAACAGGAACAGGAACAGGAACAGCAACAACAACAACAACAACAGGAAAAACAACAGCAACAACACCAGCAACAACAACAACAACAACAAAAACATCGAAATTTATGATCAGAGTGTTGCCCGCCGGACGTCAACGACAAAAAATCTCCGAAAATATACCAGATAGAATGCCAGAAAGAATTGCAGAACATATATGAGATAAAATGCGCATGCCAGATAGCATGTCAGAAAATATGCCAAAAGAGTGTCACTTGGCGCGGATCACTCGAAGAAAATCATTTGTTCCGAAGGTGTGGGGCCCTGCGCGCACCATCGCCATAATCAACAACGGTAACGACATCAAACATTTGATCTTGGATTTTTTGTTTCAGGTTTTTTTGCGTTTTGGCAGTGGTGACGCATTTTGTACCGATACTTTTCTACAAACAGACGACGTTACACACGGAAACCTTTACACAGAGCAATTTTTACGCGCAGATATTCTTACACAGAGAGGTTTGTGCACAAATAACTTTTGTACACAGGCGCCCTTACACACAAAGGTTTTTACGCAAAGAAGGAAATATTTACACAGAGATGTTTTGTACAAAAACGTTTTTGTGCGTTAAATAAAGGCACATAGGCGTTTTTACACTCAATTTTTTTTCCACTGAGAAATCTTTGCACAAAACAGTTTTTACGCAGGTTTATTTTATACAACATTTGCTTTGACACAGAGAAACTTGTACACACAGACTGCGCACAGAAAATTTTACAGACCGATTTTTTTGCACAAAAAAACTTTATCCAAAACACTTTTTACACAACATTTTTTTTGCACAGAAACCTTGACGCACAAAAAAAATATGAACAACAGTTTTTACAGACAGACGGTTTTTACACAGAAAATTATCTGCACAGAAGTCTTACGCACAGAAGGTTTTACGCACAACAGTTTTTACATACATGCGTTTTTACACACAGGTGTCTTTACACAGACACAAATTGCACACAGAAACTTGTGCACACAGCACGCGTTTACACACTGCCAACTTTTACACAGAGAGGCTTTGTTTCCCCTTCTTGATCACCTACCTTTCGTGTTCCTTTTCAAGTCGGATTGTTTCATTGTGGCAACATTAAAATTAAATTTGTTGCGTGAGAGGCGTCCGAACCTGTTGTCCGTATCGGTCCCACATCCAAGCCACGGCCTCCAAATCGTGAAGAAATTGGGCCCAACACTTAGGTCCAGATGCAGCATTATAGATCATTGGAAGAGGAAATGATTCACAACTTATTATTGAATTCATTGATTGTTTTTTTATGATCATTGTAAGGACCATTACAACTTTTTATTATTATAGATCATAATATATGGATCGCCCAAGGTCTTTCTCGAAAAAATCTGAGGCGTGCAGCTTGGCGATACGTCCACTGCCTCGCCGCGAACTTTCCAGACACGCCGGTAATACAAGAGCAGGTGCCGGCGACTTCACCATAGATGATGGGGATGGGTTGTTGGATGCTTAGACAAAAAAACGTTCCATTAGTGTGTATACGCATGTGTCATTGCTATTTTTGGCGGGCAAAGAGACTGTTCGGTCCATGTGTTGGGTACGAATGCGGTTGTGAATCAACCTAAGATACTAAGGTTTTGGCGAGTTTCCCATTCCTCCTTGGAATCCTGAACCCTCAGTCCCGAGTTCCGAATGCCCGCTTGTTTTTGTGAAAAAAAAATTCAGCATTGTTGGCCCATGACAGTTTTTTTTGCACGGTCTTAGTTTTCAGAACTTGAAGGTGAGACCTAGAGCAGTCAGAACAAGATGTTTGCCCCAAAATTGCTGACCCCCAACCTGGTACCGGCCCCTGGCGGTTGAAAAACCTTTGTAACCCCTACACCACCCCCCATACCACAAGTTTAGCCCTATGACTGATGGGGACAGGGACTAGCGAAGAATTCAAACGGGCCATTTCGTCATTATGTCGCGTGGAGGTGGCAAGCAAGTCGAGAAATAGATTGTAATAACCACACCGGAAAACCATGGTAGCGCAAGTAAGGAAAAAATACAAAAGGAAAACAATGGAACCGCCCAACAACCAAAAAAAAACTAGGCAGAAAAAAAACCCAGAACCGGATTCAGTTCATGCACGGCACCTACCACGAACAGTACAAAGAACACACATGACACCCTGTGTCCAGCAGCAACAATCACGTCCAAAATGATGGCTCCGTTGGTTGCCCAAATGCACAAAATGAACCTGGGCAGACAGAAACTAGAACAAATTGCGCAGGCGGCCACCCATCCGGACGCCCATATCAATTCGTTCATAGCGGGGTCAACCAAAAAGAAAAAGGAAACGGCAAGAGGAGGGAATCCAACCAATGTTCGAAGGACCGGATGTCAAAAGAACAACTAAAGACAAGGATCTTGGCACGCCGTCGGGTGGAGAGACTGTGGACGGAACCAAGGCAGTTGGGTTTGCCTGAAGTTCGCAGAACAAATTGAAGCAACGATCACGCCACGAGGAATCGCTTGAATAGAAGGTATCACATGAATAGTGTGAATCCTTAAAAATATGTGACCAAACACGTTGCATGCTCCATTATTAGCTTGCCGGGGCGTCTCCGAGATGGTTGTCATCAACCAAACCCTTCATCAGCCAAGAAGCAACACAACACCATCACATGCCACCTAGTGTTCCGCAGCAGCCAATAATACCAATTGGTAGTTTTAGTTCTTGTCCCACTGCACGAATGGTGCTAGATCAATTGATAGGAACTTGTACAGTCTGCCGCGTCATCACTGTTCCAACGTCCATGAGAGTTGCTACCAGTTTCGTTCTTGCTCTTCAACGTCAGCGAATGATCACAACACGTTCGACTGCGAATGGAATTGAGAGGATCGGGGCAGCTTGGGTACTGTGGAAAGAAAAAGGAAGGCAAACTTTGCATAACAATTCAATCAAAACGGCCGGCAACTGTAGACGAACTTGATGCAGTCATGTTTCACTGAATCTGCATCGCGCCAAATTTCAAGAATTAATTGCTAGGAACGTTCTTGCCCTCATCGTGGTGCGCTTGCGGTGTTGTTGTTCTTGTTCTTGTTCTTGTTCTTGTTCTTCTTGTTGTTGTTGTTCTTTTTTGTTCTTGTTCTTGTTGTTCTTGTTGTTCTTGTTGTTCTTGTTCTTGTTCTTGTTGTTGTTGTTGTTCTTCTTCTTCTTCTTGTTTTTTTTTTTTGTTTTGTTGTCGTTGTTGTTGTCGTTGTTGTCGTTGTCGTTGTC
>Ga0126342_10004163_pt1 | contig 24471 bp, 23 predicted proteins | sample Cyp1metagenome_FD_92528 | JGI IMG/M metagenome (GOLD analysis project Ga0126342, IMG submission 92528) | Coral microbial communities from Lord Howe Island, Old Settlement Bay, Australia - Cyphastrea 1 metagenome | ecosystem: Host-associated > Invertebrates > Cnidaria > Coral ...
ACCGCTTATTAAACCCTTATTAAAGAACAGTTTTTCCACAAATTTCCAAGGCACTGGGCCATGAGAGGGTCCAATTCACTTTAGTAGGTTTGTTCTCAGGGTTCACAGTTGCAGCATTTTTTCCCAGAGCTGATCCTGGAGCCAAGAGAAGAAAGAAACGCCTTTTACACAAGCAATTGCCAAGTTCAAAGCCCAAACCTTTCCCAAAAGAATCAGACCGCTTATTAAGCCCTTACTAAAGAATAGTTTTTCCACAAATTTCCAAGGCACTGGGCCATGAGAGGGTCCAATTCACTTTAGTAGGTTTGTTCTCAGGGTTCACAATTGCAGCATTTTTTCCCAGAGCTGATCCTGGAGCCAAGAGAAGAAAGAACCGCCTTTTACAAAAGCAATCCGTTCTTTCTCCTTCTCTTTCCCTTTCTATTTTCCTTTCTCTTTCTCTTTCTCTTATCCTTTCTCTTTCTCTTCCTCTCCCCCTTCCTCTCTCTCTTCCTATTCCTCTTCCTCTTCTTCCTCTTCCTCTCTCTCTCTCTTTCTTTTTCTCTCGTTCCCTTTCTCTTTTCTTTCTCTTTCTCTTTCTCTTGTATCATGGTTCATTAAGAAATAAACTTAAGGCACTTAACTTAAGGTGGAAAAGGTAACGCAAACAACATGCTGAACCCCACTCACTACAAGTACTACAAGTACTACGAGTACTACAAGTACTACAAGTACTAAAAGTACTACAAGTACTACAAGTACTACAAGTACTACAAGTACTACAAGTACTACAAGTACTACAAGTTCATCGGCAAAAAAAACGTTTTAATTAGATTTCAATTGTAGCCAATTGAAATCCTTACATTAAGCGTAGATATTTTTTTCTGCTGGGGAACCGCCTTTTTTGCGCACAACTCTAAAGAGGGTATAGCTGTTGTTGAAGGGGGGGGGCCTTACACTAATCAGGACGAAACATTACATCTATATATATAATATCATTGAAAATGTATTATATAATGCATACAAATATTATACTCGACACTGTTCCATTATATTACATTATATCATTATACCGTATTAATTATACCGGATTTGTTGCACATATACGTGTCAACCCCAAATGGCCTGCAGGACTCGGGTAAGCTTCGAGTCCCGGTAGGGCACGAAGGCCTTCCGCCTCCGGGTGGCGTCCAGGGGCCATGCTTCCACATATTGTGATATCACCACATATCATCGTATATCTATATACATAAAATCATAAACAACGGCATCTTTCTCAAACAAACTATAGTTAGTAACTATCTACCATAATTCTTTATAAGTATTTTCAAAAATATTCATCAAAACAGAACCCTATGCATTCCTATGCGCATGGAAGTGGCCTGGCAGTGCCAGCTGAACTCAGCGCATTGATCACGTTTCCAAGGGCCTCAGTTTTTTCCATGGGAAAAATCCTCAAAGCATTGGGGGATCTCATGGGATCTCTAGGATTTGTAGGCACAGATAGCATAGCTTCACCTATTTGAAAAGTTAAAACAAGCATAGAAAACCATGATCTCACCTCTATGGGCATTCCAAATTTTGGGCAACGCTTTCTTGGAATGGTTGCTGGATTTTCAATGCTCCTTCTGGGAACTAGCTCAATGACTCTGCAATCAAAGGTGCGCTCAAGGACTTGTTGATGTTGGCATTTTCCTGGCTGCGGCGTCATGTCCATCCAGACTCTCTCAGGGTGCGGAAGGTCCCTTCAACATCAACCCTCCGAGGTCGCAGGGCGCAACCGCCCAGGGCCCCACCGGGCCCCACCTTCGCCTGTTTCCGTTCATCGCTGCCACTTTTTTCGGACCCGGCCAGGTCCACCAAGTGCAACTTGCTGATGGTGTTCCTGGCGTGGGTGGCCTGTTCCCATTGATGTCAATGGCAATATAAGAAGGGTTGCTGGAAGTCATAATCTGTACAGAAAGCCTAGCCTGGTGGGAACAAAGCTCCACCTGCTAATTTCAGATTATTTCCGTACAGTGAAGGGGGTGACATATCCTATATATTGTATCATATAATAGACCTTGGGGGAAAATCGAAAAGAAGTGGCAACCTCATTCCATCTCATTCCCGAGCACTTCCCCGGCTCTGTTTTTGTTTGCCAGCTTTCGACTGCTCCAATGTCGGAATTCTGACATTGAAAAGCAACCCGCCCATCTTGGGCAGCAACAGTCGAGGCTCACATCTTGTAAGAGATCCAGTTCTGGGTATGGAAAAACAAGTGGCAATGATGACTGCACCCTTTTTCGGTGTAGTAATACAGTAATGTTAAACACATGGTTATGATGTGTTCAAGGGTGAGCGCTGCGTGGGATCCGCATTCTAAGACCTGGTCACCTGTTAGCCGGGCTAAACGGGCTGTTGCCCAAATCCTCCTTCAACATTAGCGGATGAGCCCATCCAAAGTGTGCAAACGCTGCTGCATGATAATTGTTTGCAGCTATGCAACTGCTATCCATGTTGCGTCTTTCCGAACCATTTTCTCTCAATCCGGGAAGTGCATTTGACATCATCATGCTAGTCCTTCTTGGATCTCATTGGATGTGAATATCTGCTATCTTTTGCTAGGAAAGAGTTCTGATGCCGCATAACACGGCCTCGAAACAGGCCATGGGTCAGCTCGCGGTTCATGAGCCCTCCATCAGTTCCCTCAGTCTTGGGATGCTGGGTGTAGGCGCGTGGGGGTGTTCCCAACAACATCTCCAGCAATCGGGCTCGACGGTCCAAGATTTCCAGCTGATCTTCATGGGAAAGTTGTGCTTTCGGAAGGTGCCTGCAGCAGTCAAAAGTGGCCAATGGACGATCCTCAATCTGGACACCACCTAGAAAAAACCCTCCAGAATCCCTCCCATCAAACATCATCAAACTATATCAAACTTTCATTTCCAGTGCCTGAAGCACAGCCCTTCGAATTCCTGGCCATAATGAAAGCCTTGAAAGAGTTCGTTGCATCGGATGGATGCTAATGCATCCAGAATCAAGGTTTCAAGCTGCGCAAGTACCATCAAAGTCCTCCTGCAGATGTGACACGTCTATTCTTGTGAGCCAACAAAGGGAACCATGGAGAACTATCATCCACACTATATTTGTAATGCACTTCTACTTCCACCCAATCCACTAAAAAGATATCTAGAAGCATCTAGAAACAACAAATCACACTATGTGCACTATGACCACAGTGATCTCCATCACAAGCATCATGTGAATCATGACATTTTTCAGATATCAATCCATAGTTCCCCAAAGTTCCCCAAAAAACCAGCCATCACGAATCCCATCTTTTCTTTGACCGCTCTCCTTGCTCCACCTTTCTCTTTGCGCAAGGACTCCTCCATCTTCACCATCAGCTGCAAGTTCCTCCAGGGGCCCAGCGGACCGGGACCCAACTTCTCATCCGCCAGGTCTCGCACCAGCTGCAGACAGTTGGGAATGGGACTGGAGCCCAAGACTTGCCTGGGAAGAGCCAAAAAAAAGGGCTGGAGAACATGGTTGAGAGGGGGAAGATGATCAAAATTGCTTCCATTGGTGGGAACATAATAAAAGTTACTTGTACGTATTAAAAACTTTGTACGTATCATTATTAGAACTTAATAATAACAATAATTATTACAACAAAATATGGAATCCAACAATTTACATCTTCATCCATTCTCCCGTTCATATGGAGAAAAAACATCCGCATTGTATGGTCCCAAATATGTGCATTCATCCCCGCAACTAACCATTCATTAATCATCCATTAGCCGTCCATTGATCATCAATTAAGCATCTCATCCCTTCTCAGTTCATACTAACCACCCCGAAAACCATGGTGGATGTGGTTGATCTATACATATTTGGGAACTACAAGCAGGGTGTTTCGTATGAGTGGGAGAAGGGACTATCAGTAGATTCCCAGTCATTGTAGGTGAACATGGATTGATCAACCCATGGAGAAAAAGAAAAATCACCTTCAGCAAATCTAAGTTGCTTCAATGCCAGGAAAGCTGGGTGCTTCCGGCGCAAGCCAAAGTAGAGCAGCAACCAAGTGACAGCAGCAAGACCCGAACCCACTTGATGGATATCATCATGTAACATGTCAGAAATGTGAAGCATGGCTTCCACACACTTGGTATTCAACTCTGGGCAACCTTCTGGTACAGCTGAAGGGGACATGTGAATCAGCAGCGGTTTCTGCCGCAGCTTACCTTACATCAAGGCTCAAGCTGGCCCGTAGAAAAACCATTTGCATCACCCCGCCCAAAAACCCAATACCCTAGGATGCACAAAAACCCGCCAATTGCCATTCAAGCTTCACAACCAGCGGCCACTGGGTGTTCCCAGCCAAATCCGTTGTAGCTGTCGGCACCTGCGTTCTTCAACCTCCGTGTCTGGAAACATGGTATTCTCTCGTTGCAGCCGTGCCGCCACCTGAGTGGCATGCGTGACGTTGGACCCAACACTGAGTCGAGACTGCTCCGTCTCCCCGGTCTCCCCATCCGCCCCGGTGTCCGGCGTGTCATCCGGCTCCAACTCACGGAAACGAAGTAGGCGAAGAGCCCGTTGAAGAAAGTGTTGGGAATCCATAGTGGCATCCATTTCCAAGCTCTGCCTATGGTGGCAATGTAAAAGGGCCGTTGTAGCAAATTCTAGCACCCCAAGAAAGGTCCTAGATGTTTGATGATGTTTGGATCGGGCCTTACAAGTGGGGGTGGACGTTCAAAACAGCACAAAAACAGCAAGAACATGATGACCATGGATTTCATTGGATTTCCATATGACTTGACCAGCTGAGTCGCTTCAGAAAGGCATAGGCTCGTTGAAGGTCAAGGGATGTGGGCCAAGGTTGCAACAACAGCACCACCGCCAAGTTGCAAAGCAAGTCCTGGGCCCCATGGCCCCAGGACGCGCAATGGGATGTCATGGAAATCCATGATCCTTTCCGTTCGGACCATCATCTATGATTAATGGGTTAGTAATGTTAATAATGGATGATTAATGGATGATTAATGGATTACATAGTGGTGCCCCAGTTCGATAGCTAAGTTGGTGCACATAACTACAATAAGTGGGACTTATGGTAGATATATCGAACTAGTTGATGGGGGTTATAAACTAACTTATAACTGGGGGGTACCACATTGTACACTACACATCACTACACATCACTACACTGTAGCTGGATTTTCCATATCCACTTTGTTACTGGACAGCATCTGAAACAATCTAATCCAATCTACTTTAATCTTTATTCAATCCGGTCCAATCTATCTACCTAGTTGATTGTTTGGACTGCGCACTCCGGACAGGCCTAGTCTATTTAAGCAATCTGGTTTATCAAATCTGCCTAAGCTATCTCAGAAGTCTAAATTATATAGATTTGTATATCTACCGTTTTAGTTTTTTCTTTCTTTTTCTCTCTTTCTCTCTCTTTCTTTCTTTCTTTCTTTCTTTATTTCTACCCACATCTACGTTTGGACCATCTTGGCGTTGAAGGTGCGCCAAGTTGGTCAAAACACTCTGCCTGAATAGACATTAATGAATGTAAAATATAGGCCCGTATAGGACAGGTCTTTCCACAAATAGAATCTGTTATGGCATAGAATGAAGGTGAGAGGATTTCATCCAACAATCGACACTTTAAATCACCCTGACCTACCCCAGTGACTAACAGTCACCAATTCAGGAACCATGGCAGGCCAAGAAGTTTGTGTTTTGTCTCACTCACGACCCCAAAGCAAGTACAGTGGAGAACTACGTATATTGAAAGCATGGTAAGCTACTATGTATATCCTATACCTGCTTGCCATGTCTCTCAGTCTGGACAACACATCGTTCCGACACTGCCAAACGTGCCCAAAGAAAAGCGGGCGTTTCTGGCCAGAAGCTGTAAACAAAAGCATCAAAATATGATAATTGTGATATGATCAGCTTGGCCCTTTTGGAGATCTCTACCATCCATGTACGTTTTACGAAACGTCGCCCATCTTCTGCACACCTGGTGGTTGCCAAACGCCAAGACACTGCCGAGTCTGTTCTTAGCCTCTGCTGCACTTCTGCGTCAACTGACAGGTTTGACGACGAGAAGCCTTCTCGAATAGAAACCGAATAATTATATAAGCCGGGCCGGTAGATCCGGTAGATCTTAGTATAGGTGGCTCAAAAGGCCAATCTTGTTTAGGGTGAGGCCAATTTGGGATGTGAAAACTGGCCGTTGGTGACCAACTAATTGAGATGCGCTGGGATTCTGCAACACCATGATAACCATACAGAAGTAGAAATCCAGCGGCAGATCACTCTGGAAGAAACTGCCTGAACTAAACTAGTGTGACAGAGAGGTATATTTCGTAGACCACTGTAAGCCAAACCCAACATCCTTCAGCTGACTGGGATGGAAGTGTCCCCAAACTGACTGGTGACTGGCTTCTTACCGTTCCATTCCGTTCCAACAGAACACAAGTGCCGCCTTCGCTTTCAGCCGCTCTCTTGGCTTGGTTTTTCATCAGTTTCTTTGACAAAGCCTCCTGCATCTCGATCCGTGATGCCTCTCCAAAGGGCCAGGTCGCTTGCAGGCAATCATCACCTGAAATCGTGTTGAACTGGAAGGCAGGATGAAGGGATATGGATGGATATGGGGTAAATCACCCCATCTCTAAAAAACACAAATTGGATAAAATCCGGGTGTATCTGTGGATATGAACTGCAAAAGATTGGGAATATCACCCCATGATTGATCTTGCTGCGGATTTCACCCCATTCAAAACGGTTTTGTTTTTCTCATTTGGGGATGCAAAAAAGAACGAACATGGTAACACAAATGTGGTTGATGGTTTCAGACCCTCTGAAAAATATGAAAGTCAGTTGGGATTATTATTCCCAATATATGGAAAATAAAAAATGTTCCAAACCACCAACCAGATTATATCAGATCCATCACGGCAAACTTTCTCTTCCATCAACTTGGGATGGGACTGAGCACGCTCCCTCTAGATATTCATAGGTATGTGGACGCCCTGCAGCACATGGCCAATCGCTGAACATGATGTCAGTTACAAGAAAATTCATATGAAATTCATATTCCCACAATTTTGCTCTGTGTTCAAATCAAAGTTCGCAATCTTGCAAGTGTACGGCTCCTGGAAAAGCCATGTTTCAGTGGAACGGCTGCCCCGATTTGTAAAGGTTATCTCCTGTTGAACATAAACGATTCCCATCTAATTTGTTGTTTCAAATGCAAGCAGCCCCTACTCTTGTTGTTAAGAAAGTTCGTCGAAGCACCGCATGCTTGCAGGCGAACATCGATTCTGCGATCTTCCCAGGTCTGTGATGGTGGCATATGATGGCTATGACAATTCAGCATGCCCTGAAAAATTAAGATGGAACCCCAAGAATTGTCGGAGAAACTTTCGACATTGCAAGCTGTGCAACGCACGGGCTTGAAATGACTTCCACCTATGTCCACTGCCACCCTTTCCGTGAGTTGCAAACAGCCAAATAGCATCAAATAACTCATAAACTTCCAATTCTCTATTGCTCAAGCCCCCCAATGTCTGCATTTCCCCGTTTTTTTTCATAATGTTCATGCATTCATGGAAAAACCCATGTTTTCCATGGTTTCCCTCAGGATTTCCGAGAGGTTTCCCCGGAAAAAAACGGGTTCCAGGACACCCTCGCCGTGGATCCCCGCGACGACAGCTTCCGCAGCTCCCGGCGCATCTGCTGGAGCTGCGTCACGCGGCACAAGCGGCTGCCGCGGCACTGGAGGTCGTTGAAGGCCATGAGTTCCAAGACCAAACGTCTCCTGGAAAAATGATGAAACACACAGGAAGGAATAAAAACTGATTGATTCTTGATGATTGTGAGTATATGTGTAATTTAATATGGATTGTTTCTCAATAACATATGATTCACCATTACATTGCGTGTATATATATATATATACATATATATATATACATATATATACACACATATATATAAATATATATATATATATGATTCATGTCACTCATCTATCTACGTATATTACATGTATTTGTCTTTGATTCACATGTCTTCATGAAGAATTATTTGATTTATTGATGAGCAAATTATTCAATGTGTATATATATAATAATAGTAGTAATAATGGTAATAATAATAGTAATAATAATAATATATATATAGAGAGAGCTATCTCTCTCTCTCTGTGTCATATGCGTGCTTTGTCCAATGTGGGCTGCAGTCTACCACTCACTATTGGGATATGTTGACTATAGTTGACATAATCCTCCAAAAAAACTGGCGCCATCCCTCAGATCCCCCCGGATTGTGTCCATGCAAAGGAGGTCAAACACAGCGCCAACTCGTAAGTGCAAGCATAGAGCCAAGTTGGTGAGTCATCTTCTTCACCTTGGTGTCCCATATGGGCTTTCTCTGAGAATAGGGCACCCATGGGCACCCCTAAATCCACTGGTTTATGATCAATTGTCATCCGTTTTCCCTAGCAAACTTGCCATGGCTTGGGGTCCTATTTTCAGACACAAATTAGCAAGTCGAAAAGTCAAGAAGAGCTTGAACATGCTTGAACATTGTAAGTACGTCGAGGTCTGCTGCTTCCGGCTATTGTTCAAACCAGCACAAACCTCATGTCATCATGAAATACCATGACTGCAATCCCGCCAAGTGCAATCTGCTTACAGCATAGAATGCTGATGTCTGGAGGATTGTACTTGTTCACGCGCAAGTGCTGCGTTCTCACGGAGGGATCCTGAGCGAGTCCATCCTCGGTTCGGCTGCGCATGGCGGAACTGCAAGACCCTGGTAGCCACCTGGTGGTCAAATCCTGGTAGTCACCAATTTTACCAGAATTTCTCTGATATACACCATCCGCAATCTGAGGTTTTTCGCTGGGTTACCCCATTCATCTAGTGGACAGGATTATGAGGACTCAACCTGAGCACTCTGATGGAGTGATTGGAGTGGTCAACCCCAAAAAGGAATAGAAAGGAATCATTTGTTGCTGAAATGGAGGCCACAATTTAACCAACCCCTGGTTCATCAATCCGTCAATATACTGAAGCATCCAACTAGGATTTTCATAGTTGAGCCTAGCATCCAGCCGCTGAATGTGATTTTCATCAACATCCCAGCTCTTCCAGTTCCTCCATGGAAGCACCTCCGATGCTAAGGCATCCGTTTCTCTGTTTGGTGCTTCTGGATAAGGTAAATCCACTGGACGCATCTGCAAACCATGGTTCACACCAGGAAAAATAGGACTTGATGCTTCAAGCTCGGTTTATAAACCTATAAGTGTATATAGGTGTGGCTTATATAGTTGAGTGGGAAAACTGGGTGAAACCCCCATTGGCTGTTGGTTCCACACCCCTTTCCACTTCGCGATCAAAGGCCTCTTGTAGCTCCAGTTGGGCTGGAAGAATCTCGTCCTCCTCCAGAGGGAAACCTTTGTAGAGCCAGCTGGCACGTGCTGCCGTGTGATCCTTGCTGCCAATGGAAAAGGATGGGTCCAGAATGGGGAACCCCAGAAGCTGGTACCATGCCCTTTTCTGCCCTCTCAAAGATCGAGCGCAGCCTCAAAAATGACGCTAGGATGTTTTGGGTTCAAACCTTCACGGAAGACATCATCCGTCATAAAGAAACTTCGACTTTCGTCACGGCTCAAAAGCCAGCTTTCAACTTTCAACCACCAAAAACGAATTCTTGTGGATGCTTAAATCCCTGGGCACCCCCCAGTTCTCGCAGTTGCTCAAATTTCTGCCTTCCAATCATCAAAGTGTCGAGCCGTTCAAGCTCTCGTAGCAATTCCCGGCCATTTTGGCACTGCCAATCGCTGCGCACCACCTTGCCACTGAGGCGTTTCAGGGTCACCGTGATGGAAGAGTTCTCCATGGATCCATGGCGACAAATGTCAGGTTAACGCTTACCACCAGGGATGGACTTGAGGTGCTCACCAAGGCTCACCACAATAAACAAATACATCCCTACTAGTTGACTAGTGACTAGTTTGATGGTGGTTTACTTTTCATGCGGGTTCTATCTTTTGGGGCGTATCATAAAATGATGACATTTTTTTCGGGCAGACGTCATCTTGGAGATGTCTCGATGTTTTTGTTTTTCTCCCAGGCGCCGCTCATTCGCACATCTAGAGCCAGAAATCTTTCGTGCTGGGGATGGCGCGCAAAGAGTCCCAGAGGAAGTGAGTTTTTGGATATCAAAAGTTGGGTGGTTCAACCCTACCGATGACGAAACTCTTGGAGTTTGTTTGGTCTTCAATTTTGACCAACCACTGGTCTTCCTCAAAATCCCAGCTCCACTGCCGGCATCTCCCAGTACTTTTTGGCCACAGGGTTCAGAATGGTAGGCGAGGCACTGCAGAGGTTCTGACTGCTCATGTTTTCCAGATCATGTCAATTTGTGTCTAGAAGGTGTGACTTATTGAATTTATTGGTTGGGTGCTCGACCCCAAACATTTCTTGTCGTCTGCTGAGTCTACTGATGACTCAAGGACACGTGCACAAAAGCCATTGGATGTCAGCAATTGTCAGCACCTCTGCGCACTGTTGCAATACTTCTCAGCAACTCACCACCGGCTTTACCCTGCTTGAGAACATCGTTTTCTAGCCTCCGGGCAACCTGTACCAAGTGATGGCTACAAGGATAATGATCGGGATACTGATGCTAGCGCCACAAGTTTTTGGTTATAGAGGGATTCCAGTGGCAACTTGATTGTGCTACAAGATATTCTTCCAAGTATTGATTCTGCCTGTAACATGTCTGTTCTACTTGCAATAAGTTCCCAAAGCCCAACAACCTATAATCTCTTTAGCCATTCTCAAGCGGCTCAGTCGATCAACCAGCGGCTATGTACAGCTTCCTTGTACAGCTGCGTTTTGATGATGGCATTTTCCCTGTGTTTCCGATTTGGTGCACCATTTCAAGTGGTTTATCAATTTACATACAGTACCTAAATATATCGGTTGTGAAGCGTGGGAGTTTACTCCTCTATGTGGAGTTCTGCCTTCTGACATATAAAAAGAAAGAACCATGAACATGCTGGCAACGGTACCTAACTTGAGGCCAGGACATCCCACTATCTTTTGGCAAGGGATACAGTGAATACACGTCTTAGAGCATCCTTGATTCATCTCAAACCATGTCAAGCCTGCATCATCGAATTCGTTTCTTCAATCTTCACACATCTATTGGACATCCTATCATTCTCCAGGTGAAATGCCAGCTGAGCTACTGTAGCTTGCATGCCAATATCTTGGCGTTGATTTCGGTCCATTCCGGGCCTTCAAATAGGGAAGATCAACTTGCACCCGCAGCAGGTGCCGCAGCACAAATTGGCAGAATCAACTTGAATGTTATGACAGTTATGAAACCGTGTGACATGATTCAGGATAGTTCTGGGGCAACCCAATTCTATTTTATTTTATCTGTATACCTTGGATGTTGTTTTCCTGATTTCACTTGGCCAAGCATCACTTGGCCTTTGTGGAGAGCAGCTGGATGTTGCGATGCTTTTCGCTATCCAACTTATTCCAATGAAAAGCTTTGCCTTGGGAAGGTCGCTGGGCCCCATGGGCGCTTTTGGAATTGACTTCTGGGTTTCTTGGGTGAAACCCTCTACAGATAAACAATGACCTTGAACTGTCCATTCAGCGGCATGCTTGGAAACAGAGCTTCAAGGCTGAGACTTTCTTAAAATTGAAAAAATCAAAAGGTCTTGATATCAGGTAGACACACTTAGATTTGCTTCATTTTTTGAAGGCTCAACTTTAAAGTTTAAAGAGATCATAAACACCTGGGTATCCCGACCTTTCTTAACTGAAGCTCGCATCATTCTGCAAGACGTTCCTCGGCATTGTCTTTATTGCAGGCGTGACTGGATAATCATTAATCACAAACCCTTGAAGCCACCCAACAAAAATCCTGGGTCAAAAAGAGCCTTCATGGTCTGAGGAGCAAACCTGGAGGCTTCCTGACCGCGAATTGCAGGCGATTGGAGCCGCAGCCATGTTTCACATGCTATGCATTTCTTGCTCCACAACTACAATGCTGGAATGCTTAATACATATTTAACAAACTGGCTACCACAGTACGTCTCTCTCCGTCTTCTTTTCTAAGCCTGCTTGGAAAGGTATTGCTTACTTTCAGAGATGTTAGTCGGACAAACCAGCGAACTCCACTCACGATGTCTGCAGCTGCTTGTATCTATCTATCTATCTTCCTATCCTATCCTATCCTATCTTATCTTATCTTATCTTCTCTTATCTTTTCTATCTATTAATAGCTAAAGGGGGTTATATTCATTTATATTCAAATTTGATCAAATTTGTGGGTAGTAAAAAACAAATAGTCCCCTTTTTCAGCCTCCAGTGATGGTAAGCCCAGCGGGATGGCAGTGGGCGAAGCCGTGGGGCCACTCCCGAAGAACATGCCCATGGTAAGCACCTGAGCCATAGAAAAAAAAAACGATGGTAACCTGAGTTTCCTAAATATGACTACATTCAATAACTAACTTAGCTAAAATTGGAAAACCATTAAAAAAACACCTAATAGTCGTACTCATTGGATTGGTGGGAAAATCTTAACCATGAAGTGTGTTGTTTACATCAAATTGAGTGGGGGTTCCTGTAATTTTCCCTTAAACCAATCCAATGAAATACGGGCTGTGCGATGCGATGGGATACTACTTTGGGTATGTGAACATACCACAGTGAAATATCCGAATCTGACAACTGAAGCTGGCAGCATGGAATATGCCAGCACCCGGTTAGAAACCTACTTGAATATTGGATCCGCTTAAAATTACAGGGTCCATGAGGCACCCAATAGTAATGCACGAAACCCAAAAATCGAAAAATCGTGGTGGATCTGTTGATTTTTGGGGTCTCATCTCTCCTTTTATCTCTTGTTCTCAGGGAAACTGAGGTTCCTGAGGCCTGAACTAGAACCAGTGGTGGTAGCTGTGCGGGCAAATTCCTTGGTGCACCGTCAAAATCACTGTGGGGAGCATGCTGTGTGCGGCAAACTCCAAGACCACCTAATTACCTAACCTTTATCAAGTGTGATAGGTAGATAGCCAAAAAAAAATCCTTTCAGGTTGCATCACCCAAATTAGCATACACCCTGCCAAATAGAGGAAATTGAGGGTTGGAAGATTACTTTCCGCCTAAAATTGTTTATTTTCAGGGTCTATGTTACTTTTGGTTGAGGGTAATTGTGCTGAATCACCCCTTAGTAATCCGCAAACCAATGCCGAAAAGTGAAAAATGTGCAACCCGGATGGTAGTTCGATTGCGTCGACTGCCGCGGGCCCCCACGGGGTTGCTGGATGCTCTGCATGTCCACGTTGCCAGAAGCACGGCTGGCCTGGTGATGTAACCCTGTAAGGGAATGTAGTTGACACCTGGGATATTGCGGTGCACATGAAAAAAATGGATAAGTAAAAAAATTATCCCGGCAAGAGACACCAAAAAGTGTGGGGGGAGTAGAAGGAGAATGTATTATAATGTTGATGATGATGTTAATGGTAATGTTGAGAAGGATGGTGATGTTGATGATGGTGGTGCTGATGATGATGATGATGATGATGGTGGTGGTGGTGGTGGTGGTGATCATGATGGCGATGATGATGGGGATGATGATGATGATGATGGTGATGATGATGGGGATAATGTGATGTTCATGCTGATAATGATGATGATGATGGTGGTGATGATGATGATGAAGATGATGATGTTGATAATGATGATGATGGTGCTGATGATGATGGTGGTGATAGTAATGATATTGGTGACAATGACGGTGATAATGATGTTGATGACGATGATAATGATGATGATGATGATGATGATGACGATGACGATGACGACGATGATGATGATGCTGCTGATGATGATGATGATGAGGACGACGACGACGACGACGACGATGATGATGTGCGGTCCTGCGCAAGGTCGAAATACACATGAACATTTCATAAGAGCCATTTTGTGAGGAAATTTACATGGCAAATGCTGGGCGCTAATCCCGCGGCAAGCATCTTGCGCGAGCCTGCGCAGTCGAAATGCACATGGACATGTCACAAGAGGCATTTTGTGCGGAAATTTGCAAGGAAAATGCCAATCGCCCCGGATACCACCTCGATTGAACACCGGACCTTAAAGGGTTACCGTAAGAACCCCTCAGTGTGGCCACACTGTTTGGGGAAAACTATATTATATATATAATAATATATACTGTATATATATAATATATATATATGTGCGTAAATATTATTATAGCATAATTATATGTAAATACCTGCAACATCCACCTGTGATAAACTAATTTTTGGGCCCTTAGCCAACGGTTTTCAAACCCTAAAGCAAACAACATATAAAATTATAAAGAAAACACACGTCACCGATATTTTTTTAATAATAAAACGCGTCGTTGGAAATCATCCCAAAATATCCCTAAATCACATCCAGGATCATCCAGGTAGCTTTGTTCCAAATTGCTTTCTTTTGCGACAGTTGTTGGTGCCCGCTCGCACCTACTCATGGGATGAGCAGTTGTCGATATGGTTTGGAAAGGGGCAGAGCTGCTTAAGACAAGGAAACCCATGAAACAAAAGACGGGCAAAGGGGGGAAACATGGTCACAGCGTCCCCAAGTTCAGAATCCAGCACAAGGGTTACACAATTTCGCTATGTCCGCTATGTGGGTGGGCTGTGTGTGCACATGGTTATTGGCCCGTATCCGTATCGAGTGGGTTTGTGCTCAATTACTGTACGCCCCTTATCCGGCGAATTACGCCAGCGAATCTTGCTCTTTCCCCGGCAAATTATGCTCCTTAAAGACGAGAATTTATGGCAAACTGGTATCATGTCATGCCTATCGTATCAGTAATTAATTACAGTAGATCATCCAAGGCTTCCTGCCCAAGGCACTCGTCATACAGGCCGTGTCATGCGGCTTATCATTTGATGGCCTACCATGATACGAATTATCGTTTAACAGAATGTGCGAAGAGAAAAATTGATGTATGCCCACTTTGTTTTACCATGACCATGACCACAGTTTTACCTGGCAATAAAAACTGTGCGATTAATTGGTCACCCTTGTCCCTGACATACCTTCAGATTTCACCCAGGAAACTGACGTCAAACCGGCAATAATGCTTAAAACGCTGCAAACACACAAGAAATAGAACAAACATGTAGAGTTTTGTTTAAGGGCTACAGTCATTAGATCACATTCTCAGGAACAGCCATGTATGTCTATATCACGCATTTGAAACAAAGATAACCCAATTTTTTCTCACGCTGCCTTGCCCCAAAGAACCCACGAAGAGTTCCATGTGGCCCTCCTGGGAACATGGGATGGGACCCAGCCCACGATAATCCAACACCTCCCGGGGCTGATCTTGGATAGCCTGGTATTCTACCGGGATAACATTAGATCCCCCAATTTGCTACTAATATCTACTAAATGTGGTTCAAAAAATGCACGACTTGGCCACCACTCTCAGCCGTCCTTACTTTGGCCTCAGGAGGAGCGGAGCGTTACAGCCAAGACATGCTGGGTGCAAACAGGTTGGCTGCATCACTGGTCCATATCACTCACGAGAATATGTTCAAGAACAAGGCCGTGATATCATATATTCTTGACCCTCCGCGTAATGAAGTCCGTCATTTTTGGGTCTGATCTCCGCGTTATGCCAATGATGATGAGAGACAGAGAGAGATTATACACACTTCTCTGGTATAAACAAAACACACTCTCTCTCTCTATATATATATGTAAATGTAATTAAACACGTTGATATCACAGGCGCACATCATGTAGAGGCAGCAAGTAATGTATATATTTTTTATCAAGGTGTACCTGTATATCTATATCTATATATATATGCGTGCGTGCGTATGAACACCGATTTTGAAACATGCAGGCATGTATGTAGCTACACAATGCAAACACATACACGTGTGCACTTTGAAATGCATGTGTAACTGCGAAGGCTGCAGCCATTTAAGTTTACAAATGCAAATAATGAATACGTGTAACAATTACGTATATATGCATGCATGTCTGCAAATCTGAATGTTTGTACGTCTGTATCTATGTCCATGCAACTATGTACGTACGTCGTTGTGCATGTATGTGCGCCAGTGTAAATGTATGGATGGATGGATGTATGGGTATGCATGCATGCATTTATGCAAGTATGTATGTATGTATGCATGTTTGCATGTTTGCATGTATGCAGGTGTGCAGGTGTGCATGTATATGTGGATGTATGGATGTATGTATCATATTTGCATGTTTGCATGTATGCAGGTGTGCATGTATATGTGGATGTATGGATGTATGTATGCATGTATGCGCGTGTTCATGTATGCATGCATATGTGGATGGATGTATGTATGTATGTATGTAAGTATGTATGTATGCATGCATGCATGCATGCATGCCTTTTTGCCTGTGAAAATGCATGTGCACATGTGCATATTTTTTGCCGGGGCTTCTCAGAGGGTTTGCCCCAACAGCCAGCCGAGCACGTTCGCTCTGGGCAAAAGCTGCAAAGGTTGCATGATGCTAAAATGGTTGTCTATATAGTGTCCAAAATTATGTCATGTGCATATCAGACATCAACTACATGAACAAAAATCCCACCCCCTTCTTTCAAATGTGTTTTTGGTGTCCCTGCTGGCTTCTGGCTCCGCACGGAAGGTGAGACTCATCGCTTGCCCGGTGCCTTCTGCGAAAGACATGCGGCAGCTGCCAGACAATGTCGTGCGCTCCTGATGCGGCTGCCACCAGTCGATGATGATCATGTTTACACCCATCAGATCACCAAAACCACTGATAAATAAAGGGAGTTAGGCGGCCGCATCATTGATGAGGTGATGATGACACTGATGATGACAATGATGATGACAATGATGATGACAATGATGATGATGTTGATGATGGGGATGAAGATGATGAAGATGATGAAGATGATGAAGATGAAGATGATGATGATGATGATGATAGTGATGATAATGACGATGATGATGATGATCATGATGATCATAGTGATGATGATGCTAATGATTGTGATAAAAAAGATGTTGATAATGACGGTGATGATGGTGATGGTGATGGTGATGGTGATAATGATGATGATGATGACGATGATGATGGTGATGATGATGGGGATAATGTGATGTTCATGCTGATAATGATGATGATGATGATGATGGTGGTGATGATGGTGATGGTGATGGTGATGGTGATGGTGATGATGATGATGATGTTGGTGATGATGATGATGATGCTGATGCGGAGGATGCCGATGCCGATGACGTTGACGATGATGATGGTGATGGTGATGATGTTGATGATGACGGTGATGGTGATGGTGATGATGATGATGATGATGATGAGGTTGCCGATGACAATGACGATGATGACGGTGAGGATGATGATGATGGTGATGGTGATGATGATGACGACGACGACGGTGATGATGATCATGAAACATTGGTTGCCTCAAGCATGGACCGATGAGTAATTGTGATTTCTGGTGGGCTTGGAAAGTCCTGGAATTCTCGGCCCTACACCACCAAAAACAGAACTTAGAGCTAGAGCCTCAGCACATCATGATTCCAGCAACCTTGCGAAAGCCCTGGTAGCCCATCCAAATTCGAGTCCTGTCCATCAGGGTCAGTCTCCTCCAGAAACTCAAAGGTGATGCAACTGCCAACCTTGAAGGACACGAAGGATAAATTCTCAACAGGCTGGCAAAAAAAAGAAATCGAAAAGTCGCAAAAACACATTTCATCTACTTTGCGACCTTTATAATCATCAGTCATCAGCAACAAAGGAGAACAATCCTGATGCTGCCGGTGCCGGGATTCCAGGCCCAGGTAGGAGCTCGCATTGTGCCCTGAAAACCATCAAAGCATTCCCAGCTGCCCTGCAAACCTTGGGCGTTGCAATGATGCCCCGCCTGACAGCAGATTGCATGGCTGGCACAGCTGCCCACCGGTATGGCGAAACACCCTTGGAGTGTGGCGAACTCGCTTTTTGGCAACACACCAGCAAAGTGCAACTGCCTTGAGCAACTGCATGTGAAACTGCCACATGGCACTAGTGCAAGGGGAGCAGTTACACTTTTAAAGTGAGCTGCGCACATTTGGAACAGGGCTGACTGTTGGGGGAGTTTTTCTTTGAAAGCGCAACTGGCGAGCATCAAGTGCCTGACGGATCGCCTTGCACTCCCTCATCACTTTTTCGGTGGCATTCTGCAAAACCACCATATCAACAGCCCGAGCTTGGCCTTGGACACGCTTTAGCCCATCGCAAAACTCAGAAATCGTGATTTTGCCATCGCCATCGTCCAAAATGCCAAAGATGCGGCGGCAGTCCGCGATACGTACATCTAAAACATGCAGGTAATGCTGGATATAGGGGACTGTCAAAGCTGATTCCCACTCCTGTGGCGTAAGCACGCCGTCACCATCTGAATCAAATGCCCGGAACAGAGTCTTGAGTTTGTCACTGAATCTGCTCCCGGCATGCAGGTGGTTTTCAATGGCAATTTCAGCATCATGGGCGGTGGTTTCAAGCGTCTCCTGGGAGGCACAAACGCATGCCGTGTCATGTTCGGTAGAGCGCAGTGCGCATGTTCAATGGTTCTAATCAAATTGTTTGATGATATATATATATTTGCCTGTGGCGCATTCATTGCCACATGCAACTAAAATGCAAATGTCCTCACGTTTACTTCGCAAAAAACAACCACTGGCAGAAAACGAAACCCGGCAGCCCAATTCCTTCAATACAAATATATAACTTTTGCAATCGAATTGGGGTCTCAGGATCTAGATCATGGGCCATAGATCATCCAAATTTGAGTTTGACTTAATGGGTAATTCCCTTTCACCCCTTCATGCTCTTGGGAAGTTTCCTGAAATTACGAGAAACCATTTGCCAGCAGTTGTTTTCACAATTTTCATTTTTTCCCCTGATTATTTCAAATATAAAATTTACTACCATTCTACTATTGACCTCAAATGGCGAACTGGATTGAAATGCTGGCCTGGACCTCAACAATAAAAGATGCCATGTGTTTGAGGCTTGGATTCGGTTGATACAAAATGAATGTGAATCATATATGTAAAGTTTCTAGTAGATACTTTAGTCCTGATTAGGGTGTCTCTTCAGGCAGCAAATTGTGCTTGACCTTGGCTGAATATAATTTCAAAGAAAGGCGCTTATCAGGGAACTTCTTCGCCCAGCGCATTTTAATTGATGTTTGTATTGGGGCGACGCTACAGATTGGACATGATTGGACAATTGACTTCTTAGTGAAGGAATTTGATCCTTATTAGTATTATTAGGATTCTCTTCGGGGAGCACATGTTGATTTACGTTCGTATGTCGATACTGTTGATTAACTTTGCATGGTTTTGGTCCAAGTGCTGCTTTCAGATTCCAGGTCCGGGTGTGCGCGGACATCTCCAGTATAACAAATGTCGCACTTGCACTATAATTACAAATATTTTTTCTTTACCTAGATTTAACATGCTTTAACATGTTTTTGACTATTTGGGTGGATTTGAGCATTAATTAAGGGGCGGGGGAAGGGAAACTTGGAGTTGCTTTAGTATTTTGCTGGTTGGTTTGAACTTTATCTATGGTTGATTGGGAACATCACCTGGGCCGTGATCGCAGCCTAGGAGGCGTCATACAGTATGACGGCTTACACCTGTAAGGGCTGATTTAACGTTTATTTATATAATATAATGTTTCTTAATCTTTATCTACAAAATGAGAAAACAAACCAGGAGAAGCAGAAAAGAACATTCTTTGGGTTTATCTACAATTTGAGAAACACTAAGCACAGAAGCAGAACAACAGGTAAGCAAAAAAGCGGGGAAAAGCAGAAGGCAGAGAAGCAAAGAAGCAGAGACGCAGAGGAGCTGGAACAGCAGAAAAGCGGAACAGCAGAGAGGCAAAGAATCAGCAGAAAAACAGAAAAGCAAAGAAGCAGAAAAGCATTAAAACGCAGAAAAGTAAAGAAGCAACAAAAACACGGAAAAGCAGAAAAGCGGAGAAACAAATCAAAGAAGCAAAGAAGCAGGGGTAAAGCGGAAAAGAAGCGAAGCTGGTAACCAGAAATCAAAAAAAAACAAAAAGGAAAAAAAAACACTTTGTTTTACCTCGTGTAAATACTTACGAAAATTTAACATAGATCGAATCCTCACACAATTTCACATGCTAGCTGAAATATACATGGGCAAAAGTTGACAAACGTAAATTGGGGGTCCCTACGGACACAATGATACTGCAATATGCAATGACATCATGTTTGAAGGGATATGTGCTGGCACAGTTCTACTTTGAGAGATGTGCTGACACAATCTTACATGTCTGCCCGACAGCGGAGGAGAAAGAGGGGAAGAAGAGAAGAACGACAGGAAAAAAACCATTGGGCAGGCTTGCTAATTTCAGGCACGAAGGGGGTTGCACGCCAAACCCATTCTGCAGGACTTGAAACATTTGCAAACTTTGAGTATTCCAAAGCCGCGCCTTGAGGAACAACGCAGTTACAATTCTGATCACGGCGAACACCACCAAAGCAACGTAAAGCAGGAAAGGAACTGCATACCAAGGGCTGACCTTCTCAATGACTGGTCTCACAACTGCAGGCCACCCCCCGCTATAGGTGATTTCATACATCGTGTACAAGGCTCGGAAGAAGCTTCCATACAAGCCATAGAGCTGTAGGCGGGCATCATAGTCAGCTTTGTCATCCTGGATGAATCCTTGCAAAGATTGACAAATGACCAGGGCAAATGAGAGCTGCATGACAAACAGAAGCACCATAGACCACCCCAAGGCACCCACACTGGCCATGCATGATGCAATGAGAACGCGCACCTGGCGGAACGCCGCAACGGTTTTCACGATCCTTAGGGTGCGGACCATCCTCAACAGCTTCACCACCCGCATGCTTCGGGTGTGGCTATCCTGCTGCATGCCAAACATCAAGGGAAGCAAAAAGAGGTCGAAGGCACCCAGAACCACCAACAAGGCATCGAAGATATTCATGAACATTAGCCCTCCGAAAGGATCAATGCACCATCCCCACCGGAGGGCATAGATGCGAATCACGACATCAAACAAGTAGATGCAGAAGAAGACGTACTCAGAAATTTGGAAAAACTCCGACCAGTTGCTCGCGTCGCTTGGCTCGGATGACAATCCCAAGGAGAACCTGGAGTCACCTTCCTCCAACTCGATCAACGCCACCATGAAGAAGAGGTGGATGCAAACCAACACAGCCATAGCAACATCCAAGGGCCCGTGGACAAAGGACTTCAGTCGCTTGCTGGATCCCAAATCTAGGCCCTTCCTCGAAACCGATTTGGAGCCGATCTTCTCCTGGATTTTTGCAGCCTCCAAGTCCGCCGCTATGGTTGGTGTGGCGGCTTGCGTCTCCGGGGCCATGGTGAAGGGAATTAAGTTGGGTTCCTTCACAAAGTTGCCATCCGCAGCAGAGTGACAGGAGGTTTGAACCGCGAACTTTTCGGAGGTTGTGACGCCAATGTCATCGCTCAGCTCCAGCTGAAGAAGGGAGCGGTCCAACATTTGCCTCTGGTTTTCTCGGGCTTAAACTTTTTGGCATGGGCATCGGGCTTTGACCGAAGGAAATTTAGAAGTCAAACTTCCGACAATATGGACAGATGGAAAAGCAAGATGGAAAAGCAGAGGTGAAGAGAAGAGAAGAAGAAGATCAGAGAAGAGAAAGAGTCAGAAGAAAGAGGATGCAGGCGCGCGAAAAGGTAGAAAAGTTCCGAAGCAGTAAACACTATATATGTTTTTCCGCGTTTTCTGGCTCCGGAAGGTCAAAAAGTTGGCTCGCTAAAGCGGCGGGTGCGGAGCCATCTGGGAAGATGAGAGATGAAAAATTGTACGCCACTGTGGCACGAAGCTGAAAACACTGCAGGTTCGGAGCACTTTTGGAAGTTGAGATGTTGGAAAAGTGCACGCCGTTGTGGCGCGAAGCAAATGTCGAAGTCAAAGTCAAAATGTACAAAGCAGACCATGCTCGGAGCACTTTTGGAAGTTGAGATGTTTAAAAAGTGCGCGCCGTTGTGGCACGAAGCACATTTCGATGTCAAAAGTTTAAAAAACTGGCAGTCTCAGAGCACTTTTTGAGGTTAAGATATGGAAAAAGTGCACACCTTTGTGGCGCCAAGATGCGCCAAGCACATGCCCAATAAAAATGCACCCAACACAATGTTCGGACCACTTTTAAACGTTCAACCGCACGACACGACACTAGAACAAAACACTACAACTGCAACTGCGGCTGCAGCAACAACAACAACTACTACTACTATATAATAATAATACTACTACACTACAAGTACAACTACAACTACAGCTACGACTACAACTTCAACTTCAATTGCGCTACAACTACAACTGCAACTAACACTACAACTACTCTACAGCTCCATTACAACTACAGCTACCACTACAGCCTCAACTTCAACTACACTACAACTACAACTACATCAATAACAACTAGATTACAACTACAACTTCAACTACTTCAGCAGTTGTGGATGAGTTGACCACTGCAACCACTCCAAAAAGCACAACTCCAACCACCTTTCGGTCCATCAGTGGGTTCGCGCTGCCATCCATGCATCACAACAACTCACCTCTCCTATAGTTGCTATAGTTGTCTATCTTTGAAACTTCCGCCACCGCTTTGTGTGGTACTACTGGTAAAGAATTACCGGAAGTAAATATAGCTTTGGGAAAGTGAAAATAGGTCGGTCTGATAGGTTGAAAAAATAGAAAAATCAGGTGCGAACAAATGTTTCAGCCCAGGAACTGGATAGCATGTTCTTGTTCCCGAAACCTGCTGTCAAGAACCCGCAAGAGCCATTCCTTGTCCAGCCCATCCTGTCCATCCTCCTTCAAGACAGGCATATGGATCAATGCACGGTGCTGTCAACCCTTGAGCCAACACAAAACTGACAAGCGCCAAAAAATAACAATAATATATCATAATATCACCATTTTGCAAACTGCCAACCTTGCAACCGAACCCAGGCATTAGTAAGAAAGCAAATCGAGCTGGTCACGGCTACTGTGACTGGCGCCAACCACGCAGGGCCTTCAGGTACAACGTAAAAGTGGCTGAAGGCGTTTGGCCTTGGCCCAACAACCCAAGTCCCAGACATTGAGGAACCAGAAAACACCTATACAAGGGAGCAAATACGCACATACAATATACACGCATACAGTCATACAGTCCAATACATATACATATATATATATATAGACATATACATATTATATATATATATTAAAATAATTAAATATTATTAATGTACCCTCCGCTGAGTCATATGTATATATATATATACATATGTGTATATATATATATGTAAATAATTGTAAATATATGTGTATCTATATATTATATTAAATTATATATACAGTATATATATATATAACATATTTGTCCATTTGTATTTCCTATTGTTTATACACACACGGAGTTCGGCCGTTCTTCACAGATCAAGAATTTACTTTCGCGAGCCTCTCGCGGCTCCTGCGTTTTTGTTCGCGGGGATACGGGCTTTTGTTCTGCTGAGACGCCGTCAAACTGCATGTAAACGGCTACTGCGCAAATGACCTCGAAAACAGCCAACGGTAAACGCAAGAGTATGATGCTGGAATAATTCCACCAGGACACCATAGACTTTCATTGTTTCAAAGGTACTGTGTATGCTATGTGGTTTCATGGGCACCTTCTCTTTCGCCACTGCTTTCGCTGAACTGTGGAAACTCTCACGGAATTTCTTGGCCAATGAACCAGAAAATCATCCGCCCAGTATGGTGCTGGGGGGTGCAGCTCCACCTGATTACAAAATAGCGGGTATTCATATTCTGTTCCGGCCGTTCATAGTTCAAAAGGTTCTGACTTCATCTAGAAACATATGATAAACCACCTCACATATGTAAGATATGTAAGACAGGTGTGGGAACTGCACTCACCGCAAAATGCTTGTCTCGAGCTCTGCGATTTCAGCACATTTTTCCCCGAATACTGAGCTCCTCCTTCTTGTGAAAGGAGACTGGCGGGTAATACGTGCACTCCCGTCTGAGCCCCTGCAATGCTTGAGCCATATCTTTCGCCAAAAAAAAATATCGCAAACTCAGACGAAACTTTCGTGGCGTCTCACGTTCTAACACTGGCCGCCTTTGTGACCTTTGTGATAAACAATCTCTTTAATCCTTTAATGACTTGTAGATCAACTCCTATAATTATATACCAGATCAAATATTCACCCCGCTTCGCGTGGGGTGGCCGCCCACACCGCATGTTTATTTCGGTCCGTGAGAGGGGCTAAGGGTGGTTTTCCCCCGTGGGGGCTCCCCAAGCTAGGGAATTTTCACTTTCTCA
>Ga0126342_10004164_pt1 | contig 24468 bp, 16 predicted proteins | sample Cyp1metagenome_FD_92528 | JGI IMG/M metagenome (GOLD analysis project Ga0126342, IMG submission 92528) | Coral microbial communities from Lord Howe Island, Old Settlement Bay, Australia - Cyphastrea 1 metagenome | ecosystem: Host-associated > Invertebrates > Cnidaria > Coral ...
CTATCTATCTATCTATTTATCTATCTATCTATCTATCGATCGATCTATCTATCTATCTATCTACCTTTCTTTGTATCTATCTCTCTCTCTCTCTCTTTCTCCCTCTCATCTGTCTATCTAACTATCTATCTATCTATCCATCTATCTATCTATCTATCCATCTGTCTATCTATCTATCTATCTATCCATCCATCCATCCATCTATTCTATCTACCACTTTCTCTCTCTCTTGCTGTCTGTCTGTCTGTCTGTCTATCCATCTATCTATCTATCTAGTTATCTATCTAGTTATCTATCTATCTAGTTATCTATCTATCTATCTAACTATCTATCTATCTGCCTACCGATCTATCTATCTATCTATCTGTCTGTCTGTCTATCTATCTATCTATCTATCTAACTATCTATCTATCTATCTATCTATCTATATCTCTCCCTGTCTGTCTATCTATCTATCTATCTATGCATGTATCTATCTATCTATCTATCTATCTATTTAATCTATCTTTCTATCTATCCATCTAAACTAATCTATCTATCTATCTTTCTATCTACCTTTCCATCTATCTATCTATCCATCCATCTATCTATATATATATCTCTCTCTCTGTCTATCTATCTATCTATCCATCTATCTATCTATCAATCTAGCTGCCTATCTATCTAGCTGTCTATCTATCTATCTAGACAGCTAGCTAGCTGTCTCTCTATCTAGCTGTCTGTCTGTCTGTCTATCTATCTAACTATCTATCTATCTGCCTACCGATCTATCTATCTATCCATCTATCTATCTATCAATCTATCTATCTATCTATCTATCTATCTATCTATCTATACATCCCTCTCTCTCTCTATCTCTGTCTGTCTGTCTATCTTTCTGTCTATGTGCAAGCTTGAAAACGAAGCTATTCTGCGAGACTTCCTCATTTTTCGAAGTTGACAACATCAAAAACAAAAGAATTCTGCGAGACCTCCTTCAAAAATGGAAAGTTGAGTGCAGAGCTGACGTTCTCGTACCATTGTGTTTTGCGATTTTTCCAGTCCACCTGTCTAAAGTACTGCGCCTGCCACGAAAAAGTGATGCCAGGTCATACGAATCATTTCAGCAAACCTGATGCTCCAAAATGCAACCCCTCTCAGGAAATCAGCGCCCTGACCTCCGAACATCTCTGATGAACATGTCTTTTGTACTGCGCCTGCCACGCGAAATTCATCTTTGCAGATCCTCTTCAAATGTCCCACGCCTGCCATCCTTCTCACGTTTTGCTCACTTTTGAGAAGGTGCACAATCCCTTGCGCCTGCCACGCGAAACGGCATCTTAACGTCCAGAAGTGGTCCGAACCTGGTTTGTTTTGTACATTTTGACTTCGAAATGTGCTTTGTGCCACAACAGCGTGCACTTTTTCGACATCTCAACTTCCAAAAGAGTGGTCGGAACCTGGTGTGTTTTGTACATTTTGACTTCGAAATGTGCTTCGCGCCACAACGGCATTCACTTTTTCGGCATCTCAACTTCCAAAAGTTGTCCGAAGCTGGTGTGCTTTGTACATTTTGACTTCGAAATGTGCTTCGCGCCGCAACGGCGTGCACTTTTTCGGCATCTCAACTTCCAAAAGTTGTCCGAACGTGAGGTGTCTTTAGCTTTTTCACTTGCAAATGTGCTTCGCGCCACAACGGCATGCACTTTTTCATCGCTCATCTGGCCAGCTGGCTCCGCACCCGCCGCTTTAGCGGGCCTACTTTTCGACCCTCCGGAGCCACAAATCACGAAACACAGTGTTTCGCGACTTTCCTACCCTTTTGCACATCTGCATCTTCTTTCTTCTGACTCTTTCTCTTCTCTCATCTTCTCTCTTCTACTCTTCTCTTCTCCCTGACTCTTCCCATCTCTGCTTTACTTTCATCTGTCCATGTTGTCGGAAGTTTGACTTCTAAACTTCCTTCGATTAACCACTATATCACTATTAACCATTATTAACATCTATAACATATATTAATCACTATATTATTAACCATTATCAACATCTATTAACCACTATTAACCACATCTATTTTTGTTTCTTCTGTTAAAATCTCCATGTTTGGTTCACCAATCGCCACCCAGGTCCCCCAGGTCCAGGTCTCCAGACCAAGCATGGACACAGCGTCTCGAAGTCTTCGGCCGAACGCGGGGACCAATTGAACATGCCTCCCTCTTCACCTGACATGGGCTCGGAAAATGGATGAAGCATGGATGAAGCCTCCACGGGTCTGCCATGGGCCATTTTTTGAAAAAACTCATCCAATTTTAACGGTTAGCTTAGGGATGTTTGATGTTGGAATGCTCCACATGCAGTATAGGAATAGTGTGCAATTATATCATATATATATAATTATATATATATATATATATGTATTATATAATTAATGGAATTTTCTGCAGTTCGACAGCATGCATTTTGTGGGGGTTGCCAGCTAATTATACATGTGCCAAAAAGCATGCCCCTTGCAAGTGGATAGGCCAAAGGAATAATGTGGGTCTTTACCAGATTTCCGTTTATGCGTTGAAAGGAGGGCCTTTTATCGTTTTTTTTTTTACAACGTCAATTTCCAAAGAAAGTACCTCACATCTGCAAGGTTGAGGCTTATTGCTGTGTGCAATTCAAGCACAAATGGCCTCACATGGCAGGCTACTTTCATTTTGGATCCCTGCGTTGGCCATTACCCCCACGGTTCGGAAATCTCTCACCATCTGAATCTGTAACCCAGAAAAAAACACCAAATTGTTGCTGGGTCATACCTCAGCACCTGTTGTTGTTTAATGCACCGAATTAACTAACACAGCAAACGCAATAATCAACCTTCAAAATTGTGGATGTTATTTATCAATGGGTTTGCGACATTTGGCGACATGATTTCCAATTATTCCTCCCTGCATTATTTGAGATACATGAAGATCTCGATTGAAAACACTATGGATACAGCTATAAATGATATACTCCACCTATGATATAATTGTACCATGTGCCTTCTGCTGATCAACTCCTCCATCTGCGATAAACATGATATACCGTGATGACATTGCAGCCCATAAAATTAACGTATAATTGACATGAATTAACCCCACAGATAGACATGTAGTTTACCATTATACTTCCCTACTTGGTGGCTCATCCCACTTAGTTGCAGTGTCTCCGATTTTTTCAGTGGATTATATAATCCTATCCCATATTTGTGGGATATAATAACCCACTTACGATTCGTGGGATGAGCCAGCAAGTACCATCTGGCTAATCTGGTTATTCATTATAATTAATCCAGTATCAACCCCACGGATAGACATGTAGTTTAATGTCAACCCCGGATAAATAAACCATAGTGATCCATAGTGTATTAATTAGGGGGGTATTCCCCCAATAGTCAAAATCTGATACTTAAATGGTACCCTCCCAATTAAACAGCCGTTTGGGGTCATCCAGGGTTGACATTTGTACCACAGTTTACCACTAAACTTCCTAGGTCCTAGGATTTCTCTGAACCCACCTTTCCAAACGTCGAAGCGCTCCATTCGAAACGCGCCTCCGATGTGCTTGGGCTCCTGCGGTGGCGGAAGCGACGTGTCCGAGGCGGCAGGCACGGACACCGAACCTCGGAATGCGAAAAGAGGGAATCGAATGGGATAAGAACTGGGATTAGAATCATTGACTATGTATGTATGTATGTATGTCCGTCTGTCTGTATGTCTGTATGTCTGTATGTATGTATGTATGTATGTATGCATGTATGTATGTATGCATGTATGTATATATGTAGATATGAGATGAAATTATAGAAAATAAATATAATAGTATCCTTAAATGAGATAGATGAACATGAATATGAGATAGAATGCAAACATGAATATGATAGAATGATGTATCATAAATTGCATCCTGATGTATATTAATCATATTGAATAACAATATGATGCTTGGGTGTTTCTGAAACTGAGGTATATCTCCCGAATGGCAAATTTAATTGGCAAAATCATGATAACCATCAACATGCAGGTATTTTCAAAGAAACCCTTATCGCATTTATCGGCCAAAACTTTGCTGGAAACAAACAGCACGGTGTAGGTTGACATGGTTACAAGTTATAAACATCAAAAAAATTGACTCAGAAAGAAACACATCTCTATACTTTGTTGGTTTGGTATGGCTTTACTGATTAAAGATCTTTTCGTATGGATCAATGTGGGTCCTCAATTTTACTGAAACATCAAAAACTGGTTGGTGGTATACCTACCCCTCTGAAACATATGAAAGTCAGTTGGGATCATTATTCCCAATATATGGAAAATAAAAGTCATGTTCCAAACCCTCAACCAGACTCAGTTCCAACATGATTTCCGGCCACATACGCCCTGGCTTCGGCTTCCCAACTGGTTGGGTTGACCTCAGACCTCGGGCGGCCATGACTGGTTGAAGGATCCGCCTGAGATATTTGAGATATGGGGTTCCTGGAACTATGTCATGATCATTGGATTGGTTTTGTTGGGAATTTTTACAGGAAACCATATAGTTTTTACCATCAAATATAGGGGTTTCCTGCAAATTGTCCCTTAAAGCAATCCAATGTCATAACTGTACGCAATGTTATAACTATGTCGCTGCAACTAGGTTATAACTATGTCATACATAACTATGCAATTGGGATATGGATGGATATGGGATATTTTTTATAACCTCAACTGCACCTTCTAAGCAAATGGACATTGTTTTCAATATTTGGGGTTTCAAGGTTACCCGCATGGAAGTATTTTGGAATTTGGATTACGCACATGTGTGTTATATATATATATCTCTCTCTGTGTATCTATATATAATTAAACATTATGTTATATCATATTATGTATATGTTTGGTATTTGTCCGTATATCCTTTTTCTTTTTGATTTGTTTTTTTTTTTCTCTCTCTCTCTCTCTCTTTCTCTTTAGATGACACATGCATATGATTGTAAATCGTGCATTTGAGCCAGATATTGCCAGACGCAGTGAAGAACAATGAACGTTGCTATACTGCCATATCACCCTGTTTTTTTCCCACCGATGGACTTCCCTATGCTCTGAGAACCCAACGGCCTCATACTTTCACTTCCTTTGCTGCCTGGAAATCCGCTGCGAGGCTGCTGGATGATGTATGTCCTGAAGGAGGAACCAATAAAGATAGGGATGTTTTAGCTGAATGAGATGATATAATTTCTGATATGCATACTAACACTTACAATGCAGTTACATAATCTCACACATATAAGCTGAACTATCTGTACAGTTTAGCTTGAATCATCATGGATATCTCGGTCTCTCTTTCTCAGTAGTTTCTGGGTTTTTCTGGGTCTTTTTGGAGGGTCCAGAATGGATGAGATATCTCCATGCCCTCTGACGTGTCTAAGTTGCAGCATGCCAACCAACATCAATAATATTCAGCGCCATCAACCGGCCATGCATAGATGGCTTTGCCTGAAAATAGGGCGCCCGACAATTGATGGTTGATCATAATTATCGTGATTAAAATTGCCATGAATTCACACATTTTCAGATGCACCCGAGTATCATATTGTTGGTCTTATCCCATTATGTCTTGTATCCCCATGATGTTCCTATACATATCCATTGTGTTTTACTTTGTAACCTCATTGTCCGTATCACATATTGGTGGTTAGCAACTAATCATTAAACCTATGCCATGCCAAATGTCACGCAACAGCCCCACCACACGCAAGACCTCGTGCGCGCAAAGCCGTCGAAAGGCATCGGCCCTTCTGCGCCATGTCCTGCCAAAGTTCCAGATTTGTGTTCATGGCTGGGTCAATAATAACAACAATAATAATAATGTTGAACAAAAATAATGATAATATATATATATACAGAGACTTTATTCATCAATCAGGATTCAACTATGTTCAAATCATCGCTTTTATGTGCCTGGATGTCAGTGGATCAATATGTATATATGTATATAAACCCATATGTGTGTGTGTGCGTGTCTTGAGAGACCAACAAAAAAACATAGATCAATGTGTTTTTTATTGCTATAGTTTACTATAGTTTGATGCAGCGATGCAGAGTATTTATAATATTTGTGAAACTCATATTATAGATAGATAGATTACTAATATAGTATTACTAATATAGTATCTATAGTATTTAATATGAAACTCTATTTATAATATAGTATTACTATAGATAGATCATGATTTGTGAAGCTCATCCTGGCTTGTTTTCATCACCATCGGTCTGGTTTGTGGGACCCGTAGCTTGGACTCCTCAGAGATCAAGGGGCCAATTCCAGAAAGGAAAGGACGGCAAGCCTCTGGTAATGATGGCAAGCTATGAACATCATCTATAACTTGTTAAAGTATGACAGATGCGCTAGCAAATTGATCGCCGCAGAAGTAAGAGACGGTCCAAGGCCAATCACTGAAAAATCTTAAAAGGTGTGTTTGTTGGAAAAAAAACATCTATAAATGGAATCTTTTCCACCACGCCATGTTTGATTACCAGAGGGCAACTACTTTGCCATTCAAGATACAGTACAGTATTCAAGATGCTTCAGCAAACATCATCACTACCTTCCATGACTTCCATGGGGAGCTACCAGCTGACTGTTTCAGTCAGTTGTTGACTAAGCTTACCCAAAAGTTCGCGTTCAGTGGACGAATATGACATGTTCTTCCATCAACATGGCTCACAAAAATCTAATAATCCGTAAGTACAACTACATAAACATAGAATACAAGGCACCCAAGAAAGATCGAAAAGGACAACATTATTTATCACATTTTATCTCTATTTGTGAGCCTCGGAGTTTCTTAAAATCTTTATTTTGGTGGATTTATAGTTGTTACTAATGTGGTAAACCCAATTTAAAATTTCATCCCCAAATCATCACCATTTGATGGGTTGTATAAACCATCGTCAGTCATGGTAGGTTGATGGCATTGGGTTTACCAAATGAAATCACAAACCACATTAACTTAACCATTAATCGATGGCCATTTGGGTGTCATTGCACATCATCCCAAATAGGGGTATACCCAGGTATACCCAGTATACCCAGAAATAAAGATCCAGTGTGAATGGTTTATTCTGAGGGCATGTCACATTACTCTTGGTCACTAAATGGAGGTTTCCTAGGTCATGGGGGTACCCCTGTTCATCATCCATTTTTGTCTGGGACTTTCCAATATACCCTCTGATAAACGTTTGATTACATAACTATGGAAAATCACATCAAATCACAATTTTTAATGGGTAAATCATGCTAAAACAATCATAAATGGGCCATTGTCAATAACAAACTGTTGGTTTACCCGAGGCTAAACCATCCAGCTATTGGGGTACCATGACTCACCGGTCAAGTCGTCGCCTCAGGCATCGCGGGCATCGCGGGCGCTGGCCGGTTTGGGGCCGTGGCCGGGGCCTCGGTAGGGATGAAATGCCACCATAGAACAGCACAGAGCCATAGAAATCCCTGGGATTTGGGATGTGTTACCATAGCTGCGATGATTTGAGTCACCAGAAACACGAGGCATTTGATTTGGGCTTCACCACTGCTCAGTTCGTCTTAAACCCGTTTCGGTCAGAGCCTCAATATCTGTATGGAACCCGTTGAGTCAGGGCAGAACCAGTCATCCACTCGCGCCTTTTCAGCCTATATTGTACACTAAGTGTGTTCATGCTTTCTCGAAGCAGCAACTAGCATGTACACAGTCTCATCGTGGGGTGACAGTAGGGGCCTGAGTAGTACTCTCATCACTCGCAGTGTTGTTGAGGATAATGTCACTGCCAATGGGGACGAAAAACTTACTCCCTACGACGGTGGTAGGACTGCCACTTCCAGTGGGAACAATGTCGACTGTGGCACTTCCAGAGGGAACACTGACGAAGTTGCCGCTTCCAACGGGGGTAATCACGATGTTTCCGCTGCCAATGGGAGTAATGACGATGTTGCCGCTGCCAACAGGGATGATAACCACCTCATTGGAGGAAGGGACCAGGTTGCCACTGCCAACGTTAAACACATTGCCACTGTCACTCGGTCCCATATTGCCACCCACGGTGTTACCACTGTTGCTGCTGTCTATGTGAATGTCATTGGACACCGTGATGTTGTTGTTGTCGCCCTCGATGGTGACAGTTCGAGTGCACGGGTCTTCGTGTTCGCTCTTGCTGTCACGATGCGAAGGGCGTCTCCGCCCCAGATTGGCCTTCCAGTCCCCAGCTGACGGGATGGACAAATCTCGGGACAGGAGGCCCAGGTGACGAAAAACATCTTGTAGGACTTGACACGTGTTCACGTCAAAAGTCTCATCCAAGGCGCGACCTGAAAAGGCAGCCTCCACACCACGAGTGCAAACCAATTGCTTCGGCTCATTCTTACAACTTTTGATCATGATGCTCTTGGCTTCTGCCACGCTGGGACATTGTTCGCCACAACTGCACAAGTCCTGTGTCGGACTCACGAGCTGCAACAAGGCAGTCGTTTCGGACTCAAGTTTCGCCATGGCAAAGGAGAGCAAGGCCATGACCAGCAGCGCCATGGCATTCGGATACGAAGAAACACGGTTCGATTTTTGGCTTGTCTTGGGTCGCAAGGGTCCCCCTAGTTGTGCAGCGTCCATGAATGGGTACCTTCGAAACCACCCACATGGATCGTTTTCTATACCGCACATAGGCGAGCCTTTCACTAACTGATATACATAAAGATCTGCGAATTTCTGAATCATCTACATGAGGGGTTTCTTAAGTCAGGGATCCCCAAGTCACCAGCCAATTTCGGATGGCAACGTCGATTTCTTAAAAGGCACGAAAACATCAGCCAATTCACATTGCTTAGGGATGGTTAGGGTCGAATCCATAGGGGTTCACTCTGGGCTGAGTACGCATGAATCGAATATGGCGTGCCAAAAAAACTCCATTGATATCCATCTAGTTCGAGGGTTTTCCTATTTTTTGGACATGTTAAGACCATCACATTTAGTTCAGAGATTCCCCAGCGAACCACATTTACCAAAGGGTCATCCTGGAGGTTGATTTTTGGATTTTCCATGATTTTCCATCATATATATAATATATATATATAATCTCATAGGATCCATGTATCGTATATATGCTAACATTGGGGGTATATTGATGGTAAATGTTACCATATATAGTATACATGGATCCTATGGGTATATATATAACCATCCAGGATCACAACCTGATCCACCCATCTAAGCGCCAGCACTGGACAGCGGGTCACCTTCCGTTTGCCCGAGCTGCTCCTGCGCTGCTGCGCTAGGCCCAGCGGGCCATTGCTGACCAAGAGCTACCCTCCAAATACGGATTTAATGCGGGATTTAATGGAACTTACCCTCCAGCAAACAAACATCGCTATGGAAAAAGGATGAACATGTACCATCTAGAGATGTTTTTTGCTCACAAGAATCACCCATTAATGACTTTCCATGGCTGTTAAATCACCATTTTAGGTTCATGGACTATTTCGTTAAATCCAGGGGTCATCTGGTCATTTAACATATTCAAACTTCATTCTGATCCGGGCATCCAGGCCCCCCCTGAGCACCCAAACGAGGTACAAAAGGCCATGAACGCTGAGAGGGCGATGACTATACTCACCAGACCTGGCAACGACGTCACACGATTTACGATACTAACCCCCTAATTAAAAATAGAAAGGGAACTTCCCACTAGAATGTAGTGATAAATATAGTGAGAAATGATTGGTAATTCACGTGTCTATCTTTTTGTTTCTTTTTGGGGGTTGCTATGAAGATGTTTTGAAGGTAAAGCTGCAGGGAACATCAGGAAACCTGACATCATTAGCCAATCGATGGTTTTTTGTGTAAGCTATAGCTTTCACAGGGCGAATATATCATAATTCGCCCAAGCCTCTGAACTATGTGAATAATTGATACATGTATTATATGTTAATTTATATATATATGATTATATAATATGTATATTATCAAAATCCATGAGGTTCCATGGTTTCAAAGGTTTTGAAGTGTGACATAGCTTGACGCATTGAGCTAAGAAAGCCCTTTTAACAGCCCCAGCGCCCAGCGTCGCCTATGACCAGAATGGCAGGGTCCAACACAGCTGAGGCACGGGTCACGGGGGCTGGGCTGCTACCCTGAGGGTTTCCCCCCCTAGCTGCATAACATCACCTACCCTCTGGTGAACTAACATAGCAATGGAAAATCACCATTCTTAATGGGAAAATCCACTATAAATAGCCATTTTCCATTGCTATGTTAGTTCACCAGAGGGTATCGGACCACTTGGCTGACAGTGATCTTGATCATTTCACCAATTCTCGTTGGAGACCTGCTCCCCATGAGGGCTGTCATGCAGTACCTCTCAACCCTGGATGATTGATGCCCAGCTGTTTGAAAAGGGGGGTGCCAAATGCAGAGAGTTCACATCTTAAACGGTATTGGCCAAAAAAAAGGTACGATGTCGGTATAGAATTATCCAACATTGGATGAGATCGGCCATCACAGCTGGTACATCCTGAAAAGTGGTACAGCCAACACAAGAACATACAAGAACCTGATTTTCAGGAATTGGAGAACTCATCTTTCAGATTTTTCAAGTCCATCTCTGAAAGCTCATCCCCGTAGGACAAACAAAAACCAAGACCCTCCCGGAGAAAAATGGAGTATAATGGGAGTAATATATACCCATTCTTTTGGGACGTTTACCAATTTTTTATGGCTACTTGGAGGGTCTAAGAACATGGAAGCTGCACATTTCCACAATGCGAGGCCCCCCAGTTGTAAGTTTGTTTATAGACCCAATTCACTATACCATTTGGTAAACTAATGTAAACTGACATAACTATGGAAAAGCACTACTTTTAATAGATAATGAACTATAAATGAATCAACAAGCTAAATGAGCAATGTTCAATAGCAAACTGCTAGTTTACCGGAGGGTAGTCACATCATATAACACAATCCATTAATCATCCATTTAAAAAAAGGATGTTCCGTTCGAAAGGATTCTAAACCAACATTTTTACCAACCAAATGCGCGAATTATTGGGGATACCATGGGATCCCCCATAAAAATGGGGAAAATCCTGTTTTTGTATCTCTCCCCCAAGATACCCCAAGTTCCTCCTACCCGACGTTGTCCGATGACTCCGAGGTTCCAGGCTGTTGCGAGTGACCGTGCCACTGGTCTGCAAGAGTCCCAGGGATTTAGTGAGGTTCAAACGCCACCAGCGTCCACCTGGCATTTCTGAAACACCAAAGGGGGGTATGTACTATGTAACTTCAAGGATAGGGGGATAAAGTTGGATATAGTGGGATAAAAGTGGTATATAATATAAAGTGGGATATAGTGGGATAAAGTGGGATAAAGTGGGATAAAGTGGTATATAGTGGGATAAAGTGGGATATAGTGGGATAAAGTGGGATATAGTGGGATAAAGTGGGATAAAGTGGGATAAAGTGGGATATAGTGGGATATCATATTTACTATTATTCTACCATAGAAATTCGAAGGATAGTGGGATATAGTGGGGGATTTTGCTGCGCTGTAAGCAACAATGGACGCTGTCACAACGGTCACCAGACTCTTCTTGCTCCTCCACAAGATCCTACTGATAAAAATGTGTATATATATATATAAGCGCTAGCCAGCACAAGGAAGGGGGCGATGATAGGACAAGTTTTATGATGACTGATTGACCTCAACTATGCGGATTTTTGTTTCACTTGGCCAATGGAATTGATGGAATCTGCCCGCGCACTGAGCTCCCACCATGTTGTGCTGTCCTTTCCACCGGCGCCTGGAATTTGGCGCTAATCGAAGGTGGCAGTGGCAGTGGGATATCCACATCTTTCATGGGAAGATCACCCTTGGAATGGAAATCAATGAACATGACATGAACTGCAATGAGAGTACCGAAGGGTGTGCAGTGCATCTTTGGGTCATTCTAAAATATTCAAAGGGTTGAAACCTTAAAATTGCACTCAACACATATGATCTCAAAAAAAGGAAGGACATAACAAGCATGAAAGACTCAGAAATTTGAATATGCAATGGTCATGTTTACTTCATGTGCTGGTTTCACCCATCGAATCAGCTTTGCATTTGAAAACCTGGCAGCAAACTCATGGAGTTTGCCCCATGATTTTTCATCTAAGTCAACAATTGGTGGTTCTCTAAAATAGGTCTACTCCCAAATCATTCAACATTACCCTCTGGTATTCAAACGTGGCAATGGAAAATCCTCTGTAAATGGAGGATGTCCAATTCCTATGTTTGATTACTGGAGGGTAGATCATATTTTAGTACCCATAGGATCCATGTATGGTATATATGCTAACATTTGGGGTATATTGATGGTAAATGTTACCATATATGGCATACATGGATCCTATGGGGTATTGAATTCCATTGTTTTGGGTATCTCATGGTATCCCCGGTATCCCAGGACACCTCCAATTCTCAAAGCCCGGACTGGTGGTTTCACCCGATGTCCATCCCATTTGTTGAGCGGATGGAAGGTTTATATACTATGTTTGAATATAATATAATATATATATGTATATATAATGTAAAATGTAAACATGAACAATTAAGAATAAACAATTCAGAGTGATACAATGATATCTTATAATCTTGCAACTATGTCAAATCAAAAACCACATTCATATCGGTCCGAGAAGCCATGTTATGAATTATATTGAATGATGATGTGCACAATGCAAACCCAAAAATAATATATCAGTAGAATCCTATACTAAACATATCGTGGGAAAAAACCATGCTCTATCATTTTCCATCCTTTTTTGAAGGTGTCAAAAAAGCATTGACCTCCCTTGGCCCTGACCTCATCCTCGGAAACGGGGGGCCTTCCCTGGGATCACCGAAGTCAATGTTGAGTGGAAACTCGAATCTTCCAAGCCATATTTCGCTAAAACTGATGTTGATTTGGGGGAAATTACTGGGATAATGACTGGGATTATGAAATGAGATATATAATTAGAATTAATTAGATACAAATTCTGAATGCTATGGGATACTTAATTAGTGAATATCAAACACTACCCCCCAGAAACCCAGAAACCATGGTGTTTCCTGGGGATGGAATTTGGGACCATAGAATGGAGGTCCTCAGACTCCTCAGGACCTTTATATAGATCATGTTAGATCAACCACCATGCCATATATATATACCATACAGACACACATATTATGTATATGTATAGGTAATTATCGTACATATTATTTTTTGCGTCTCCTGCACGCCCCGGTGTAAGGGGACCGAATTACTGCTAAGTCCATGGTCCATCCATTGGCGAAAAGGAAGAAGGTGATCGATCTATGACTTGTGGATGTTCTATATTTTCAATACATCTCTGTCAGGTTGCTGTTGGCTGGCCATGTCTGCTATAATTACTGTATTGAAAACATGGCCCAAACATATTCTCCCACGAATTATGAAGAACCTCCTGTTTTACCGCTCTGTGTCTTTGTGAACAGTGGATTCTGCATCTCTACAAGTTCACCGATTCCCGGGCTGCTTCATGGAAGGTGGATCTCGCAGTCAGTCAGCGCATGACGTCGACACCACCAAGTTCCGCATTCCCAGACTCCTTCCTTCCTTTTGGCATCAGGAAGGGGGTTGTAGTCATAGTCCTGCAGCTCCCAGGGCTTGTGTCGAAATCCTCCCCCCCGGGTCATATTTTTAATAAAACCCTGGACACCTCGGATTGGGTGTGGGATGAAATCACTTATTAGACCAATTGGGATGTCCCACATTAGGGAGATGGGATTTTCCAATGATGTAGCTGATCTACCTGGAAAACTTCGGGGCATCTCATCATTTCCAGGCCTCCCCTTTGGGATGAAGATACCCGCTTTGTTGGATGGGCTTATAAGACAACTTACCCCCTCAGGTAATCAAACATGGCAATGGGGAAACACAAAACACATTATAAGTTATATAAAAGTTATAAGAGGTGATTTTCCCATTGAACTGCCTATTTACAAGGGATTTCTCATTACCAAAGGGTACAGTTGGGGGGTCCTCTTAACACCAGGTGAAGTTTTAGCCCAGTCCTCCAAAGTCACACGTATCGCACCAGGTCGTTGCGTCAATGCAAACTTCCTGACTGACCGGGTCGAGCTTCAGGTTGTTTGGATGACTCAGGTTTGCTCCCAACACCACAGGTACGAGGAGGGGTACATTGGCTAAATATAGTGGCAAAATTTGACTTATCCGATAACTCCCTATTACTCAAACTTACACGCCCCCCACTACATGGTAAACACGGTGATCTATTTTGTTTTTATTAGTAGGGGGTATTTTGTATTAGGCTGCCCCTAGTATTCCAATGAAAACCCTAATAATAAAGATAAACAAACTCGATTTCAATTTTGATTAAACCCCTTATTAACATCTATATAAAATATGGCCAAAAACTGGATTTCGAAGCTTTCCCCTAATATTCAAATGAAAACCTTAATAAAACATAATAAATAGATCTTGTGAGATGGGACCCTAATTAAAAAAAACTCCAGGTACAATATGGTACCATCATATATATTTCTTAGTTTTATTAATAGGGGGTTGAACCCACTGTTTCACCATCCTGTTCTCCTATTGATTCTCAATTACCACAATTGAGAATCCAATTGTAACTAACAAAAAAAAACGGAAGTGCCAAACCAATCCCTATTTTTTTTTTGGTGGAGTTCTAGTAATAGGAAGAAGGGATTATTTTCCCTCCTTGTGACTATCATTTACCATCATTTACCTATGGACCTATGGTGTGCTGGAGCAACCCTGTGACTGGGATGTTTTTTTGGGGGGTTCTGCGGAAGTGTGCATCCCTACAACTAAAAGATACCAAAGGGAAATTAGCAATAGAGCAACCAATGTAGCAATGTAGCTGTGCGACGATCCTTCAAATGTCAAGACAGTTTACAGAATTTTTATCAGAATTCGCCAGTGTCAGCATTGAAAAAAGGGAGCAATGAATCAACATGGACTACCCGTGACTACCCGTTTTGCATGGGAATGATGTTTATCAAATCATCAAAATCTCAAAATCTGCTCTCGTTGGGTGACCAACTCTCTGCACCTCGTGTTGCCATGGATGCGCCACTAGCTTCAACACGCTAGGCTTTCGGTCCATCAAGCCTTGCAGAAAGTCTTGGAACCAGCTGGGCTGCTCGCCATCAGCCCAGCGGAGTGAAACAAACCACATCTGCCAGTCTAAACCTTGCTGAGCCATTGGGCCATTGGGTCATGTGGCTGTGGGAAAAAAGGGGGGTGCGATATTTTGACTATATATGACTCTAACTATCACTATGTAGCCTATAACATCTTGTAATTAATATCTTGTAACTATAACTTTAACATAGTATAACTATAACTTGATATACTGCAAGACCTGCAAGTGATCTGAAACTATTGATATTGTCGGATATCAACCTGCCCAGGGATCCCCTGGTCTACCCCACATCTGCCACAGCACGAGGCATGTGATTCAGAAGCACTGGGGGAGCGCGATTCAAAGGTCCCGGTTTGAAGGGCAACGCCAACTCCACCTCAAGTCGATGCCAGTCTCGGGATGCTAACAGGAAAAGAAGGCCGTGGGTTTTCTGGGTTTCTCCAAAAAAGAGAAGGACCTACTTTTATGGCAGGATTTTCCAGAGTCTCCAGATCTATGTTGTAATTTATTGTAATTTACTGATGGAGGGTATCTTTGGAAGGTAACGATGCAGATGGAACAGAAAGAATGGGGGATCGCGTGCATGTCTCAGTAGCACATGAACAACCAAAACCTCTATGCCTACGCTGTTTCAGTTCGGCATTTGCTTCAACTATACATGTGTGCCAACTTTTTTTATGAGTTCTTTACGCTGGAATTTTGCATAAACAAGGATTGGTTGCGTTTGTAAATTGTTTATTATTCTGGTCATTCGCAGTTTCCTAAACACAATTCATTCTGGAGAGACTCCATAGGTTTGAATACTCGTCTCAAACAGTTTCAAAAGCGTGCATCCCACTTAGCAACTTGATGAATCTTTGTTTACCCCACTTATAAGATGATTAACCGTTCTTAGAACATTATCCGGGCCAGGGTAATCTATTTAAGTACTGCGATGATCTGCGATGTATATCCACATTCTCTCTCTCTCTCTCTCCATCGCCCTCTACATCCCCATTACTATTGTTGTTGAATATTCCAAGGATATCCAAATTTAATGATGAAGTGAAATCCTCCCATTAAAAAAAAAAAAAACATCAGGAAAAAAACATCCAGATTCTCATGGGACATTCCACCAACTAAGAACATAACATACGACAAAAACAGAAAACAACATGAAAAAAAACAGCATCAACAAATCCATCAAAAGTCATGATCCATTAAAAATCCATCCAAAATCCTCCATTTTTCTGGAACAGTTCCGCCCAAAACAACCGTCCCGGACTGCCAGAGGGACCCAAAACTCCTCGCCCGCGGAAACCGCCAGGCCGTCCCTCACGGCGCGCTGCGCCAGATCTGGAGGGAGGCGGTGCAGCTCGCGCAGGACCACCTCGTCTCGGCTGGTGGTCCTTGGCGATTCGCAATGGGGAAAACCATGGGGAAACCATGGGAAAAACAATGGGAACTATGGGTTTTCCACGGACTTTTTGGTTTTGGTCGTGGTGGTTGTTGTTGCCGCTGTTGTTGTTGCTGCTGCTGCTGTTGTTGTTGCAATGATCATTCAAAAAAAACGGGAGGGAAGATGGTGCAGTTGAAGGTAAACTGGGAAGGTACTAATGGGTTGAACAACTCGAAACATCATATGCGTTCCCTGCAACTATATTGGCATCTAAATATGGTGAACGATGATTCTGCCTTGGGTAGGGGTCTGGTTTCACGGCTACTGAAGTGGCTTTTTGAGGTGGTTCTTGCCAGGCTATGGACTGATCAGAATGACGTCCCAAATTCCCTTCGGTGCTAGAGAACCAAGTTGTTACTCTCTTCATCCTCCACCCCGAGTACAGGGACAACATATACATGGTACCCTGCATTTCCCCCAAATAAAATGTCACTTCCCCCTTAGACTTTGTATAATTTGTTTAGTACGTATCCCCATCTGTTGCATCAATTCTTAGATTTTGTGATGATTGTGCATCCCCGTCTACATCATCTATGGTTAAAAAACCTATCTATCTATCTATCTGTCCCAAAAACCACCAAACAGAAACACATCCATAGCCCTCTCATCCGAGCATCATCCGTGCAAAGAGCCCGTACCTCCCAGCCAGTCCCAGTGCACGGAGTCTCTCTTCGATCCTGCGACACCAACCTTCAGGTGCTTTGGGCGCGCAGATCCTGCGCAGAAACTGAGAAGTGCTGGGAGAAAGTCACCCTTTCAGATGTGACGCTTGGTGAACACGCAGAACAAAACAATGTCATGGCCAGAACCAGAAGTATCTGATATCCCTCTCCATCGCCATCTCCTGTATGAGTATATACTTGTTTTTTGTATGTTTTTTGTTTATGTATGATATGAGTTCGGTTTCCAATTCTTAATTCACCATCTGGTTATTTAAGATTTTGCCATGGAAAATCACCATTTTTTAATAGGTAAACCATCTATAAATGGGCCATGGCTTCCATGGCTATGTTAAATAACCAGAGGGTAACACACTCTCTCTCCATTGCCTCCATCGCCAGTCCTGTGGATGGCAGAGACAGTGGATGCAGTGTACAGTGCCCAGGCGGCAGTCACCAGCGCCACGAGCAGTCCGTCCCAAAGGCACCTTTTTTGGGCGACGGACTGGTGGTTAACGTAGCTGGGATCAAAGGGGATCAATTCGGAATGATGGATTAGATTTCAAAAGTAAAATGTTTTTCTTTGAGAAAAACAGCTCCAAATCATATCAAGTCATCAAACCAAAATATGAAAACATCGATAACCACACACACACATCTATAATATATATATTATATTGTATATATATTTATATTTATATTATATTATATTATATTATATATTTATATTATATATTTATATTTATACTATATTATATTATATTATATTATATTATATTATATTATATATTATTATATTATATTATATTATATTTTATTATATTATATTATATTATATTTTATTATATTATATTATATATTTATATTATATTAAATATTATATGTTATATATTATATATAATATTATATTCTACTATATTATATTATATGATAAATGTGTATTTAATAATAATCTATAAAGTATGTTAGTATCATATATAACTTCCCCTCCACCTTCAATTTCTCCACCCAAAAAGGTGCTCCAAAGCACCACGGCCACAGCATCCCCGTGGGCGCGTCCGCAAGTGGGTGGAGGCGGCGCGCCAGAGGAGTCAGCTGTTGATCGTCCAGGAGGGAAGCTGATAGGATGCAGGTGAGGAGGTTGAAAAATCCTGGATTTCACCAACGAAATGACCCGAAACAAAAAAAAACTGGTTGTCAAAAAACCACCCCAAGTATCCCAAGATCATGAAAAGTCATGTCATATCCGAAGCCAAACTTGTGAAATTCAAAAGAAGTAGAAGATTTGATAAATGATGTTACCATGGCTTCCCATCAAATCATGTTGCTGGGGAGTACCATGAAGTACCGTATAATGAATGCTGGGGGACAAATGAAAACCATAGTTATCGGTTATCTATAAACATAAACCAAAGTGTGGAATACAGCCATGGGGAAACCTCTTTGGAACTGATGTACAAATCGTGGGCTTTCCACATCTCTGTTAGCTTACATGGGATAATCCTGCGATACTGGGAAAATGGTTGGAAAACTCTATGGAAAACTCGGAAAATGGAATTGATTGGAAAATCTTGGCATTGATGGGAAGTGAATTTTGGAAAGGTGAATAAGGTGAATGCTCCTGGATTTTGCTTCTGAAACCAGCAGAAATCATGAAGAATCGGAATCCGATGTCCTATAGTCCTATACAGACAAACTGGGAAGATTGGGTTTTTACGGTTTTTGAGAAGAGAAAACCCATCGCAGTCAGTCACATCAAATTGGGCTCATCCAAAAATACCATTCTGAAGTAGATGCTTAGAGCCCCGGTTAAAAACATACATTGAAACATTTTTTCAACCAGGAAGGCTCCATCCAGGAATGATATCTCTAGAAAAATCCCTATGAAATGATATAGAATCCATCCGAGAATCCGTAGTTGCCAGACACAACAATGCCCAGCATCAAGCCACACCACAGCCTGGCACTGCAGAAAGTGCCAACGGCTGGGTGAACTTCCAAGGGCCTTCGATACCCTGCCAAGAAAAAGTTTGCAACATGTGAATGTAAGTTACGTAAGTATCTAATTAACTATTTACCTAGGTATATATATATATGTATATAGACATATGTATAATATAGTATAATAATGTATAATAGATATCAGATATACATATCCCCATTGCAGATGAGGGTTTCTACCAACAAGCCGGGGGGTGATGCAAAGATCAATGGGGATCTTTCGGTTAAGTTGCAGAGGTGATCTCCGAGTGGCAGGCAGCAAGCAGCACGGGCCCAAGGGCAGCCGCTGAGCGCCAATATAGACAAAGGGCCTTCCGCCTCAATGGGTCCCTGACGATTTTTCATTGGGAAGGCTCCCAGCTAGTGATACCCTTTGGTAAATTAACATAGACCCTGCCAGATAGGGGTTGGAAGACTAGTTTCCACTATCAATTAGTCATTTTCAGGGTCTATGTTAATTTACCAGAGGGTAATTTCATATAATTTGCTCATGGTACCCCAAGACAGCCTTGGGGTTCATGAAAATCCTGGGTCAACTATTGTTGGTATCATGGTCTTAGATGAGGCCCTTCAAGAAAATCCCATGCTTTTCCAGTTTTCCCTAGGCATGGCTTATTTTTTGAACCCGAAAAATGGAAGGCTTCATGCTCCAAACCCTGCAAGGATCTGACCAAGGTTGAGCAAAACGATAACCGTTTCATGCTTTCGGTAGGAGTTCCATGGTCAACCCCTCCAGCCACCTGTTTTTTCTTCTTGGACATTGTCATGGTGGGTTATGATTTTCTGTGTTCTGCAGGAAGCGATCAGCTTATCATGGCTTATTATAAACTACCATTAAAATTTTAATTTGGCCCACAAAAATACAATCTTGGTGAAAATAAGATGATGGAAATAGCCTCATATCCTATGGTTCCTGGGTATATCTAGATGATAATGAGATGATGAATGGTATGTTTTGGGAGCCCCATTTTCACCAACCGTTTCGGATCCAGGTGGCCCACAGGGTCATCAAGCCCTGCACATTGGAGACCCGTCTTTCCCCGCTCCAGCGGTGTAGCGGCCGTGCCAGGGGCTTGGGAAGGCAGGTGGTACGGTGGTGGTGCGCCATGGCGCTACCGAAGTTCCACCTGAGCCGTGAAGAAAACACGTCAAGACACGCCTGTCTCTTATTGGATTTTCGCCTATGTTCGCTGGAACTTCACATATCATATATATCATCAATTACCCTGGGGTAAACTTACAGTTCGATGTGGACTGGAGTTTACCCACCATTTGTAGATCCATTTTCCAAACGGGTGTCACGGTTTCATCATGCGTTTCCACAAAGCTTTCTTCGTTTTCCATAAGGTTTCACTGTCGAAGGTTTTTTCCAGATGGAGATTCACCGAACTGGTGCTGTCCACTTTTATTGATGCTGATTGAAGCTTGTACATGTATATTGCATATATGTATAGAATTAAATGATTGAATAAATAAATTTAGATATGTGTATGTACGTATGTACCTAAATATATGACAATATATGTATGTATTTGCGTAGTACTATTTTTTTTCTCTCTATCTCTCTCTCTCTCTCGCTTATGTTTATTGATTTGTTTGCCCAGAAATTTTGAGTTTCCGCCATGCCATCAATGGGGGAAACTCAAGAGATGGTTTTCCTGCAATTTTCCGTTGACCGTTTGACCGTTTGCTTCTTGGTCTTTTAGCCAATCAAGGTGATTTGGATGCGTCTACATAAAAGCGATGAATACCTTCTTGGAGGAGACCCTCAAATGAAAGGAATCCTTTCATAAGCAAATATCACATTAGATGGGGTATGCTCCTGGGGTCTTTTGGACTTAGAGTCCATCATTCCATGATTCAATCAATGTTTCTGGGTTGGAAATTGCACACATCTTTCGCTGAATCAATGAACGTAGACCCTCCAAGTACCCAAGAAATATTGGTAGGAGTTCAAACTAATGCGTATATTACCTCATTTTTTTGGGGTACTTGCAGGGTCTATAGAAAGTTGATTCTTAGGGACGAAGTCGCTGGGGATAGTGGGCTACATGTCTATTCAGATACCATGGAGATGTGCTATCAGCAATCAATGCGTTTACACCCTCAAAACTGCTAAACAAGGCCTCGTCCGGATTCAAGAAAAACAAGAAAGCAATCGTGTGTTACCTATCTGCCCCCTTTTGCTCAAGACCATCTTCCCCTCGTTGCAGGGTATATAGCAGAAGGAGAATCTTCAAAAGAAGGGATGCCATGACGATATGACCATTAACCCCCCACAAGGGCTTTTGAGAGATCGAATGGGAGATCGAATGGGGGATTACTGTACTTACCTTTGTCACATATGATTCACATGATATATCCATTTCACATCCCTCCCACACCCCTACGGTTGCTGCAGAAAACCGCCGGTTTGGTATGCCATTTGTATTCCATTTATCAGCATTCGCCTATCGGATCCTATTGGCAATCATTTACCATCATTTCCCACACATATGTGTTATATAAATATCTGTAATACATACATACATACATACATACGTACGTACATACATACATACATACATACATATATATATATTTATGTATCATTATATATTATATCCTAACTTGCCTGTTCAATGTGCATTTGACACACCGACTAGGCCAGGCCCGATTGATCTGCCCATCTATCAGCCAGTGCAACGCAACTTGGGACATCCGCAGCTCAGTGGCTCAGGACAGCCTGATTGGAGTTTGCAAAGACAGGAGCCCCACATCAGTTTGAAGCAGAGCCTGGAGAAGCGTCGGCTGAGCCGTGCCAATCTTTACCATAAACGATGAACATATATTTGTGGTATGTTGTTGCCTTCTCTAACAATATACTGGAGTTGATAATTCCTTATTTGGAAGTGCAGTTCCTGTTATACGTGGATATAAGCATAGTTACATGGGTTTATCCCGACTTATGGGGATTTAAAACCATGGTTACACCGGTTTGTAACTTTAACTGCGCCATCAAGTAGTCATGGTTTCCAATTTTTCCCCAAATTTTGCAAGGTTTTCCCAAATTTCTCCAAATTTTTCTGGGTTTTCCGAAAATTTTTCCCAGGCTTTCCCATGTCTAAAACCGGGGCACAGTGTGACGCACTGACACGCCAGCGCCGCGCAAATGCGCCGCGTTTCGACGAAGTGCGGCAGCTGCGACAGTGCCAAAAGGACACCCAGGGCACCCGATTCCACGGCCAGAATGTCCCATTGGAAACGGAGGAACCTACTTCGATGGGCGGATGTTAATGGGTTAGTACTGGTCAATAGATGGTAGGTTCCTAATAATTACTTCGGCTATTGACCATTACTTCGATGGGCGGATGTTGATGGAATAATGGTCCGTTTACTGGGTTTGTAATTGTCAATAGATGGTTAGCTGGTGAATTTATGGTTAATAATGATGAATATGGCTATATCATAATTCATAAAAAGGGTTGACCCATACTCAGATGGGCCATGAGTGGTGATTACAAAATTTCAGGGGCAAACTTTGGGCAAAAGTCTGGGGAAATCTTGGGAACCGTTGGGGAAAATCTATGAAAATCTGATTTCAATGGACGTTTTTATTTATCTAGGGAACACGGAACACGGTGGGGCTAGCAAAAACGGCAGTTGCATTCTGTTGTATAAACCTTTGCACAGGTCACCAACATAAAAGGTTCAACCAACCCAAATGGATAATGATCATTGCTTGACCATACTTCACTTTCTCGGTTGGCCGTCTTTGGGATAACCCAGAAGAGACCATGCTTCAAACCCACCACATGAACCAAATAATGCGGTTTCCTGCAATATGATGAATTGGGGGTATGGGAATCGTGGTGTTATCATGAGCGGTCCCTCAACATTCCTCCAATCTAATAATGAATTTGATTCAGGGACCACCTGTAGACTTTGACTTTGTTTTTCCCTTCAAGGCAAATTTTCCAAAACTGGGAATATTTGGGAAATACAGCGCGACATGATCCAAAACTGGGAATATGTGGGAACTACAGCGCGAAATTATCAAAACACATGAATATTTGAGAATACAGCGCGAAATTATCCAACACTAGGAAACATTTGAAAATATTGCGTAAAATCGGACCCCCAAAAAAAACTACAGTAGGAAATTTTTGGAAATACAATTTAAAATTGTTTTTTTTTCTCATCTTAAAAATCATCAAACATAAATCATATCAGCCATAACAAGCCATAATTAACTCCAGAAAATGCAAAACAACAAAGTGTTTTTTTTTATTTTATTTTTCATCTTAAAAGTCATCAAACATAAATCATTATATCAGCCATAACAAGCAAAAATTAACAACTCCCGTGGCGAAGTGACTCCACTTTCAGGTAGCTGCGATAGACTGCAGTGAGCCAACTCAAGGCTCCAGCCACGATAGCAGCGCCTAAGGGACCAACCTTGGTGGCATGGTCCCAGGAGTGGACAGTGACCGTTGCTAGTAACGATATCGATATAGATAGATAGATAGATAGATAGATAGCTAGATAGATAGATAGATAGAAAGATAGATAGATAGATAGCTAGCTAGATAGATAGATAGATAGCTAGATAGATAGCTAGATAGATAGATCGATAGATAGATCGATAAATAAATAGATAGATAGATAGATCGATAGATAGATAGATAGATAGATAGCTAGATAGATAGCTAGATAGATAGATAGATAGCTAGATAGATAGCTAGATAGATAGATAGATAGATAGATAGATAGATAAATCGATAGATAGATAGATAGATAGATAGATAAATAGATAGAAAGATAGATAGATAAAAAGAAATATAGATAGATAGATAGATAAATAGATAGATAGATAGATAGATGAATAGACAAATAGATAGATAGATAGAAAGATAGATAGATAGATAAATAGATAGATAAATAGATAGATAAATAGGTAGATAGAAAGATAAGTAGATAGGTAGATAGATAGCTAGCGAGATAGACAGATAGATAGATAGATAGAAAGATAGATAGATAGATCAATAGATAGATAGATAAATAGATAGATAAATAGATAGATAAATAGATAGATAGAAAGTTAAGTAGATAGGTAGATAGATAGCTAGCGAGATAGATAGATAGATAGATGAATAGATAGATAGCTA
>Ga0126342_10004165_pt1 | contig 24467 bp, 24 predicted proteins | sample Cyp1metagenome_FD_92528 | JGI IMG/M metagenome (GOLD analysis project Ga0126342, IMG submission 92528) | Coral microbial communities from Lord Howe Island, Old Settlement Bay, Australia - Cyphastrea 1 metagenome | ecosystem: Host-associated > Invertebrates > Cnidaria > Coral ...
AGGTTAAACCCTAAAGGGTTGAGTAACATATTTAAATTATTGTTGTTTAGGGGCGAATGTGACCCCTTTTGGTTTAGGGGCGAATGTGACCCTCTTTTAGGGGCGAATGTGACCCCCGTCCCTCATTTTAAGCCTTTCCATATCACAACGGCCAGAAGGATCATAGAATCACGTCAGAGCGGAGAAACCAAGTTTGGATGAATGTGGACCCATTATTGACCCATTATATTTTTGGGTCAAGCCCGTCCAAAAAGTTTATAACCTTTGAACATGTATAAACAAGTCAGATCTTGTAATATCTTGTGGGGTTTAACCATCATTTAATCAATATAATTTATCATTTAATCATCACTTCTGGAGATCAGCAAAGGACTCTGGTGGGGTCTTGTGCCACGCTTCGCCCACGCTTCGTCCACGCTGCCCAGGAGCACAGGCGCCGAGATCAGTCGCTTCGCTTCGCTCTGTGGTGGTTTGCCTTCGCCAGAAGCAGCTGGATCGAACCCTTTAGGCGTCTGAGCTGCACAGCTGCTGCGTGGGGGATCCTTTAAGGCCACCCCTAAACCAGCCGGTGTTAGGGGGTACTTCATAGTAGGGGAAGGGATTGCCATGGATTACTATATATTGTCATAGGGAGTTCGGATCATGTGAATGTGGGGGATACAGAATGATGAAGAGCTATTTTGATGTGAAATCCTACCAGGGTGAAGTGATCCACAGCCAGTTCTGGACGATGGATGTGGAAATTCCCAAGATGAAGTGTAGTTAAGATACTTCAAGTGCATGTTCTAGCCAGCTATGGTAGATTACCAGAGGGTACCGCATGATAGATGAAGGTGCAAATTCCTGATGCCACTGCAAAAAAGTTTGAAACCATGTGAAGAATGCAGCCGGGTGTCTCTGGTCTTCGGTCTTCATGGAACATCATTTGCGCCTTCAGGTTACAAGTTCAGCTGGAATCCCAGGGGCGTTTTGGTGGCTTCCCAAAACTCTGCGCGCTTCAAGGAGTGCTTTTTCAGCAGGGCTGGGGCTAACGTACTGTATGGGGAAGCTTCATAAAAACAGGCAGTTCTTCTCCATGTATACGACTCTGATCGTTTTTCATTGTTGCTATATTCATTGCGGATGGTGATACTCTATAATTGGAACATACTTATATACTTAGATGATTAGGAATCGCAAGATCCCTCCGCAATGTCTCAGAATGACACAGGTATAAAATGCCAAAGGACCTGCAGCCACCCCCAGAAAAGATGATCGAGAGAATCCACCAAGGAGGCTTTATGGTCCAGATTATGATGTTTGAAAGGTTTCAGTTGCCTAAATTGTTCTCAGTCTGAGCGTCTGAGAAATTTCGAGTAAATAGATCCCGATCTCCACAGCCAGAGGTAGGCTTTCCTGTGTAAGGTTCATTTCCTCCATTGAAGATCCGGATCAACAGAACATGTTCTTTGAGGATCCGTTTAAAAAACAATACCTATTAGGGCCGTGATATAGTGTGATATGATCATTTTATATCATTTTGAACCAACCCAGCATAATAAGGGATCAGGTCTGTGGGGCCTTGAAGACATCCGCCATTTGGGGTCCATTTTTTGGGATCCACTAGGCAAGCAATCATTCTGCAGCATAATTTATGCTGGTAAATCTGTCGAAAAAAGGTCCATTTCATTCCATTTCCAAAGCAAAAGAGTGACAGTCTCTATGAAAAAACCAGGAACATGGTAGGAACATGCTGGGGATAGGATTCCTCCTATCACCAGGAGGATGGTCTTTTGCGAGACGTTCCAGGGGGAGAATTGCTGGCCCAAGGTACTGAGGGTTCATGGACCCCACCTTTGTTTCAGCTTCTTGTGGGTTCCGTCACCAGCACAAAAAAAAGCAATCCATCCCTCTGATCAAGCAGTAGGGAATTCACTTTGAGTTCGGCTGTTTGATCATGTTTGATTTATTTGGGGCAGATAAATGGATGTGACCTGAATTTACAAAGACCAGATCCAACATAGGCTTGTTTGGGGTCAAAAGATTCCATATCTTGAGAACAAAAACAATTACCAGATATAGTATAGCTGAACACCTTGAGCCCCGGCCCATGTTCACTCCCTCGCAGCCAATGGTTCCTCCAAATTTTCCATGGACCTCTGGGGCAGGGAAACCCATCACCATCAACAACGCCTTCGCTCTGGATGTGCGATGACCCGATTCACTGAGTCATCTGAGTCATGGCTGGATCTTAAGCTAAGTCGCTAAGTGTATAGGCTGTGTACGGCTCTGCGATTATGTTTATATACCTATATATTCCCCATTTTAAGTGTAATATTGTGTGAATGTTCTGTGGCTATCAGAAACCCAAATCAGGGTTGTTCCAGACCCAGACTTTTAGAGGATATAATAGGTTAAATATGGTTAAATGATAGCCACAAGGAGGAACACTGACCATTTTACTGTACTTCTTCAATTTAGCCATGTTCCATCAATTTCCATCCTTGTATCATCTTGTACCTGGGCTGTTTGGAGCAACCCTGCACATCTTGACCTTAAGACTCGCTCAGGTCTTGCCAAATCGGGACTCTACGATGTTTGCCGAGTAGCTTGGGCTGAGTGGTGGTTCTCCTACTAAACTACTGTAGAGACTTAGAGAAGTAGAGACCAATATTTAAGGTAAACTATATATGGGTTCTCCATTTAATTTGAAGAAGTGCTCAGTGACCACAAGATATCCCCAAGTTTCGTGATGTTTCGCGTGTTTCAAATGTGTAAACTTGGTTGACCCGTCCAAGTGGTACAACAGGGAGCAGATTACCATTCACCATGGCCATCCCAGCCATGGCCAGAAACCAAGGCTCTATGGTTTGGCGGACATTCCCACCTTCTTCAGGGGAACGTTGAGGTGCTGTGGTGGAGGTATCGCTTAGTAATGGCCTTATGAGCACAACTGATTAGTACTCCAAGGCCAAGGTCGTAGCAGTTTCTGGGGACCCAACTCCACGTTTTGGTGATGATCGCTACATTGGTGTGCAACCCCCATGCTCCTGATGTCCGCTGGGGTCGTTTCCAAGCTCGAGAGGTTTAGAGGCTTTTGCGAGCGCATGCTGGCTTTGTCTCGATTGGGTATCTTGTCAAGCAGCTTCCCAAAATCACAAATCTCCATGGTTGATCTTGGGATGGGGTCAAGCTTCCTTGCGGCCCGCAAAGATGGGATCATGAATCCCAAAGGTGGACGCTTAATCACTCTACCTAAAGACCAACTGGGATCAAGCCAGCGGGATGAATTTTGATGATATGATTATTACCCTCTGGTAAACATACAAAATGCTATTGAAAATGGCCATAGAAATAGTTGATTTACCCAGTAATAGCATGGTGATTTTGGATAGTTATGTTAGTTTACCAGAGGGTAGATATACTATGATATGTTGATTTGCTTTTGTGGGTCCAATAGAACCCCAAATGAATTGACCGACATCCATTTTAGATACATTTACGTTATGTTATTGCGTGATACTATCAGATATGGACAAACCGATCAGAAAAGACAGTAAATGATCTATAGATGGTGGATTTGCATAGATTTTAACTGGTTGGTGGTTTGGAACATGTTTTATTTTTCCATTCAATTGGGAATAATAATCCCAACTGACGAAGTCCATCATTTTTCAGAGGGGTAGGTCAACCACCAACCAGGTAAACATATTGTGTTTTTTTTGGCGTCAGATGATCTGATGATTTCATGACTTGGAGCTCGGGAGTAAGGCCTTCTGCAACTGGGGCCTATTCCTGGGCTCAAAGATACAGGCGCGCGCCTTGGGGCTGAGGGGTATCCAAGGTGGGTGTGAGTTATGGATGACAACGAGTGAAAAAGCAATAGTTAATGTTTTTTTGAAAATCATGTCAGCACAGACAATACATGACAATACTATCAAATACCATTGATATCAAAGACGAAGATCATTTTCAGTTGTTTCCAAGACATTGACACAAATGCTGTCCCTCTCAATCCGTTGGAAGTTCTTGGGAGGAAGTTAAGGGATGAGACCCGCCAAAGCTCGCTGAAGATCCCTGAACAATCCGCAATCCATTTGTTTCTGGCTCTGAAAAAATCGAGCATAGCTGATCGATGCTGATCGTAGGGTTCCCATTTTTGGACGAACCATGTCACCTCATTGCTGGTCCAATTTTCGGTGTCAAGCACTTTGGTTGTTCACTGTGGACCAGGCTCTCAGAGAGAATGGCTGGAACAAGTGATGTTCGGCGTTTTCCCTGAGGCACAAGCTACAAGGGAACACTCACAGCAGACTCGATCCTTTCTGAATTCCAAGTGCTCACATTATGTCACCCTGGTACGTTTCAAAATTTGGGGACCCTTGCGGCAGTTTTCACACATTGCCCAACAGGGAAATGATGGGTAGACCCTTGCGCTTCTGCAACCCCAACTCACCTTGTCTTGTTTTTGCACCAAACATATCTATGTCTCTGTGTTCTTCGCTTGTTCCCCTGCAAGTTCCCTTCACCCAACGAAACTGTTTCCAAACAGTGCAACCCCAAATTCGCTAGTTGATGGTCTATTTGAGCCATTTTGTCATGAGCACAGATGTTTTCAATGTTTTTAGGGGACGCCGAAGTGGTGCGTAGTTTCTTGGTTGCTATTTCCCATGCATTTATATCATATACGGTATACGGGAAAATGACTGACATTCAGAGATAAACATAGATAAACGGGTTTGTCTGAAAATAGTGTATACCCCACGTTGAATAGTTCATCGATGTTAAATTGTTAATCACTACTGTATTTCCCTATAAAATTGCCATTTGGAGGTAAATCCCATTTCCAGACACACCTCACAAAACTCCTCATTGGTTTCCCCATATAAAAGGGTGGATAGCTTGAATGATATGGGGTTACCGCATTTCAGAACCCCATATAATATAGCTCGTAGGCATCTCATATCGCCAAACCTCATGGTGAAACGTGGTTATGATTCGCAATGATCAAGAAAATGCCGTAAACTGAGTAATGATATACATCGATATACTAATATTAGTATTAGTAAAATATTATATATACATAACATTACATAACCCTATAAATGGGATGATGTGTAATCTATTATTGTGAGGCCTTTTGTGGTTGGTTGGGATGGTTCTCTGGCGTTGGCTAAAAAGCACTCTTGAAAAACCCGCAACTTGCCCCGTAGGCGTCCCAGTGCCGACCTCAGAAATCATGGGAATTTGGGTCCCCTATTTTTTTTGGCAATCAAACCATGACACACCCCAAAAAATGTCTCATGTGTGAAGGGATCAAGGTTTCAGCTTGGTTGGATCCTCACTGTTACTGTTTGGGGTCACGTGTGCAGCACCTTTTTTGGAGATCGCATGTATATGAAGGTCAGCCACATGATGTCAGGTGTCGAACTGAACAAGTATCAACTTTCACCCATCTAATGCTCTATGTTCCGCGAAAGAAACGCATCTTTCTTGGTGCCCCTCTCCCTTGACAACGCATCAAGATGAATCAAGGTACCGAGAGTTTCTTGATCCGTGGGTAGTTCATGTGTCTGAAGGTCTAGTGTTTCCCCATACAACCTTATGACCAAGCCACTGGCTACACTGGCCACCTGTTTGGTGTTGTGGTTCATCAAGCCTTCTTTGCGATCATATAAAAAACCATAGCATAAGATAGTATAGGATAGTATAGGTCATGACCTGGTTCCTGGTTCTTCAAAGTCGTATAGGGATTTCGCCCCCAGTTGCAACGCTACAATCGTTTGGTCAGGAACGAATCCCTCAGTGCCTCGATTCGGACACGCTTAGCTTCCACCGGTAGCAACCCGGAGGTGCCAGTGGTGGGTCCATGTAGGTCCTTGGTCCCTGGAAAATGATGGGCTGATATGGGTCAAAATCGTAGAATCTCGTTACAAAATGTTACAAACACAAAAAAACGTGGGATTTCTGGGGAAGTTCCCCGCAAAATAGTTATTGATTGATCCTCATATGTTTGATCATGTTTGAGTGTTCACTTCAAGTTCGCTTCTAAATTACTTGGACGACTCTGGCTGACGTACATTTTGCACTGGACCTGGCAGGTCGGCTTGGAGTTTCTGAGTTGGCTTGGACTTCTGCAGGACCAGATCATGAGGGGCTGGTGTTTTGCTTGGGACAAATATGGACAAATATGGACAAACTCAATGATGTTTTATCGGTGCGGGTGATTGTCAGCCCCAGTTATGAAAAGTCCTATATATACCGTCCTATACCTATAATAATAGCTATAAATCATCATAATTCCAGCTAGAGTTTAGAACTGTCGGCAGCTGCACAACTGATTGGCGATGAGTATCAGCTGATGAAGATGAGATCATAGGTGTCATGCCTTGAGTTGGTACATGCTGGGACTGCTTTCGGCCACGTTTCATGATTTTGCTTGGTCGTTCTTCCTATCCTTTGCTGGTACTGTTCTCAAACTCCAGATTCTATCATTTAAAACTGGCAGCTTTCCCAAAGATTTCTAAGTAATTAGAACAGAAGGCAGAAGATACGGTCAAAACAAGGTGCTACTTGTGAAACCCGATGACAGCCTCTAATATCATCTAAAATCTACAAGCCTAAATCATGTTAAACCCATAATAAAACATCTTAAAAGATCTCAAATTCCGCAGCCAAACTTGTGAAGGACCAACCACTTCCACCCGGCTGCGCTGCAGATCGCCCCCTGGCCCCTCGGTGTCGAAACCTCTCGATTGTCCAGGATTTTAGGATGTTTTAGGATATATATATATAATATACTATGGCCCATAGTATATACAATTATATATATAATATGATTACCATTAGTTCGCTCCAAAAAGATAGGAAAGTCAATTGGAAGAGTCAATTGCATGTTTCCACGTTCCATTTTTACTCCCATCCACCCAAAGTCCTAAAGGTAAGCCTAAATATGAACATCCAAATTGAATAGAGTCGATGCATTTCCATGTAAAAAAAAAAAACATGGCTTCTGAGGGTTGTTAATTGATGTTAATTGTTTTCAGGCTTGTTTTTGGGATGGGGAGCCGTCAAGTGGGCATCAAAAATGCTATGTAAAAGATGGGGTGTAAGTTCAAAGGTGCAGTGGCAACAGCTTGGCGCAGGTGTATATATCAAACTATTTTAAACTTAAATTGTACAATATATTGATATCAAATATATGTTTTTGATTTTTTGCATGATATGTGTTACCTGGTTTTACTTGTTATTTTCAAATAAGATGTATATATGTCATATAGTAGGTACGTAACATTATGTTATATTATCATGTCATGTCAATGAAATGGGATATGCTGTAATTTAGTATAATGCAATGTGCAGTATAGTAGTGCATTCTCATGCCATGTCATAGTATACCATGTCATGTTATGAATGTATCTGCATGTTCCCCTGAATACGACGAAAGCTCCGCAAAACATCGCAAAATTGATTTGTTCAAAAAAGAACTCGTCGAAAACCACGGCTGCATCCGCGAAAGATTTTGTAGAAAGTGCTTCATCAGCAACAGCCCGTGACACTGGACTTCGATCACAGCTCAAGTAAAAATCGAGAAAGCATTTCTGTTTTGAAATCAGAGTCGCTTCAGTTCCTTTCGCAATGTTAGAAGAAAAGCTGTTCATGAAATAGGCTCAAAAGCCGCCTATAGGCATAGTCAAGGAACATGGGCAAAGATGCCAGTTCCAGCCCCGCACCAGAAGCGTTGGATGTTAGGGGTACCCTATTTTCATACAAACCCATATGATGAAAATGTTCAAAATTGGATGGGTAGTGTGAAAATACCAGCTAACATATGAAGTTGGTTCTCATGTTCAAAATTGGATGTAACCCATATGATGGTTGAACGTGGCAGAATATGAGAACCAATACCCAGCTAGTTGTAGGGTCACAAAGGGTACCTCGTCGTGTCCATTCCCGGGTTCTTCTCGTTTGCTTCGGAGGATGTTGTCGCTCAACTGTTGCAGCGGCCAGAGACAGCCTATGCGCCTGGGGTGCCACTGGCCTAGATTTGCAAACTTTGGAATGGCACTGGGTCGTAGGTAGTGGATGGTAGTCGTGAATTCCGTGGAAAGGGGATCATAATAGAACATTGTAATAATCTGTAATAGAGGTTACTCAGTTCAACATGTTCAACTTCTTTGGTATGTGCGTCTGCAGGAATCGCAGGTCAGTACCTCTCTCAGGCCTACGTTTTGGCTCGCTTAGGCCTACGTTGCAGATAGAGGTGATATTTGCAATGGAAGGATATATTCATATAATTTCATATAGCAGGACATAGCAGGACATGATTTCGACAGACTTGCACAAGTGGATTATAGAGATGCTCATCGGGATACTCTTTCAGTGTCTCTTGTCCCCGGTTCCAGTGGTCCCCACTGTTCCCTGCCCCAGTTCCCCCCCTAAAGATAAACCCTAAAGGTGTGAATCCACATCCAAGATTGTCGGCCTAAGTGATCCAAAATGTCGGCCCAAGTGATCCTGAGACCGGAATGGCACGTGTTTCAGAGCCATGCTTAGTACCCAGTCATCGGAATTTTCCCCTGTGTACGCAATTGTCTTGACATGTCATTGACATGTCTTGATTTCTTGGATACACGCCCGAGCACCCAGGCACAATAATAAAAATATATAAAAATAATGGGCCCCCTAATAGCTGTATGTGAAATGTACCCATGGTCAACCAAGTTTTGTTAGTTTTTGATAGGCGTTTTGCTACCTGCGTTTCTCGTACCCGTGTTGTGCGAATTAGGATGCAAATGGCGAAAACATTGTAAACTTGGTTACTTGATGTTGATGTTGATGTTGATGATGTTGCTGTTGTTGTTGTTGGTGGTGGTGGTGGCGGTGGCAGTGGTGCTGCTGGTGCTGGTGCTGGTGCTGGTGCTTGTCTTGCTGGTGGTCTAGGTGGCCGTGGTCATCGTGGTGCTGGTGGTGGTGGTGGTGATGATGTTGAGGAGGATGAGGAGGATGAGGAGGATGAGGAGGAGGATGGTGTGGTCTGCTATGGTACTGTATGGGTATGGGTATGATCTTCGATTTTTTTGTGGAGCATGTGAAGGAAACTTGGTCCTCCCCCGTTGAGACACGTTTACCGTATCTGGAAACGTCGGCGTAGTGATAATGAGGTCTGGATCGGTTGGCAGCAACGTGAAAGTTCCCTGACCTGACATCTTAGCATGCACGTCTTGCTTTTTAAGCACCAGCTTGCATCAAAGAGACAAAACTGCGTCAGTACAAAATTGTATAAGCGAGGCTTCTCTTTGTTGGCGCTCCTAGTCCAAGGTTTGATGATAAGGCAGCTTGCTGCTGAAGTATGCAAGCACTTCCAAATCCTTCCCCATTAAACACTGTAAACACTGCATCACGGATCAGACATGCTTTGGCGACAATCAACCACAAAAAATCCTCAACCATAGGATCAACACCATTAAGCGAATGGTAGCTGCATTCTATGAGAGTCGCTCGCCAGGAACGTGACTTGGTGGTGATGCGCCCGGGGCCACAGCGCCGCCTATCACAGCCAAGTTTGGCGAAGATTTGTTGATAGATATATCATGATATATCCTGATCAGCTGATGAGTCACCAATTCCTGGTGTTGATCCTTATCTGGTTGGTGGTTTCAAACAGTTTTATTTTCCATAATATATGGGAATAATCCTTCCCATTGACTAATATTTTTCAGAGGGGTTGAAACCACCAACCAGTTATGATGCTAATGTTTTGCCCAAACAATTGAGTTGAAAAGAACTCAATACTTGACCATGTACTGGGTGATTAAAATGGATATAAATAGCAACAAAATCACGATTTTGGCGGTACTTGCCCAAGTAATTATTAGATATTATTAATAGATATTAATAGTGGGTGTTTCTTCGTCCGGGCTTGACATTATGGTTCAACTATATACGCACCAGTTCCTTAACCCGTTACTTAGGTCATTGTCATGCTTATCGTTAGACCCATTCGGATATAATTAGTCTGATTATATTGTTACTAACCCCAAGTGTTTTTTAGATATGATAAAGATTGATAAAACGCGTGTGATTGTCTTTGCAATGCAGTGTGAACACTCATTTTTTTATCAGCAAGTTTATGTTAATTCTGATTGAATGGTGATATAATAATTTAGCACTTGCTGAACATCGTGCTGTGACCGTTAAGCCCAACAATAAAGCATCTCAAATTTGACCAGAAATGGTAGGCCACCAGCCCGAAAAAGTATGACAAAGTCGCATCATGATTGGGTTTACCACATTATAGGATCATCTAGTGGAAGTGGCTGATAACCTTTTTCCCCCACCTATAAAAAATGCAGTATATCCCCAGTGAGACATGGCTTCGATGGATTGAATACTGGGAAATCTGCTTCAAATCCTTTCAAAACCAAGTGGCAAGGGGTACTCTCTGGTAATCAAACATAGCTTGAACATCACCTATAAACCATTTGGTTCGCTTATTCAAACGTGTCATTGTAGATCCATAGGTCATCGATTTACGTCATGGAAAAAATCCATGAATTCGTCACCCATTTGCAAATCATTTGATCGACTCTATTTAACTCGATTTTCCCATAACTAGATTCTCCATAAATCCGTATGGGTGATTCCCCATCAATACTAATAAAGATAAATCCATTAGTTCGATGTTTTCCCCAATATATATATATATACTGTATATATAATTTGCAAACGGCTGATGCTTCCATTTGTTCAATAATCTGTTGATATAATCAAGCATTATTATCCATTAATATAAGTCATAATGTCATGGGGGCTTACTAATGACATGAGTGAGTCAGGATTCTTGTATGTCCTTGTGGAGATCATCCATATTTTTACCCATTTATGTATTAATCTTAATATTATGACCAGTGTAATCACCCCTGGTTGGTGGTTTGGAACATTTTTTATTTTCTATAATATATGGGATAATCCTTCCCATTGACTAATATTTTTCAGAGGGGTTGAAACCACCAACCAGACCCATTTACACATCATAGTCATATATAGTCACTTCTTGGGCGATGTAGAATAGGAAATCCCCAACTAGATGGGTGTTCCACATTATAAATCCATCGTAAATCCATTATAAATAAAAACACCTATAAATCTGTCCACTGATTCTACCATATTCTGGATGATTCTGGGAAAACAGATTTTAGGAATATGTTGCTGATGGATTTTCCCATGGAGTAGTTTATGGATTATTGGCCATGTTGGGATTTCATAATCCATTTACATCCATTTACAATAAGATTAAATGATCCGTTGAATAATGTTTTTCTATAGTTGAATAAGAGAAAATGGTCCCGTTAAATACGGATGTTGAGCCAAAATCTCCAAGATTGAATAAGCCCTTGAATAAGGAACCCATGAACCCCTCATACACTAGGGGGGGTTCCACCTAAAGGGGGGTTCGATCATCCATGGATTTTCCCAGTGAAGTTCCCACATGGAGGTTTCCAATCCATGGAGGTACCCCTGTTCATCATTCATTTTCGATTGGGATTTTCCAATGAAATAAACCATCCAGCTATATATGTACCCCCATGACTATGGAAACCCTCCATATTTTCCCTGGCTGGTGGTTTGGAACATTTGGATTATTTTTTCCATTCAGTTGGGAATGTCATCATCCCAACTGACTTTCACTCCATCATTTTTCAGAGGGGTTGGCCAACAGGGTACCCCCATGACTATGGAAACCCACCATATTTTCTGGATCATTAGCCATCCTGAACCATCATTAGCCATGATTAATGTCAACCCCGGATTAATAAACGGTTTATTAATTAGGGGGGTACTCCTCAATAGTCATAATCTACCCAATTAAACAGCCCAGTGGTTTATTGATCCAGGGTTGACATTAATCCATGGATTTTCCCGATTTTCCAGGAGCTATTAATAAATCCTGGGCTGTTAATAATCCCAAAAATGGATTAAACCTTATTGATCCAGGGGTTTATTAATGGATTTTCCCATGGATTGTCCCGATTTTCCAGGACATGAGCTGGACGTCCGACGGAGCGATGGACAACTGGAGCGCCAGGTCTCCACCTTGGCGCCTTTGACAGCAGCCCCGCGAGCGTTCGAAGCGCCAGGAACGGGAAAATCTAGAAAAATGTGGGAAAATATAGGACAACTATGGGAAAATATGGGAAGAATACGGGAAAATGTTAGAAACATCTAGGACCATGTGGGAAACTATGGGTTTTCAACTGTAGAAAAAACAGATCAATAGTGGGCTCAAGTAGCAAAGTAAGCAAACGACATCTATTACAGTGTCATGATTTGTTCCTCAGCAAGATGTGACAAGTCTTAAGCGGGAATTTGTTGCTTGAAGGGCTCCAATGGGTGCCACCAATCCATTTATTTTCTGGTACATCGCCAACAAACTCGGCTATGTTCCCAACTGGGACAGGGTCACAACCCAATTTCAGTTGCTAATACAGTGAGTACCAAATGGTTATCGTCCAAGAAATTCAACTGCTAATTGTTAAGAAAAAGGTATAAGTGTTTGATAGTTTTTTGGTCATGAAAGTCCAATAGTCCACATGTTTGATCATGTTTGCAGGTTGAATTCCCCCCATGTTTAAACAGGTGACGCGTCATGCCTCCCCCCCAGATATCCTAGATCCAATATGGTGAGCCGCACGAGACTGCCATGGCCAAAACGGCCCGCCAACTCAGAGCTGGGAGCGCTTGGGGGAACTGTATTATATATATTATTATTATATATATATATATTATTATTAGTATTATTATTATTAGTAGTAGTATTATTATCAATTTTATTATTATCATTATTATTATTGTTATTATTGTTATTATTATTGTTCTTATTATTGTTATGTATATATATAATATACAGATGATATATAATGACGCTTTACATACTTAACATATATATATATATACATATGATATACGATAATTTTGGAGGAATCTGGAACGTTCAAATGGAACTATGAGATTGGAAATTTGTTTTCTATACCAATTCTAAATATAAACTGCTGTGTATATAGTATAGATATTTATTAATAAACATATATATATATGTTTGGATATGTGTTTTCTTGAGAAACTGGTGATTTTGAGTTGAAACCACCAATCATTCGTTGAGAGAAATCCATGAAATTGGTATCTTTCAGGAGGGAGCCTATGCTGTTCATATGGTTGTTAATGATGGCCAAGGAAACGAAACAGGTTGGCATCCACGGAAAGACTGATTTGGCATGATTTGGGCATGTTCCAAGAAAGTCGGGGAGCCGCAACAATGCTCGAGATCCAACTTGACGGCATGTTGATGGGTCGCAAACTTTCTGAATCTTCTTGGCATCATTTTTTGCACTGGCTTCCAACAGTCCAACTCCCCCGAATGGCCGAAATGAACATCCGAAATGCCGCAGGTGGGCGTCACAGCGGCCATTTGCGCCCAGCTGATCTTGGATTCTCCCAGTGGACATTTTGGTTTTGGCGTGCAAAGGCCCTTGAGGCACCTGACATCTGGATTCGGGTGAAAAGAACCAATTGCTGGCATGGAGAACTTCAATGGGTATGGATGAAGTGTGAATTATGGTGGCATACTTTGTGGCAATTTTGGAGGGTTAGCTGCCCCAATAGGCAGCTACACATCTTGTTCTGGGGCTATCGCTGCCACATTTGCAGGCAGGAGTGGTACCAACCAGTGCTCAGAAAGCTGGAGGCAGGGTGGAAGTGCAAAACATGCAAGGTCCGTCCGACACGCAGCGGCGTAGCTCAACACAGACCCCAAGATGTTTAGGTGATCATAAGTCATATATGGTGATATTTGGTCATAGGTCATATCTTGTTGTTTGGCATGTTAATGAGGGCACCAGGATATCAGTCACAGACCAGCATTAGCTGTAGCTGTTGATAGCTGTTGGCTTCAGGAGCAGTTCCGCCCAGGAATTGCAGTGAAAAACATCGTTCAACATCCATCAATCCACATCATGGGATGCATACCTTGTTCAATCTTCATTTAAAGGCCTCAAAATAAAACACAAACACAATCAAAATCAATCAAACGAAGCAAACTAAGTGAACCAACAAAAATCCTGTGGCAACGTATCCCTTTTTCGTAGCTCTCGTCCGGTTCCGGGGTCCTGCGGAAAGCGTCCGGACCACCGTGGAATCATCATGGAAGACTCAGAACGGCTCTCGCTGAAGACCAAGTCTTTTAGCGGAAATGGATCATGTTATGTTATGTTCATCGTTTGTTCATCGTTCAAAAAAGGCCCTCAAAACTAAGGGCTGGAAATCACAAATGGACCCGTTCTGAGAGATGCTCAATAGTATTCCGGTGTTGCAGCGAAGTGTGTGACCAAATGCGATTCCTTTTCGATCCGTGCTCTAGATAGAAAGGAAAAATATTTTTAGCTTCCAAACTTTGCTAATTACCAGTGTCACATGCTAATTAATTAATTTAATTAAATCAGCCGCAGCCAAGATTCACAGCCAAGGTTGCTCCTAGCCTTGGGCCAGAGCGTGGAAGGAGCTTGACTTGCCGATTGGGACGAGCGGCAAGCGGTCCACATGTGGATGTTGTCAAAAGATGTCAAAAGTCCATCCTACTTGGGATGATGATCCCCAATGTCTATATGTTTTCAGGCAGTTTGAAACCACCAGTAGTTGATTTCTGGATATTTCTACTATCTCCAGAAGATTCAGGGAACTCGGAGCCACCTGGCAGCTGACAACTGGAGCGTTTGCGCCGCAGCCGCAGGAATTTGGGTCACTGTTGGTGGTTATTACCTCAACAAGTTCTTCCTTGAGACGTGCTGTATCCAACCCGCACTCGTTGGCCTCATTCAACTGGGAGCTGCATGGCGAGACATTGGGAGAGCTGTGAAGCCAAGAATAAGGAAGACATCAAATACATTCAACTACTTCTTGTAGTGCTTTCACATGCTTTCACTAAGTTTCGAAGATAATGTCCTTCCATGTCCTTCAATTTCTTGAATGACTTTCCAAGTTGAAAATGAGTTCTAGTGTGTATAGATATGTACATATTATACAATTTATACACACATATACACACTACATTGCTTTTCAGCTTCGAGAGTCATTTACGGTTTGACCAGCTGATCCCGTTGACTTGCACTGTGGTGGGGGATGCGGTTTATCACCCTAAAACTAAACTACGGTAGGTCGGATTAAACCAACTGGTGAACGGTAGAATGTTCATTGATGATGGATATGGATGGATGTATAGCCATTTTCATGGAGGGACCTGTGATATACGCGAAAGAACTTTGGCTGGCATGGTGTCCAGCCTACCTATGCATGGCAACGGGTGAAGAATTGAGAGCCACAGATCTTGCCGATGTAACCTTGTACGTTTGGGATACCCCCACATTGACCCGTTGGCAGCCACCGCAATGCATTTATATAAGGTTGGGCTTTTTGACGCCTTTAATGATACCTTGATCGGAGCGCTCTCGGACAAGACCCGCACGCGCTGGGGTGCCTCGCATGGCTCAAGAGTGAAGATTCTCTGTTGATGCAGCTATCATATATAATTATCAAGTGTGTGTGTGACTCCTTTTGTTTAATATTAATCGACACTCCTGAATGCATAAGTACAGTCTATAGTAATATAATTATGTGTTTATATAAATAGCTATATATATATATATTATATACATACATACATACATACATACATACATACATACATACATACATATGTATGCGTATATCATATATACATACACATACGATCTGAAGTCATGCGATGAAGATTCTGCCCATGCATTGGTGACTGTTGGACTTCAATCTTTGCGTCTGGGAGCGGTGTGTGGTTTGTGCCCCCAGCCCAAAATCCGGAACTGGAACCCAAAAACCCTGGAACCTAGAATCACGGAATTTGCTTTTGACTTGCAGAGCGGTGGGAATTTTGCTGGGACAATAATTTTTGGGGATTACTTCTTGTGAAACGTCAAGTTTACCGTCTTGGGTGTGCATAATTAATATGTTTCTGGAGTTTGCACTACTCGTCAACCACCAAAGAGGAAGAATTGTGCATTTACACCAAAGGTTCCCTAGTTTTGTGGAGAACAAGGATCATTTGGCTGAATTGTGGTACAATGTGGGCCGCGCTGTTTATCAGTTGGCATACAACCCCCTCAACTGTACTCATATCTATCATGAACCATAGGTAAGCTACTGAATACACTTATAAACTAACTTGGGTTTCTAGGGGCCCCACGTTGTATTGGTCATAAAGATAAGCCTAAGAATCATGAGTCAAGATAAGGCTTGGCGGCTTCCTGGGGGTGCTCTAGCTTCTCAGTTGTGTGATGTTGTGTGCGTGTATTTTATGAAAGTCGATACCAAAAAGACATAAAAAGACTATCACACCCCAAGGTAAATCAGCAAGACACCTTAAATCTATGCGGAGCAGCTGAAAATTGCTATCTGTCAAATAATGTCAAATTCCTTCGCCCTGAAAAATTGTCCGGTTTGGATTTGTTTGGTAGTTTCAAACACTATTGTTTGGGCTGTCCATCCAATGCACCAAGAGGGCTTGGCACCTTTGAGGACCTGGTTTAGGTAGATTCGATTCTCACTGCTGGTAACCAAGTTTTTTCTCCCATTCTGATTGGCTTGATGTTCTCCTTAAAATCGCCTAGAGAAAACATGAGAAAACCACATACCTTCTTCCGAGAAAAAAACATACTAGTGTGCTTCATCCCAGGAATCGAAAGTCGATTAGTTCCACGTCCAAGGTCGCCGGCGACCTTGGTTGCTCTTTGGAGGCCCATTTTTGGCCATCGCCTACCTGGCAGCCGCTTGCACCCGGTTGTACAAGCATTCAAGTTAAGATAAGTTAAGTGAGGCATGCATTATCAATCATTATCATGTATATATATATACACATATTATGAGTAATTATCATGTATGTTCATAGATTGTATTTGTTTGATTTCATAAACCTTTGCAAAGCCTACTAAAACTGTATCAATAAAACAGTATTAAAACAAGCAGTATGAAACCATTTGACCTGCTTTGGTGATCAGTTGAAACTTACAAATCTAAGATGCTGTTCATTGCTGTTCGACAATTTCGAGACAATCAAAAAGCGGTGAAAGTGGGTTGCAGGTGAGAGTTCTCGCTCCCATTTTCAGCGCTAAGGTTTGGTACAGACTTCCTCTCGATACACCTCAGGAGTGGAAAATGCATCACGGCAGCACTTCATTCGACTCGGTCGGATCCGGTTTTCAGTGTGCAATCCCTGACACATGGCAATCAGTTGTCTGAAAATATGAAAATGGGGTATACCGGTATACCGTACCCCCAAAAATTGCAATGTTAAAGGGACAACAATAATCTGCCATTCAACTGTGAGGTACTCGAACTCTTCAGACAAACCCATGTTCTACTCCTATAAAGGATTTGCACTTGATTATGGGTCAATTGCATTTGATTATGGGTCTGGTTTTCCATCTATGATGTGGTGCATCTTGTGGGATGTATAAGTTTGATGCAAGGTTTAATCTTATATATCTTTGTAAAATATGATTAGATTATATGCATGTTATTAATTGATATATCCATACTATCCATACTTAGGTATATATTATATAGGTATTCTGTTATAGGTATACAAATACATATGTATGAATCACAATATTAAATCTCAATATTCATACCATATCTCAATAATGCATGATTACCCCACGGCAAATATCAATAAATCTATCAATCTATCTATCTATAACCCTATAACCAAAAACCACCTCTTCCCTCCACACGGCCATCACCACTGGCTGGCTCGCAACCACTTCGTCCTCACCGCTGCTTGGCTGAAAGGATTGGTGGGTTATCTGATGGTTTATTATATTTAGGTAGGTTCACCTACAAATAAAGATATCCATAGATACTCAAATAATCTCATATATAGTACCAACATAATTCATATCACAACAATGGGTGCATGATAAACAACAGATCATCTTACAAATTAAGTTCCCAATAGCAAAATCTGATGATATAACAATATTTGGGATTAAGTTCCACTGATTGTGGCTCAAAAATTTTAAGGATGATCTGAGCAATTGTAACCAATTGCCCTGACTGATGGCTCAAATAAAGACAGACACTGGTGACAAGGATGTGATCATCAAGCAAGTGGCCAATCAGTGTTATCATGCACTGACTGGTGCATGAAGATTAATGCAGTTGGCACGCTGCCATCAAAATGAGTTAGACCAATTAGAGAAACTTCTCTGACTCAGTCAGATCAAAACGTCCTTGCTCTCACCTTGAAGCCTGGTTTTTCAAACGCCAGCACGAAGGTCTACACCCAATGTAGCCACAAGGTAAGTGGCAGTCACGCCAATCGATGTGGCATAATCAGGATGGGCACCAGCCAAAAGCAAAAGCTGTCTCATGTGAATGAACTCAACCACAGCGTGTGGGCACTATGGCCAATGATTATGCCTCAGGCTGAGGCACTTATCAGGGTGCAGCCACAAAAATTGCTCCACAAAATCATGCCCCATTGTTACACACACACACACACTCACACTGCTGGTGAGATGCACTCCAAGAGTTTACTAGTACAACAATGTATATGCATTATAATATTATACACAATAATGTTATATATTGTAAATCATATAATATGTATAAATAAATATTGTTATTATTATTATGTATTATTATGTATTATTGTTGTTATTATTATATAGATATATATCAGGTATATATATATGTATATAATATAAATATATTTAGGTATATGTATATATACATATATGAGGATGTATGTTATATTTTACTTATATATCATACATTTATTAAATATTTCACAAACAGATAGCCATCAATAATTGATATATAAAAATTGCAAAGTGTAGGCTTTAGAGCTAAGTGGAACCCATCTATCATGATCTCATATGCTAGGATCCATCTGAAGTTGATGATCAGAAGAATTACCCATACAGCGGCGCTTATTAAGTCAGATGGTCAATGTCTCAAAGGAGTTTACTTTGGAAAATCATGGGTGCCCCACTCAAGACCCACATGAAAATATGATCATTGCCCCAATCACTCCAATTAAGAGGTCAATAGCTGCCATTTACTAATGCATCAACAATGAAAATTAAGATAAATCCAAGCCACCAAAAACCACTCCCCACAGGAAGTCCTCTTCGAAAGGTTTTTGTATTGACCTGGCATAGCAAATGGGTAGCATGCGAGAAGGCAATCCAAGGAGGGGTCATCAATCAAGAATTCGGGTTCCAGGGTCTGTGTTGAATTGATTCTGATGAGTTTTGGCTTATCCCCATTTATTTACCACCAACGGTTTTATCCCATGATTTCCATCCGATTCCCGAACACAGCACCAACCAAGATGACCATTTTTGTTGCAACGACTGCAGCTGATCTTTGCCATGGTAGCTCCCATGCCGTAGACCCTTTCAATCAAACCATGATTTTTCAATCTGATATGTTGGCATGTGGTATTGGGATATCTATCAAAATTCCCTTCTCAAAGCAGGGTTCCGGCAACCTACTGCACCATAAATGCCTTTTGGTTTGGGATGGTGATGTCTTGAACTGCCACCACCAAAGCTCGCATCGGTTGAATGCCGTTGAGGCTCCACTTCAGCTGCCATGCCAACCTCACACCTTTGGTGTTCCAGGCGCATGCTGGAACCAAAAACTTGCCTGCTTGCGATTGGGTGCACTTAGCTGCATCATCCTCCTTTTGGAGGCAAAAGAGGACATCATGCTCCTTCAGGGGTCTTACAGTAACGATTATGCATTGACAATTTGGTGGACTAATAGTTTATTATCAAACCAGCTCATTAGATACTATTATATATAAAATCATTGAAATAAATTATAGTTGTGAAGTTTGCACCCCAGAAAAACAGAGGATGATAATGAGAACAGTGACTATTTTTACCCAGTCTTGACAGCATTTCTGGTAAACAATGTTTTATCAAGATGTGGTATCCCTAGGCTCCTTTTGAAGGATCCAATTGCCATCTGGGTCTTGGGACGTTTTGTGGTAGCACACTCGGCAATTCCCGGGTTTGGCTTGCTTGGCTTTGTCCAAATGCTCCGAAATGGTTCCAAACTCATTGTCCAAGACACCATAGGAGTCACCGGTGACTTCGAATAAGAATTCATTGTCATGATCAATTTGCTGGGGATCCTTTGGGGCCTCTTTGAACTTGGCCTTCCCGAAGCCACAAATCACGGAGCTGGACTGCAAAGTCACCTTAGTGCAGACAAGATCAGGTGAATCAACCAACAAGCATTGGGTACAGTAAACCTTTCCCATCTAAAGCTTCTTAGTACAGGATGGTTGGAATTTGTTTTGCATTGCACCCATTATCAACAAAAAGGGTTGTTTATTGGGACTTAGATCCATTAACTTAGCATTTTGACTTGTAATTGAAATTGATCATGAAGAGAGGCTCCTACAACAACACTTGGGACAACCATGAACTGATATATATTGCTACTCAATCAAGGGACATCTTGCCCTGCTTCATTCAAGATGTATGGGCCCATGTTCTTGGTAATGCGAAGTAAGGGCATCGTGGTCAACTTCTTGCCAGCACGTGCATTTACAATGGGCACTTCCACAAGTAACTGGTCATCCTGGGCAGGTGTGACCTGAGCTGCATCCACAATGGACCCTGAAAGATCCTCAGCAAGCCGACGTTTCTTCGGTGGCAAGGGGCCGGTTGGCTGGGAATGTCCACCCTTCTTGTTGGCATTGGCTGTGCCCTTGAAGCTTTTCACACCAGGGAATCGGCGCAAAAAGCCTTCATGAAACTGTTTCCACTCATCCCTCGACTCAAACTGCTTGGTAATGCTGTCCGGGATTTCAATGGTGACAATCTGTCCATCAACCTGAAGGGAAATGATTTTTTTGGGGCTTGTAGTACTCTGTTGGAAGTAAGGGTAATCCAGAACTTACATTCATGATTCATATATTGAATATCCCCCATCAGATGTCAAAAAAAGATATAATATCCAATTTTGTGGTCCCCCACCTTTCCATAAGTGCATTTCTTCAAAGCCGGCGGTTCTGGTGGTGCCTCCAAGTGGTCGGCAGGAGGATCTTCTTGAAGCCTGCAAGGGCAATGGGAATTATAAGACAGTATTATAACCGTTTAACCCATCTATTTTGAGGTAAATCATTGTAACATAATATTGTGGTGTTTTTGGTCAGGCCCCCACCTTTCCGAACCAGCCACAGTGAGCTTCCCATTCTGAAACAGGGACATGAATTCAGATGTCCAAAATGCATCTGACCAATCCTTGTGCTCCATGTCAGTGTACACAGGGATATACACTGCCGGTGTGTTGACTTTTTCAGTCATCCGTTGGAAGCCTTCAAGGAAATTGCCCACATAAGGGAAAAGATCAACCACCACCAAACCAGTTGAGGAAGTGAACGCAACCCCATCCTCGGTATGCAATGTGTTTGAGAACCACTTCAAAACCTGCTAATGTTGTAACACCCTTTGAATGCAATTATTGATGAAATACCCAAATGTGTATATATATATATATATGTGTACATTCATAAATATATTGATATCATATCTATTACATATACCATAACAATAAAATATATATCATATCCCATGCAATATAGATGAATGGTCCATTTACAGATATTAGTGTAACATCATTTTTGTGTGTATCATCTATTGTTAAGTTCCCTTTGTATGTCATCGAGATCTATTTAAAATGTCCAGATTAAAGCAAAATATCACCCCCTAAGTCTACCTGCCATTTTCCACCAAGGATCAACCGAGCTCATGAGCAGCTCCTCTGCCGCATCTGGGCCGATTTGGGCGTACTTGTGTGCTCCATGAACAGCACTAACTGAAGAAGGGAGTGCTGTTGTTGAAATCTCTTCCATCTGGATCATAGTCCTTGAAGGGGCTTGTTTGGCTTCATTGACAGTCCTCCTCATGCGGTTGAGGGCTGACCCTTTCCAAAGCCACTCAGACTTGGATACATCTAATGCTGACTGCAAGGGTCCAACGAACCGTCCCTAGTATGCCATTGGACGTTGGTCTCTGGCATCCTAAGTTAAGATGCAATAACCTCAAACTAGATTGATTCTACTTTGGAACCCATCTTGCTGCCCAAGCTCAAAATAGATAAGCCTAATATGACCTAATCATTCAGGGGTACTGATGCAGATACAACATTCCTAAGTCAGAGGTAAGAAACCACTTTTGTCTTGATGTCGAACAGCAATTGGAAGCCCGTATCCACACAGCAACCAGCCGAAGAAAGAGTGCGAAGAAGACCAAACTCCTCCTTGAACAAGTTTCCCTTGTATGCAAAAGCTGGGCATAAGAACACACCAGAGCTGGATGCTGGTTTTGAGGAGATCGTGTGCCCCATTGCATTCAAGATGCACGTCACCAGTTCAGATTTCACCAAAGAGGGCGATGCAAAGTTTGCCACAAAAAGATATGCCTTAGCTGAACATGAATGCCACTAAAGGTTGGAGCTTTGGAGAGCATATTAAATCATGATATGTCACCATATGCAAAGTCATGTACAGGATAATATATCAAATAAAATTAATGTTCTCAAAGATATGGCTTAGGGTCGGTTGTCTGGAGCTGCAGTGATTGGGACCATTTGGTGGCAGTGTCTTCCAGCTGCTGCACAACATTGATAGCTGCGGCACCATCAATCTTTTCTGGCCAGCTCAATGCCATCACCTATTCAGGGACCCATGATAATGTGATGTTGACCAGGTTGAATAACAAGCCCATTGGCTGAAACATCATGGTGTTTAATTTTGATATCATAAATAAGTGCCTTGGAGTCCATCCAGCGATTCACAGAGGTCTTTGCATTTTCGATTCGTTTGGTGATCCATTCATTCTTCTGGTGGGCAAGACGGATTTGATATTGCATCATCCTAGAGCTGTATGCATTCATGCACTTCTCATCATATTCAATTTCCTGAATCAACAGTTTCAGAGCCGATAGATCCAAAGACTGCTTTGCCCCATCGAGATCAAGTTGGTTGCCCTGTCCCTGCTTCACACCACCACCAACTTTGTCAGGGACAATGTCATTGAGGATCCCCATGATACCTTAGTTGAGTTCACATGGAATGACTTGGTCAATGAAGGTTTATATCATTATTTTCCATTGACCTATTACCAAAAGAGTGAACATACAATATTACTAGACCATAGGCTGGCTACAAGGGTTCTCTCTTGGGACCCAAGCATCCGACTTGGCCTCAACGGCACTGAGGAGATTCATCTCCAATGTTGCATCGCCTTCCCTGATCCGCTTGATGAACCTGAGTGGACAATAGACGATTGGCAGTATCTTGGTGAAATTGGCAGGCATGGTGCTGTTAGTGCTGTGGGATTTTTGGTTCAAAGTCTTGTTTAAGATGGCCAACTATCATGAACAAATATTTCGATAGCATAGATTGAAATGATTCCATCAGGTTGTATCAAAGGTACTTATCCCATAGCGGCTGCTCCACATTGGGGATCTGCTGCACCAGCTCCTCCACAACAGAGCCTGGGTAACAACAATGGATGGCATAACCCCAAAACAAATGGTGGGGCCCCAAAGCCAATGGTGAGGTGACATCATGGATTGTGGGGTGTTGTCACATCATAACACATATGGTGAAATTCTATCATATGTGGTGAGTTCCCATAACAAAAGCTGCAGTCCATTGTAGGTACCACACCATTGGGTTTTGGTGATGCCAAAATGGATGTTGGATTTCCCAAGCCATTTGTAGAATCCCTCAGGAGATGTGGTCCAACCAGAAAATATGATTCCAGAATAATGGCAGGCCAGGGGTAACACAATGAATAGTAAGATTCATAACAGCCAATTCAATGATCATCAGAATTAACAAAATACTGGTTTTGATATGGGTCATAATCAAAAGAAGGACAAAACACTAATAATGATTTGTAAATGGTATGGTCAAGTAACATGCCAGAGCACAAACTGCAGATTTCTCTTCCAGCTGGGACCGGTTGAGTGGTTTCTTGCGTTCATCTGGCTTCAATTTCTTCCACTGGCTGGCTACCATTTGAAATGTCAAGAGGCAGCTTTCAGCACTATTTTTCAATCGGTTCTGCCATGGGCTACCCTTGGTGGTCCTGGCACTCTTGTGGTTGTAACCCTCCAAAAGCTTCTTGCTCTGCAAATTGTCATCACTGAACGGGCAACCTTACTGAGTCATTCTGGTGAGTGAACAGTTTGAAGACCATAAGCCATTAATTATATATGATAGGCTGCAACAAGTTTGGAGGGCGGAAGTACCCAAAAAACAAGGGGGGGCCTGAGAACCCAAAAGCAAAACGACAGCAAACAAATTCGAGTAATAATTGGTTTATTTCCCTTTCGCCTCTTGCCAGCACCTTTTTGGAAGATGAACATTATGG